>Ga0137365_10004885_pt1 | contig 10752 bp, 8 predicted proteins | sample SagtaG_9_FD_104799 | JGI IMG/M metagenome (GOLD analysis project Ga0137365, IMG submission 104799) | Vadose zone soil microbial communities from Sagehorn Ranch, Mendocino, California, USA - Sage1_L_40_16 metaG | ecosystem: Environmental > Terrestrial > Soil > Vadose zone | place: USA: California... | reverse complement strand
TACCGGGACCATCCGCGCCTTGTTGCCCTTGCCGGTGACCGTGATGACGTCGCCGCGTCCGGGCGCAGGAATGTCGTTGCGCTTTAAGGCCAGCGCCTCGCTGATGCGCAAGCCCGACCCGTAGAGCAAGGCCAGCACCGCCGCGTCGCGGGCGAGAATCCAGGGCTCGCGCGGCTCGCCGGCGCGCAAGTCGGTGTCGGTGATGCGCTTGGCGGCCGGGATCGCGAGCGGCTTCGGCAGCGCCTTCGCCAGTTTCGGCGTGCGCACGGCGGAAAGGGCGCCGACCTTGCCCTTGCCGTTGCGTTCGAGAAAGCGGGCGAACGAGCGCACGCCCGCGAGCATGCGCATCAGCGAGCGGCCGCTGGTGCCGCCGGCCCGGCGTGCCGCCATGAAGGCGCGTACGTCGAGCGGCTTAAGGCGCGACAGCGCCGAGAGCGTCACGCGGCTGCCGAGATGGCCGCAGAGGAAGACGAGGAATTGGCGCACGTCGCGCTCATAAGCGTCGACCGTCTTCGGCGACATCCGCCGTTCGGTCGAGAGATATGCCAGCCAGCGCATGGATTCGCTGGCGACCTCGTCGGCGGCAAAAGCGAGAGCGGGGGCGGGTGTTGCGCTTGACATGGCAGAATATATCTCACCCCTTTCCTTCACTCTTTCTTAAGGGCTTCGAATCGGCCGACTGCCCATGGCCAAACGCGTTGTCGATGTTCTCGTCCCGGTCGCCCTCGACCAGGCGTATTCCTATCGGGTGCCGGAAGGGCTTGAGCTCGCGCCCGGCGACCTCGTGACCGTGCCGCTGGGTGCGCGCATGGCGACGGCGGTGACGTGGGCGGAGAATCCCAAGCCCAATCCCCGGCTCGACAACCGCATGAAGGATGTCGAGGCCAAGCTCGACGTCCCGCCGCTCAAGCCGGAACTGCGCAAGTTCATCGACTGGGTATCGGTCTACACGCTCAGCCCGCGCGGCACGGTGCTGCGCATGGCGCTGCGCATGGGCGAGCATCTCGGCCCCGGGCGCGAACGCGTCGGCGTTCGGATTGTGGGATCTACCCCCAAGCGGATGACGGCGGCTCGCGAGCGCGTGCTTGCGCTCCTCGCCGACGGGCTCGCGCGTGCCAAGCGCGACGTCGCCGACGACGCGGGGGTTTCGCCTGGGGTCATCGACGGCCTGGTCGACGAAGGGACGCTGGAGACCCTGGTGCTGCCCCCCGACCCAGTGGCGCGCCCACCTGATCCGGATTTTTCCCTGCCCGATTTTACGCCGGCGCAACGCGAGGCGGGCGATGCGCTGCGCGCGATGGTAGCCGCGGGCGGCTATGGCGTCACGCTGCTCGACGGCGTCACCGGCGCGGGCAAGACCCAAGTCTATTTTGAGGCCGTCGGCGAGATCGTCCGTCGCGGAAAACAAGCGCTGGTTCTCGTTCCCGAGATCGCCTTGACCACCCAGTTCCTCGATCGCTTCGCGGAACGCTTCGGGGTGCGGCCGGCCGAGTGGCACTCGCAACTGTCTCAGCGCTTGCGCGCGCGCACTTGGAATGCGGTGGCGAAAGGCGAGCTGAGCGTGATCGTCGGCGCGCGCTCGGCGCTGTTTCTGCCGTATGCCAATCTCGGGCTGATCGTGGTCGATGAGGAGCACGATCCCGCCTACAAGCAGGAGGATGGCGCGCGCTATCACGCGCGCGACATGGCGGTGGTGCGCGCGCGGGGAGCCGACATCCCGATCGTGCTGGTGTCGGCGACGCCGTCGGTCGAGACCGAGGTCAATGCGCGGCGTGGCCGCTATGCCCGCCTGCATCTCCCGGAGCGCTTCGGCAGCCCATATCTTCCCGCCATCGAGGCGATCGATCTGCGCGCCGAAGGCCCGCCGCGCGGCCGCTTCATCGCCCCGCGGCTCGCCCAGGCGGTGACGAGCGCGCTCGAACGCGGCGAACAGGCGCTCCTCTTCCTCAATCGCCGCGGCTATGCCCCGCTCACGCTCTGCCGCCAATGCGGATTTCGGCTCGCCTGTCCGAATTGCGACGCCTGGCTGGTCGATCACCGGTTCAAGCGTCGCCTCGTCTGCCACCATTGCGGCTTCTCGATGCCGCCACCGATGCAGTGCCCGCACTGTCAGGCGGCCAATTCGTTCGTCGCGGTCGGCCCCGGCGTCGAACGGTTGGAGCAGGAGGCGGCGGAGCTGTTTCCGCAAAGCCGTATCCTGGTGCTATCGAGCGATCTCGTCGAATCGGTCGAACGGTTGCGCCAGGAGCTCGACGACGTCGCCAAGGGACGCTTCGACATCATCATCGGCACGCAGCTTGTGGCCAAGGGTCACCATTTCCCCAGGCTCAACTTGGTCGGCGTGGTCGACGCCGATCTCGGCCTGGCGAACGGTGATCCGCGCGCGGCCGAGCACACGTTTCAATTGCTGCATCAGGTCACCGGCCGCGCCGGGCGCGAGGGGGGTCGCGGCATCGGCTATCTGCAGACGCACCAGCCCGAGCATCCGGTGATGCGCGCACTGGTGGCGGCCGACCGCGACGCGTTCTACACAAGCGAAATCGAGCTGCGCGAAAAGACGCACTATCCGCCGTTCGGCCGGCTCGCAAGCCTGCTCGTCTCGGCGGGCGAGCGGACGGCGGCCGAACTCTTTGCGCGCCGGCTCGCTGCTGCCGCGCCGCCGGCGCACGACGTGCGCGTGCTGGGACCAGCGGAAGCGCCGCTCGCCGTCGTGCGCGGCCGCCATCGCTTCCGGCTGCTGGTCAAATCCCCGCGGCGCTTCGATCTCTCGGCCTATCTGCGGGAATGGCTCGCCGCCGCGCCCAGGCGCAAGGGCAAGATCAGGCTCGACGTCGACGTCGACCCGCAGAGTTTTCTTTAAGCTGAGGATGGGGTGACCGCACGCGCTTGCCCAATCATGGGCGGTCGAACCGATCTCCCCTTGTGACGCTCTTCAGCTAGCCACCGCCGTGCGCGGCCGGCATTCCAATCGCGACCTTTCAGGTCATGGCGTTGTCGATCCCGACTGCCGCAACGTGCTTGCTGCTTGAAGGTCACACTGCTTGAGCGCATTCTGATGCGGCCGGACGAGATCCGGGAACCATAAATACACGCGGAGGAAACCCATGCAACGCATCGCATTTGGGGCGGCGTTGGTCGCAATGCTTGCAGCCAGCGGCACCGTCCTGGCCCAAGCTCCGAGCTGGACGCCGCCGCCCGAAAACCAGCGCTGTCCGTCGAAATGGGGCGCTGGCGACGAGCGCGGCTCCGCCAACCACATGAAGCCGCAGACGGTGCTCAACGCAGTCAAGCTGATCAAGACCGGCGAGGTCATCGAACTCGGATACGTGCTCAATGCGAATATGCCGTTCTTCGGCACACGGCGCTTCGACGTGCACGTCAAACGCACCTTCATGAACGAGTTCGGCAACCGGCGCGGCAGCAACGAGGAGATCGTCATTTCCGAGATCGGGCAGGTTGGCACTCAGTTTGACAGTTTTGCCCACCAAACCCACGAAAACAGCTGGTACAACTGCTTCAAGGTCGCCGAGAACGCGACCCGTTCGGGGTTTACGAAGCTTGGAGTTCACAACGTCGGCGCGCTGATCACGCGTGGCGTGCTGATCGACGTCGCCGGCTACAAGGGCGTCGAAATGCTCGGCGACACGTACGAGATCACGGTCGAGGATCTGGAGGGCGCGCTGAAGAAGCAGAACATCACCCTGCAGCCGGGCGACGCCGTCATCATCAATACCGGCTGGGGCAAGCTGTGGGGCAAGGATAATGCACGCTATGTCAAGTCGTGTCCGGGCATCGGCGTCAAAGCCGCCGAGTGGCTGGTCGCCAAGGACCCCATGCTGCTCGGCTCCGACAATTGGCCGGTCGAGGTGGCGCCCAACCCTGATCCGAAGATTTCGTTGCCAGTGCATCAAATCGCGCTGGTGGTGAACGGCGTGCATCTGCTTGAGAACCTCAAGCTCGACGAACTGGCAGGCAAGGGGGTCTACGAGTTCGCCTTCATCATGGAGCCGCTGAAAATCCAGGGCGGCACCGGCTCGACGGTTGCGCCGATCGCGGTGCGATAATCAGGGAAGTTGGCGTGGGAAGCCTAGCGTGCCCACGCGCATTGAGCGGTGTTGGTAAGTCTGGCGCCGCCGACCTCGAACAGGCCGGCGGCGGGGGAGGTCCGGGCCACGCACCTCCGCGGGGACAAGAACCCGATTATTGTTCGATCGGAGCGGTCTCCGATGCGCGCGCATTGGGCGCAAGCAGGACGCCTGCGGCGGCAATCAAGATGAGGACCGAGCCGACGATGTCTGCAATCGTCGGCCGCTCGCCCAGTATCAGCACGGAGGCAACGATGCCCACGACCGGCACGCTCAGCACGCCGAGCGACGCGGCCGTGGCCGGTAGCCTGCGAACGATCTCGAACCAAAGCAGGTAGGCGAAGGCGGAGCCGACGAGGCCGGAAAACACCAGCGCGCAGAGGGCGCGCGCGGGAACGGGCCACAGGTGCAGCGAGCCTTCGAAGATGAGCGAGCCTGCGAAGGTAACCACCAGGGCGACCACAAGTTGCCACGCCGAGATTGCCATCGGATCGGCGTCGATCTGCGCCCATTTCAAATAGACCGTACCAGCCGCCCAACTCACCGCCGTCGCCAGCGCCAAGACGAGGCCGATCAGGTCGCTCGATCCGAGCAGCGGATAGATCAGCACCGTCAATCCGATGGCGCAAAGCAGGAGCGAAATGCCACGTGTCAGGTTCAGCCGCTCCCCGAGAATGGGATACGCGAACAGCGCCGCCCAAATCGGCATCGTGTAAGCGAGAACCGCCACTCGCGAGGTTGCGGTCGCGAGTTGCGCGAAAGCGGAGAAGAGCGTGAAGCAAGCAATGTTCAGGCAGCCCGCGACGACGAGGTGCACGGCCGCGACGCTGCTGTGAATCCTCATGTTACGCCGCCGCAGCAAGGCGAGCGCGAACAATGTAACGGTCGCAAGACCGGAGGTGCCCACCCGCATGCTAAACGGCGGTATGTCGTTGAGCGCGATCTTCAAGGCTGGCCAGCTCAGGCCCCAGGCCAGGCTCACCGCGACCAGCATGAGGCGGGCCGTCGCGTCGGCAGCTTGATGCGGGGCGGGGCGGGGCACGTTGCAGGGGTCCGGCGGGCCGAGAGGAGGGAAGGCTTGTGTAGCACCGGCGCGGGCCGCTCGCGCAAGGGCCGCGGGCGGCAAAAACGCCCACCCCGTGCGGAAATTTCGTCATGTTGCACCGCAGTTGACGGTATGTTACGGAACCGCGCGATTTTCGTGGGCTTTCCGGGCGCGCCGGCGCTCTCCGCGAAGATGCAAAGTCCCATTGAATTTCAAGGGCTTGGTGCCCACCGTCCGCGACGGTGCCGAGCCTGCGGAATTGCCGAAAGAGCAAATCCACGTGGCAGGCGAAAATGTGATCATATCCGGCATGGCCGGCCGCTACGCGACCGCGCTGTTCGAGCTCGCGCGCGAGCAGAACGCGATCGATCGCGTCAAGGTCGACCTCGACCGCTTCGGTGCGCTGGTGGCCGAGGTCGCCGATCTCGCCCGCTTGCTGAGAAGCCCGGTATTCTCCGCCGACGAGCAGACGCGCGCGCTCTCCGGCGTGCTCGACCGGGCGGGCATCGACGGGCTCGCCGCCAACGTCCTCAAACTGCTCGGAACCAACCGCCGGCTGTTCGCGGCGCTCGACATGGTGCGCGGCTACCGGGCGCTGGTCGCCAAGCATAAGGGGGAGGTCACCGCCGAGGTGACGCTCGCCGAGAAGCCGAGCGAGGCGCACCTTGCCGCCATCAAGGATGCACTCGCGGCGGCGACCAAGAAGGATGTGCAGATGCAAGTGAAGGTCGATCCTTCGCTGATCGGCGGCCTCGTGGTCAAGCTCGGCTCGCGCATGGTCGACAGCTCGCTGCGCACCAAACTCAATGCGATCAAGGTCGCGATGCAAGAGGCCCACTGATGGACATCCGCCCAGCCGAAATTTCGGCAATCCTGAAAGAGCAGATCAAGAACTTCGGCCAGGAGGCGGAGGTCTCCGAGGTCGGTCAGGTGCTCTCGGTCGGTGACGGCATCGCCCGGGTCTACGGCCTCGACAACGTCCAAGCCGGCGAGATGGTCGAGTTCGAGAACGGCGTGCGCGGAATGGCGCTCAATCTCGAGATCGACAACGTCGGCATCGTCATCTTCGGCGAGGACCGCGAGATCAAGGAAGGGCAGACGGTCAAGCGCACGCGCGCCATCGTCGAGGTACCTGTCGGCAAGGCCCTGCTCGGCCGCGTGGTCGATGCGCTCGGCAATCCGATCGACGGCAAGGGGCCGATTGATGCCAAGGAGCGTCGGCGTGTCGACGTCAAGGCGCCGGGCATCATCCCGCGCAAATCCGTGTCTGAGCCGATGGCCACCGGCCTCAAGGCCATCGACGCGCTGATCCCCATCGGCCGCGGCCAGCGCGAGCTGATCATCGGCGATCGCCAAACCGGCAAAACCGCGATCGCGCTCGACACCATCCTCAATCAGAAAGCGCTCAACGCCACCGGCGACGAAAAGATCAAGCTCTATTGCGTCTACGTTGCCGTCGGCCAGAAGCGCTCCACCGTGGTGCAATTCGCCAAGGTGCTGGAGGAAAATGGCGCGCTCGACTATTCGATCGTGATCGCGGCGACGGCTTCCGACCCTGCGCCGATGCAGTACCTCGCGCCGTTTTCCGGCTGCACCATGGGCGAATATTTCCGCGATGGCGGCATGCACGCGGTGATCATCTACGACGACCTCTCGAAACAAGCGGTCTCGTACCGGCAGATGTCGCTGTTGCTGCGCCGTCCGCCCGGCCGCGAAGCCTATCCCGGCGATGTGTTCTATCTGCATTCGCGGTTGCTCGAGCGCGCCGCCAAGATGAACGACGCCAACAAGGGCGGATCGCTCACGGCGCTTCCCGTTATCGAGACGCAGGCGAACGACGTGTCGGCCTACATCCCAACCAACGTCATTTCGATCACCGACGGACAGATCTTTCTGGAGACCGATCTGTTCTACCAGGGCATCCGCCCAGCCGTGAACGTCGGCCTCTCGGTGTCGCGCGTCGGCTCCGCCGCGCAGACCAAGGCAATGAAAAAAGTCGCCGGCCGCATCAAAGGCGAGCTCGCGCAATACCGTGAAATGGCGGCGTTCGCGCAGTTCGGCTCCGACCTCGATGCCACCACCCAGCGTCTGCTCAACCGTGGCGCGCGGCTGACCGAGCTGCTCAAACAGTCGCAGTTTTCCCCGCTCAAGATGGAGGAGCAGGTCGTCATCATCTTTGCCGGCGTCAACGCCTATCTCGACCCGATCCCGGTCGATCGGGTGCGCGCCTTCGAAGACGGCCTGCTGAGGCTGGTGCGCTCGCAGTATACGGGCATCCTCGACGCCATCCGCGATAGCAGGGATCTCGACGACGCCACCACGGCGAAGCTCAAAACCGCGGTCGACGAATACGCCAAGACGTTTGCGTAACAAGACGTTTGCGTAACAACACGTTCGCGTGAAAAGCGGACTCCAAAGGACGGAGGGCAAACGCCAGATAACCGATAGCTGACGATCGACACGTCACTCGAGCCCGCGCCGTTGCGTCGTCGGTGGTTCGCTTCGCTGTCGTGCCATCTCACATATGCCCAGCCTCAAGGACATGCGCGTGCGCATCGCCGCCACCAAGGCGACGCAGAAGATCACCAAGGCCATGCAGATGGTCGCGGCGTCGAAGCTGCGGCGCGCGCAGGCGGCGGCCGAGGCTGCGCGTCCCTATGCCCAGCGGATGACAAAGGTGCTCGGCGATATCGCCGCCGCGGCCGACGACCTCGGCGCGGCGCCGCGGCTGCTGGTCGGAACCGGCAGCGACCGCGTGCATCTGCTGCTGGTATGCACCGCCGAGCGTGGCCTGTGCGGCCCCTTCAACTCGGCGATCGTGCGGCTCGCGCGTGAGCGGGCGAATGCGTTGATGGCCGAGGGCAAAGAGGTCAGGTTCTTTTGCGTGGGCCGCAAGGGCTACGAGCAGCTTCGCCGTCTCTACGAGAAACAGATCATCGAACACATCGAGCTACGCGCGGTTCGCACGCTCACGTTCGGGCACGCCGAAGACATCGGCGAAAAAATCGTGCGGCTTTACGAACAGGGCGGGTTCGACGTCTGCACCCTGTTCTTCTCGCGATTCAGGTCCATCATTGCGCAGAACCCTACGGCGCAACAGATCGTTCCGCCCGTGTTCGAGGGCGATGGCGGCAACGATAACGGCGTCGTCTACGAATACGAGCCCGATGAGGACGAAATTCTCGTCGAGCTCCTGCCGCGCAACATCTGCGTTCAGATTTTCCGCGCGTTGCTGGAGAATGCCGCCTCGTTCTACGGTGCGCAGATGACTGCGATGGACAACGCCACGCGCAACGCGGGAGAGATGATCCGCAAGCAGACGCTGACGTATAACCGCACCCGTCAGGCGATGATCACCAAGGAGCTGATCGAGATCATTTCCGGCGCCGAGGCGGTGTGAACGGGCGCGGGAACCGATATGTCGATGCAATAACAAGGACCATCCATGGCCAACCCAGTCGGACACATCACCCAGGTCATCGGCGCCGTCGTCGACGTGCAGTTCGAGGGGCACCTGCCGGCGATTCTCAACGCGCTCGAGACCAAGAACCAGGGCCACCGCCTGGTGCTCGAAGTGGCCCAGCATCTCGGCGAATCGACCGTGCGCACCATCGCGATGGATACCAGCGAAGGCCTCGTGCGCGGGCAGGAAGTCTCCGATACCGGCGAGCCGATCGCGGTGCCGGTCGGCGACGGCACCCTCGGCCGCATCATCAACGTCATCGGCGATCCCGTCGATGAGGCCGGTCCGGTCCCGTACCAGGAGCGGCGCGCGATCCACCAGCCCGCGCCCCTTTACACCGAACAGGCGACGGAATCGGAGATCCTCATCACCGGCATCAAGGTCGTCGATCTGCTCGCGCCCTACGCCAAGGGTGGCAAGGTCGGTCTGTTCGGCGGTGCCGGCGTCGGCAAGACCGTCATCATCATGGAGTTAATCAACAACGTTGCGAAAGCCCACGGCGGCTATTCGGTGTTTGCCGGGGTGGGCGAGCGCACGCGCGAAGGCAACGATCTCTATCATGAGATGATCGAGTCCGGCGTCAACAAAGACCCCAAGAAAAACAACGGCTCCGCCGCTGGTTCCAAGTGCGCGCTGGTCTACGGCCAGATGAACGAGCCGCCCGGCGCGCGCGCCCGCGTCGGCCTTTCCGGCCTCACGGTCGCCGAATATTTCCGCGACCAGGGCCAGGACGTGCTGTTCTTCGTGGACAACATCTTCCGCTTCACGCAAGCGGGTTCGGAGGTGTCGGCGCTGCTGGGCCGCATTCCCTCGGCCGTGGGCTACCAGCCTACGCTCGCGACCGACATGGGCGCGTTGCAGGAGCGCATCACAACCACCACCAAGGGGTCGATCACCTCGGTGCAGGCGATCTACGTTCCCGCCGACGATCTCACCGACCCGGCGCCCGCGACCTCGTTCGCGCATCTTGATGCGACCACTGTGCTGTCGCGCTCGATCGCGGAGAAGGGTATCTACCCGGCGGTCGATCCGCTCGACTCCACCTCGCGCATGCTCTCGCCGATGGTCGTGGGCGAGGAGCACTATGCCGTCGCCCGCCAAGTGCAGCAGATTCTACAACGCTACAAGGCGTTGCAGGACATCATCGCCATCCTCGGCATGGATGAGCTTTCGGAAGAGGACAAGGTCACGGTCGCGCGCGCGCGCAAGATCGAGCGGTTTCTGTCACAGCCCTTCCATGTCGCCGAAGTGTTCACCGGCGCGCCCGGCGTGTTCGTCGAACTCGCCGATACCATCCGCGGGTTCAAGGGCTTGTGCGAAGGAAAATACGACTACCTGCCGGAGGCGGCGTTCTACATGGTCGGTACCATCGAGCAGGCCGTGGAGAAGGGCAAGAAGCTCGCGGCGGAAGCCGCGTGATCGGACACCGGAGCGCGGGACGACACACGGCCGATAATTCCATCCGTCCTACACCGCCGGTAGTCGTCCTACATGATGATTGGCAATCGAGAGTGAATGATGGCCACCTTCCACTTCGATCTCGTCTCGCCGGAGAAGGTTCTGTTCTCCGGAGAGGTCAGCCAGGTCGACGTGCCGGGCTCGGAAGGCGACTTCGGCGTGCTGGCGGCACACGCGCCGCTCGTCACCACGTTGCGGCCGGGGATTCTGGCCGTTCATAGCGAACGCGACGCGCAGGGCATCGTCGTCGACGGCGGCTTTGCCGAGGTCGGTCCAGCCGGCCTGACCGTGCTCGCCAACCTCGCCGTGCCGGTGGACGAGTTCGATGTCGCCGAGCTCGCTGGCGTGATCAAGGACACCGAGGAAGACGTGGCCGACGAGAAGGAGGGCTGGAAGCGCGACAAGCTCGCCCACAAGCTCGATCGCTTGAAGGCGCTGCAGGCCGCGCTAGGGCATTAACTCGCGTCCCGGGCAAATTTCTTGAACTTCTTCACCACCTGCTCGTAGACCGGCCGCTTGAACGGCACGATCAGGTCGACGATCTTCGGCAGCTGCTCCCAGCGCCATTGCACGAATTCCGGGTCGTGTCCGCCGGCGGGGTGCGCGATGTCGATTTCGCTGTCCTTTCCGGTGAAGCGCAGCGCATACCATTTTTGACACTGCCCGCGGTACTTGCCGCCCCAGGCTTGGCCGACGATCTC
>Ga0137365_10004883_pt1 | contig 10753 bp, 12 predicted proteins | sample SagtaG_9_FD_104799 | JGI IMG/M metagenome (GOLD analysis project Ga0137365, IMG submission 104799) | Vadose zone soil microbial communities from Sagehorn Ranch, Mendocino, California, USA - Sage1_L_40_16 metaG | ecosystem: Environmental > Terrestrial > Soil > Vadose zone | place: USA... | reverse complement strand
CCTTGCTCGCGGACCTGCGGATCAGTCGCCTTCGCTTCGCGGAGCTGAACTTCTGGGCGACCATTCTTGGTTCCGCCGGCGCGATTGGCGTCGGGCAGGCGATCGACCGGTTCGGAAGCCGGATTGTCTTGACGCTCGTCACGCTGGCGCTCTCCGCGGTCGTGTGCGCGATGAGCCAGACCTCCTCATTCGCCGCGCTCGCGCTGTGGATCACGCTCACCCGCGGCCTCGGGCAAAGTGCGTTGTCCGTCGTCAGCATCGCCATGGTCGGGCACTGGTTCGTGCGCAGGATCGACGCCGCGATGGCCGTCTACAGCGTGGTGATGAGCGTCGGCTTCATGATGGCGTTTCCGCTGGTCGGCAGTCTCGTCCAGCACTGGGGATGGCGCGACGCCTGGCTGGCGGTCGGCTGCAGCTTGCTCGGCATCCTTGCGCCGGTATCGGCCGCTGTCGTCCGGCGCGGGCCGGAGGCTTGCGGACTCGTCCCCGACGGCGATTCGCTGGCGCCGGCTCGCACGGACGGAGCACACGCGGAAGGACCTCGCGCGACGACGGGCTATGTCTGGACTGCGGCGCTGCGCACGCCTGCGTTCTGGGTGTTTGCGGTTGGAACGGCGTTGTACGGTCTCGTCGCCTCTGGAATCGGACTCTTCAACGAATCGATTCTCGCGCAGCGTGGCTTCAGTGCGCAGACCTACTATCAAACGCTCGTCGTGACGGCGTTGACGGCACTCGCCGGCAATTTCCTGGGGGGATGGCTGGCCGCACGCGTTCCGCTGGCGCGACTCATGGCGGTCTCGCTATTCGTACTGGCTGGAGGTCTGGTCGCGCTGCCGCATCTCTCCACGCAATGGCACGTGATGATCTGGGCAACCGCCATGGGGCTCGGTGGCGGCCTGGTGATGGTCCTGTTCTTCAGCGTCTGGCCGCGCGCCTTTGGACGACGGCATCTCGGGCGAATACAAGGCGCGGCGCAGGCCCTCACGGTACTCGCGTCGGCGCTGGGGCCGCTGCTTCTCGCCTGGTGTGTCGAGTGGACCGGCAGCTACGCGATGATGTTTCGAACGCTCTCCGCCGTCATCGCCTGCGTTGCGTGCGCGGCGTTGATCACCCCAGACCCGGCGGCGGCGTCAGCTCAGGCGTGAGTCTGGTATTGTGAAACGTGCGGGAGGGAACCATGAGGGTGGTATCACGTCTGGTGCTGGCGTTGCTTTTCGTGTGGCCGCATGTCGCGCGGGCGCAAACGGTGGACCAGGTTGTCGACAGGTGTGTGGCGGCCCTCGGAGGCCGCGCTGCGCACGCGAAGCTGAAGTCCCGATCCTCGACCGGAAGCATCACCTTGACGACACCCGGGGGCGACATCTCCGGCTCGATCGAGGTCTTGAATGCAGCGCCGAACAAAGTGCGCACGCTGATCAAAGCCGATTTGTCCTCGTTTGGCGCCGGCCAGCTCGTCCTCGATCAGCGGTTCGACGGGACGTCCGGTTATGTCATGGACACTCTTCAAGGCAATCGCGACATCACCGGCAATCAGTTGGACAACCTGAGAAATGGCTCGTTTCCCCACCCGCTCCTGAACTACAAGGAAATGGGGGCGACCGCCCGACTGGGAGGCAAGGAGAAGATTGGCGAACGCGACGCGTACCCGTTGAGCCTCGAACCTCCGAGCGGCTCGGTCGTGCATCTGTACATCGATGCCGAGACCTATCTTCCGGTCAAGGTGATGGTGACCGCCGACGTCCCGCAGCTTGGTCGAGAGCTGGAGCAGACAGTCGAGTTTCTCGACTACCGCGAGGTCGATGGCGTCAAGATGCCGTTCCAGTTGAAGGCGACGTCTGCGGTTCAGAACTACACAATCAACATCACGAAAGTGGAGCACAACGTTCGGATAGACGAGGCGCTGTTCTCGAAACCCACCACGCCATAATTCACGCGGCCGGATGGACGAGCGTCGCAATCGTGGACAACAGGTGCGATGCCTCGACCGGCTTCGCGACGTGAACCTGAAAACCCGACGCGAATGCGCGATCGATGTCTTCAGCTCGCGCATGGGCAGTCAGGGCGATGGCGGGAACGTGTCCGGTCAGGTCGGACTCGAGCGCGCGTACCGAACGAATCAGCGAATAGCCGTCCTCGTTCGGCATGCCGATGTCCGCGATCAACAGATCGGGCCGCAGCTGACCCATCAGGGCGCGCGTCTCGCCGGCTGACGCAGTCGTCGCAACGGTCGCACCGGCATCTTCGAGCATGGCGCGCAGGATCTCTCTGGCATCCGGATCGTCATCGACGACCAGGACGCGCGTACCGTGAAGGGTCGTTGGCCCGTCACGTCTGCCCACCAGGTCTGCGCTCGGCACCAGGACCGGCATGTCCGCGCGAATCGGCAAACGCACCACGAACGTCGCGCCTCGTCCCTCGCCCGCGCTTTCGGCGCCGACCGTGCCGCCGTGCAGTTCCACGAGATGCCGGACGATGGCCAAACCGAGACCCAAACCACCGTGCGTTCGCGTGGTGCTGCTGTCGCCCTGCCGAAACCGTTCGAACACATGCGGCACGAAATCGGGGTGAATACCGATCCCCGTATCCGTCACTCGAACCTCGGCCTGGTCGTCGACCTCGCGGAGGCTCACTTCGATCCGACCGCCCGGCGGCGTGAATCGCACGGCGTTCGACAGCAGGTTCCAGACCACCTGTTGCAGCCGTCCGGCGTCGGCACGGATGGTGTGCATTGGCGCGTCGCTGCGTTTGACGAGCTCCAGCTTCTTGGCTTCGGCGGCGGGACGTGCTCCTTCGAGCGCGTCATCGACCACCGCGTTCAGCGAAACGGCAGAAAGATTCAGCCGCATCTGACCGCTGACCAGGCGTGACACATCGAGGAGCTCGTCGACCAGGCGCGCCTGCGTTCGAGCGCTGCGCTCGATCGCCCGCATTGCGTGCGCCGCTCGCGTCTCGTCCGCGTGTCCGCGCGTGACGATCGAGGCCCATCCGAGGATGGCGGTCAGGGGCGTTCTGAGCTCGTGCGAGAGTGTGGCAAGAAACTCGTCCTTGAGACAACTCGCCGCTTCGGCTTCCAAACGCGCCGTGTGCTCACGCTGCACGAGGTCGCCAATCGACCCCGCCATCGACGAAAACGCGTGCGCGAGTTGTCGGACCTCCGTGGGTCCGCCGACGCCGGTGGGCTGCTCGAAGCGCCCTTCCTGCATCGACCGCGCCGACGCCGCAAGGCGAGCGATCGGTTTCGCGATCGCATGACTAACCACGAACGACAGCGCGATGCCGATCACGACAAAAACGATCGACGCAGACGTGAACATTCGGCTCAGCCGACGGATTGGGACCAGCGCGTCGGAATACTGGAGATTCGCGATGATGCAGCCGCCGCCGATCGCCGTCGCCGGCCGAAACCCACTGATCACCACTGCGCCCCGATAGTCGCGCGTGAGGATTTCCCCGCTTTCACCGGCGAGGCATTGCTGAACCGATGTCATCGACAGCAAGTCGTGCGGTGGCGGAAGTTCTGAGTGCCTCACTGGAGTGAGAGATGCTCCCTGAGCATTCGCGAACAGCACTTCGCCGTTTTCCCTCAGGCCGGAACGATCCTGGAAAATCGGTTCGAGGTCGCCGAGCGAAAACCGGGCGCGAATTGACAGGCGACCGCGTCGAGCGCGCATGGTGTATTCGGTTCGCCCGTCAATGGCTGTCATCGACGCCAGCACGCCAACCTCCGGCGATTCAACCGGCTGCCGCCACGAGCCGCGCGCAGCCAATCGTCTCGTGCCGTATCGAACCTCAGCGGCCGTCGCTCGTTCCGCAGTGCGAAGTCCGACCAGCGCCACGCGCAGGCACTCGCGTTCCAGACTGAGGCCCTTCGGCCCTCGCTCGCCACACAGCGATTCGAGGCTTCCGAGAAAGGCATTGAGTCGTTCCTGTCGCCGCTCGAGGAGACGGACAACCGCCTGCTGACGTGCCTGGGCGACGCTGCCGACGGCGAGCCGCGCTTGATCCTCGAGACTCTGCCGTGACGTTCGATAGGCAAAGGCGGCGACTACACTCGCGCCGACGACGTTGAGTCCAACGAGGACTAGAGCAAGGTGGTACCTAACCGGGAGTGACATGCTCGGACAATGTCTTTCACGACGAGCATTTGTGGCGGAAGCTCGTCAGCGTGGGGGAGGGTTCAAGTATACGCGCGTGCCTTGCGGCTCTTTCAAGGATTGTGGGGCGACCTCAGCCGTTCCCTCAAGGCGCGACCATCGGTTTGATCAGCGTGCACCCGACGGCAGCGAGCGCCTGCCCCAAGGCGTCGAAAGTGGCGTGATTCTGGTAGCTGCCGATAATGGCGCCTCCGGAACCGGCAAAGTTGGCGCTCGCGCCGCACGCCCGCGCGGTGTCCACCATCTGCACTTGCCACGCCGGCAGGCGGAAGATCGCGCGCCGGACGTCGAAGTTCTCGTCGACGAGCCGCGACAGCCCGCCGGCATCGCCGTCGAGCAGGGCTTGACGCGCCGCAGCCGCCAGGTCGGCGACGCGCTGCATGCCGTTCACCACGTCCAGCTCCCCCCGCTGAAAGCGCGCGCGCGCGTCGTTGTGAAACACCTCTGTTGGCTCGCTGAAGCCGTGATGGTAGGCGAGGTAGAGCGGCGGCAGCAGTGACGGATCCAGTGGCTCGTATTTGTAGTACGGCAGCTCGTGCGCCACCTGCTCGTGCTCGGCGCCGAAGTCCATGTAGACCAGCCCCTCGTAGGCCTGCGCGACGCGATCCTGCAGTCCAGCCGCCACGCGCAGCTCGTCGCGTTCCACCGAAAGCGCCAGCGACGGCTGGAGTACGAGCGGAATCTCGACGCGATAGAACTCCATCAGACAACGCAGCGTGGCCGTGATGATGGCGCTCGATCCCGCCAGACCGACCTGGCGGGGGATGTTCGTGTGGTAGCGGAGCGTGAAGTTCTGATCGTGAAGCGCCACGCCGGCGCTGCGGCAATAGTCCACGAACCGCTTGACGGTCGCCTTGATCAGCCGAATGCCACCGTAGTAACCGTGCAACGAGACGTCGAGCGCCAGATCGTGGACGCTGCGAAAGCGCGCGCGGTCCTCTTCGGTCAACATGATCTCGACGGTGTCCCACTCGTAGAGGACCACCTCGGCCGAAAAATTTCGGACGACGAGCGAGATGGTTCTGCCGTGATAGCCGTCGGACGGATTGCCGACGAGCGCCGCGCGCGCGTAGGCGCGCTTGCGGATGATGATCATCGCACCAGCCGCTCGACGAAAGCGCGCAGCGACGGCCCATGCTTCGGATCGGCCAGGGCGAATTCGACGAACGCGCGGAAGTAGGCGTCGAAGTTTCCGATGTCGAACCGGCGCTCGTCAGGTCCGAGCACGATGCCGTAGGCACGGCCGCCATCGCGGATCAGCCGCCGGATCGCATCTGTCAGCTGGATTTCTCCGCCGACGCCGGGCGATGTCGCGTCGAGCGCGTCGAAAATCGCCGGCGACAACACATAGCGCGCCGCAATCGCCAGCGTGCTCGGCGCGTCCGCCGGGTTCGGCTTCTCCACCAGGTCCGCGAGCTCGACAAGCCCGTTGACCGTCCGACGCGGCTGCGCGATGCCGTAGTGGCGCACTTCTTCGCGAGGCACCTCTTCGAGCGCGATGACCGCGGCAGCCTGCTTCTCCTCGAACACTTCTCGCATGCGGCGGACGATGTCGCTTTGCCGATCGAGGCCGATGATCGAATCGCCCAGCGCTACCACGAACGGCTCGTGCGCGACGAACGCGCGCGCGGCAAGCACGGCGTGGCCAAGGCCGAGCGCATGCCGCTGCCGCGTGTAGAAGTACTGCACCGCGGCCCGCTCGAACTCGAGCGAGGTGAGCAGTTCCTCTTTGCCATGCTGCCGAAGCAGTTGGACGAGCTCTTCATTCACGTCGAAATGATTCTCGAGAGAGGTTTTGCCGGGACCGGTGATGAAGAGGATGCGCCCAAGGCCGGCCTGGGCCAGCTCTTCGCAGACGTATTGCACGACCGGCTTGCGGCCGACGGGCAACATTTCCTTCGGCTGTGACTTGGTCGCCGGCAGCAGGCGGGTGCCGAGCCCTGCAACCGGCACTACCGCGATGTCGATGCTCATAATCGGGGGCGGATCATAACAGGCTCGGCAGCCCGCAGCCTTCCTGCTGATGTGCCAAGACGCGCACGTTCTCCTGCAGCGTCGGCTTGGGTACCTCCTTTGCTGTTGCTAGCAACAACGGCCGAATTCACGCAACTGTGTATCTCGGTGTAGCACTGGTGGGTAATTGAGGGTCCGAATAATAGTCACGCCCAAGGAACACGAGCTCGACGGGGTTCGCGTAGACACCTATCTCCGGGGAACTGTTCGGGAAGTATCGTCGAGCATCGGCTCCTGGCTCATCGCCGAGGGGTATGCCGAACCCGAAATGCGACACGATGCACGGCTAGAGGACATGGACTTCTCCGGACCCAGGCTCCCGCACGTTACCGCCCCCGATCATCCTCGCCGCCGCTCGACCGACCGCTGACTACCCGCAGGTAGTCCTCTTCCGTATCGATGTCCTTGAAGGCGCCCTCGTCGTCGACTTCGACGTCGCCGGCAACCGACGAGTGTGCGCGGATGATCGGCTTTGCGCCAGTCGCCGGATCTGCTGCCCGGAGCTCGGCAAACAACGATCGATCGACGAGAAGTGGATGGCCGTGCCGGGCGCCTGACGTCGGGCGCACGACCGGCGCGCGCGTGCGCCAGTAGCACTCGATCACGGCGCGCACGGTGCTCGAGGTGACCAACGGCACGTCGACGAGAGTGACCAACACCGCCGACACGCCAGGGCGATCGACGACGCCGAGTCCCGCGACGAGCGACGACCACTGCCCGCGATCGTACTCACGGTTGACGACGAAACGCGCGGGCAGTCCGCTCGACGCGAACGCTGAAACGATGGCGTCCGCCTCGTGTCCCACCACCACCACCACATCGTCCACCCCCGCGTCGAGGAAGGTGCGGACGATGCGCGTGAGAAATGAATCGGCGCCGTCGAGCGGCAGCGACGCTTTGGCACGGCCCATTCGGGACGACCGTCCTGCTGCGAGGACGAGAGCGGGGATCATTGGCCAATGTTATAGAATCGCGCGCATGGCCGATCGGGATCTCCACATTCGCTGCATGCGCTGCGGCACTCAGATGGACATGCGCGATCCCGGACCGGGGATGCCGTGGACACCCGATCAGTTCTGGGTATGCCCTCGCTGCGGGCGCCATTTCTGGACGACTTACCCGCCTCCGCCGGCGCCCGCAGCTGAAAAGCCCAAGCCGGCTGCGGAACCAGTCTCGTAGGAAATCGACCGATAGTGGGAATCTTTACGCCTGCTTACAAGTTTGACGACGACGATGCCGACGAAGACGACGACTTCGACGAGGACAACGAGGGAGACGACGAGGAGGATGACGGGGAAGACGAGGACGAGGAAGAGATCGAAACCTGGCAGGTCACCGAACGTGGACCGTTCCGCTAAAGTACGGCCTCTCCTTGACTTCCGGCGCTGAACTGCTAGACTGGCCCGAAATTCCAGCTCAGCCTGGAGTAGCGAGACTCGGCGAACGGAGGCGGCGTTATGCCAACCGGGACAATTGCAAGGCTCCTTATCGACAAGGGATTCGGCTTCATCCGCGACGAGGGTGGGATCGAGCACTTTTTCCACCGCAGCTCGGTCCGCGGTGCCGTCTTCGAGCTACTGCGCGAAGGGCAGCGGGTCGAATTCACTCCTGAAGATTCTCAAAAAGGCCCGCGCGCAGGCGATGTGCGCTTGATAGAAGGGTAATCAGGACATTCGACGGGGCTTGCCATGAGCGAGCCCGCGGCTCGCGAGAGCGACGGCAGGCGAGTCGAATGGCGGAAGCGCCTGGGAGTCGAACCCAGCCCCCCCGCGTGAGCGGGGGGCGACCGATTTTGAAGACCGGGAGGGCCGCCGGGCCCCGTTCACTTCCGTCAAGAGCAGTGTAACTGCGGCCCTGTCACTTTCGGAAGATCGCTTTCAGCACCGCTTCGGTATCACTGAGATCCTCGAACACAACATCCGCTCCGGCCGCGCGCAGCTGATCGACCGTGTGATTCCCGGTCGCGACTGCGATCGAGCGTGCGCCGCCCGCCTTCGCGCATGCGACGTCGAGCGGCGTGTCGCCGATGACGACCGCATCTGCGGGTGTAAACGCCGGGCCGCCGCATTCGGCAACTCGGGCGAGCGCCTTCGGCACCAATCCATTGCGATCCGCCGCGCCATCGCCGAACGCTCCGCAGCGAAAGTACCGCCACAGATCGAAGTGTTCCAGCTTCAACTGCGCACCTGCCTCGTAATTCCCGGTGAGCAGCGCAACGTACGCGTCGTCGCAATTGCAGAGCGCGTCGAGGAGCGCCTGGATGCCAGGCATGATCCCGAAGCGTGGGCGAGTGTTGGGGATTTCACTGGAGAGATGGCGCAGGTACACGTGAGGAAATTGCGCGAGGCCTGGCGAATCGTGTGGGATGCCGTGAGCCGCCGCGGCGTCAGAGAGAATCCAAAAGTCGGTGCGGCCGGCCATCGGGATGCCGTGGAATGCGTCCGCGATGGAAAAAAGCTCTTCGAACGCGCGCGACATCGCTCGCCCGCCCGCCCCGCCGGTAAGCACAAGGGTACCGTCGATGTCGAACAGAATCAGGGTGGGAGCGTTCAGCGATCAGCCTTCGCTGCGAACATTGCCGGCGCGCGGTCCTTTCGCGGATGGCTCCTCATCGAAGCTCACGCGCTGACCTTCGTTGAGCTGGTCGAAGCTGCCCTGGACCGCACTTCGATGAAAGAACCACTCCTGACCGCCATCGTCGCGAATGAACCCGAATCCTCTGTCTCGAACGAGTCGTTTGATGGTGCCGCTCGACATCCGAGTCTCCCTGGGCTCGTGTAGCTGCCCAGATTCGGATGATCAAGTTTCATTCCACCAGCAGAGCCTGAGGTTTCCTGGAGATTTACGGTTGAGCGAGAAAGCTCATCCAACAGGCGTGTAGGGATTGGAGACGACCGAATCTCCAATCCCCATTCCCTATTTCACAGTCACCGTGATGATCTGGCACGTACCGGCAATTGTATTGTGGAGGTCGTCGCCCAATTGGAGCGCCAGCTTGTGGCGGCCCGGCGTCAGTTGCATGTCAATCTCCGACTTGCCGTCGCCGAAGTGCACCCAGGAGGGGGTGCCCTTGACGATGGTCCTGCCGGGAGGCAGGCAGCTGACGCCAACGCCGATGTGATAGTGACCGACGCCCGGACGGGTTTTCGTCACATCGCCCGGCGGTACGGCGGCGATCTCGATGCCTTCGGCGCCGAATTTCATGTGCACGGGACTCGATACCTGCGCTCCGTTCTTGGGCTCGATGAAAAACACCCTGGGCTTCGCGGCCTTCTTGGCCTGCGCCCCTGCCGCCACACCCAGTCCACCGACAATGGCCACAACGAGCAGCGCGAGCTGCTTCCAGCTATGCATGGTGATCTCCTCTGCGGACATTCTAGCCGAGCAGCCGCCCAAACCATCGACCGGTCCGTTGTTCGGTCAGCCGCCCGGTCGCGGGCGTCCACGTGAGGATCCGGCCGGCAGCTGCGCGTGCGAACCGCTCGTCCGCGGTCGCCGCCAGAATGGCCGCGCCGCGGCGTGTGGCGATCGCGCGGATATCGGCGCCCAGCGCCTCTGCCTCTCGCGCGGACAGGCCGGCACTCACGTGCTCCAGCAACAGCACCGCGGGATCCAGCGCAAGCGCGCGGCCAAGGCGAAGACGCACACGAGACGCCGTATCGAGCGTTGCGATGGGCTGCTCCCAACCAGATTCCGGCAGCCCGACTTCGCGCGCCAAGGCACTCGACCGCCGTCTGGCGTCGTCAGGCGGCGGCTCGATCTCGAGCGTGAACGGCATCGCGAGATTCTGAATGACTGTCAATGGTTCGAGCAGCACGGCGCGCTCGCTCACGATGCCGAAACGATCCACCGTCGCCAGCCAGTCGTCGCTGTCGGCAATCGCCGCCGTCGGCCGGCCGAAGACGCAGATGTCTCCGGCCTCCGGGAGCGTTGCGCCGGTGATGAGATTGATGAGTACTTCTGCGGCCACCTGATCGATGCCGACGAGAGCCACGTGCTCGCCGGCCGCCACGCTCAGCGCCGCGATTCTCAGCGGACGCAGACCCCGGTAGTCCTTGACGACGCCGGACAACGCCAGAACCACGGAGGTCACGACCCGATCTGGCGATTGACCTCGTCGACGATGCCGCTGGACGCGGAGAGGGCGGAGATCTCGGTCTTCAACGCGGCGACGTTACAAGCGATGGCCCCATACGCGATCATCGCGTGGACGATCGGCGGGAGCACGCCGGTATCGACGCTCGCGCCCATGATCGCGGCAACCATTGTCACCGCCATCGCCAGCGTCGCGATGGAGAAGACGGGCTTGCGCGCAGCGGCAATCCGGCGATAGTAATCGCCTGCCACGCTGTGTTCCGCCATCGCGTCCTTGACGGCTTTGCCCTTCCCGATCAGATAGAACATCATCATCGAGTGGGCGAGCAGCGTGATCATCGTCGAAAAGATGCCGACGGAGATGTGGCGGCCGACGTCGGTCGCCTGCAAGCCGAAGACGACCGCCGTCACGAGACCGGCGAGACCGATCAACACCGCAGTCAACAACGCTTGAGCCACGAGCCTCAAGATCATATGTCAATAACTGCGTT
>Ga0137365_10004882_pt1 | contig 10754 bp, 10 predicted proteins | sample SagtaG_9_FD_104799 | JGI IMG/M metagenome (GOLD analysis project Ga0137365, IMG submission 104799) | Vadose zone soil microbial communities from Sagehorn Ranch, Mendocino, California, USA - Sage1_L_40_16 metaG | ecosystem: Environmental > Terrestrial > Soil > Vadose zone | place: USA... | reverse complement strand
TTGCTGGGCAACACAAGCAGAACATCCAAAAAGGGATGCTTGACCACTTGTACAGGCAGGCAATAAGCTTCTTCGATCAACTCCTGTTTTAATACTTCCTTTGGCTTTCCCATTGCTTTGATTTTCCCTGCAAGCATAAGAGCAATTCGGTCTGCGTAATGTGCCGCGAGATTCAAATCATGTAATGCAATCAGCACAGCAAGATGATCCTTATGTGCGAGTTCGCTCACCAACTCTAATAAACTCACTTGATACTGCAAATCAAGATGCGCTGTAGGTTCATCTAATAACAGAATCGGCGTGGATTGACATAATGCACGCGCCAATAACACACGCTGCTGTTCTCCACCTGAGAGTTCACCTACGCGGCGATCTGCAAAAGGTAGAGCACTGACGCGTGCAAGTGACTGGCGTGCGATTTCCTCATCCTTTTTGGAAGGCTGACCGAGAAATCCAAGATACGGCGTACGCCCAAACAGAACTGTCTCCCATACTGTATATGCTGGAGGCAACGCAACAGCCTGAGGAACCGTAGCAATATAGCGCGCACGTTGAAGCGTTGAGAGCGAAGCGAAGTCATCTCCATTCGTGCGTACATGTCCATCTATGATAGGGATTACGCCACTCACCGCCCGGATGAGAGTTGATTTGCCCGCGCCATTCGGTCCGATCAGCGCGAGGATTTCTCCGCTTTGCACCTCAAGTGAAACACCATGCAGGATTCGGCGAGTACCATAATCAACAGTTAAATTTTGGATTTTCAACATAATAGTATTACTAATCGTTGGTCGAGTAATCCCAAACGGAATGAGGGGCCGTATCGAGACCACATGTTTGATTCAAACTCAATATCCTATGATTGTCGCTGGGTCTCGACACCTGCACTCCTTGGCACCGTCCGCCATTGCGAAGCATCCCCGAATCGTAGCTGAGTGGGAGGGCAGGTGTACAGTGAACCGCTTCGCAGCACCGCCTACTCAATTAGCGTGTCATATCAAAACATCAAATACCAATACAACGCAATTTCATCAGTGGCTGGATTCAAGCCTTTGTACAAATGCGTGTCAAAGCCGCGTAGTTCAAAGCCACAACTTTCATAGAGACGACAAGCAGCGACATTGTTATTTTGAGTCTCCAGCATGATGCCTGGGAATCCTTTTGACTTTGCCCATTCAATAGTGCGTGTGATCAGAGTGCGTCCAACGCCTTGTCGGCGATATTTTGCATCCACGGCGACGTTATCAATATAAGCATATCCATTCCAATATTTCATGATTCGGATTTGTCCAGCAAGTCCCTTATCTATGTAAGCCAAAAAGATAGTTTTATCGGGATTGAAAATATAATTACTGAAATCAGTTTCATCGGAAGCATATTGTTTTGTGTACGGAGATACAGCTACAAGGGTATAACTTATCTTCCCATTTTCCGCGGACAAATCCAGCTTTGAATCGACGATGAAAGAGTTGTCGCATTGATTCACATCCTGGAGAGTGCTTTGGTCAATTTCACGAATAATGATGTTCATAGAAGTTTATTTAACGACCATCGGAATTCCCGCCACCATAAAGATGACTTTATCTGCTTCACGTGCCAATCGTTGGTTTGCCCATCCCAACCAGTCACGATAGACGCGTCCCATTTGATAGGGCGGGACAAGACCCAAACCCACTTCGTTTGAAACGATCATCCAATCCTGTTTTTGTTTGCGGACGCGGAGCGTTGCGATCAATTCATCTACTTCCTTTTGAATAGCGTGTGTGAAAGGTGATTCATCTACAAGGTCGTCCTTTACAAACTGCATGAGCAAATTACTGACGAGTAAAGTAATGCAATCCAGAATGACTACATTCGATTTTATTTGCTGTACATGAGATGCAATATCAAATGGGATTTCAAGTGTTTCCCAACTGGCAGGGCGTTCGGCGCGATGTTTTTGGATGCGTATTTTCATCTCTTCGTCCAACGCCTGAGCAGTGGCAATAAAAGTTACCGACTGGCCCGTCTCCACAGCTAGCCTGTGTGCATAGGATGATTTTCCGCTACGTGCCCCGCCGAGAATGAGAGTGATATTGCTCTTTGTCGTCATCATATTTTCTCAATGACTTCCAGCGAGGAAATGAAATCCTCTTCCGAAAAAATCTCAAGTGTCAGCACACCATCATACCTCGCGCGGATAAGTTCACTCCATACCGCGCGGATTTTTTCCTGCGGCATACAAGCTAACGAGCGATGGTCACGCTCAGCCAAGCCATGAATGTGGATGACACGGGTGCGCGGTAATGCAGCCTGCAAATAAGGAATGGGATCATGACCATCCAGCCATAAGTGACCAATATCCACGCAACGACTGACGGGAATGCAATCCAGCACAGGTTGAATGAAATCGAGCGGATAGGTTTCCAGATTTTCAACAGCCAGTTTGTCCGCGCCACCTACCCATTCAGAGACAATCTCCAGGGCACGTACAGATTGACTTTGCCAATGCTTGATCGCCTCTGAATCGGATGAAGTGCGAACTGATTTTCCATCCAAATGCAACACATATGCCCAAGGATCCAGTCTATATGTGCAATCAATGACGCGTTTGGCTTTGACCAACGATTGATCGTGCTCAGAACCATCCTCACCCAACTTAAGATCAAGTGGCAAATGAACGGTGTAAGTCAGGTCATGTTGACTTGCGATCTGTGATAATTCGTCTATCACTTCAGGTGTGGGCAAGTTGTTAGGACCATCATCTACTTCAAACAGGATCAGTTCAATGTCTCTGGCTTTGCCCACTAAATAACGCGCGTTGGGCAAGATATCATCAGGAATGATGTAGGAAGTTGTACCGAGGCGAAAAGGATAAGACTGCATTATGCGCCAATCAAAAAGGCTAGTAACACCACTACCTCAACAATTTCAACGACCATACCAAACACATCACCTGTCACGCCGCCGATCCGTGACCTTGCCAACCATAACACCAGAGCCGCTGCGCCCACTCCCGCCAATGCAGACAAAGCGCCACGTATGCCAAAGAGGATTGCAATAACCAGCGGAATGATCGCGCCCCAAATCATGAATGGACGCCGAAAGCCTAATGCAAAATCCGCGCCCATGCCTGAGCCCGAGGGGCGCGCGAGTGGGAATAATCCTGCCGGCAGAATGCACCAACGGGCCAAACTTGGTGCAAGTAGGATTCCAAAACTTGAAGCTGAAGTAAGAGATGCGAGTGCCGTCGCTTTGAGAAATAAAACCAAAATCAATCCGATCACGCCGAACGCACCCACATGTGGGTCTTTCATGATTTCCAGCCTTCGTTCTACGGATGTACTTGCCAACAAGCCGTCACAACAATCCGCGAGACCGTCGAGATGCAACCCCCCTGTCAACGCGATCCAAACAACAAGAGTGACGACACCTGTGACCAACGGCTGAAACACAAACGTTGCACCTTTCCATGCCAGCCATGTCAACGCGCCGATGACTAGTCCAACCAGCGGATACCAGACAGAGGCGCGCCCGCTATCGCCCGTGGACCAGTGGTCCGGGAGTCTGAACGGAAGTGTGGTCATCAAACCTAAGGCGATACGCAAACTTCGCATTTCAATTTAAGCCAAAGAATTAAACACAAAGGACACAATGGTCACTAAGGAAAATCTGAAAGGAGTTTTCTTGTTATGCAATGCTGCAAACCTTTGCGCTCTTTGTGACCTTCGTGTTTAAAAGATTTATTCCTTATCACTCACGCCTGCTTCATCGAAGGTTGCCATTTCACGCAAAATACGCGTTGAAGCCTCAATCAAATGAAATGCTAGCGCTGCGCCCGTGCCTTCACCTAGGCGCAAATTCAAATCTAAAAGGGGTCTGATGTTCAAATATTTGAGCATCGCCTGATGACCAATTTCCACCGACTGATGTGCGCTGATCAAATAATTGTGCACAGCAGGCGCGAGGCCTACAGCGATCATTGCGGCAGCAGTTGAAATGAAACCGTCCACAACCACAGGGATACGCCGGCTTGCGGCAGCAATCATCACCCCAGCCAATCCTGCAATCTCTAATCCGCCGACTTTATGCAAAACATCCATCGCATCGTTTCCATCTGGTTGGTTCACTGCCAACGCCCGCTCAATTACGCTGATCTTGTGCTCCAGAGCTTTATCGTCTATTCCTGTACCACGCCCAACTACGCGCTCGATCGGTAAACCTGTCATCGCTGCGACGATTGCAGAGGAAGGTGTAGTATTCCCAATTCCCATATCCCCGGTTGCGACGATGTCGAGTCCGCGGGCAGCTTCATCGTTCAAGACATCTACTCCAATTTGAAGCGCCTGTTCCGCTTCTTCAGGCGTCATCGCTGGACCCTGAACCAGATTCCGCGTCCCACACATGATCTTACGCTGAATCAATTCCGGCCTTGGTTCAAGCTCTGTTGCAACACCGATATCTACAACTGTGACGCGCGCCCCAGCTTGACGCGCCAGCACGTTAATCGCTGCACCGCCGCGCAGAAAGTTCAACACCATCTGTGCAGTAACCTCTGTTGGATACGCGCTCACGCCTTCAAGCGCCACGCCATGATCCGCAGCCATCACAATGACAGCTTTACGTTCCACCGAAGGAAATGGATCAGCCTTCATCCCAGCCAATTGAATCGAAAGTTCTTCCAATCTGCCCAAACTCCCGCGCGGCTTGGTCAAGGTATCCTGGCGTGCCCGCGCTGCTCGCATCGCGGTTTCATCTAGCGGTGGGATTTGTTTGATGATTTTTTCGAGCTTCATGTAGACCTCTATTTGTTAATGTCGTTACGAGGAGCCGCTGGTCGAGTGTGGCGTATCACGACAAGTATCGAGACCGAGGCGACGAAGCTATCTCCGCACGGAGCATGAGATTGCTTCGTCAGTCCTTCGGGCTTCCTCGCAATGACGGGGCTAGAATTCAATGCCCGGTTGAGCCTGAATTCCCTGCGTTGTGAATGGATGCTTGATTTCGCGCATCTCCGTGACAAGATCCGCATAATCGATCAAGGCCTGTGGCGCGTCGCGCCCGGTAATGATGAGATGCAAATCTTCAGGCTTATTGGCTTTGAGCCAGTCAATCACTTGGGTTATGTCCAACCAACCAAAATGCATGGCATAGGTGAATTCATCCAGAATAATCACCTCATAGTTTCGACTAATGATTTTCTCTTTGGCGATCTCCCAACCATTGAGCGCACGCGCAACGGTTTCATCCATATTCTTGGATGTCCATGTAAAGCCATCGCCTGTTGTAAACCAATCTATACCAAGTTTTTTGGCAGCCTTGATCTCTCCCCATTGACCGGTTTCTGCTTTGATGAATTGCACCACACAAACACGGAAGCCGCGCCCCCAGGCGCGCAGAAGGATACCAAACGCCGATGTACTCTTACCTTTGCCATTCCCGGTGTTGAGAATCACCAGTCCTTTTTTAATTTTCTTATTCATAACCATTTCGTTCACCAGAATCCTTGATTCTTTGCGCGTCGCAGAATCCACAGAAAAAACGGTGCTCCTGCCAGTGCAGTGACAATACCCACTGGCAATTCCTGCGGAGCCAGCACGATACGCGCCAGCACATCCGCGAACAGCAAAACGGACGCGCCGCCAATAATGCTGAGAGGGATCAAGCGGCGATAGTCCACACCCCACCAGATACGAACTATATGCGGCACGATGAGACCAACAAAGCCGATGATGCCAGCAAACGAGACCGCCGCCGCAGTGACGAGCGAGGCTGCAACGATGATGATAAATTTTGCGCGGCGAACGTTCAATCCCATTTGGGTAGCCTGATCATCGCCAAATTGCAGGAGGTTCAGAGAATATCCGGTCAGAACCAGTATTGTCATGCCAACTGCAAGATAGGGAATCAGAGCCAGCGTTACATCCCAGCCAACCAGACTCACACCACCTAACAACCAACCAATGGCACGACGTACTTCGCTAGTCGAATGAAGTATGAGAAACGATGTCAGAGATACAGCAAAAGATGAAACTGCCACGCCCGCCAAAATCAGATTCGTGGTTGGTACAGTTCTACCAATGTGTGCAAAAGTGTAAACAAGATAAACAGTAAGCAGGCTAGCTATAAAAGCCGCGAGCGGCACAGCCAGTAGACCGAGCATCGTGTATGGCCATTTTACAGACATTGCGAGGATCGCGCCCAATCCTGCACCAGATGCCACACCAATCAGATAGGGATCTGCTAATGGATTGCGGAATAATCCCTGATATGTTGCACCGCTCCCAGCCAGCGCCGCGCCGACCAACGCGATCAACGCCGTGCGCGGCAAACGGATATTCAAAAGGATGGTGCGAAATATTTCATTCGAGGCAGCACCCGTTATCACGCGCCACAACTCCGTTGGGGGAATAAATACAGAACCAATCGCCATACTCAGAATCAGCATGATGATTAATATAGATAAGGTAAGGACGAATGGATTGCGCATGAGGAAAGGATACAGGTACATAAGTATACAGGTAAGCACATATTGTATACTTATGTACCTTGTTTACCTGTCTGCCTTACTTAAACAACTCTGGCCTCAGTAACTTCGCCAACTCTTCGAGCGCATCCACCAATCGCGGACCGGGGCGGCTGACTAAATCATCGTTAAACGGTACGACCTTTCCATTCTTTACAGCACTCAAGTTTTCCCAGCCGGGCCGTTGCGCGATCGATTCAGGTGTGACTCCATATCGGGCATCGCCAAGAATGATGAAAGCTGGGTCGGCGGCGACCACTTGTTCAAGACTCAACTGAGGATAACCATCAAGATCGGCTGCAATATTATGTCCGCCGGCACGTTCAATCAACTGAGTAATGAACGTCCCTTTTCCAGCAGTATAAGGCTTGGCTGGGTCTGTGCCGTCCAGTTCATAAAAAACGCTCGGGCGCGAGCTGATCGAAGCGATCTTCTCATCCACCGCTGCGACACGAGCCTTGAGAGATTCGATAAGAGTGGTAGTTTCCTGCTCATGTCCGGTCAATTGCGCGATGGTTTCCAAGTTGCCATACATTTCCTCTAAAGTAAGCGGGTTCTTTAGGTAATAGACCGTCAAGCCTAAATCTTCAAGTTGCTTTACCTGCTCAGGCGTGTTGATTTCGGCAGCCAGCACAAGATCAGGTTTTAGAGAAACGATTTGTTCTGTATTCAATGAGTCAAATGTGGAACCGACGTCCGTTACATTTTTTGCCGCTTCAGGGAAATCTGAAAGCTTGTCTCGGCCTACAACTTGTGATCCCGCGCCAATGGCAAACAAAATTTCAGTATTGGATGGCGCAAGGGACACTACGTGTTGAGCAGGTCCATCGAGTTTGATCTCACGGCCTAGTCCGTCAGTGAAAGTTAATGCTGAAGCTACAGGCGAAGCGGTCGGCGCTTCAGTTGGTACTTCTGTTGGGGCCTGAGTGGAGGCTGAAGGCTCTGTTGCAACAGGAGCTGATGTCGGCGTGCGCGAAGCGTGATGCGCACACGCAGTCATCAAGGTAATAAGCAAAGTGATTAACAAAAATTTTCGTAACATCTTTTCTCCATTTATAGTAAAGAATCAAAATCCCCAGCCGAGTGCTGGGGAGGTTGGAGAGGCAATCCGAGTGGCCGTCCTCCACCTCCTTTCCGCGAGAGTGTGGTAGAACCGACCAGAGCGGGCGACCTGACTTATTCGATCCGATAATCAAATATTCGAATATCGATCCTCGAATTCACAGTTGCGCGACAGTGCTGGACTCACACCAGCTTCGCCGCTGACTGATCGTATTTAATTGTTTGGACCTCTCGCAAGCGTATGGCGTCAAAACTTTCGCAAAAGGTCTTTCATATTTTATGCCGTGCGTGCAGTAAAGTCAATGACCGAACTCTTCATGCGAAGCATACGTAGGTAAAGAAGTCCACTAACTATCATTGTTACAATGATCAACGAAATATTTCCAGAGCGCCCAAAGAAGAGAAGTGCAAACGTTGGGACAAGATAACAAATGAGCACAATCATTTTTTGCACAAGATTACTTTTGTTGAAAAGAACCACATACGGTACGAGCAAGAGCAGGAAATCATAATTATAAAGATACGGACTGACGAGCAAAGTGATCAATAATGCTGCGCTCAACAATAATTCATATAGTTTAAATGAAGACCGAATGAAATAAAACAAGATGACGAGAAAAATCAAGAGCACAATGCCAATCCATATGGCATTCACAAGTGATCCGTCAAAAAGCCATCTCGACAACCATACTGGCAAACTTGCGCATTGAGAACAAACGGACACATTGCCCTCAGTTTGATAGTTCAACAACATCTTTGGATAACTGATGATCCACGTGGGATCAGCTATAAAGCCGACAATGAAAAGAAAGATTCCTGCGATAACAATAGAGCGTATCACGCGTCGTCCAAAGTTATTTCTGCTTCCGATCAAATAGATCAACACCGACAACAGAATCAATGCTCCGACATGGGGCTTAAAAGTGAGCAACATCGTGCCAAGCGCTGTCAATGCGACATTTTCTTTGCGTAATGAGTAAATCAACAATGATGTACCAAGCAAAACAGGAAAGTCATATTGCCCAACTGATAATGCTCCCAACACAGGTAAAAAGAATAATGCAAGGGGAAAGGCAATTAATCGCAATCGTCCTGACCATCCATCGGTGAGTAACCAAACGGACAGAAATAGCATAACAAGATTCAATTCAAACCATAGGGTTGCCGCGGCTTTGGCAGGCAACAAACCTAAATAGAAGGTGCTCAATGCATACCACGGCGGATACGGAAATCGCGCCAGAAAGAATTTCTCACGAGGAATGCCTGAATGCTGCTGTGCAAGTGCCTCCACTCTTGGGATGTCATAAATAGGAACACGATTTACAAGAGCTAAATCTGTGTTGTAGATAGCACTGAAATCTGAATTAGCAGGGAGTGAATTGGGAATGTAAAGCGCAATAGCGAACAGGAGGATCGCAATGAAAATGATGAGCAAAAAGATGAGGAGGTGACGCTTCATTGAGTTTCGCTGTATTTGGCAATGGATTTGATTAAACCGCGAAAGTTGAACAAATGGAATGGATAGAGAAGATACCAATACAGAAATCCAGGCAATCCGCGCGGGGAGAAAAAAACGGTTTGGGTCAGGTAGGACAAGTTGCCAACTTGACCTACGCGCCATTCGATCCACTTGTTGCCCGCAGCCTGATCTTTTACACAGACCAGAATTTGCTGTGGCCCGTTTACTTCTATAAACCAGTTTGGCTTGGCGATCAACTCTCGTAAAGCATGAAAAACTTTTTCAGGTTCAGCATGGACAGCAACTTCACGATAATCAATGAAACAACCTTCATGCTTGATAGATTTTGCTTTTTGTTTATCATCGTCCCATACGCGCTCAATGTGAACTGGATGTGTTTTTTCGAGTGCCTCTTTTGTCGCGGAATCAAAGTCAATGAGCTTGACCTCAGGAAATATGTTTAAAGCCTCAGGATGTTTGACAACGCTATCGGCAGACAAGCCATCGATCAATGCATAGGCAATGGGATATGGCACGGGAGTCATCAGTCCTACGCCAAACGCCATAAACCAAAGAGGGATTCCAGGTAGTAAAAACATTTTACGTTTGAGTCCGCGTATGCGCGCGTAGCCTAACATCAAATCACCATACGTCCTGATGTCAGAACTGCCAATCTCAAAGACGCCTCCGCGCCCATTGGGGTTTGTCAGCGCGGCGAAGAGATAGTCAATTACGTTTTGAATGGCAATCGACTGAGATTTGTTTCTCATCCATAACGGACCTAGCACAATGGGAAACAGCTCAGTCATAAAGCGGATCATTTCAAATGAAATGCTCCCTGAGCCGATAATCACTCCTGCCCGAAATTCGGTCACCGGGACATTTCCTTCTCGCAAGACGTGTCCTGTCTCGATGCGCGAGCGCATATGAGGAGCAATGTGCTGTTCAGGGTCAGCAAGTCCACCGAGATAGATGATATGTTCAGTACCCGCTTCCTCTGCGGCAGAGGCAAAGGCACGCGCGCTATTTAATTCGAGTGCAGTGTATCCACGTCCATAAGACATATTGTGAACAAAATAATATGCAGTGTGAACGCCAGCCATTGCAGCCGGAAGAGTTGACGGCATCGTGACGTCAACTTGGATCACTTCCACATAACGGAACCAGCTACGGCCTTTGAGTCGAAGCGGATTGCGGGCGAGGCAGCGCACGCGGTAACCTGAATCCAATAATCTAGGAATCAAGCGGCTGGCAATATAACCTGTTGCGCCAGTGACAAGAATTAATCTATCCATAGGAATGTGCTAATACTCGCGCACGACTCGCGACTCGATTCGTAAGCCCGTCAAAAATAAATTTGTGGAAGGGCCACATCGCGTACCAATAAAGAAAACCAAAAAGTCCATAGGGCGCAAAGTAAGCTGTGACGGTAAGGAGCGTTTGACCGTTTTGCGGTTGCGACCCGAATTGAAGCCAGGCCTTGCCAGGCAATTTCATCTCAGCCCGCAAACGCAAAAGGCGATTCTTTTCCACATCTTCGACACGCCAAAAATCAAGCGCCTCGCCCGCGCGGATTTCATCAGGATGACGCCGCCCGCGTCGCAAGCCAACACCGCCGACCGCTTTATCGAGCCAACCACGCATGCCCCAAGCCCAATCCATGTATAGCCAGCCGCGCTCGCCGCCAATCCCCATATAAGACCGAAAAACATCTTCAGGGAAAAGATTGAG
>Ga0137365_10004879_pt1 | contig 10755 bp, 9 predicted proteins | sample SagtaG_9_FD_104799 | JGI IMG/M metagenome (GOLD analysis project Ga0137365, IMG submission 104799) | Vadose zone soil microbial communities from Sagehorn Ranch, Mendocino, California, USA - Sage1_L_40_16 metaG | ecosystem: Environmental > Terrestrial > Soil > Vadose zone | place: USA: California... | reverse complement strand
GCGCCGTAGACGCGGATCTTCTTGCCCTTCCAGTCCGCTACCGTGCGGATGGGCACCGAGGAGAAGATCTGCTGCGACGGCCACGTGCTGATGGCGAGGAGCTTGAGGCCCTTGCGGGCGAGCATCTCCGTGTAGAAGGGCCGGAGCTGGAAGGCCGCCTTCTTGTGCTCCTCGATGCCGCTCGTCATGAAGGGCAGCTCGAGAGGGCCCATCTCCAGGAGCACGTCGGTCAGGTACGAGGCGAGCACGGTGCCGATCTCCGAGCGGCCGTCGAGGACGGCGGGGATCAGCTCCGGGCCCGGGTAGAGCGAGGAGGCGGGGTGGACGCGGATCTCCAGCCGCCCCTGCGACTTCTCCTTCACCCTGGCCGCCCACGCGTTGTAGTTGACGGTGTGGTAGTACGTCGGCGCCGCCACCGTGGGCAGGTTCCACACGATGGGCTTCGCCTGGGCCACCGCGGGCGTGGGCGCGATGGCGGCTCCACCCATCGCGAGGCCGGACAGGATCAGCGTGAGAACGATGCGGACGGTCGTCTTTGACATGGCTCCTCCGGACGGCATCAGCAATGACGGCACGGCGGGAAATCCCGCGAGTAGACAGGCTGCTTTAGGAACTCCTCCGGGCTGTACTTCCAGAACTGGCTCACCGCCGGGTAGGTGTAGATGACGGTGTTCTGCAGCTTGCCCCCTACCCGCTCCACCTTCCGGATGTAGATGTTCTGAGTGGGATTGCCGTAGGGATCCATCTTGATCGGCCCGCGGGGCGCATCCCCGATCTCGACGGCGCGGAGGGCGGCCATGAACGCCGCGCGGTCCTCGAGGCGGCCGCCCACCGCCTTGGCCGCCTCCGCCACGACGCGCGCGCCCGTGTAGCAGTTCTCCGAGTAGAACGACGGCAGACGATTGTTCTTCTTCTCGAAGGCGGCGCGGAAGCGCCGGTTCGCCGGCGTGTCGAGGGCGGCCGAGTAGTGATGGGCGCTGATCACTCCGATGGACTCGTCGCCCAGCTCGGGCAGGACGTGCTCGTCCGTGTAGGTGCCGCCCGCGATGAGCGGGATGCGATCCTTGAGCCCGCTCGTGGCCCACTGCTTGGCGAAGAGCAGGGTCCACCGCCCGAGGGCGAGCACGAACACGGCATCCGCGTCCTTCCGGATCTGGGCGAGGTAGGGCGCGTAGTCCTGCACGTTGAGGGGGATCCACACCTTCTGGATGATCTGGCCGCCGTTGTCCTCGAAGGTCTTGTGAAAGCCTCCCGCGATCTCCCAGCCGAAGGCGTAGTCGAGCGAGACGATGGCGATCTTCTTGTAGCCGAGCACGCGGGCCGCGTACTCCCCGAAGGGATGCATGTTGCCCCCCGCCGAGAAGCCCGTGCGGATGAGCCACTTGGGGCGCTTGCGCTGGGTCAGGTCGTCGGCGGAATTGATCGGGTAGATGGTCGGGATGCCCTGGGCCTCGATGTAGGGCACGAGCGCATAGGCAACGTTCGAGAGGATCACGCCCGCGAGCATGTGGACGCGATCCGACTCCACCAGCTTGCGGGCCTTGGTCACCGCGGTGGCGGGCACGCCTTCGTTGTCTTCCAGGATGACCTCGAGCTTGCGACCGGCGAGCTGCCAGCCCGTCTCCTCCCAGTAGAGCTCGCAGCCGCTGTACATGTCCTTGCCAGCCTGAGCGATGGCCCCGGACAGCGGCGAGATGAAGCCGATGCGCACGGGCCCCTGGGCTGACGCCTCCTCCGTGGCGCCGAGCACGCCCACCAGGGCCACCACCACGATCGCGATCAGGACTCGCATGGGCAGTCTTTCCCCTCTCGTCACGCGGGGAGCCCGAACAGCGACGTCATCTTGGTCGAGCCGAGCATGGCCGCCATCTCCGCCTCCGGCGTCGGATGCTCGAAGCGGCTGGCCGCGTCCAGGATCTTCGGGAGGAGCGCGAGGTCGCCGGCGGTGTTGACGAAGATCTCCGGCAGGCCGAGGATCCAGTGAATGGCCCGGTCGATGTCCGCCTGGGCCTCCAGCGGCTGATACCACGTCGTGTGCGTCCGGTCCGTGGTCGCCCACGGGCCGCGCGCGATCGTCTTGATGATCTGCACAGCCACGTTCCGCTCCCGGCAGATCGTCAGCACCTCTTCGAAGCTCCGCCGGTAGCGCTCGTTCTGCGCGAAGAAGAAGTTGAAGGGCAAGAGCACGGAATCGAAGTCGAAGCGCGCCAGGCTGCGTCGATGCATGGCGGCGATCGTCCAGCCGTGCCCGGTGACGCCGATGAAGCGGACGAGCCCCTGCGCGCGCGCCTCCACCGCCGCCTCCAGGGCGCCGCCCGGTCCCATGGCCTGGTCCCAGTCGTCCGGATGGCCCAGGGAGTGGAGCTGGATCATGTCGACGTGGTCGACACGAAGCCGCTCGAGCGAGCGGTGGATGTCCGCGCGGGCTTCGGTGGCGGTGCGGGAGCCCGTCTTGGTGGCGAGGAAGAAGTCCTTCCGGTGACGGGCCATCCAGGGGCCGATACGAAGCTCGGAGTCTCCGTACCGCGCCGCCGTGTCGATGTGGTTGACGCCGTGGCGGAGCAGCACCTCGAGCGCGCGGTCCGCGTCTCCCTGGCTGGCCTGGGCCAGCGCCGCCGCCCCGAAGAGCGTCACCGTGCTCCGGTGACCGGTCCGTCCGAATGCTCGTTGCTCGATCATCGCGTGTCCTCCGGGAAAGAGATCAGCGGGCCCGCTGCTCGACCAGGCGCCAGCCCGCCTCGGCCATCGGGCGCGCGCGCTCGCCGCGGGCGCGGGCATTGGCGTCGTTGGCCGTCCCCGCGATCACGCGCCCCATGATGCCCTGCGCGATGGCGGCGAGACGGAACATCGAGAAGGCGACGTAGAAGCTCCAGTCGGGAATGTCGTTGCGGCCCGTGCGGCGACAATACGCGGCGAGATACTCCTCTTCCGTGGGGATGCCGAGCGCCTTGAGATCCTGCCCGAGGACGCCGCCCAGGATGTCGGGCTCGAGGTGATAGGACATGGCGTTGTAGGCGAGATCGGCCAGGGGGTGGCCGAGGGTCGAGATCTCCCAGTCGAGCACGGCGACGACACGAGGTTCCGACGGGTGGATGATGACGTTGCCCAGCCGGAAGTCGCCGTGGACGATAGTGGTCAGGTCGTCGGACGGAATGTGATCGGGTAGCCACTCCATGAACCGCTCCATCGCCTCGATGCGCTCCGTCTCGGAGGCGCGATACTGCTGGCTCCAGCGATGGAATTGCCGCGCGAAGTAGTTGCCCGGCCTTCCGAAATCCGCCAGCCCGAGCCCCAGCCAGTCCACGCGGTGCAGCCGCGCCAGCACGTCGTTCATCGAATCATAGATGGCCGACCGCTCGGGCGGGGTCAGTCCGGGCAGGAGCGGATCCACCATGATGCGCCCGCGCACCCAGTCCATCACATAGAAGGCTGTGCCGATGACCTCGGCGTCTTCGCAGAGGACATAGGTCTTCGGCACGGGAACATCGGTTCGTCCGAGCGCCGTGAGGATCCGATACTCGCGGTCGACGGCGTGCGCGGAGGGCAGGAGCTTGCCCGGAGGCTTGCGCCGGAGCACGTACTCGCGGTCGCGGGTCCCGAGGTAATACGTGGGATTCGACTGCCCGCCCTGGAACTGGCGAACCGTCACCGGCCCGCCGAACCCGGGAATGCGCGGAGACAGATATCGCTCGAGGGCAGCGATGTCGAAGCGATGGGTCTCGCGCACCTCGATCGTGTCGGACGTCAGCGTCGTCTCGCCGGCCATGCGGGTCGCTCCTCTCGGAGGCTGGATTATACCCGCCGCGTCATGCTTAGCCCAGGCCCAACGGCGGCGCTTCCGAGGCTCGGCGGCCCCACGACAGCGTGAGCGCCAGCACTGACACGGCCCCGCAGCCCCCTCCCGCCACGCAGGCGGCCGGCACGCCCCAGCGCTCGGCCACCGTCCCGATCAGGAGCGCGCCGAACGGAGTCATCCCCACGAAGACGAAGGCGTACACACCCATCAGGCGGCCGCGGAGTGCGTCGGGCACCGTCACCTGCATCGTCGTGTTGGAGCTGGCCATGAACACGATCATGACGAATCCCTCCACCGCGAGAAGCGCGGCCGCTACCCAGAACTGGCGCACGGCGCCCAGCCCGCCCACGCCGGCGGCCGCGACGAGCGCCGTGCCCGCGAGCAGCCACACCGGCGCCCGTCCACGCCCGCCGAGGGCCAATGCCACGGCTCCCGTCACCGCCCCGATCCCAAGAGAGGCCATGAGAAGACCGAAGCCGTGGGCGCCTTCGTGCAACACGTCGCGCGCGATCAGCGGCACGAGCACCCCGAAGTTGATGACGAACAGGCTCATGACGAGCAAGAGGGAGAGGACAAGCGCGATCAGCGGTGTCTCCCAGGCGTAGCGGATGCCCTGCAGGATTTCCTGCCCCAGGGTGTCGCCCGATCTCGGCCGCGGCTCTCCTTCGGTCCGGATGGCGAGCAAGGCCGCGATCACGGCGATGAAGCTCAGTCCGTTGAGCAGGAACGCGATCCCCACTCCGTAGCGCGCCACGAGGAGCCCGGCTACAGCCGGTCCCACCACCCGCGCGCCGTTGAACACGGCGGAGTTGAGTGCGATGGCGTTGATGAGATCGTGCTTGCCCACGATCTCCACCACGAAGGACTGTCGGGCGGGTAGGTCGAGCGTGTTGGCGATGCCGTAGAGGGTGGCCAGCACGGCGACGTGCCAGTACTGGATCTGTCCCGTGCGGTCGAGGGTGGCCAGCGCGAAGGCCTGAAGCATGAGCGCGCTCTGCGTCAGCAGGAGGAGGCGTCGCTTGCGGACGCGATCGGCGAGCGCGCCGGAGAGGAAGGACAGGAAGAGCATGGGGCCGAACTGGAGCGCGCTGATCACCCCGAGCTTGAACGGCGAGTGGGTCAGCTCGAGGACGATCCAGGCCTGCCCGACACTCTGCATCCAGCTGCCCACGAGCGAGACGAGCTGCCCCGTCCAGAAGAGACGGAAATCACGATATCGGAAGGCGCGCAGCGCGGTGGGCCAGACCATCGACTATACTGTGCCACGGATGCTCGGTCTGCCTCGCGCCCGGTCACCTTGGATCGCCGTCGGCGTCCTTGCCGGCGCCCTTGTGCTGGCGACGGCGCCGGCCCCTCTGCCCTCCGCGCGCGCGCAGGGCGCCTATCTCACCGGCCAGCTCCTGATCGCCACTGACGACCTGAAGGATCCTCGCTTCATCCGCACGGTGATCTTCATGATCCGCCACGACGCCAAGGGCGCCATGGGTCTCGTGCTCAATCGTCCGCTCGCGGACGCGCCGCTCGCCACGCTGCTCGAGCAGGCGGGCATGGACCCGAAAGGCGCCGCGGCCTCGGTGCGCCTGCACGTGGGCGGTCCCGTCGAGCCCACGCGCATCTTCGTCCTGCACAGCCCCGAGTACGCCGCCTCCGACACGTTCCGCGTTGGCAGCGAGGTCGCCGTCACCTTTCATCCGGACATTCTGCAGGCCATGGCCGCCGGGCGCGGGCCCAAGCGGTCGGTCTTCACGCTCGGCCACGCGGCCTGGGCCCCCGACCAGCTCGAGACGGAGATCAAGGGCGGCGCTTGGTTTATCGCCGCCGCCGAAGCAGGCATCATCTTCGACGACGCCTACGCCACCAAATGGGACCGCGCCATGTCCCGCCGCCGCATCTCGCTTTAGCCGTCGACGATTCCCGCAAGCTTCCATCGGGCGGGGCTGAGGGCTGGCCGGCGGCGGGAGGGGGCGGGGGCATCCCCCGTGGACCCGTATCTTCTGCGCGTTGCCGAAGGGCACAACCAGAATCTCGTGGCCCGTCAAGAGTGGCCAGGCGGGTCGCGAGTCAGCGTGGTCCGCGGGGGATGCCCCCGCCCCCTCCCGCCGCACTGCCGGCACGCGCGCTAGCGGGAAGCTCCGGTCTTGGGGTCCGCGGTCGCGAGCTGGCCGTTCATGCCGAGGGGGCCGTGGAACTTGCAGGTGAAGGTGACGACACCGGAGGGCGGCACCGTCACGTCCACCTCGATGGTCTTCTTCGGCAGGATGTCGCGGTCGATCTGCTGATCGGCGATCGTGATGTTGTGAAGCGTCCCCGACTCGTTCTCCACGCGCAGGCGCACGCGCTGCCCCGGCTTGCCGCGAAGGAAGGTGGGCCCGAAGTAGTAATCGTCCGCCTCCATCTTCACCACGCGCTGGCCCGAGATGTCCCGCGTGCCGTGGTCGTGGTACACAACCCCGGCGATGGTCACGGACTTCGCGCTCTTCTGCGATGCCGCCGCCGTGGCCACCCCCGCGGGCGCGGCCGACCGTGGGGCGCCCATGGGCTGCACGGCGATCTTCCTCGGGGCATTGCCCACGGCAATGGTCGCGGTCACCGTCCGCTTCCCCAGGTCCACGACGGAGACCTCGTTGGACCCTTCGTTGGTCACCCATGCGGTGCGGCCGTCGGAGGCGATGGCCACCCAGTGCGGCGTCTTCCCGACCGGTACGGCGGCGGCCAGGGCATTGGTGCTGGTGTCGACGATGTCGAGCTCGCCCGGGCCCTGGGCCACCACGAGGTCCCAGCGGCCGTCCGCGGTGGGCGGGGCCTGGTGGGGTGAGACGCCCACGGCGATCTGGGCGACGATCTGATTCGTCGCGGTGTCGAGGACCTGGACGGCGTTGACGCCGGCCAGGGTGAAGTAGACCCGCTTGCCGTCGGGGGAGGCGTCGACCGCGCGCGGGGTCTTGTCGAGCGGCACCGCGCCCGCGCGCGTCATCGTCTTGAGGTCGAGGATGACGAGGGCGGCCTCCCCCTGCTTCTGCGAGGCGACATAGGCGCGGCTCCCGTCGGACGAGATGGCGCCGTTGTGACCCTGCGGCACGGCGACCTCGCCGGCCACCTTGTCCGTGGCCGTGTCGACCACGAGCGCGCGATTCGTGCCGAACGCGCAGACGAGCAGCTTGCGCCCGTCGCTCGACATGGCGAGGCCATGAGGGTTGGCGCCGACGTCGATGGTGGCGACGACCTTGTCGCTCGCCGTGTCGATCACGCTCACCGTCGAGGCGCCGTCGCTGCTGACGTAGGCCTTGCGCCCGTCGGGAGTGACCACGAGGCCGTGCGGGCCCTTGGGCACCGGGATGGTCGCCACCACCCGGTTCTGGCTCGTATCGATCACGGCCACCGCGTCGTCCTTGAACAGCCCCACGTAGGCCTTGGGCCCCGCGGCCGCCGCGGATCCGGTCAGCCATGCCGCCAGCGCTACCGCCACCACCCCCCCCGCCAGTCGCCTCATCGTTTCCTCCTTTGAATGAGCGCGTTGCGCCCTATCTGCGCTAACGCCGCGGGGGGCCATTGGTTCCATCGAGGGTGCGGGGGAACGGTTCCGCGGCTTCTGCGTTAAGCGTATGGTGAGGCCATGGAGCGCCGAGGCGAAGGCGAACAGCCGGGGACCATGGGCCGCGAGGCCCTGGCCTATGCCGATGGTCTCTATAATCTGGCGCGCTATCTCACGAGGAACGAGAGCGATGCCGAGGATCTCGTCCAGGAGACCTACACGCGTGCGTTCAACGCGGCCGCGCAGTTCACGCCGGGGACCAATCTCAAGGCTTGGCTCTTCCGCATCCTGCGCAACACGTTCGTGAGCCACTATCGACGCGAGCGTCACAATCCTGTCACGGGCGGGCTCGACACGGTCACTCCGTCACTGCCCCCGGCGGCGGACATCGGGCGCCAGCGGGACAGCATCGAGCTCGACCGCTTGAGGAAAGCGGCCTCCGAGGACATCGAGCGCGCCCTCATGGGGCTCTCGGAGGACGGGCGCACGGTGATCCTGCTCGACCTCGAAGGGTTGACGGAAGCGGAGACCGCGCAGGTGCTGGGCTGCGCCGTCGGCACGGTCAAGTCCCGGCTGTCGCGCGCGCGCGCCGCCCTCCGTCAGGCGCTGCGAGACTGGGAGACCTGAGGCGCATGGACTGCGGCGATGTCCGCGAAGTGCTCCTCGACTACCAGCAGGGCCGGCTCGCCTCGGAGGCCCATGGCCAGGTGCGGGCCCATCTCGACGGTTGCCCGAGCTGCGCCAACGAGGATCGCCTGGAGCACGAGCTCACCCTGGCCCTCGAGCGCCGGCTCCCCCAGTACCCCGCCCCCGTCGGCTTCAAGCGCCGGCTTGCCGCTCAGTGGCCCGCCGAGGCCTCATCCCCGGCGACACGCCGACCGTGGCCGAAAAGGTGGGCGGCCCTCGCCGTCGCCGCCGTGCTGGTCTTGGTGACGGCACCCCTCGCCTGGCAGGTCGTGCTCGCGCCGTCGGAGACGGGACGGAGCGCGATGGTCACGGAGGCGGTCAACGATCATGTCCGTCTCCTCCAGAGCCAGCGGCCGCTCGAGATCGAGAGCAAGGGCATCCACCAGGTCATCCCCTGGTTCTCCGGCCGGCTCGACTTCGCGCCCGGCGTGCGCTTCGCGGGCGACGCCGACTTTCCCCTGCGCGGCGGCGCCGTGGGATATTTCCTCGACCGCAAGGCCGCGACCCTCGTCTATGGCCGGCGACTGCACTCCGTCTCCGTCTTCGTCGTCAAGGCCGAGGGCCTGCCCTGGCCCCGCCGCGGGCTCGAGCGCGTGGGCCGGCTCGAGGTCTACCGCACGTCCTCACGAGGCTTCAACGTCATGCTCTGGCGGGACGGCGAGCTCGGCTATGCCCTCGTCTCCGACGTCGGTCCGAAGGACCTGACGCTTCTCGCCGAGAAGTTCGCCAGCAGCTCCTGACGCGCCGTCTCAGTGCGACGGGGAGGCGTGGCGGTAGGTCGGCGCGGCGAGCCCGTCGATCATCACGTTGACGCAAGCGGGCAGGCCGGAGCGGACCGCGCGCTCGAGGGCGGGCTCGAGATCGTCCGGCTCCTCGACGTATTCCCCATGCCCGCCCAGAGCGGCCGCGAGCTTGTCGTAACGCGAGGGAAGTAGCTCGCAGCCCACCGCGCGGTCGGCGCCATACTGCTGTCGCTGCAGCTGGTGCTCGGCATTCCAGCGCGCGTCGTTGCCCACGATGGCGACCACGGGCAGGTCGTAGCGGAGGGCCGTGTCGAGCTCGAATCCGTGGAAGCCGAAGGTGCCGTCGCCGAGGGCGGCGATCACCGTGCGCTCCGGGTGGGCGAGGCGAGCGCCGAGGGCCATGGGCAAGGCGCTGCCGATCGAGCCCGCGGGGCCATTGATGAGCCGGGTGTCCGCCTCGCAGCCCGCCTGGATCCACTGGCCGAACTCGCCGCCGTCGGCGACCAGGATCGCGCCGCGATCGAGCCAAGGCTGGAGCGCCGCGCTCACGCGGAGCGGATGAATGGGCGCGCCCGGGTTTCGACGGAGCGCGTGCCACTCGTCGGGCACGAGCCGGCGCGCCGCCGCGATCAGCTCGCCCCACGCGCGCCACCGCCCGCTCATGGCGCCGCACGAATCCGCCAGTCGCTCCGCGAGCAGGGCCGGATCCGTCACCATCCCCAGCGTGACGCGGCCGCTGCCGTCGAGCGCCTCGGCATCCCAGTCCGCCTGCACGAACCGACAGGCAGAGGTGAAGGCGGGCGGCCCCCCGAAGCGCACCGCGAAGTCGAGCCGCTTGCCCAGGAGCAGGACGAAATCCGCCCGTTCCAGATAGGTCGTCGCCATGTGAAGCCACGGGTCGTTCACCCCGCGCGGGCTCTCCATGGCGAGGGAGGGGATTCCCGTCGCCGCGGAGAGGCGCTCGACGCTCCCCGCGCGCGCCGGGCGTGACATGGCCGAGCCGGTCAGGATGAGAGGATGCCGTGAGGCTTCGAGGAGCTCGAGGAGGCGCCGCAGATCCGCATTCGCTACCGGTATGGGCGGCCGATGGATGGCGGGAAGCCGATCCTGGCTTCCTTCCACCTCGTGCTCGAGGAGATCGCCGGGCAGGCTCACGTGCACGGGCCCGGGCCGACCGCTCTTCGCGAGATCGAGTGCGATGGCGATGTCTTCGCTGAGCCGCTCCGCCTTGCTGGCCATCCACGCGGCCTTGGTGACGGGGGCGGCCGCCGCGGCCTGGTCCATCTCCTGAAAGGCGCCGCGCCCCGCCTGGCCCAGCGGCGACGCCCCGCTCAGGAGGACCACCGGCGATTCCGACATGAGCGCGCCATAGAGCGCGGACAGCGCGTTCAGGTGCCCGGGCCCCGCCGTCACGAGGGCCACGCCCGGCTCCTCGGTCAGCCGGCCCCAGGCGTCGGCCATGTGCACGGCGGCCGCCTCGTGGCGCGTGTGGATGATGCGGATCCCGGAGCCGATAGTGGCGTCGTAGAGGGACAGGATCTGATTGCCCGACAGGGAGAAGAGTTGACGCACGCCGGCGGCAACCAGCGCCTCGACGACCAGATCCGCGCCACGCTCGGGCACGCGTCGCCTCTTAGCGTACGCGGCCGCGGGCGGCCACGGGCCAGACGACTTCCACCGCCTCGCCGCGCACGCCGTAGAGCTCGTCCACCATGTTGCTGACCACGCAGCAGTGATTGGGCACCACGTGGACGATCTCCCCCACCTGGGGCCGCTCCGCGCAGGCGGAGAGGTCCACGATGCCGTGCTCCTCGGAGAGATTGCCCACGACGGCCTCGGGATATTCCAGGACGTGGCCGAAGCCCTTCTGCCCGTACTGGTCGGAGGTCAACACCTTGGTCCCGCAATCCAGGATGGCGCGGCCGTCCGTGGGCCGGCTCACCACCGTCGCGCGTACCCGCATGGCGCAGTTGTCCCAGGTGGCGGTGCCGGAAGAG
>Ga0137365_10004864_pt1 | contig 10772 bp, 6 predicted proteins | sample SagtaG_9_FD_104799 | JGI IMG/M metagenome (GOLD analysis project Ga0137365, IMG submission 104799) | Vadose zone soil microbial communities from Sagehorn Ranch, Mendocino, California, USA - Sage1_L_40_16 metaG | ecosystem: Environmental > Terrestrial > Soil > Vadose zone | place: USA: California... | reverse complement strand
GCGGCTCGGCTACCGGCCCCTCTACGATCAGCGCGGCTGGGCCGTCGAGTTGGAGCTCCCTTCAGCGGTGCCCGACGAGAGCGCCCGGAGCGACGAGAGCAAGCGATCTTCCTCTGTGTAGTCGAAGAGCTTGGGCGCAGGCTTGACCTCGCACTTCTAGGAGAGGACGCCGCAATGTCCGCTGCTACCGCCTAACAGCCCCACTCACCTGTCGCGTTTCCAACAGAGAGCGACAAGCTGCGCGGGATCGGAATCGAAATGCTCTCTTGTCGAGCGGCAATGCCATCGGCGTCGGGCGGGAATAGAATATTTGGCGTCGAGTTTCTGCGGTGATGAAACAGCAGGTCACACTTCTCACTGAGCACGCGCGGCTGCTCCTCTCCATCTCCACTCATCCTGAGTGGACGGTGCGGCAGATCGCGCACGCACTCGACACGAGCGAAAGGCAGGTCTTCCGCTGGCTCAACGACCTGCAACGCGCCGGCTACCTGACGCGGGTGAAGGAAGGGCGCAGGAACCGCTACGTGCTGACGTTGGACGCGCCGCTGCACGAAGTATCCGCGGACGGCCTAACGCTCTCGGAGCTTCTGGGCTTAGCGGCGCGGCAGGCCGCGGCCGGCGACGCCGAGGAAGACATGGTCGAGGCGCACCGCCTTCCGCCGCTAGCGCGTGAGGTCAGGCTGAGGGGGGATACGAGCCACTCGAGACGCCATGCGATACATGCCACATTTGTCACGTTTTGGTCTGCTAGACACGGGAAGCCATCGGTAGGCAACTTAGAAACTCCTAGTCCACGAGCTCAGTCAGGAGGCCACTCTGCGGCTGCAACCCCTACATCGGCGGCTCGAGGGTCGCTCGGCCGCGGCACGCGCGGACGGACAAGATGAGGGTGGCAGGGAATCTGGTTTGTATTCGGCGCCGTGGCTTGAGAGGTTTTTCAACAACTACGGCCCAGTTTCAGGGGAACTGCCGCACGGGGAAAGTCACGCCGACCGAGCGGCACGAGGTTTGAGCAGCTCCGCCCCGACTAGCTTGCAGGCCTCGCCGGGGCGGAGCAGACGATCGACCAACCTCTCGCCATCTCACGCAACCGAGAGGAGGTGATCGGCACTTCTGAGTCTACGCACGGTTCTGGGAGCGGCGAGCATGCGCAACGAGTTCTTCGCGCACACTCCGCCTTTCCTGTCACGAAGCCTCGGCTGAAACGCCCCGCTCGGGTGTGCGCTAGCTGAGGCAGAGGGAGGAACCTAAAATGTCCCGATTCTTCAAGGTCCTGGTGCTCCTGACAGTCGCGGCCGGCCTTGCTGTGCCTGTCGCGCTGGCGGGAAGCCCGCACTTTGTGGACAGCACGGTGACCGCGAGCGTCTCGGGCAACACTCTCACCGTGTCCGGCAAGGAAGCAGGGCTGGGTGATGAGGCTCAGATCCAAATCGTGGTCACCGCCACGGCCGAGTGCATCAATCCAGGGTCACATCATCCGAAAGCGGCCAACAAGTCGAGCGTCTCGGCCTCCGGTACCTTCCCGGTGCAGAACGGCAAGGCCGAGTTCTCGCTGAGCGTGACTGCCACGTTCCAACCGGATTGCACCCCACCTATGACGGTCGTGTTCACGAACATCACGGTCACCGACGTGACGAACGGCATCACGGCGAAACTGTGACCGGCACGTTCTAGCGGGGATCATCGCTCGCGGCCTGCGAGGCTGAGCCGCGAGCTCCACGCGAGGGGCGGCAACTTGCCGCCCCTCAGCGTTTCGCTGTGCCTGGCCAGCCGGGATGGTTGCGTCATGAACGCCAACGGCGTCTGACCCCCAGAGGGCGTGACCTGGTCGACCGTTGGCGGCCAGGGCGAATCGAATGGCTCTCACCCTCATTCCGTCCAACCTCCCAACTCAGTTTCTGCCCTCACCCGACCAGGAGCGGTGCACACGCCCTTGCGCTGCAAGGGACGGGTCGAGCCGGAACGAAACCGTTGATCGTGCGCTACTCGGCGACCACCGTTCCGTCCACCTTGGCGTGGAACGCGCCGGTCGTTGCGCCCTGGTACGTGCTGTGCAGCATCCATTCGATCGTGGCGTCTTGGAGCGTGATGTGCGGTCCACCCCAACCGAACGCATTCGTCGAGCCCTCCCAGCCGATCGCGTGCGACGCGCAGTCAACGCGCACGATCACCTTCCTCTCGCTACCGAGCGCTTGGTAGAGGCTCGTTTGCACGCTGGGTGAAACGACCTTGTCTTCGAGAGGGCTGACGATCAACGCCGGCACCGTGACTTCGGCCGCCTCGGCAGGCCCCCAGCCCCAGCGGATCGCTGTGGGCCAGCGAAAGACACCGCCCGTGGCAGGATCGGTGCTGCCCCAGTTCGCTCCGATCGGGTCGCGCGCTCTGATCGATGCCCAGAGTGGAGCGAGAATGTTGGGGTCGCGCTGGCCGGGACAAGCGGGGTTGATTGAGAACACCCCGACCAACCGTGAATAGTCCCCGAGGCCCGTCGGCCAGGTCGGGTACGGCGGTGGCGGTTGCTGCGAAGGCGACCCGAAGACGGAGGAGAGAAAGACCGCATTTGCGACGTTGTGTCTCTTGTCGGGCTGCGCCAGATAGCCACCTACGACCTCTCCACCCTGCGACCACGAGAAGAGGCTCACCTTCGCGTCGCCGGTCGTACTCTGGACGTACTGAATCACCTGGTCGAGTTGATCCACGGCGGACTGGCTCGTCATGAAGACCGAGTGGTCGGTGTGCTCGCATTCGACCGCGAGCGGATTCGGGACGAGGAAGGTGTTCTGCTGATTCCCGGGGTGGCCTGGGAGTGAGACGTCCTGTGAGTTGCTCACGTTGCAGGGGTTGTCCATCCCGAAGCGCGATGACAAGCCGTAGCCGAGCTGGTTGAACGCGAACGAGCCGATCCCGGCCAGAGCCATTGCGCGCATCAGGCTGTAGTCCTGGTACTGGACATCGAACCCACTCGCGTCGAGTGTTCGACCATGCAGGAGGATCGCCGTGTGGCGCGGGCCCAGTTGGTGGCTGCATGCATCGTTGGTGTAGACCGGTCGCACGCGGTGGATGTCGATCTTCGCCGGGAGTCCGAAGTAGTTGGGTAGCGTCGAAACGACGTCGAGCAGGTAATCGGTGGTCTCGACGCTGATAGGCGTGCATGTCTTCTGCGCCCCGTCGTCCCCTTCGGAGTCGTCGCGTTGCTCGTGTATTGCCTGGGCCCCTGTACCGAAGGTCGGCGGTGCGGCTGCCGCGGATGCCGCGACCCCGACCGCCACCAGGACGGCGCCGCAGAGCAACACGGCCAGCCGCACCGGGTGAACCATGCGTCTCATCTCTTGCTCCTCTCTCGGTTGCCCTTGACCTCCGCGGCCCGTGGGCACTCGAGGGTTGTCGCATGGGGCGCGTGAGCCTCCCTGGAGGAGCGCTGAAGCGTCGCTGGAGCGGCGCTAGAGGTCGCGCTCCAGCGGTGCTAGCGTCGATTTGCCAGAAGAGCATGCGAAGGGCGCTGTGATCGAATTTCGAGTCCTCGGGCCGTTCGAGGTCGCGGGGGAAGGGTCTGAGGTACTTCCCGTGCGCGCCGCCAAGGAGCGCGCATTGCTCCTGCTTCTGATCCTGCACGCGAACGAGGTCGTCTCGGCCGAGCGGCTGATCGACGAGCTGTGGGGGGAGCGGCCGCCCGAGTCTGCGGCCAACGTGCTCCAGACGTACGTGTCGCACCTGAGGCGGCTGCTTGAGCCCGGGACTCGGCCTAGCGAGAACGGACTGATCGTCACCCGCTCGCCGGGCTATCTGCTCAGGCTCGCTCCCGGGCAGCTCGACCTGCACCGGTTCGAGACCCTCGTCGCCGAGGCGCGCTCGAGCGCCGACCCGGCGGCCGCGCTCGCGAAGCTGCGCGAGGCGCTCGCCCTCTGGCGGGGACCACCACTCCCCGAATTCGCGTTCGAGGGGTTCGCCCAGGCTGAGATAGCCCGGCTCGAGGAGCTTCGCCTCACCGCGTTGGAGGAGCGGATCGAGCTCGAGCTTGAGCAGGTTCAGAACGGCGATCTGGTCGGCGAGCTGGAGGCGCTCGTCGCTGAGCATCCGCTGCGCGAGCGGCTGCGCGGCGAGCTGATGCTCGCGCTGTACCGGTCGGGCCGGCAGGCGGAGGCATTGGATGTGTATCAGCGGACGAGGCATACGCTCGTGGACGAGCTGGGCATCGAGCCGGGCCAAGCGCTGCGGCAGCTTGAAGCGCAGATCCTGAATCAGGATCGGGAGCTCGATCGGCGTCCCCCGGCGGGGCGGCCATCGCTCGTGCCGCGCAGTCGCAGATCGAGAACCGCAGTACTCGCCGCCTGCGTGTTGGCGCTTGCGATTGCGACGGGTCTCTTCCTGAGCCGCGGGGATGGATCCTCGGCTGTGCCTCCCAACTCGGTCGGCGTGATCGAGGCGGGCACTGCCAAGCTCGCTGCCAGCATCGTGGTCGGCCCGACACCGAGCCTCATCGCTTACGGCGGCCCGCCTCGCCACCGCCAGCTCTGGGTGGCGAACGCGGGCGACCAGACCCTCACCCGGATCGACGCTGCGACCAGGAAGCCGAGCGGGCCGGTCGTCAGCCTCAGGGCCACGCCGGCGGGGCTCGCCGTCGGCTTCGGTGCGGTCTGGGTCCTCGACAAGGACGTACCTCAGCTCCTGCGTGTCGATCCGGAGGTGGGCCGTGTCGTCGATAGCGTCCCGCTCCCTCTCGCCGGCCCTGGCTACTTCCCGGCGGGCATCGCCGTCGGCGCGCGCTCTTTGTGGGCGGCATACGACAGTCCCGGCCAGCTCGTCCGCGTGGATCCGGACTCGGGTCGTGTGGTCAAGCGCATCTCGATCGGGTCGCCGACCGCGATCGCATACGGCGCGGGCGCGGTCTGGATCGGCGGGCCCTATGACGGCGTGACGCGGGTCGATCCAACCACGAACAGCATCCGGCACCGCGCGCCTCTACCACACGACACGGTCACAGGAATCGCGGTCGGCGACGGGTACGTGTGGGCCACGATCCGCGCGGACGACCTCGTCTGGCAGCTCGACGCGGACGGCAACATCGAGCGCAGCTTCGAGACGGGCTCCGGACCGGCGGGAGTCACCGTCGCCGGCGGCGTTGCGTGGGTTGCGAACAGCCGCGAAGTGACGATCACGCGCGTCGACCCGAGCGACCCGAACGCGAGCAAGAGGATGAGCGTCGGCAACCGTCCGACCGCGATCGTCGCCGTCCCGGGTGCGAGCGGCTCCGAGCTCTGGGTCACAGTCGACGAGCGACCGCGTGAACCGCTGCTGCCCATGAACGGCGCCCGGATCGTCTTGGGCAGTGAAACGTCCAGTTCGCTCACCCCTTCAATCGCCTCGGTCGACCCCGCGATCGCCTTCTCGCTGCAGGCGTACCAGTGGGAGTACGCGACGGCCGCAAAGCTCTTCAACTACCCCGATGCGATGCCGCCGGCGGGACTTCGCCCGCAGCCGGAGCTCGCCGCCGGGCCGCCGCTCGTCTCGGACGGCGGGACGACCTACACGTTCCGGATCCGCTCCGGCTTTCGCTTCTCACCCCCCTCGAACGAGCTCGTGACCGCGGCGACGGTCAGGGACTCGATCGAACGCGCGCTCTCGCCCAAGCTGGGGTCGAACGCGCCGGGGATGCGCTTCGCTGACGTGATCAGCGGCGCGGCCGCCTACCACGGCGGCACCGCCGCGCACGTCACCGGCCTGAAGGAGAACGGGAACATCCTGACGATCCGGCTGACGAGACCGGTTGGCGACCTCCCGCACCGCCTGGCGCTCCCGATATTCTCGGTCGTCCCTCGCTACACGGCGGTGATCGCAAACGGACTGACGCAACCGATTCCGTCCGCGGGCCCTTACTATGTCGCCTCGTACACGCCAGGCGAGCAGCTCGTCCTACGGCGCAACCCCCACTACGACGGCCCGAGGCTGCACGCGCTCGACGAGATTGTCTACGCCTTCGGTCAGAGCGCGGATCAGGCAGCCGGTCTGGTCAACGGCGGCGAGGCCGACTACACGACCGCAGGGCAATCTGGGGCGTTTCCAATCATCTCGCCCGCATTCGAGCCAGGCGGCAGGCTCGACCGGCTGTACGGAGGCCATGGGACGAGTAAGCCGCAGCGCTTCTTCCTGACCCCGACGCTGGCCACGGGTCGTCTCTGGATGAACACGAGCCGGGGCATCTTCCGCGACACCAGGCTCCGCCGTGCGGTCAACTACGCCCTCGACCGACCCCCGATGGCGAAGCAGCTCGGACCGTTCCTCGGCCAGCCGTCGGACCAGTACCTGCCGTCCGGCATGCCAGGCTCGCAGAACGAGCACATCTACCCGCTAGCACGGCCTGATCTCGCCACGGCGAAGGCGCTCGCGCGCGGCCGTGGCGGCCGGGCGGTGCTCTGGACCTGCAACCTTCCGATCTGCCTCGCAAAGGCAGAGATCATCCGCCGCAACCTCGCCCCACTCGGCATCCGGGTCGCGGTGAAGAGCGACTTCCCGGTCGGGGGCGCCGGCGCCGCGGCGAGCAAGCGCGGAGCGCGGTTCGACCTCACCCCGTTGACGTCGACCCCGGACCTCGCCGACCCCGGCAACTTCCTTCGCTCCCTGTTCGACGGGAGCCTGATACACGCCACGGGAAACACCAACCTGTCCTACTTCAACGACCCGGTCGTCAACGCGCGGCTCGCCCGCGCCGATCGGCTAAGCGGCCGTGCACGCGAGCGCGCGTTCGGCCGGATCGCATCCGACCTCGCTCGCAACCAGGCACCCATCGCGATCTTCTCGCAGCCATACCAGGCCGAGCTCGTCTCGACGCGCCTCGCGTGCCTGATCGACCAGCCGGCCTTCGGCGGGTTGGACCTCGCTGCACTCTGCCTGCGAAAGAAGGCCTAACAGCAGAGAGAACAATCTCCGCACGGGTTCGATTCCGGCCGCCCGCCCAGAGATTCTTTCGATCAGATCGCCAATGGTGGCGCCTTCACAAAGCCGTCTGCTTGGTTCGCGTAATACCCGGTTCGGCCCATCTGAACCCGCGCAGCCATGCTGAAGCGGCTTGGTTGCGCGGGTCAGGTGTGTCGGGCGTGCCGGGAATGCTCGCGCGGTGCTGTCCTCCGTCGCCCTCGAAGTTGCCGCGATGGGCACGGGGCGCGCGGGCTAGGCGCTACGGTTTTTTCGTGATGGCGCGCGTTTGGTGCTCCAACTGCGGTCTCGATCGAAACGCGTCTGACGGACCGTGCTCAGCCTGTGGTAGCTCTGCCCGCCTGCACAAGAAGGACCTCGAAGCCAGTGTGACCGCCACGGGAAGCCTGACCGGTCTCGTCACGAATCACGATTACGTCCTGCGTCGCATCCCCGTAGCTCTCGCCACCTCCGGGGCGGGCGCCGCGTCAATCGTTGGCTCTCTCCTGAAGGCGCGCCTTCAGCATCACGGGCCGCTCGGTGACCTCGCCGAGGAGACCGCCAACCGTGGCGGAGAGGCCGCAGCCGAAAGAATCCTTCGGCGGGCCGTGCGCGTCGTCACTCGTATCTGGACATTTCCAGCCTAGCAGGCTCATTACGATGCACGAGTCGGAGCGCAACAGGTTGGAGAAACGCAGACGCGCACTCTCACTCGCCGCGGCCGACATGAAACAGGCGATCGCTGCGACTGAGGCTCTTGAGCGCGAGGCGTCGAGTGTCCCACTGATGCTCGCGCTCGAAACCGCGATCGTGGTCTGCTACGCGCGGCCGTTCACGTCGAGTTCGCTCCTTCGGCTGCCGGTCGATGAATATCGTCCCGACCGGGAAGCGCTCGCCTTCTACCACGACTCGCTTTACGAGATGAGGAATCGGAAATACGCCCACACCGACAAGGACAGCGAACGCGATGCTCTTGTCCTTTTACACGGCGATGTGGGAGATCAGCACGAAGCAAGTTCCGTCGGGTGGACGTGGACGTGGAAACCTTTGTCGCGAGAATGGCTCCCGTCGATCCGGAGCCTCTGTGAGCATCAGTACTTGAGATTCGTGTCCGAGCTTCTCGACATCGAAAGGCTGCTGCACGAGTTTGAGGCCGACTCGATCGTCGACGGCGGCCCGCATACTTAGGGCGTGACGCTTGGAGACGCTCTCGCTCTCGCTCTGCTCGCGCTCGCCTGGTTCGTCGACCACCAGCTACAACGCGCCCGACGACAGTCGCCACGAGCGCGATGCCGCACTCGCCGAGCTCCGGACCGCGCACGAGACGATCACTACACCATCACCACACCATCACCGGCGTCTCAAAATAGGGCCGGGTCTTTGGTCGTTCCGACCTTCCTGCGCGTGACGTTTGCGCTGTGAGACGGTGCGGAACGCGAACTCGACCGCATAGCGGCTAGAACAACATCCGAAGGTCGATGTGGTGGTCGTCACAGAGCACTCCCTTGGACGCTGGCACTCCGGGTCGTCATCTCACCCGAGATGACTGCGAGGATGAGCCTGAACCAGGGGCAGTGCGAGAGGTCCACGAAAGCGAGCCTCCCGACAGCGGCCACAGCTCTGGAAATCGTTGTCGCGTTTCCGCCAAAACGCGACAGTCACCCGTGAGGCTGCGTGAGCGAGCTTCTGAACGTCCTAGGGCTGCGCTTGCTCGAATCTAGTGACCAGCAGTCCGTTGAGGAAGAGCCGCTACAGCTCGACGGCGAGAATGCGCTGCAAGGTCGATCGTCCTCAGTCCTCAGAGCGCGGAGGAGGATATGTGTTCCTCTCGACGTACGGTCGCGTCCCATGGTCGGGGTGAAATTGCTCGGACGTAGCTCCGCTTGGGCTCGAGTTTAGTGCGTGTCAGCCCACTGCTTCTACTTCATCGGCAGCTTCCGCTTTAACGCCTCGATATCGGCGCGGTCCTGGTCGGTCGTTCCGGGTGATTGTGGTGCTCAAGCTGAAGGGCGGCGCTCGCGCACCGGACCGGGCGTCCGCCGATATATCCCGATGCGCGGGTTTCGCTCTCCTTGTGGCGGACTCGTCGCCCTCCCGCAAGTCGCTGCCAAAGCTCGCCTGCTTCGCTGCGTTCCACGAGCAACAGGTCGAGGACACGGCCGCGCTCATCCTTGAGGCGTAAAAGCCCGGCCACTCCTCCTCCGACTCGTGTCGAAACTGCGGCAGCAACGTCTCGATCCTCGGGACGTCGTCGAGCCTGACGCCGAGGTCGAGGTCACGGTGTGTCCGGGTCTGTCGGCCGAGCAGCGCATCAAGGCCCCAGCCGCCGTCAACCCAGTAGGCGATCCCACCGGCGTCGAGGGCGGCCAAGAGGTCGATTACGTCCTCAGCCGTCATCTCAGCAGGCAAGGTAGTTTCATATCGAGTCTAAGGCGGCGTTGATCGACATGGACCGCATCGATGACGCACGGCTCCCCGAGTGTTTGCGCGAGGTGCCCGAATCAACGGAGCCCGAGCGGCCCGCACTCTCTCCTCGGGAGAGCTGCCATCAGCCCCTCAGGCGAACGGCTCGGGCTCCATTTAGTTAGACGCGACTCGAGTTCGACTCTTGCGCCGTGCACTAGGCGCCCAGGGGCGGCGTCTGAGGTAGAACGCCGCAGCTCGACCGATCCTGGGGAGAGTAAGGGCGGCCGAGGGCGCCCCTGGGCACGATCGCAACAGACACAGTACGCCCGCAGTGGATGCGGGCGGCAGATATGTTCACCGTCGATCCACAGGTCAGCCGCCTCGAGGAGTACGACGTCGTCGGGTCTGGGGCTTCTGCGTCAGAGCGGAGTCGTCCTGAACTTTTCCTGGCTGGGCGAGCTATGATCGGCCCTTCGCGCCCTCCGCCAGCTTGCGGTCAGCCTGACGCGGACGCACATATCGGACGCCGGCGTCGCGCACCGAGAGCGAGAGGGGATCTCGATGGCGTTCGAACAGGACACTCGGGTCGTGGTCGTGGACGACGATCCATTCTTTGTTGAGGCGATGCTTGTGCTCCTGCCGCAACTGGGCCTCGAGCCGGTTGCGTGCGCGCTGGACGGTGCCGAGGCGATCGCTGTCGCAAAGGAGCATGCCCCAGACGTGGTCCTTGTGGATCTGGACATGCCGCTGGTCGACGGTTTCGAGGCGATCAGGGAGATCAGCCGAGCCTCGCCGAAGCCGATCGTCGTGGCCGTCACCGGCTCTGTAGAGCCGCAGCGCGCGGCCGCCGCCGTCGCGGCGGGTGCCGTGGCGTGCATATCGAAGCATGACGTCCGCAGCAGGCTCGAGGAACTACTCGGCCTCGCCTGAGCAATCCCGGGAACCGTAACATCAGCCAACGTCGCGATCCGACCCGCTAACGCGATCGCCGCGAAACGTTCGAGCAACTGCGCGAAGGCAGCTGGAAGCTTTTGTGAAACGTAGCCCGAGTAGATCGCCGTCGCGTTTTGGCGGAAGCGCGACGGCTACTAGCGGGGCCGTTGCGGACCGGGGAAGTGCTCTGGCTGCTTGTTCGGGAGGGCGGCGGGCCTCAGGAAGACGACGAACTAATCGCCCGCGCCTAGAACGGGGGCACGTCCGAGTTTGGCGCGGTCAATCCCTTTGATCGGTTAGGGGCTACAGGCGGAGCGACCACTTGCAAGCCGTGCGCTCACTGATACCTGCAGCAACGGCAGCCTCGGCAACCGTCCAACCCTGCTCGAGCACCCGTCTCACCAGCAACAGCCGGCTATGCGGGCAGGTCTTGGCGTTACCGTGAAGCGTCATCTGGGTCCTCCTCTGGGGCTGGTGGCGTCGACAACCACAAGCCTCCAGAGGGACCCGGATGAACAACCTTC
>Ga0137365_10004860_pt1 | contig 10773 bp, 8 predicted proteins | sample SagtaG_9_FD_104799 | JGI IMG/M metagenome (GOLD analysis project Ga0137365, IMG submission 104799) | Vadose zone soil microbial communities from Sagehorn Ranch, Mendocino, California, USA - Sage1_L_40_16 metaG | ecosystem: Environmental > Terrestrial > Soil > Vadose zone | place: USA: California... | reverse complement strand
GAACGGAGGATGGCGAACAGAAAGGCGGCCAGGACCGATCCCACCGGGGAGTTGCGGGCGACCAGGGCGACCACGATGCCGTCAAAGCCGAACCCGGAGGAGAAGCCGTCCGACAGCCGGCCCGTGCCCGTGCCGATGACGAGGCTCCCGCCGGCCAGGCCGGCGATCGCCCCGGAGATGAGCAGGGCGAGCGAGCTGATGCGCCTGGTCGGCAGGGCCATGTGCCTCGCCAGCTCGGGGTTGGCGCCCGTCATGCGCAGGCCGAAGCCGAACGAGGTGCGGCGCAGGCCGAACCAGACGGCGGCGACCACCACGGGGACCAGCACGATGTCCCAGCTGAGGGCAGTCTGCTCCAGGAGCGGGGGCCACCGCACGGACCCCGGCAGGGTCGGTGAGCGTGGGAAGACGGTCTTCGGCTCCTTCAGCGGGCCGCGCACCAGCCAGCCCAGCAGTTCCAGGGCGATGAAGTTCAGCAGCAGCGTGGAGATGATCTCGTTCACCCCGTGCCTGGCCCACAGCCAGGCCGCGATGCCGACCCACGCCGCCCCGGCCAGCGCGGCGACGACCGAGGCGGCGAGGATGTGGGCGGGGCGGGGCAGGCCGCCGACGTGGAGGCCGACGATGGTGGCCGCGATGCCGCCGAGCACCATCTGGCCTTCGAAGCCGACGTTGATCCGCCTGGCCGTGAAGGCCACGATCCAGGCCAGCGCCACCAGAGTGAGCGGCAGGATGAAGCTGATCGTCCGGCCAATCTCGACCCTGCCGCCGAGGGCGCCCTGCGCCAGCGCCCTGAAGGCCTCGATCGGCGGCGCCCCCGCGGCCTGTATGACCACCATCGACGCGGCCACGGCGAGCACCAGTGGCGCGATGACGATGAGGACGTTGAGCCCGAGGGACCTGGCCCGGCGGGCGAGGTCCCGCCGGGCCACCGGTGCAGCGCGCAACTCAGATGCCTTCGACCAGCTTGATCGTCCCGTCGTTGATGCCCTTAGTGGTGTCGTCCACGAGCTTTTGCAGTTCGGACGTCTTGTAGTCGGGGCACAGCTCGAAGCGCTGGACCGCCGGGTTCTCGACACCGACCAGCTTCTGCCGCTCGGCGGGCAGCGTCTTGTTCTTGTAGTCGCCCACCATGGAGGAGATCAAGGCCGCCACGTCGGCGATGGAGGCCCCGATGACGTGCTTCTCGCAGCGCGGGGCGATGATGTTGAAGGTGCCGCCCTGGCTCCCGGACTGCTCGAAGGCCCGGATGACGCCGGCCACGGCCGCGTCGAGGTGGCTGTAGATGTAGTCGACGCCGTCCTTGATCTGGGCGGCGGCGCTCAGCCTGGCCTTCTCCACGTCGTTGAACGAGCCGATGATGGTGCCCTGGACCTGGACCGGCTTGCCGCTGGCCTCGGCCCCGGCCTTGAACCCCTTCTGGGCCTGGAGGGTGGAGGGGATCTCCTCGCCGCCCACGAAGCCGACCTTGCCGCTCTTGGTGGTCTTGCCGGCTACGAGGCCGGCGATGTAGGCCGGGACGCCTTCGCGCAGGGCGTAGGCGTACAGGTTGGAGGCGTCCGACTTCTGACCGTTCAGAATGATGAAGGTGACCTTGGGGAACTGCGGGGCCACCTCCCCGCCGGCCTCGGCGAACGCGGCGCTGGCCGCCATCACCACGTTGTTGCTCTGGGCCAGGTCGCGCAACGCCTCGAGCCGCGCGGTGGGATCGACGACGTTCTCCCGGATCTGGGCCTTGATGCCGTGCTCCTTCTCGGCCTTCAGGATCCCTTCGTAGCTGGCCTGGGAGAAGCTCTTGTCATTCTTGGGCCCTGGCAGGACCATGCCGACCTTGAGTTCGGACGTCGAGCCGCTGGAGCCCCCGCCCGAGCCGCCCGTCTTGGTGGCGGAGCCGCAGCCCGCAGCGGCGAGCATCAGCGCCAAGGCGGCCAGCGGCAAGGCCGATCGGAACCTCGAGCCGCCCTTTTCCCTCGAGTGCCGCACCGGCAGGCCACGATTTCGTGCCATGTGCTTGCCTCCCGCCATTCCGGCCAAGCCGCCGCTGCGGCGGCAGGCGCTCCCAACCCGTCGATCCACACGGCGGCAAACCCAGGAGAATTCGGAGAAACAGCGTTAGCGCTCCGCGGTTCGGGCTTCGGAGCCGATTTCTCACGCCTCCTGGTCGAGAACGACATCGAAATAGTCCGCGCGGCCGCGGGGCGAAGCCTAACACGCGTCGTCACAAGGCGAGAGCATATTTCACTACTTGAAAGTGCACTAGCGGTAGTTTGAGGAGCTGTCTATGACGCTCGCCTCGCCCTTCTCGACCGGTGGCGGCGGTGAGACCTTCGAGAAGCTCGCCGGCGCATGCGGCCTAGGCGTACTCAGCGCCGAGCCACTCCTGCCCGCCATGGACGCTATACGCACCGATCAGCGGCGCATCACGGACGTCGGCGGCCAAGTGGCACGAGCCATGAGCGAAGCTGGGACCGACACGTGGTGGACGCCGTCGTCCACGCACAACTGCTGGTGAGCGCTTCCCTTCCGCCAGGCGACTCAAGATAACGGGCGTACAGGCCCGCCGAACGTCCTGTTCCCGGTTGCTGTTGACCTCGGCGCCAAGGAACGCCATCAGCGGGTCGACGACCGCCAGGCCGTGGCCCGCTTCGGCATAGAGGTAGACATCGATGCGGTCCAGGTCCGCGGGGATCTCCACGGGCTGGGGGCCGCGGTCGTCCTCGCGCCGGCGACCTCCAGGCGTGGGCGGATGGTGTCGGCCGCGCCGTCCTCGGCCGAGAGCAGCAGCACCTTCATGGGCTCGTCGGGGAGGTGGCCGTCCGGCATCGGCGAGGCGGTCGAAACCCGCCCGGTGAGGTCGACTGTGATCGTGGACTTGTCGAGGCCGGGGTCACCGTCGAGCACGGTGAGCTTCCCGAAGGCGACACGGCCAGGCCACAGCCAGCGGACCCGTTCGGGCCTCACGTCGGCGGCGCGGATGGTGGAAAGGCCCGCGGGCCTCGCCGAAGGGCTTGGTGTCGATGAACTGGACGTTGCCCACCAGCGGTTCGCCCCGGGCTTGCGCTCGAGCGTGTCGACGCGGGCGCGGGGCTGGTCGAGCTGGTGGCGCAGCGTGGCGTTCTCGAACAGCAGGTTGGTAGCGATGGACTGGAGGACCTCGACCTGCTCTGGCAGCGCCAGCGCTTGGCGGACGTAGACGCGGCGAGCTCCAAGAGGCGCGGGGACCGGATCTCCTCAAACTCGGCCAGCTCGACTCCCTCGCCGAGCGGCTGGAGCAGGTGCGTAAGCGCGCCCGTTTGGCGGCGGACACGGACCGGATGCGGACCGAGCACGCTTCCACCGTCGTCCAGATAGGAAAAGCCGCAGGTCAGTGACCTGCGGCCGTGGTGGAGGTGGGGGGACTCGAACCCCCGTCCCGGTACGTCGTCTCAGGGCTTCTCCGAGCGCAGCCGCCAGGTGTGGTTTGAGTCCAGGTTGTCTGGCGGCACCGCATCTGGACTCTAGCCCGCGAAAGTGTTCCCGGGAGGGGGGCGGGCGCCCCTTCCTGGGTTGAGCCTGCTGTCGACGCCCGACCCACTCCCACAGGCAAAGAGTGGCGGACGGCTATCTAACCTTGGTTAGGCAGCGAGCGCGTAGTTAGTCTTGGCGCTTGTTTTGTCGCGGTTTGGTACGAAGCCCCGCGAACTCCGGCTCGCTTCCCCTGAGTCGATCCGTCACGGTCGAACCCAGGCACCCCCATGTGCAGTTGTCAACGACGCCATTGTAGCGGCGCCGGCTTATTCCGAGCGTACCCGGGGTCTGGAGCTTGCTTTGCGGACGCGGTCCATCTCGCGGGCGGCGTCGCGTTTGGCGATGGCCTGGCGCTTGTCGTAGGCGCGCCTGCCGCGGCCGATGCCGAGTTCGACCTTGACCAGCTGGGATTTGAAGTAGAGGCGCAGCGGGACCAGGGTTAGGCCGCGTTCGGCGACGCGGCGGGAGAGCTCATCGATCTGCTTGTGGTGGAGGAGGAGCTTGCGGGGGCGGGTGGGCTCGTGCCCCTCGTAGCCGGTGTGGGAGTAGGCGGGGATCTGCATGTGCAGGATCACCTCGCCGCCCTCCACGGCGGCGTAGGCGTCCTGGAGGGAGGCCTTGCCCTCCCGCAGGGTCTTGACCTCGCTGCCGCGCAGCACGATGCCGGCCTCGACGGTGTCGAGGATCTCGTAGTCGTGGCGGGCACGGCGGTTGGTCGCCACCGTGCCCGGTGGCTGGCGTCGAGGCATGTGGAGACGCTACAGCGGAACCGTTACACCCGCACGTACTTGCGCAGGGCGAGCAGGCTTGCCAGGGCCGAGGCGACGACGCCAAGGACCAGCAGGACGATGCACGCCGAGTAGTACTCGTGGATGCCGGCGACCGGCAGGAACTGGAAGATCACCACCTGGCTGCGGATCCGGTTCAGGTAGTACATCCCGCCGCCGAGCAGCCCGAAGGCGACCGCGGTGCCGAGCAGCCCGGCAGCCACGCCCTCAGCCAGGAACGGCAGGCGGATATAGGTGTTGGAGGCCCCGACCAGCTTCATGATCTGGGTCTCGCGGCGGCGGGCGAAGGCGGCGACCCGCACGGTCACCGCGATCAGCACCACGGCGGCGGCGCCGAGCACGGCGGCGAGCACGAAGAAGGAGTTCTTCAGCATGTTGAGGATCGCGAACAGCCGCTCGACGAGCTGGCGCTGGTCGACCACCGAGTCGATCCCCGGGTTGCAATTCTCGCGACCCTGACTGTCGAAGGTGCTCTGGCAGAAGCTGTCGTGGACCAAGGCGACCTGGCTGGGGTCGTTGGGGTTCTTCAGCTTGATCCGGAAGCTCTGGGGCAGGGCCGACTCGTTGACGTTGCGGACCATGTCCGGGGAGTCGCGGAACTGCTGCTTGAAACGGATGAAGGCGTCGTGCTGCGACTCGTAGAAGACCCCGCTCGGGTCGACCACCGGCAGCGCGAGGATCTGTCGCTTGATGCTGGCCTGCTGGTCGGCGGTGACGTTCTTGCTCAGGAAGATCGAAACTTCGATCTTGTCCGACCAGAAGCCGCCGAACAGCGACACCTGCTTGCCGGCGAGCAGCGCGATGCCGAACAGGGTGAGGCTGATCGCCACGATGATCACCATCGACCCGGCCAGCAGGAGGTTGCGGCGGAACCCGCGGTAGGCCTCGGCGAAGATGTAGGAGAGCCTAAAGACCAAGGTCGTACACCCCCCGCTCCTGGTCGCGGATGACTTTGCCGTGCTCCAGCTCGACCACGCGCCGGCGCATGGCGTCGACGATGCGCTCGTCGTGGGTGGCCATGACCACGGTGGTGCCGGTGCGATTGATGCGTTCCAGCAGCTTCATGATCTCCTGCGAGTTGGTCGGGTCCAGGTTCCCAGTGGGCTCGTCGCAGAGCAGCAGCAGCGGCCGGTTGACAAAGGCGCGGGCGATCGAGACCCGCTGCTGCTCCCCGCCGGACAGCTCATGGGGGAAGCGGTCGGCCTTGTCGTGCAGGCCGACCAGCTTGAGCACCTCTGGGACGGTGCGTTCGATGGAGTGGCGGCGCTGGCCGATCACCTCCAAGGCGAAGGCGACGTTCTCGCGCGCGGTCTTGTTCGGCAGCAGCTTGAAGTCCTGGAACACGCAGCCGATCGAGCGGCGCAGCGCCGGGACCTTCCAGGAGGCGAGCCGGTTGAGCTCCTTGCCGGCGACCCAGAGACGCCCGCCGGTGGGGCGCTCCTCTTTGATGAGCAGCCGGATGAAGGTCGACTTGCCCGAGCCGGACTGTCCCACGACGAACACGAATTCGCCCTTGTTGATCTCCACGGAGACGTCGTCGAGGGCGACGACCGTATTGGCGTAGACCTTGGTCACATGGTCGAGTTTGATCAAACTACGACGCCCTTTCGCTTCCCGGGTTCCTTCGAGCTGGGGGGTGGTGGAACCACGATGGCCATCGGCCGACGAGCGACCTTACCAGGATTACCTGCGGAACACATGGCGCGCATGGTATCTACCATCATAAACCGCGTTATTCCCGGGACGGGAGCCGAGCCCGCAACCGGGGGCTGAGGCGGAGCCGGGAACCAAGCCGGGAACCGAGCCGGGACCGCAGGCGCGGGCCGAGTCGAGGCCACAGGCGGCGACCCAGTGGCGGCAGCGCCACGACCGCCAGGCCGATCCCGCTGAGCGCCTTGCCGCCGGTATCGACCGGGGTGTTGCGGTAGACGAGGCGGACGTGCGCCTGGGTGGGCACCACCACCATCAGGCCGGGTGACAGCAGCCAGGGGCCCTTGGCGCCCTCCGCGTGCCAGTTGGGGAAGTAGCTGACCTTGACGATGTGCGGTTCGCCGATGCGGTCGGTAGTGAAGTCGATGACGCCGTTGTTCTCGCTGGCGGGGACCTCGCCGGGGCGGTCGAGCGCCACCTTCGGCGGGCTGGTGACCGGCGCGGTCCCCAGCGCGGTGAAGGCGGCACGCGCGGCCGGGTCGCTGCTGGAGGCGAAGGCGAGCGGGGTGTCCAGCGCCTTCGGGTGGCCGTACCACTTGAGCGCGGTGGCGCGCCAATCAGCGGTGCCGGTCAGCACCGGCCGGTACTGCGGCACCTCTACCAGGTCGCCGCTGCCGACCTGGTAGATGGTGAACTTGCCGCTGGTGGCCGCCACCGGCAGGCCGGCCTTGGCAGCGGCCTTCTTGGCGACGTCGGTGTAGGCGACGTACCAGCGCACCCCGAAGGCACGCAGACGTGCCAAACCCGTGGGAAAATCGGCCGGAAAGTCCGATGATGGCGGATAGTCGATGCCGGGGACGGCGTCGGTCTGCACCACCGAGGTCTCAGCCTGGTTGATGAAATGGAACGGCGCGTTCAGCGACGACTCGATCAGCAGCCCCTCCATGGAGGGCTGATGGGTGAACACCGGGATGTTCTCCAGCGTCCGGGTGGTCCCGTAGCTCTCGTAGTCGCGGCTGAACTCCCACATCACCCGGCCGGTCGGCAGGCTGTCCAGGCGGTGGAACAGGGCGGCGGCCTGCGGCCAGCCGGGCTTGGCCTCGAACCCCGAGTAGTTGTACTGGGTCCAGCTGGGCAGGTAGCCGTTCTGCCGGTCGGAGGAGGGGTAGGAGGTCGCCAGCGGCACCAGCAGCATCACCAGTGCCACGCCCCCGTAGGCCAGACGGGTGGGCATGAAGGTGCGGTGCTGCAGCCACTCGACCGCCCGGGTGAGGACGGTGGCGGCGCTGTAGGCGGCGACCAGCAGCGCGCACAGGTAGATGAAGGGCAGCAGGCGCGCGTTCCACAGCGAGCCCTTGGGCATGAAGCGCACCAGCGCGACGAACAGCACCGCAGCGACCAGACCCGGCCAGGCGAACAGCAGCACCCGCCGCTCCCCCCGGACGATCGCGATGCCAAGGCCCACCGCGGTCAGGATCAGGTAGGGCCGGATCTGGGTCGGCAGCAGCACCCCGTAGTCGGCGAGCTGACTCCAGCCGAACTGGGCGGTGTAGCGCTGGCGCAACAGGAACGGCAGAGCCCAGAAGGCGCTCAGGCAGAACGCCACCACCATCACCCTGGCCAGCCGCAGACCGGCAGCGAACGACTCCCGCAGCGGCAGCCGCAGCAGCAGCATGGAGCTGCCGAGCACCAGCGCCATGGTCGACAGGATGTGCGACAGCACCACCCCGGAGATCACCAGGGCGGCCGCGCGCCAGCCGCGCCCCTCCTCGACCGAGCGGTACAGCAGCGCGAAGGCCAGCGGCAGCAGCGCGAACGACAGCGCGAAGGGGAACTCCCCGGCCATGGTGCTGGCGACGTTGCCGCCGTAGATCTGGAACACCTGCGAGGGGGTGAGCTGCGTCATGAACATGAACACCACGCTGGCAACCGCGGCCAGCAACGGCGCCGGCTCCCGCAGGCGCAGGATCTTGAACGCGCCCCAGCAGGTCAGCGGCAGCAGCAGCAACCCGGAAGCAGTCACCAGCTTGAAGGCGATCTCGTTGCCGAGCAGCGGGGTCAGCGCGGCGATCAGCACGTAGGGCAACGGGAAATAGAAGGTGAGCATCGGCAGCCCCGCGTACCAGCCCGGCGCCCAGCCGGTGATCTGGCCGTGCGGCAGCAGGTCCTTGCGCAGGAAATAATCGATGTAGTGGTGGGACCCCATGTCCCCGCCCGAGGCGGTGGTCCGCGTGAAGATGAGATTCAGGTGCAGCACCCGGATGAGGACGAAATAGATGGCGACAAAGGTCACCACGGTGAGGACGCGCTGCACCCAGTTGGCGCGCGCCTCGGCCGCACGGAGGCCTTCGCCCTCGCGTCCCGGTGCCTCGATCGTGGTTGCCATCGCCTCCAAGATCCTTGCGCTGGTCCTGATAGGTTTCGTTCTATGAAAGCAGGATCGCCGTGGTAGTGCCGCCACCGATCGCCTCGAAAGGTCCAGGCCGGACCACTGGGTGGGCCGACGACTGGCTCCCGGCCGCGGATCTGTCGATCGGTGAAGGCCGCGCCGCAACCATATCGTTTGATCGCGACGGGCGTTGCCAGCTGCAGCTGGTGCTGGACCAGCCGGCCGACCTCGACGACGTCCAGGCCCTGGACCAGGCGGCGGACGCGCTCCCCTACCTCCAACTCGACGACCTGGAGGGCACCGGCGACTACCCGCGGCGGCACGCAGCCGCGTTTGGTCTGCCAGCGCCGCTGCCGCCGGCCGCCTTCAGCCGGGGCGCCCAGGTCGAGCTGATCTGCCGGCCTGGTGGCAGCCCCCTCCCCTCCCGCCTCGGCAGGCTGGAGGTCCCCGCCAGGACCATCTTCGCGCCGCCGCTCCCCCGCCCCAGAACGGAAGGGGCTGCGGCTCCCACCGGCGCACTCCTGGACGCGGCCGGCGAGCGGCTAGAGGCGCTGCTGGTCGCCGCTGGGCGGCGGCTGGTCGCGCTGAGCCGGGTGCCGGGACCGACCCTGTGCCTGGCGCTGCTCGGCTTCGCACTGGCGCTGTTCGTGCTCACCTTCGCCCTGGAGACCTGGACGCTGCACCAGCACTTCGGCACCTACGGGTTCGACCTCGGCATCTTCGACCAGGGCACCTGGCTGCTGTCCCGGCTGAAAGCACCGTTTGTCACCATCCGCGGCCTGGACCTGTTCGGCGACCACTCCTCCTACATCCTGCTGCTGGTGGCGCCGCTGTACCGGATCTGGGCCGATCCGCGGCTGCTGCTCCTGCTCCAGGTGATCGCGCTGGCGCTGCCGGCGTGGGTGCTGTTTCGTCTCGGCACCCGCCACCTCCGCCACCACATCGCCGGGCTGGTGGTGGCGTTCGCCTACCTCGCCTACCCGGCCATGCAGTGGGCGGCCACCTGGCAATTCCACCCCGAGACGCTGGCGGCCGGCTTCCTGGCGCTGGCGGCGCTGGCCGCCGACCGGCAGCGCTGGCGGCCGATGGCCTGGTTCCTGGTGCTGGCGCTGCTGTGCAAGGAGGACGTCGGCCTGGTGGTCGCCGGGCTCGGCGTGCTGCTGGCCCTCAGCGGCGAGCGCCGGGTGGGGCGCTGGGTGGCGATCTCGGGCCTGGCGTGGTTCGTGCTTGCGACCTTCGTGCTGATGCCGCTGATCAGCGGCCACGGGAGCCCCTATTTCGCACAGAACTACGGGATCGCCTACACCGGCCCGGGCTCGGTGCTGCGGGCCCTGCCAACGCTCGCCGGGCGTGCCTTGGAGACGGGACTTGGCAACCAGGGCATCGCCTACCTGCTGCTGGTGTTCGGCCCACTGGCGCTGCTGCCGCTGCTGGCGCCGCGGTGGCTGTGGCCGGTCGGCCCGCCGCTGCTGCTCAACCTGGCGTCGGCGTCCAGCTACCTGCAGCAGATCCGCTACCAGTACCTGGCCACCTCCGCGCCGTTCCTGGGGATCGCGGCGGTGGCCGGGTTGTGCGTGGTGGCGCGGCGGCGGCGCGCCCTGCTCGCCCCGGCCATGGTGCTGCTGCTGGCGACGGCGTTCTGGACCGATCAGCGCTACGGGCCGGCGCTCTGGTCGCACCAGCGGTTGGTGGCGCCCGCCTCCCCGCTCGACCCCTCCCGGCGCCAAGCCGTCGCGCTGGTCCCAGACGACCCGGACGTGGCGGTGAGCGCGCAGTACAACCTGGTCACCCACCTGGCCCACCGGGTGCGGGCCTACGAGTTCCCCAACCCGTTCCGCGCCTCCAACTGGGGGCAGCAGGGCGCCCGGCACACCGTCGAGGAGGTGGCAAGCGTCCGCTGGGTAGTAGCGGAACGCGACGAGCTGGGCAAAGATGACCTCGACTTGCTACAACGGCTACAGGCATCGCCGTCCTGGTCCACCCGTCTGGACCGCGACGGCGTCGTGGTACTCGAGCGCGTCGCACCGGGGGGTCCGGGTCCATCTTGAACACCACCAAACTCAGCATCGTCTTCCCTTGCTTCAACGAGGCCGCGCGGCTGCCGCGCACCTTGCAGCGCTACCTGGCGCACTTCCCGCGCGACCCCAAGGCTGTCGAGCTGGTGGTGGTGGACGACGGCTCCGCCGACGGGACCTTCGCGGTGGCGCAGGCCGTCGCCGCGGGCGACCCGCGCGTGCGGGTCCTGCACACCGAGCCCAACCACGGCAAGGGCTACGCGGTCCGCACCGGCATGCTGGCCGCCGCCGGGGAGCGGATCGTGTTCACCGACGCCGACGGCTCCTACGGCCCGGCCGAGGCCGAACGGGTGCTGGCAGCGCTGGAGGGCGCGGAGGTGGCGATTGGAGCCCGGGGGGGGTTTGGGCCGGGCACCGCCCCGCCGCT
>Ga0137365_10004857_pt1 | contig 10778 bp, 10 predicted proteins | sample SagtaG_9_FD_104799 | JGI IMG/M metagenome (GOLD analysis project Ga0137365, IMG submission 104799) | Vadose zone soil microbial communities from Sagehorn Ranch, Mendocino, California, USA - Sage1_L_40_16 metaG | ecosystem: Environmental > Terrestrial > Soil > Vadose zone | place: USA... | reverse complement strand
GGCCGGAGCTGGAGCTGGGCGGTGGTCTGGACCTTCTGGATGACCACGTCCGGGTCCTTCACGTCCGGGATCGACACCACGATGTTGTTGCCTTCGCTGGTCACCTCGGACTCGGCCACACCGCTCGAGTTCACCCGGTTGCGGATGATGTCGATGGTCCGGTCGATCTGCTCCTTGGTCGGGGCGCTCCCGTTCGGGTTGACGGGCTCGAAGGTGACGCTGCTGCCGCCGCGGAGGTCGAGCCCGAGCCGAGGCTTGATGTGCTGGAAGGCGATCGTCCCCCAGATCGCGGCGACGATCGTCAGCATGACGATCATCGGGACGACGAGCCGACGGTTTCCTGGCACTGCGGTTCGCGCTCCTTTGTCTCCGGGGCCGCTGTCTCCGGGCCGCTGCCCGTGATGACGCCTCAGCTATAGCAGCGAGTTGCCATTCACGGTCATGCGGAACTTGCAGCCGAGGCCCTCGGCGGACCTGCGGCACATCATCATCCTGGTCAGGAAAATCTCGAAATACTCGAGGATATCGGACACGGTCGTGTCGATCTCCAGCTCAAGCGTAATCGTCTTGCGTTCGGGATCGACCCGCACGAACGAGTGGGTGGCCGAGAAGTTCACCCGGTCGTGGATGTCGAACTGGACCTGCGCGCGGGCATCCTTGCGGACCCGGGAGCGGTGCACGTCGGACTTGTCGGCGATGATCACCGCCCCCGCGATCGGCGAGACCGGCAGCCCGAGGGTCTCCTCGTGGTTGCCGATCGCGCCCATCACCAGGCCGATGTCCTCTGGAGGCAGGCCCGCCTCGGCCAGCAGTGGCTGGGCGATCAGCGCGCCGGTCTGCGGGTGGTGCTCGCGGCTGACCACGTTGCCGATGTCGTGGAGGTACCCGGCGACCGCGGCGAGCTCGGCGGCGTGGTGGTCGTATTCCAGCCGGTCCAGGATGTTGTAGGCGATCGCGCCGACTAGGCTGGCGTGCCGCAGGCCATGCTCGGTGTAGCCGAGCTGGCCGGTGAACTGGTCGGCGAGGGTGAGGTAGGTCTGCACCACCCGACTGCTCGCCACTCGGTCGAGGAGGCGAGGTTCGGCGACGGGAGGCCGGCGCTCAGCCAGGCTCATGGCTCATGTTCCCTGGTTCCCCGCCTCGTTGTCGTGGCCGCCGTTCAGGTCCGAGTGCTGGTCCAGCTCGTCCAGCTCCTCGGCCTGGGGCGGGGGCACCTTGCCGCTGATGGCCCGCCGCACGACCCGCGCCTCCACGCCAGGCGACAGCTCGATGGTGACCGTCTCGCCGTCGAAGCGGCGGATGGTCCCAATGAATCCCGCGACCGTCAGGACCTCATCGCCGAGCTGCAGCGACGACTGCAGGGCCGCCTGCTGCTGCGCGCGGCGGCGCTGCGGCCGGATCATCAGAAAGTAGAGCGCCGCAAACAGCAGCCCGAACAGCACGAGCTGCGCACCAGCACCGTTATTCGCGGCAAGCACGATTCCCAGCGCACCAGCACCGTTCCCCATAGCGTGAAGACCTCCGAAGCGCCCAGGTAGATCCCAAGGTCTGCATCCCACCCGGGAAGCGGTGGGGGCACGTCAACGCAGCGGCTTCCGGCCACGGCGCAGGCGCCATCCTAGGGATGGTTCCCACCGCGGTCAACTGCCGCCGATGCCCCGAACCTGTGGGCTGAGCTGCGGTTTCCGATATCCATCCTAACGCACGGCCCAGCTATCGGTCCGGGTCGTCGAACAGCGACCCGGTGGCAGGGGCGCCGGGAGCCTCGCGCGGGACCGGGAGGGCGAGGTGGGCGAAGGCGGCGGCGGTGGCGAGGCGGCCGCGGGGGGTGCGGATCAGGAAGCCGAGCTGCAGCAGGTAGGGTTCGGCGACGTCCTCGACGGTGTCGGGCTCCTCCCCCACCGAGACGGCCACGGTGGCGAGGCCGACCGGCTGGCCGGCGAAACGCTCGCAGAGCACCCGCAGCAGCGCCAGGTCGAGCTTGTCGAGGCCGAGCGGGTCGACCTCGAACAGGTCGAGGGCGCTGGCGGCGGTGGCGGCGTCGATGGTGCCGTCGCCGCGCACCTCGGCGTAGTCGCGGACGCGGCGCAGCAGCCGGTTGGCGATGCGAGGGGTGCCGCGGGAGCGGCGCGCGAGCATCGCGGCGCCCTCCGGGTCGATGTGAACCCCGAGGATCGTGGCCGAGCGGGTCACGATCGCCTGCAGCTCGCCGGGCTGGTAGAAGTCGAGCTTGGCGGAGAAGCCGAAGCGGTCGCGCAGCGGCGAGGTGATCAGCCCGGTGCGGGTGGTCGCCGCGACCAGGGTGAAGCGGGGCAGGTCCAGGCGCAGGCTGCGGGCGCCCGGGCCCTTGCCGAGGACGACGTCGATCTGGAAGTCCTCCATGGCCGGGTAGAGGACCTCCTCGACCGCGCGGGGCAGGCGGTGGATCTCGTCGACGAACAGCACGTCGCTGGGCTCCAGCCCGGTGAGGATCGAGGCGAGGTCACTGGCGCGTTCCAGCGCCGGGCCGGAGGTGATCCGCAGGCCCGCGCCCATCTCGGCGGCGACGATCGCGGCCAGGCTGGTCTTGCCGAGGCCGGGCGGCCCGGAGAACAGCAGGTGGTCGGGCGGCAACCCGCGGCGCCGGGCCGACTCCAGCACGATGCCGAGCTGCTCGCGGGTGCGCGCCTGGCCGACGAACTCCTCCAGCTTGCGGGGCCGCAAGCTCCCCTCGCTGGCCCGCTCCTCCGGGGAGGCGCTCGGTGCAAGGATGTCGCTCACCGTTTACCGCCTCGGGCGGTGCCGCCCGGCCCGAGGTTGCGCAGCGCCAGGCGCAGCAGCTCCTCGGTGGACAGCTCCCCAGCGTCGGCGGGCAGCGACTCCAGCGCCGCCTTAATCTCGGCGGGGGCGCAGCCGAGCGCGGCGAGCGCCTCGCGCACCTCGGCGTAGGCGGCCCGGCCGCCTCCCCCCTCGGCGGGCAACTCGTAGGCCCCGTCGCCGCCGAGCTTGCCCTTCAACTCCAGCACCAGGCGCGCGGCCCCCTTGCGGCCGACGCCGGAGACCAGCGTGAGCGCGTCGGCGTCGCCGGCGCTGACCGCTCGCCGCAGCGCGTCCGGGGAGTGCACCGACAGGATCGCCAGCGCCAGCTTCGGCCCGACCCCGGTGGCCGACAGCAGATGCTCGAAGGTGCGCCGCTCGTCAGCCGACAGGAACCCGTACAGCGCCAGGGCGTCCTCCCGCACATAGGTGACGGTGTGCACCAGCACCTCCCCGCCACGCGGCAGCGCCGCCAGTGCCTTGGGCGTGAGGAAGACCCGGTAGCCCACCCCGCCGACGTCGATCACCGCGCCGTCGGCCAGCACCTCGACCAGCCGCCCCCGAAGACTCGCGATCATCGCCGCAGTCCCGGCGAGGTCGGCGCCGCCCGCGCGAGCCAGTCGACGGCACTGGCCGCACCGACCCCACCCGACCCGCTCCGGCCGAAGGCGGCGGCGGTGCCCGCGTGGTGCAGGTGACAGAGCGCCACCGCGATCGCGTCGGCGGTGTCAGCCGGCCGCGGGATGGCATCCAGACGCAGCAGTGCCCGCACCATGTACCCAACCTGCTCCTTGGGCGCGGTCCCCGTCCCGGTCACCGCCTGCTTCACCTGGGAGGGGGTATAGGTCGACAGCGGCAGCCCATGCTCGGCAGCCAGCAGCAGCGCCACTCCCGACGCCTGCCCGACCGTCATCGCGGTCCGCACGTTGGCGTTCACAAACAGCCGCTCGATCGCCACCTGCTCCGGCCGGTACTCGGCGATCACCCCCCGCAACCGCGCCGCCAGCGTCGCCAGCCGCCCCGGCACGTCCTCCCCCTTGGTCACAACCGTCCCATAGCCGAGCGCCCCAACCGGCCCCCCCGCCTGCTCAAGCACCGCCCAACCACAACGGCTCAACCCCGGGTCGATCCCCAGCACCCGCACGCGGTCCCCTCGTCTCGTCCCGAACTAGTGTTTGCAGCCTATCCCGTCCCGCCGCACCGACTCAATCATCAACTCCCATAAGAAGTGCGCACACCCAGGTTCCCCGTTCGCATACTGGCGGCATGCTCTTCCAGACTCCGCCACTGAACGCCCATGACCGGGCGGTCCTGGGCGAACTCGACGACTACCGCCGTAAGCTACGAAATGCGCTCCGCGAGCCCGGGCGCGGGACTGACAACCTGCGGCGTAACCTGCAGGCGCGCGCCATCCGCGGTTCCAACACGATCGAAGGCTATGAGGTCACGCTCGACGATGCGCTGGCGGCCGTCGACGACAGCGAACCGCTGGAAGCCGACCAGGACACCTGGACCGAGATCATCGGCTACCGCAACGCGATGAGCTACGTCCAGCAACTCGCCCACGCGGAGCACTTCGAGTACAACGCCACCCTGCTCAGCAGCCTGCATTACATGATGCTCAGCCACGACCTCGCCAAGCTGCCCGGCAGGTTCCGGCCAGGCCCCATCTACGTTCACGACGACGACACCGGCGAGAACGTGTACGAAGGGCCCGACGCGGAGCTCGTGCCCGGCCTTATCGACGCCCTGGTCGCGCAACTCCACGCTGCTCGCTCCGAGGCAGTCTTTGTGCGCGCCGCCATGGCGCATCTCAACCTGGTGATGATCCACCCGTTCAAGGATGGCAACGGGCGCATGGCCCGGGCGCTGCAGACGCTCGTCCTGGCGCGGGAAGGGGTCCTCGCCCCAGAGTTCAGCAGCATCGAGGAGTACCTCGGCTCCAGGCGCAACACTCAGGAGTACTACGCCGTGCTCGCCTTGGTCGGGGGCGGCAGCTGGCAGCCAGCCAATGACGCTGGTCCCTGGATCCGGTTCAATCTGCGGGCGCACCACATCCAGGCCCAGACAATCCGACGGCGCATCGAAGAGACCGCCAAACTCTGGGACGCGCTCGAAACACTCACCGACCACAAGGGCCTCCCAGCGCGAGCCGTGCCCGCCCTCTACGACGCCGCGCTCGGCTTCCGCGTCCGCCGCTCCAAGTACGAGGACGACGCCGACGTCGAACCCGCCACAGCCGGATGCGACCTGCGCCGCCTGGTCGAGTCCGGCCTCCTCCTCACCCGAGGCTAGGCCCGAGCACGCCACTACGTCGGCAGCGACCGCCTCCGCAGCATCTATAAGGATGTCCGCACGGGGCGCTCCCCGGTCGCCGACCCCTACGCGTAGCACGGGGCATCTGCGCGGGGCCTTGGCTAGATCTGCACCGGTCCGGCGGGCGACAGGAGCTGGGTGGAGGTGCGGAGGCACCAGTCACCGTTGCCGTAGGGCAGTTCGGGGCTGGAGTGGCTCGGGTGCCCAAGGTCGTAGAGGTAGGCGGCGGCACCGACGGTTTGGATATGGTCGGCCATCGTGCCGACCTGGTTGAAGCGGGACAGGAAGATGGCACGTTCGTTGGCCGGGGCCGTGCTCATCTGGTGGGCGAACACCAGCCAGATGCGCCGGCCGTGCCAGGGTGCCATGGCCTCTGCCGTGGGCGGGCAGGGTGTGCTGGAGTGGGCGAAGTACATGGTGCCGTCGCTTCGCACCCCCGTCATGGGTCGGTAGTAGGAGAACGCCGGGGTGGCTGCGAACTGCACCCAGACGAGATCGCCCTGCTGGCGGTGGTCCCGGATGTACTGCAGCACCGGCCGCAACTCTTCGTAGGTCATCGGGTGGACGACCAATGCCACGGTGCTGGTGGCGGGCGGGACGACCAGTACCGCCAGCAGCACCAAACCCGTCACACGGCCGATCAGGGCCGGGCGGCTGCTGCCGTGCCAGGCGGCCGCCGAGGCAAGGACCACAAGCAGCATGGGGACCAGCACCAGCGCCAGGCGGCCCTGCAGCGGGAATAGATGCAGCGCCGCTGCCGCCAGGAATGGCGGCCCCATCGCCAGCAGCAGCAAAGCGGCTCCCGGCAGCGGCCGGCGGCGCAACAGCGCCACGCAGCCAGCCAGCAGCAGCAACCCCACCAACAACAGCGGCCCGTAGCCGAGCACCGTGTGCACCAGGTCCCGCCAGACGGCCGCAAGCCAGGACGCCAAGGTTGATGGTCGCAGCGGCCAGGGGGCGAAACCCGAACGCCAATAGGCAGCTAGCTTGTCGTTGCCGCGAAGCGCCCGGAGCGACACCAGGTCGAAGGCGACGAAGCTCCCGCCCCAGATGGCTGTGGCCCACACCAGCATGGTCAGCCTGGGCCAGTCGCGCCGCGCCAGCAGCAGCACGCAGAGGACACCGGCGAGGCCGCCGAGCACTAGCACCGCAGGATGGGAGCACCAAACCGAGACGGCGCCGAGCCCGCCCCACAGCAGGAAGCGACGCCAGGAGGGCCGCTCCCCCTCCTTGCCCGGGGCCGGGGAGCAGCGGCAAGGCCGCGGCCAGCAGGACCAGCCCGGCGAACCCATCGGACTCGTACTGCTTGGCCTCGTTGGAGTAGCGGATCAGGCTCGGCGAGGTGGCGGCAAGCAGCAGCACCACCGGCACCAGCCACCGTGGGAGGAGCTGCCGGGCCACATGCCACAGCAGCACCAGGACTCCGATGCCCGCCAGCAACGACACCAGCCGCTGGCTGTACTCGTTGTTGCCGAACAGGCGGACAAGGCCGTGCTCCAGCCACAGCCAGCCGACCGGCGCGCGGCCTGGTTGAGCGCGAGCGGGCGAAGCAGCCCCCGGAAGCCGCGCGAACCGATGTTCAGCGCGACCATGGCCTCGTCCAGCCACAGGGAACGCCGGAAGGCGTACTGGCGCACCCGAACGACGACGCCGAGCACCACCATCGCAGCTGCAAGCCAGTCCAGATAGCTCCGCGCAAGCATGCACCGGAGTAGATGCGGTGCTGAGCGCCCTGATCGCTCCGACGCACGCGCGGCGTGCAGCCCGTCAACCTGCTCCGCTTGCTCCGGTTCGACTTGAACCGCAGATCTGTCAGGAGACATAGAGGACATAGGCGAGATGTTATCTCAATCTCGCTGCGGCGACGTGCAAGTCGCGCTCAGGTCATCCGATCTCCATCACGACACGCTGGTCCATTCGCGAGGCAGCGGCCCGGATACGCGAGCCGCGCGGCAGCTGGTTGCTTACGCCTAACGATTTGACCAGTAATATCAGATCATGCACTAGTTCTGCGGTGTTACACTTAATGCCGGTGTTGGAAAGCCGCAGGGGAGTGCAGGCGCGGCCCCGTCAGCCACATCGCGGTCGTCCGGCAGCGTGGCCCATGGCATGCCTTGGTATCCATGAAGACACCAAGCCGCAGGGTAGGAGGGGTCTTGATGCGCCTTCGCGTTCTCGTGCTAACTCTGGTCGCCACCGTGGGAGCACTGCTGTCGCCAGTGGGGGCAGCCCATGCGGCAGTCGGGCCGGTGCGCGCCTCGATTGTCTGTGACAGTGCCACCAACACCATCTCGACCAGCGCCTCCGGGGGTGGAGGTTGGTTCACGCCCAACTCCCCCATCAACGTCCAGTTCCTGGTGTACTACGGCAGCTACGTTACGGCCACGGCGGAGAACCTGATCAGCGCCAAGGGCAGCACTATCACGGTGCAAACGACGAGCGCGGCTGATGGGAGCGTGTCGGTTGCTGGCTACAGCAGGAGCTGGAATGCCAGCACCTACATTTTCTACACCGAGACGGTGCGGGTCACGGCGACCGACCCGGCCACTGGCCATACCAGCGGCGGGGACGCGACCTGCACCCAGGACCCTCGCACGACGGTGACCCTCACCTGCGACCAGCGGGCCCAAACCATCACCGCCGGGGCCGCCGGAGACGGCTTCACTCAGCTCGCCTCCCCGCTCGCTTCTAACGGATATGTGCGAGTCGAGTACACCTGGACCGGAACCTCCCAGGCGACCGCGGACAGTCCCGCCTTCACCCGGCAACTTCCATCCACTCCGGACGTGACCCACTGGGTGAAGGCGACCGCCGGAGCGTGGTCGGACGTTGGCTTTGTCCATAGCGTCACAACCAACCCCTACTACCTCGACCAGACTGTCGTCGTCACGGTCAGGGACAACTACAACAGCTTCGTCATCGGCCGAGGCACCGCCTCCTGCGTCTACGCCGACCAGCGGCCAAGCTGAACCGCCCTCGCGTGCACCCAAGGAGAGTGGGGAAGGATCAGGACCGATGAACAAGAGGGCCGTCATGCGGGCCATGAGCGTCGCTGCCCCGTTGCTGCAGGACGACGAGCGAGTGGTTCTCGCCACCAGCGCCAAAGTGCGCAGAGAGTCGCGGGTGAAATCCGCCGCCAGGCAAGCGACGACGATCGCAGGATCGCTCGCTCTCAGCAGCGGCATGGTCGGCGTGTTCGTTACCGCGAGGTTTTTCTATCTGGTGCTGACTGATCGCCGCCTGTTGATTCTTGAGACTTCCCGTCTCCGCCAGTCGCGGCGCCCTCTGTTGGCGGAGTTTCCGCGCGTCCAACTACGGGCGGCGCCGGCACCGAGCCTGCTGTACAAGACCTACCGCCTGACCGCTGCCAACGGCACGCCGATGCTCAGGCTCAGCTTTCCGCTGCCGACCCGCCGCGACGCCCCGCAACTGGCCAAGGAGTTGGGCTCGCCCCAGTCCTAGCCCATAGATGAGGTGACGTGATGTCGATGGTCGCTGTTCGTGAGCGCCCTCCGATGCTCCAAGCTCCGGCGCGCCACCTGGGTGTGACCTACAGCAGCGCGACGCGTTCGTGGAGGGCGCGCACCTCGGGCGTAGAGCGGTGACGGGCGACGAGCTTGGCGTCGAGTTCCTGGAGATGCTGGACGGTCCGCCGGAGCTGACCTGTTTGAGGAGGTCAACTACCTCGTTGCCTACGCGACACGCCTCCGGGATTTTACCGGCATCCGCCAGGCTCGTCGCAAGCCAGATCGAATAGAGCGCAATGTCCCGGGGAAAATCGGGAGATGCTGATGCGATCGCCTGGTGCAGTGCATCTTGTGCTGGCGCGTGGTCCCCTAGCAGGGTGAGGTAGATTCCGCGGCCTGCGTCAGGGGTCGCGGCCCTGGAACGCCTCCCGGAGATGGGTCAGGAGGCGCTGGTGATCAGGGTCAGGGATGCCAGGGGCCTGGGTGCACAGGAAGGTGCCGAGGTCGCGACCTTGAGGGCTTGGACCACGTGGAGGAGGTCGTCGAGGCGGTAGAGGGGACGTTTGCCGGTCTCGGCCATCTGGACCCAGGCGGCGGAGCGGCCGACGAGGTCGGCCAGGGTGCGCATGGGAGAGTCTGCGCTGGTTGCGCCAGTAGCGGAGTTTCAGGCCGACGTACCAGGGATCTCGCATGGCCGTGCCCCCTCTGCCTCTGTTGCTGCTCGCGGCGTTGTGAGGGTTTTACACAATTGGCGTTGAACAAGCCAATCACACGTTGTATGACCGCTGCAGCTTGATCGTGTGAAGATCCTGCTCGGCCGGTAGGTTGCGGTGGTTTTGATGGCGTTTGGAGAGCCATGTGATCGGGTTCGGGCACGAGGTGGAATCGGCTGACAGATCCCGTTCCTGGGCACGGATTCGAGTGCGGGGCTCGGGGGTGCCGATTACGGTGGTGGTTGTCGCCGGGGTCGCGCTTCGGGTGGAGCAGTATTTGCATCGGCGGTCGTTGTGGTTTGACGAGGCGCTGTTGGCGCTCAATGTGGTCGGGCGGCCGTTGCGGCGGTTGGTGTTGGGGCCGTTGGCGTTTCATCAGGGGGCGCCGCCGGGGTTTGTGGTTGCTGAGCGGGTTTCGGTGCACCTGGTGGGCGACGGTGAGTATGGGCTTCGGCTGGTGCCGCTGCTGAGCGGCTGTCTTGCGGTGGTCGTCTTCGCCCATCTCGCGTATCGGGTCGTGTCTGGGCCTGCGCCGTTGCTGGCGACCGCGCTGGTCGCCTTCTCTCCCCTGCTGGTCTATTACTCCGCGGAGTGCAAGCAGTACTCGACCGACGTCCTGTTCACGATGCTCATCCTGGACCTTGCCGTGGGGCTGCTGCTGGGTCCGCCGGGGCTTGGGAGGGTGGCGGCGTTTTGCTTGGGGGGACGTGCTGGTCTTGCGTCGGCTGGCGGGCGACCGTGCCCTGCTTGCGTACTGGCGGGCCGGGTTTCCGCCGCAGCCGGTGGCGCTTGCCTCGCTGCCGGCCTGGGCTGCCACGGCGTCGCTGTGGGTGTTGCGGATCACGACGGGAGTTCCAGGCGCGGCTCTCGCCGCTGCGGGATGCCTGGGCCTGGTTGGGGTTGTGGCGCTCGCCCGGCGGGGGGTGGCGTTGCCCGCCTTGTTGCTGGCGTTCTTTCCGCTCGCGCTCCTGGCGGCGACGGTTCGGCCTATCCGCTGGACGGCCGCCTGGTGCTGTTCATGATCCCGGTGGTGCTGCTGCTGGTGGCGGCGTCGATCGACGCTGTCCCGCGCAAGGTCCGAGGGGTCGCTGTCGGCGGGTGGGTCGCGGCCCTGCTGGTCGGGACGGTCGCCTTTCAGCCGGTCATGCTCGCGGTGCGGGCGTTTCCACGGCCGATGGAGGTGTCGGAGCTGCGCCCGCTGCTGGAAGCTGTTCGGTCGCGATGGCAGCCCGGCGACCGGGTCGCGGTGGAGACCAGCGCGGAGCCGGTGTACCGGTACTACGCGCCACGCCTCGGGCTCGATCCCGCTCCCTACGTTGTCGCGCTGCGGTCAGGGCGGTGCGACAGCCCGCCGGTCGACCCTGCACTGCGCAAGGCCCGCCGGCTGTGGATCGTGCTGTCGGCGTGGCCGCATTCGACCCTGGCGCCGACTGCCTTTGGCACGCCGCTGGTCGCAGACGCGCAGCCTGGGGAGCAGGCCGACCTT
>Ga0137365_10004844_pt1 | contig 10787 bp, 9 predicted proteins | sample SagtaG_9_FD_104799 | JGI IMG/M metagenome (GOLD analysis project Ga0137365, IMG submission 104799) | Vadose zone soil microbial communities from Sagehorn Ranch, Mendocino, California, USA - Sage1_L_40_16 metaG | ecosystem: Environmental > Terrestrial > Soil > Vadose zone | place: USA: California... | reverse complement strand
CCGCTTACGCTCTGGACACACGCCCCAAATTCTGGCTGCGCTGCGCAATCTTGCTATTACCCTGATTCACCGTCAGGGCTCCTCTCAGATTGCTGCCACAAGACGCCACTTTGCTTCTCATCCGCGGCTTGCTTTTCGCTTACTCCTTCCAACGAGGTCAGCCTAGCAATAATTCACAAGCCCTGGAGCTGTGAGAAGCTGAGCTTGCAAATCCCGCCCAAAAGTGTTATTCTCTATATAAGAGAAAATATAGTGACCCTTTGGTGATGAAGCTCGCCTACCGCCTTGTGCTAATAGCTTCTAGCGTCCGATCAGAGAACGTATCGGCTGTTAGAGGCGTTTTTTCTGCCCCGCGCTTCCTGGTGAGTAGAGGTTGACTCGTATGATACCTCTGCCGATACGGCTCTCTCTAAGAGCAAGATCATCTCAGCGATCACCGCTGTACGCCGTATGAAAGGAAGAAACACGATGAATCAGCAGAACCCTTTCCCCCATAAGCCTCCTTTGCATCTCAGTGTTGCAGGCCATTCAGAGATAGGACGACTGCTTGAACGCAATGCCGATGCGTTGGCACTCTATGACCTTTCAGATGTGGACCAGGCAGAGCGATGGGGGAGACTGTACCTGCTGGCTGATGGCATAGGAAGCCATCCCGGAGGTGAGATTGCAAGCCGCATCGCCGTCGAAACGATTCCCGCTACCTATTATCACCGGAGCAATGGGGATTCTCCTCTGGGACGCCTCCAGCAAGCTTTTTTTGCAGCGCATACGCGCATTCATGAGTTTGCCGCCCAACATCCTGAGTATACTGGGATGGCAACAACCTGTACTGCAGTTGTGATCAAGGGAACGCGACTCTGGATCGCCCATGTGGGTGATAGCCGTGCGTATCTGATTCGTGCCTCGTCTCGATCTCGACCAACAATCACACGCCTGACAACCGACCATTCGATGGTGGCAGCGCAGGTGCGGGCAGGGGATCTTTCTCCTGAGCAGATGCGGGTTTCCCCTGCTGACCGTGACATTCTTCTCCGAGCGCTCGGGGGAAGTGAAGAAAACCGTCCCTATCCTGATTTTACCATGCAGGAGGTGCGTGCCGGCGATGCGCTCATTCTCTGCAGTGACGGTCTCTGGAGTGCAGTGACGGAGGAACAGATCGCTCGCATCGTATCCAGCATGCCTGCACAGCAAGCCTGTGAAGCGTTGGTCCGGCTGGCTGATGAAGCCGCAGGGGATGAGAACATCAGCGTCGTCATACTCTCTTCCTCCTCACATGCTCAATAATCTTCATAACAAAAACTGGCGAGTAGAACAACAGGAACGGTGCTCGCTACAACGGTTTGAGGCATGTGCACAGACCTTACGCATGGTACTATACATTCCCAGCGAAGAACCAGCGCACACGATCATCAAGCTATGAACAACAGAAAACATGTCTATCCGACTATTATGGTGAGAGCAGATGATTGCCTGACCACTTTCTCCAAAGAAAGGGGAGTCATCTCCCCTATGGCTCAATACAAAAACGGGGGGAGATGGCTCCTCTTCTCAGGTTGAGGACGCACTTCCTTCGACCAGGGAACGAAGCAATTGTTGACGGTCTACCAACCCCAGCGGCATGCCTGCCTCATCCACAACGACCAATCGTTTCATCTGGTGCGCCAGCATGAGACGGACGGCCTCAGCAACCAGGGTCTCGGGAGTCACTGCGAAAAGGTGTGGCCGCATGACCTGTCGCGCTGTCTGCAGTCCCGACGTTGACCGGCGGCGGAAAACCTCCTCGGGAAGCCTGAGCGAGAAGCGCCCGGCAAGTGCCAGGAGTGGATTGCGTTGCGTTGCCAGTCCGCGTGACGCAAGGATATCGCGGTTGGCAATCACTCCCACTGCCTTGCCATCGTCGTCAATCACCACCACCCGGCGCAGGGGAGTCTCCTGCACTCGGCGTAGGACTTCGAAGAGCGGCGTTCCCTGTGCGACCAATGGGACCTGGAAGAGGTCTGTTTCGCCTATCGTGCGGGGATGGGGAGTTCGTTGCGCCCCTGTCGTGCCTGCTTGCCTTTCTGAAATCTCAGGGAGATCCGTATAGTAGCGCAGGAGATGCGCCTGATCGACCATACCCACGAGCTTCCCATTGGCGTCCACAACAGGCATACGGGTGACATGCTGCACCGTCATCCAGCGGGCGGCATTCTCCGTGGTTGTACTCTCCGTCAGCACGAATGGATGGCTGATCATGACGTCTGCCGCCGTCTTTTCCGTCGTAAGGAACTGCAGGAGGAATTCGGCAACCTTTGCAGCGTCATCGGTCATCTGGAGGAGATCAAGATGACGGTATGCATCCTGCTGGGTGAGCAGGTGACCGAGCGTGATGACGCCAGACACGTGCTGTTCCTCGTCCGTCACAACCAGCAGTTTCACACCACGCTCGATGAGATACATGATGACCTCCGAGAGTGGAGCGTTCGGACGAACACTGGCGACTTGCGTCTCCATCAGGTCGCGTACTCTTTGTTGTGAGACGGGTGGGCGAACAAGGAGTATCGCACATGGGGTTTCATTGGCCACTTTGTGAGCCGTTCCTCCTATGGTATTACTCCAGGGCTGCTCCTGGCCGGTTGCTCCCAGGATGAGCAGGTCGTAGCTTCCCTCTCGTATAGAGGCGGTCAGAACGCTCCCGGCATGTCCTTCGCGCGTGGTGGTCTCCAGCGTCACACCGGCGAGTTGAGCTTGAGCCGAGGCCCTGGCCTGCACCTGCTGATAGTAGGCGATCCAATCCCACACTTGCCCTTCTGAGCGAATGGCGGAAGGGTTTGGGGGGGGGGTGGCGCGGTCGGACCTTCGATGACAGAAACCGCATGCAGCGGAGCTCCAAGGACCTTCGCCAATTGCAAACTCACCTGAAAGGCCTGCCAGCTCAAAGGCGACCCGTCCAGGGCAATCAGCAGGCGCTTAAAGAGCAATCTTCCCGTCTTAGGACGGATCACCAACACACTACAAGGGGCATGATTCACCAATTTGTCTGCGGTACTTCCCAGGAATGTTTCCCAGATACCGGAATGTCCCTGGTGGCCCAGCACCAGCAAATCACTGCCTCGCTCTCCAAGAGCGTCGAGGATCGCCTGGACCTCGTGACCGCTCCGGACGACACTGTTCACTTGCACGCCATGTTGCTCCGCGCGACGGCGCAGAGGTGCCAGGAGCTTTTCAAAGTGCTCTACAGCTTCCCGGTGCTCGCGCTGACTTTCTTCACGCGTTGCAACATAGGAAGGTGAGGTCTCCTCAACGGAGAGAATGGCCAATCTTGCGTGGAGAAGGGACGCCAGCTCGATCGCGATATCAGCCGCCCGTAATGAGCTTTCAGAACCGTCAATCGCCACAAGCATGTGCTGAAACATTGCCTTTCCTCCTTCTATCTAGAGGGCTCGTAGGATAAGCACCAGTAAGACGATGACAAAAATGTACGCAATATATTGATTGATGTTGCCTGATTGAATGAAACGCGCGCGTCGTGTCAGTCCTGCCCAGAAGCTCAGCAGCGGCTGATAGAGCGAGCGTTCAAATGGTGGTGGGATCTCCTGCTGGTATGTGATCCGACCTTCCCGGTACCGCGCTGCTGCCGCCGGAGACTCGCTTCTCACACGAGAGCGAAAGAGGGCGTTGAAGATGATGCGTATCGGATTGCTATAGGCCATACTGGTATAGGTCATTGACGCCTCAAAGCGCGGGATACCGCCAGCCCAGACGCGGCCCGTGCGACGGGTGCCGAGTGGGCGTATCAAACGCAGCACCAACAGCACAAGACCTACCAGCAGGAGTTCCGCCAGCAGGAGATAGCTCGGTGAGTCAATCGTGGAAAAGGCGGGGGCCGGAATAACCACCAGTCCATTGACGGGTAACCATCCACGGAAGAGTCCACCCCCAATGGTGACCAGTAACTGGTAATCTCCCGGATGGTTAGTGAAGAGCGGGGGAACGACCTGGTTGAGCACGCTCTGCCCAAGAAGCGGCGTCGTGACGTGATCGAGCAAGGGAATCACCACCGTTGGCAGTACTCCCAGCGCCAGGCAGAAAAACGCCAGAAAGCCCATAGCTATGCGCATGCTGACCGGCGACTCGTGCGCAGTCGCGGCCTCCTTGCTGCGGGGTAAGGCAAGAAAACTCACCCCCGTCGCCCGCACGAAAGCCGTCACGGCGATACCTGCCGTGAGCGCCAGAAGCGCACCCGAGATCGCCATGATCACTTTCGTTATGGTCACCGGAATGGCGAAGGTCTGCAGCAGCGTTTCCAGCAACATCCACTCGCTAATGTAGCCGTTCAAAGGCGGCACTGCCGAGATTGCCAGCGCTGCGACTATGAAGAAGAAGCCGGTCCAGGGCATCAGGCGAAGCAAACCGCCGAGCCTGGCAAGATCGCGTGTCCCGGTAGCATGCTGGACTGATCCGGCACCCAGGAAGAGCAATCCCTTGTAGACGGCATGGTTGAGGACATGGTAGAGCGTCACGATGCCCGCGATAGCTGCGAGTGCTGTCAGATGGTAGGCTTGAAAGGTGAGCGCCGCTCCCAGGCCGGCCAGGATGATGCCGATGTTCTCAATACTCGAATAGGCCAGTACGCGCTTCAGGTCATGCTGCACCACCGAGTAGAGGATGCCGACCAGCGTGGTCAGGCTGCCAATGCTCAAGATGACCAGTCCCCACCAGGCGGGGATGGTTGCCGGCCCACCCAGGAAATCGAGCAGGAAACGCAGCATGCCGTAGATCCCCAGCTTGATAATCACCGCCGACAGCAGGGCCGAGATATGGCTGGGTGCAGCGGGGTGAGCTTCCGGTAACCAGAGTTGGAGTGGCAAAATACCCGCCTTGGCCCCAAAGCCGAAAAAGGCCAGCAGGAAAACAGCACTGCGTACAGGCAGAGAGAGCGTCGGTGCCGCTGCGCGCAGTGCCTCAAAGCCGAAACTCCCCGCCGCCTGATAGAGCAGCAGGAAGGCAACCAGAATGCCAATGGTCCCCAGTTCGCTCACCGCCAGCATCAGGAAGCCGGAGCGCACGACATGGGGGTCTTCATAGTCGAAATTGACCATCATGTAACTGAGAAAGGCCATCGCTTCCCACGCCATCAGGAACACGATGACATCGGAGGCCGCGACGATCAGCACCAGCGAGAGCAGCAAGAGATTGAACAGCAGACCGAAGGTACGCAAGCGGCGAAGCCCTGTACTGTGTCCAAGATACCCGATTGAAGAGACCGCAACAGGCAGTGAAATCAGCCCGATGACCGCCAGGAAAAAGGCTGAGAGCATATCCAGGTGCAGGCTCAGGGGGCCAAAGGGAAGATTCGTTTCGAGTGCAGCGCCAGGAGATGGCGCGCCGCTCAACACACCAATTCCTGCAATCAGAGCGCCTAGCCCTCCCAGGGCCACGCATAGAGCAGCAGCGATGGTAACGGCTCGCGCCTGCTGTAGCAAGAGCGAGAGCACGATACCCAATACATACAGAGCGAGCGCGGCCCAGAAAGCCACAGTTGGCAAAAGACTCCAATCCATCAGTATCGCTCCTTCTCTCCTCCACTCGGTGATAACATCTGGAGCGGGCGACTGCTCCTCACGCGTTGCACGCGTCCCTTCATGCGCTGTTCGCCTCGTCCCAGCGCCAGCAGCAAGCCGTGAATTAGCGTGAGGGGAGACGGCGGGCAGCCGGGGATGAAGACATCGACGGGCAGCACCTCTCCCACGCCTCCCCTGGTGAATGCGCTCGATGCAAAGATGCCGCCACTGCACGCGCAGGCTCCCACAGCAACCACGAGGCGTGGATCAGGCATGGCCTCGTAGGTCTGGCGCAGTGGATCTTCCATTGCCCGCGTGACCGGCCCGGTTACCAGGAGCAGGTCAGCATGACGTGGCGAGGTGGTGAAAAAAATCCCCAGTCGCTGTATATCATAGTATGGGTTCAACAGGAGTTTGATTTCTGATTCGCAAGCATTGCAGGAACCGGCATCCACATGGCGAATATGCAGGGAATGCCTGAACAAGCGCTGCACACGATCCTTCAATTCTTCGGCAGCATCCCTGGTCTCCACATCAAGCGGGTCTTCCATCATCCTTCTCCTTCCCGAGGCGGGCTTATAAATCGCGCCCCTCCATCTTGCGTTCCTCCATCCTCAGTGGATACTTCAAGCAGGTTGACAATCTGTAGATCCTCCCGATGACGCGCGGCTAGTTCGTAATCAGCCGTCATCTGCAGTGCACCTGTGGGGCAGGCTTGGACGCACAACCCGCACATAATACAGCGACCATAGTCAAGCGTCAGTTGCGTTGCTCCGGCACCTGCTCCCCCTTCATCACTCTGCACTACTTCCTTGCAGTCAGATGACGCGGAGCGTAGATGCGCAGCATCGTTTCTGACTGAATACGGAGCTTCTTGCTTCAGTTCCAGCGCTGCGGGAAGACAGATCTGTACGCAGGCAGTACATCCCTGCTCAGAGAGGCAGCGATCGGGGTCGAGGACAGGCTTGCCGCGAAAACCCTCCGGCATCTGTTCGTGAACAGCAGGGTAACGAGTCGTCAGGACCCCTGTGCGTAGCCCTTTGTGTACCCAGGAAAAAACCATCTCGCGTTTCTCCTTCCACTTTCGCTCAGCAATCTGCTCCGGCGAACGAGAGTCCGAAGCTCTGCTCGATCACCGGAAAATCAGTCAGAATATTGTGGCCGGGTACTGCGAGCGAAAACACTTGCCAGTTGGCGAACGACGCCGGGCGCACACGATACCGCTGCAACGTACCATCTTGCCCGGCACATATCCAGTGGATGCATTCACCGTGCACCGACTCAGCCCAGCCTAATGCCGATCCTCCGGGCGGAAGTCGTTGCATCGGAACACGCACCGCGCCTCCGGGTAAGCGTTCTAGAAGCTGGTCGATGAGCGCTAAGGACTGCATGGTCTCCTCCAGGCGAATACGGACCCGGGCCAGCGCGTCTCCCTCTTGAAGCGTCGGGATAGCAAAGTCGATATCGGCATAGGCGGCATACGGATGGTCACGGCGCAGGTCGCGGTTTACCCCGGATGCGCGTCCTATCGGGCCTACAGCGCCATATGAGCATGCATCCTGTGGTGTAAGGATACCCGTCGTTTCCAGGCGGTCCCGGTGTGAAGATGAGGCGAGCAAGAGCCGACTCAATGTTTCCAGGTCTGGGCGCAGCGCAGCGACGAGTTCGCGTAGAGCCTGTTGCCCCCGTTCGGCGATATCGCAACGCAACCCGCCGGGAACATTCATGCCAAAGAGATAGCGATGGCCGCTGATCGCCGCGTTGAGGCGCAATACACGCTCTTTCCAGAGATCAAATTGCGCCTGCGCGACGGTCAAACCTGTTGCCTGGCAGAGATCGGCTTGATATCCCAGGTGGTTGTAGAGGCGTTCCAGTTCGGCCAGCAGGGTGCGCAGGTAAAGTGTTCGGGGCAGTACCTCTACTTCAGCCAGGTGCTCCAGGGCCTGGCAAAAGGCCAGCGAGTGAGCAAAAGCGCTGGTGCCTGAAATGCGCTCTGCCACCAGCGGCAGCAGTTCAACCGGCAAACCCTCGGCTCGTTTTTCCACGCCACGATGCTTATAAAACAACTGGAGAGACATATCCACAATCTCCTAGCCCACCGTGCGTAACGTGTAATGCCCCGCTTCAACCACGCCAGAGCGCACGGGGCCAAGCGGGTAATCCACCACCCCTGTCGGTGCCGCTTCTAACTTGAAGTAGTGTGGCTCCACTGTAGGTACTTTTTGTGACCAGTTGAACGCCTGCCGGTGAGGATACACCCCTTCCGGCCAGTCGGGTGGGAGACGGAGGGAACGCAAGGCCGGGTGCCCGAGCGGCGCTATGCCCAGTTCCTCCCAGACCTCGCGCTCGTACCATCCGGCTGCTGGCAAGGCATCCGCCAGACTGGGAAAGGTGGGCGTTTGTTCATCAAGATCAACCAGCATATGCAACCAGGTTCGTTGCTCATCCAGCGCGAAGAGGAGGCGGAGCTGGAATGTACCCTGCGCTGAACGCTGATCCAGGCCGAACAGATCAGCAAATGCCGCATTGAACTCTTGCTGTACCGTATGGACTGCCGGTAACAGGGTTTGCGGCGACACATCCAGCGCAATTTCATGCGGCGAGAGCTGCACAACTCGCAACCGATCAGTGCCACATGCGGTGGAGAGCCGTGAGCAGATTTGGTGCAGATCAATCATCGGCTTGCCCCTCCCAGCACAACAGCAGCTTGATAGAACAGAGTACTTAGCGGAGTGGGGAGATACACCCCTAAACTCAGGATAAGCAAAGCGCTCACAACCATCGCGGCAACGCTCAAGTAGCTTACCTCGCCAGGCTTTATTGCCATACTTGCTTTGCCGAAGACCATCCCATTGAGATAAAACAGGATACCGACAAAGATGAGCGCAATCAGTATCAGCATAGCAATTGCCGCCGCAGCGTATCCCTGGCGAAAGCCTGCGCTGAAGATACTCAACTCACTGATGAAGAGACTGAACGGCGGAGAGCCGGCCAGCGCCAGACCACCAACGAGGAGCAGAGTACCTGTGACCGGCATGAGCTTGATCACCCCCGAAACGCGCCTGATATCTTTCGTTCCGTATTTCAGCAGCACCTGGCCGGTTGCAAAGAACATCAGCGACTTGGTGATGGCGTGATTGAGCATTTGAAACAATGCCCCAAAGAGACCGGCTGTCCCCCCGAAGGCGACACCGAGAGCGATAATGCCCATGTGCTCAACGCTGGAGTAGGCCAGCAGACGCTTGTAGTCACCCTGGCGAAAGATGAGCAGCACCGCAACGGTCAGGGAAATGAAGCCGAAGGTCAGCAGCAGCGCTGCCAGGTACGCGTGCCCGAGCGAAGGGACCGCCAGTGCATAGAAACGCAGGATGCCATACATCGCACAGTTGAGCAAGACGCCCGAGAGCAGCGCGCTGATAGGGCTGGGGGCCTCGCTATGCGCGTCTGGTAGCCAGGTATGCATGGGGGCCAGTCCAGCTTTTGTGCCATAGCCGACCACAATGAAGAGCAAGGCCAGGCGCATAATGTTCGGATTGAGGTGCGCCGCCACCGGAGCCAGCACTGACCAGTTCAGGTCGTAGCTGGTGCCCAGTATCTGCACCGCCGAATAGTAGGCGAGGATCGTACCAAAAAGGGCAAGGGCGATCCCGACTGAGCCGACGATGACGTATTTCCAGGCCGCCTCCAGCGCCTCGCCCGTTCCGTAGAAACTCACCAGGAACAGTGAGGCCAGGGTGGTTCCCTCAATGGCAATCCACAGCACACCCAGGCTGTTGCTGATCGGGACGACCAGCATGCTGAAGACAAAGAGGTTGAAGAGCACATAGTACCGCTTCAGGTGTCGCAATCCCTCGCCCCGCGTCACATCCTGCGCACGCATATCTTCGCGCAGATATCCTATGGAGTAGAGGGCGGTCGTGAAACTCACAATGGCGATCACCAGCACGGTGATGCTGCTGAGAGCATCGGCGTAGAGCCAGTTGGCAAGCCCACTGATGTGTCCAGAGAGCATGACCTGCTGCGTCGCGATGCCGGTGAGCACCAGTACAGCGGCGGCGCTGAGGATGGTCGTCGCTTCCAGCCAGGGGCGCGCCGGCGCAATCAAGCAGAGGCTGCCTGCCAGTAGCGGTAGAAGCAACAAAATGGTCAACAGCATACACGCTTATCCTTTCAGTCGCCGCAGGTCGACAGTATCGGCGCTAATAAGCTCGCGATGAATGAGCGTCACCAGCAAGCTCATGACAATCACCGCGATCAGGATGTCAAAGAGAATACCGAACTCCACAATCAATGGCATGCCGTACGCGATAGCGATCGCGCCCGAAAACAACCCGTTCTCGATGGTGAGTAATCCGATGACCTGAGCGACCGCGTGCCGGCGGCTGCTCAGGATGAACAGCCCGATCAACACCATGGCGATAGAGATGGCCAGGGGCGGTTCGTTTAAGAATGTTCCTGGAGCCACGACTGCCGGGGAAACGAAAAAGGCCAGTAGCGTGAGCAAGACACAGACCAGCAGTGATGCCGGGATATTCAGGTAGGGGCGCACCTCGCGTTGCACATGGAGTCGGTTGGTCACGTTGCGTAGAATCCAGACGATGGCCCCACATTTGACGATGATAGTCAGCACAGCAACAATATAGAGATCGTTGCTGCCGGTGAAGTATGCTACCACAGCCGCCACCAATCCCAGCACGAATGATTGCACCGCGTAGGAGCTGATAGCCCCTGAGAGCAGCCGCGTCGCCACTACGGCAAAAGTTGTTAACAAGAGCAATGCGCCGAGTATCTGCAGAATCTGCACAGCAACGGCGGACGGTGTACCAACCAACAGCGCAGCCAGTGCGATTGAATCAAAAGGATACATAGACTTCGTAACTCCTTATTCCGAGCACCACATGCCATCAGACGCTGGTGAAATCATGTTAGCTTGCATGTATCAGGTAAAAAGAGACAAGCGACAGGGCCGCGAGTATCAATGCCGCGCCGAGAAACTCCGGGATACGGAAGAAACGCCACTTGGCAATCGACGACTCGATCACGACGATCACACTGCAAATCACCAGCATCTTGCCGAGTAACGTACCCAGGGCGATCAGCACGGTGAGGACAGTCGTACCTCCATCAGGCGCGAGTCCCCAGGGAGCGGTTAACACATTGAGCAGAATGGTGAGCAGCACGAAGAAGCGCATAGCCCCTCCCCATTCCATCAGCGCCAATTCCTGGCCGGAGTATTCCAATGTG
>Ga0137365_10004837_pt1 | contig 10797 bp, 8 predicted proteins | sample SagtaG_9_FD_104799 | JGI IMG/M metagenome (GOLD analysis project Ga0137365, IMG submission 104799) | Vadose zone soil microbial communities from Sagehorn Ranch, Mendocino, California, USA - Sage1_L_40_16 metaG | ecosystem: Environmental > Terrestrial > Soil > Vadose zone | place: USA: California... | reverse complement strand
TCTGAGAAGCATCGGCGCTAAACTGTGTGCGTTTCCCTCCCAACATCAGAATCGGCGCTGATTGTGTAGCCTGTTCCAATTGCTCTTTGTTGGGATCGTATGGCTGTTGACGCAATGAGCGCAAGCTCACCATTCCATGAGCATTTACCGAGAGCATGCCACCGAATCCGCTATATGATTTACCAAAGGCTTTGCCATTGGAAACGACAAGAGCTGTTGCAGTATTTTGCTGATCAAAATATCCGCCATTAATTATAGCGATCGCATGTTCTTGTTGCATCCACTCACTCATCAATAAGGGCTGTTCTGGCTGGTAACCAACACTCAATTTGATCTTATGTAGATCGAAGCGCACGATAGTTACCATATCACCATCGCCGCCAGGATTCTTCCAATCTTCATAGCGAACCTCAACTCCCGGTGCAACTTTGTTCCACACGTTCTTCTGTAGTCCGTTCGGGGAGGATGTTGCGGGCGTAATGCTGATTGAGACAGAAGGAAGAATACCACAGCTAGCCAGGGGAAATATCAACAAAAATAGAAGAATATATAACTTAATGTAGGGGCGGGGCTTGCCCCCGCCCTCGCCTCCTATGCCGGCGGCTCGGAGTTCTATGAGCGTGCCGTAAAAGAAAGGGCGGGGGCAAGCCCCGCCCCGCAACACATCCATGCCCAGTCTACTATCAATATGGCAGGTGTAATGTTTAGTTGACATTACCTCTTCCAGGGTGTGGCTTCAATTGCAGAAGTTGTGCCCTTGAACTGCATTGCAAGTTTGAAGGCAGCGTCGTGGGCTTCATTTTCTATGGTATCGTCGAGAGGGGTTAGCTCGACTTTCCCATAACGACGTGAGAGAGCAAGCTGGATCAGGTAATCGGTGAACCAGGGATTTTTGGGCAACACCGGTCCATGCAGGTATGTGCCAAACACATTTTTATACATGGCTCCTTCAAACCCATCTTTGCCGTTATTGCCCCAGCCGACGATGACTTTCCCAAGCGGCTGCGCCTTCGGACCAAGGTATGAGCGCCCGCTGTGGTTTTCGTAGCCGACCAGCACCTGTCTACCTGTCTGCTCAAAGTCACATTCCAACGCCATGTGAGTCATAAAACGCGTGCTTCCACCTTCGGTATAGAAGTCAATCAGGCCTACTCCCTTGAGTTCTGGCCCCTGGAACGGTTTATAGTAGTGCCCCAGAAGTTGGAAACCCGCGCACACGCTCAGAAAAACCGTGTTTGACTCCGCTGCTTCTATCAGTGATGAAGCCTTTGCCTGGATATCACGTGAAGCAAGTTCCATCTCGCGATCTGCTCCACCATGGAAAAGAATCAGGTCATATTTGGTGAAATCGGGAGTCTGCTTCACGAAAATCTGCTCGACCTCAGTCGCGATACCTCTCCATTTACAGCGTCTCTCTATCGAATAGAGGTTGCCACGATCCGCCGCGACACTCATAAGTGTTGGGTAGAGGTGACCAATCTTCAGTACCATGCCAGTATCTTGAACTTGTTCACTCATCACAAATCACTCCTGCCATGTATGTTTGACCCAACCACGTTTCTGCATAATGCGTCGCAGCTCGTTGGTGGGGGTATAGCTGCTTAAAATGTAAAGTGTACCGCCAGGACCCGCATTCTTGAGCGCGGCATCCAGAGCCGACTCGAGATGAGCATTCTGACTTATCTTGTCAACCGGTATCTCAGCATATTTGAGCCGCATTGCCAGCTCTTCCGGTTTATTGCCACTACAAACCACGTCAGTGATATCTTGCGCAACTTCTTCTATTTCGATATCCCAGAGCCAGGAAAAATCTTCGCCATCGACAATAGTGTGACTTGCCGCAAGCAGGATGTGCTTCTTACCGGGATGCTGAGCAATCAGGCGCAAAATGAGGTTAAACGAGGTAGGATTCTTTACGAAAGAAAGGTAAATCGTTTGATCTCCTGCCTGTATCTTCTCCAGCCGTCCGAACGCGGGTTTAATATTCACCAATGCAGCCGGTAGTTTCTCTTTCTCAAAGCCTGCTGCCAGGGAGGCGCCGATGGCTGCAGCAGCATTATACACATTATGCAGGCCTGGAAGGGCAATTTCCAGGGTCATATTGCCTTGAGGAGTGCGCAACTCTACATGTGTTGGGCCTTGCCCATCGGGAGCCAGCTTGATCGAGGTTGCAGCGATATCTAATGGGGGAAGCGTATAGCCACAATTGGGGCAACTGTAAAGCCCAAGGTGCGACATATAGGCGACCTTGTACTGTAAATCTTCCTGGCAATGAATACAACGAATAATATCTGCTGATTGTTCGGGCACAGGAGTTCCAACCTCAGTTGTCTCCAGACCAAAGAAGAGGCGTTTCGCCTTTGCTTTCTGCCCAAAATTAGCAACCTGGGGATCGTTGCCATTCAAGAGAATCGTTGCCGATTCGGGGAGATTTTCAAGTGTCTTGTCAAGCGCTCTGGCCACCGAGTACAATTCACCGTAACGGTCCAACTGATCACGGAAGATGTTAGTAATCACTACAACATCGGGCGAAATCTCAGGCATGGCCAGGGGCATAGTGCCCTCATCGATTTCAAACAGTAGCACGTCACTCTTCAACCTCCCAAAAATATCGGCAAAGTTGACGGCTACCGAGGTCACTCCTTGCAGCATATTGGAGCCTGCGCGATTATGTGAGACACGATTTCCGTTATTTTCCGCCATAGCCGAGGTCATACGTGCTGTTGTGGTCTTGCCATTGCTCCCTGTGATGACTATTTTCTTCGCTTTGCTTGCGCCGACTACGGATTTGAGTACATCAGGATCGATGCGCCTCGCGATTAATCCTGGTAAACTTGTGCCGCCTCCTATACGTAGCAGGCGTCCCGATGCACCTGCCAGTTTCCCTGCCGAGATTGCCAGGCTGAGGCGGGCTTTTTCCAGGCCTGACGCGGCAGTATTATTGCCATTAGTGCTATGTGTATCTTCTTTAATCATAAATTCTCACCATTTTCATCGTCTTTAATTGGGTGCAGTATAACAAAAGAGTTTAAATGGTTTGGCATAAACCTGTTACCAAATTGCATTGTATTGTGCCGTGTTCAAATTGCTGGCTGATGATCTGAGTGCCAGATGCCGCCGGCAATTTCGCCGGGTAACCAAACTTCGACAAGCTGCCATTCTTAGCAAAATATGCCATAATCCGCCCAGAAATGCTAAAGCCTGTATAAATGTAATAACGTCCATTATCGGCGGTTGGGATAGTCGTCTCTTTTGTATCACGTGCAAAGTAGTTCCACAGGTAATCATAAGGGATTGGATGCTGATTTATGTCAACATCTCGTGGAGAAATCCAGGTGAAGGAGTTAAAACCCCAGTTCATTAAGTCACGCATGTCAGTCCACCAGTCGTTTGTGTGCATGACCACTCCAATCAGGTGGTGATGGCTGCGTGAAACCGACATCACCTGGATGAAATTCTTATGTCCATCATACCCTGTTTTGCCTCCATCAACACCAGGATACCACCACATGAATTGATTTTCATTAATTAAGAAACGTTCGGGGTGTTTACCTCCGGCAGGAATATGATAGGCTTTCTGACCACTGATTTTGTGGAGAACTGGCAGGCTCATGCTGTACCGGCCAAGCAATGCAAGATCATGCGCGCTAGAATACTGGCCCGTTGCCAATAAACCGTGTGGATTTACAAAATGCGTGTCGTACATGCCCAGTTGGTAAGCTTTCTGGTTCATCTGCGCGACGAAATTCGGCAGATTTCCTCCAAGCGTATCAGCGATAGCGATGGCGGCGTCATTGCCAGAAACGAACAGCAGACCATAGAGCATATCACGCAGCGTGTACGTTTCGCCTTTTTTAATTCCGAATAACGCGCTGTCGGCGCTCAAGTGGTTCATGTCGTTACTCATAGCATTGCTAATGGTGATTTGCTGATCAAGATTGCCATGTTCAACAGCAAGGGACGCAGTCATTAATTTCGTTGTGCTTAGCATCGGCAAGTGCATGAATGGATTGTATGCATAAAGGGTAGTGCCCGTATCTGCATCGAGCAGGTACGCAGACGTTGCTAAAACGGGCGGCGCAGGATGATCCGTATCCTGTGGCACAATCACAAGTTTGTGCGCGTTCGCCGGAATGGTTCCTATGGCTGGCGACTGGTTCCTGGTCGTGTTTCCCCAGTCATTTAATATGACCGTTATGTTATTATGGCTGAGTTTCATAATGATAGGGGCACTGATTACAAGTAAGAGTCCAACTATGCCAAGGATCGTAAAGATCCGCCTCTGGCTCAATTGCAGCAAACGAGAACGAGTGAGAGAGGGGCTATATGAGCGGAGATGCAGTGTACTCGTGCGTGTAGGTGTTCGAGGGGATCGCCGGGCAGCTTGCGGTGGCGTATAGACAGATGAAGAAGATGAGCGCCGATTTGGCGTCACCATTATTTTGTCCGTCTGGGCAGCTTTCGGATTTTTGACAAGCTCATTTTCATCTTCATCTACTTCCTCGATAAGGTCAGGCCTGGATGAACGTTGATTTTCCTGCTTAGCGAGGTTCAATGAAGCTCGTTTGACCTGGGGAATTTCTGGGTGCTCATCGGCATAAAAGCCGTTAGAGGGTTGTTTATGTGTAACAACTGGACGCCTGCGCCTTTGAGCAGGGTAGGTAAATTCTGGATATTCGCGCTGTTCCTCGTCTTCTGGCGGCTTTTTGTACATTGCGCCTGCTCTTACTCCCTCTATTGGTGTTCAGTTGCTCCATCTAAATTGGTTTTAGTGTAGCATAATGGTGACATACTGTCGAGACGGGTCAAAGCCACTATGGCTCTTTTGTACTTGACGATGTGTCACTCACATGCTACGCTGCAAGCAGAGATAGATAACCCCAACATTGAGCAGAATGAGGAGGATGCAACATGAATCTGAGAACAGTAGTTATTCAGGTGAACACACGTGATAATCCTGCTGAGAATCTGTCCAACGTAGAGCGATTTCTGGATCAAGCTGCTGAGATGCGCGCACAGTTCGTTTGCCTCCCCGAATTCTGGACATATCTCGGGCCTTATACCGGCTTTGATGGAGCAGCACAAACCATCCCGGGGCCTGTTGTAGAAGTCTTGCAGGAGAAGGCGCGCCGGCATAAAATGATTGTCCATGGTGGAAGTATCGTCGAACGCGATCCTCAACTCGCAGGAAAGTTTTACAACACCTCTGTATTGATCAATCGCGATGGAGAAATTGTTGCCCGCTATCGCAAGATTCACCTGTTCGATGTAGACCTGGCAAATGGCGAGAAACATTATGAATCAGAGCGAATCGCGCCTGGCAATGATATTGTAACTGCTGAGATTGATGGCATTAGCTTTGGCCTCACAATTTGTTATGACCTTCGTTTCCCAGAACTCTACCGTCTACTTGCATTAAAAGGCGCGCAAATCATCATGGTACCCGCTGGTTTCACTTTACACACCGGGCGAGATCACTGGGAAGTCCTGTTACGAGCGCGCGCTATCGAGAATCTCTGTTATATAGTTGCGCCCGCGCAGGTGGGAACATATCCACCAAATAGGCAGTGCTTTGGACGTTCGATGATTGTCAGCCCCTGGGGGCTGGTACTGGCCCAGGCACAGGATACACCGACAGTTATCATGTCGGATATCGACCTCACACAAATTGAGCAGGCACGCGCACAAATTCCATGCCTGGAGAATCGGAGACCCACAGCTTACAAGTGGTAAAAATGCATCTACCTCGAACTGATCTAAGATTCCAGTTCTTCGATCCACCCGTGCTCTTCGCGGAAAGGAAGCCCTGCTTGTGTTGCCTCTTCAGCCGTCAGATAGGGCAGGAGGTGACCGATCAAGGGCAGGTTTGCTTTGTAGCGGCGCAGATTGTCCTGGGCGCGCTCGTTCATCAACCGGAGACCAACGAATGGGTCGCCTAACGTTTCTTTTAGATACTGTAAGAGACCTGAAGATCGCTGATCCAGACTGGGCTTTTGACGTTGGTGACCAAGGTGGCGTGCAATGGCGAAGAGGTCATCTTCATTCATCAACCCGAGATGCTCTGCCCATAGCATCAAGCGTAAGTCTCGTGCTAATTCTGCATTGAGAGTAGCAACATTCATTTCAGTATCATCGCGCATTCCGCGGTTGTTCAGGTTAGCGGACCCAACCATAGACCAGAGATCATCAATAATTGCGACTTTGGCATGGACATAAATGGGACGGTAGTGTTCAACTCCATCTGTATTTGTAGAAGTAGCCAGGCAGAAGACTTGAATTCGACCTTGTGTGACGGCTTCTGGTGCTTCATCGTGTAGGCGAGCAAGACCCGCATCTGTGAAAGCGCGACCAACATTTGGATGGTCAGGCAGGATAAAGGCAACTGTAGCGCCGCGTCGCAAGGCTGCACCTAGCTCTCGTATATTGCGTTCCATTTCAGGGCTATCAGTTCCGATGAATGGAATGTCGATGCCAAAATAAGCATGCAACCAGAAGTACTGGTTCTCCAGGTAAATGAAATGGTGAGCATTACTTAGTGCGTTTGCATAGAGTTGCGCAATATCGCGAATAATGAGAGGTTGGAAACTATAGGTGTGTTCAGGGATAGTTCGGGCTATTTGTATCAAGCTGTCATTCTCTATTGGTGATGCAAGCGGATGTTCAGGAATCAGTAGCTTGTTGTCCAAATGGCGCCGTTGTACGACATCATTCCATCGCTGGCGGAAATTGTGTTCAACATCCCCGGCTGCTGGTCCCTCGATAATGGCATGAGCATCATGCCAGGGGTGAGGAGTATGATCCTGCATGTTTCTGCGCAAGGGCGAGGAGAAATGATGTATTGGAAAATCCCAGCGATCAAAATCGCCATTTAATTCAATCAAAGGATCAATGCCGCCTACGAATGCATGTGTGCCATCCACAATAGTAATTTTTTGGTGCAAAGCCTCAATGGGGTGATGGAGTATACCACGCGAACTATCATCGAGAACACAGGTTACTCCTACGTCAAGGAGTTCCTGGTAGGCTACCTTGGGATTATAATGAGAGAAAAAATTTGAACAATCCCAGATCAGCGCCTTTACCTCGACACCTTTGTTCACCATGTAGGCCAATACTGTTTGAAAGGTGAGCTTCTGTGAACACCAGAAGTTTATTTCAGCCTCCTGGAGACCTTCTGTACGTAACTCAGCAACCAGTGCTTCCTGTTCTTGACTACCATCTGGTCCTGCACGCTGATCTTTGCCCCGCACAATCTCCATCATTGGGGTTATACCCCAATTTGCAAGATAGATGTATTTATGGGCCATGAGGAAATGGCGGCATATGGTGAGCAGTGTTGTTCGTCCGTCTATAAGGTAAGTAACACGCGAATCGGCGCGTACGGGTGTATCTCCCTCTGCCCACCAGTTGTTGATCATGGTAATTGAAATCTTCCTTTTCTAAAAGGGGTATCCTATTCACTTGGAGCTTTGGTGGCGGTAGCGCTGGCAGCCGGTCCGATCCAGACAGTCTGGATATTCACGAACTCACGAATACCGAACGAAGACAGTTCGCGGCCATAACCACTGTGCTTAATACCTCCAAATGGAAGTCTGGGATCAGATGCGGTCATACCGTTAATGAAGACTCCTCCCGATTCTATGTGGCGAGCCAGGGCGCGTCCACGTTCAATATTACTTGTCCACAGGTTCCCGCCCAGTCCAAAATCGGAAGCATTCGCAAGTTCAATTGCGTGATCAGTATTACGGGCACTAATGACGGCTGCAACCGGTCCAAAAGTTTCCTCACGGAAAAGTGACATGTCTGGTGTTACACCGGTCACGATGGATGGTTCATAGAAGTACCCTTTGCCTGCCAGTGGTTTCCCGCCTAGCGCCACTCGCGCTCCCATCTTAATGGAAGCCTGTACTTGTTTCTCTAGCGCCTCGCGCAAGTCACCGCGTGCCATTGGCCCAACCTGTGTCTCACGGTCAAGTGGATCACCTGTGCGTAGCTTCGCGGCGGCATCAACAAACTTTTTCTCAAAATTATCAGCAACTGACTCCACAACGATAAAGCGTTTAGCGGCAATACAACTTTGCCCCGTGTTCTGATAACGTGCTCGTACTGCCATCTGCGCAGCGGCATCGAGATCAGCATCCTCTAGCACTATGAAAGCATCGGACCCACCAAGTTCCAACACGGTCTTCTTTAACGCACGCCCACTGGTCGATGCTACTGCAACGCCAGCGGCATCGCTACCCGTAAGGGTCACTGCTGCAACCCTATGGTCTTCAATCAGGCTCCGCGTCTCTGACCCAGGCACCAGTACGGTTCTGAAAGCCCCCTCTGGCAAACCGCACTCCCGGAAAATACGCTCGATTTTCAAAGCTGTCAGTGAAACGTTCGATGCGTGTTTGAGTACGGTAGTATTGCCAGCCATCAAGGCTGGAGCCGCAAAACGGAAGACCTGCCAGTAAGGAAAATTCCAGGGCATCAGAGCCAGAATAACGCCTAACGGCAGGAAAGAGATATAGCTTTCTGTTGCATTTGTCGCTACCTGCTCATCTGTGAGGTACTTTTCAGCGTTATCAGCATAAAAATCGCAGTTCCATGCACACTTTTCAACTTCTGCTTCGGATTCAATGATTGGTTTGCCCATCTCTAAGGTCGCGAGACGTGCAAGCTCAACTTTGTGTTCGCGTAAGTAAGTGGCAACGCGATGCAAAATAGTGCCTCGTTCGGCAAACGTGGTCTCACGCCAACCCAGAAAAGCTTTACGCGCCTGTTCAAGCGCCTGGTTCACCTGGGTAGCGCTGTATGGTTCAAAAGTTTCGATAATTTCTTCGGTGGCCGGGTTAATCGATTGGATGCTCATAGTTATTATTCTCCTTGTCTTGCTCTGAAAAATCAGGGGCAAAGCGCATGGCTATCAGGAATGAATCTCCTGGCATGCCAATGATCTCTCATTAACAATACTACATGAAGTATATCAAGTCCAGGGTAAGACGAACACCAAAGTCTCCAATAGAAACAGAGCTTAGCACAACTTGCTTCTTCACCTGGCCTGGCTCGCTTGCGAGCCTGTTTCGTGAAAGTGTGGAAGGTTTTTGTGCGCCTGCAGGCGCACAAAAACCTTCCACACTTTCACATGAACGCGCCGCAGGCGCGCGGAAAACAATAACACATTGACGTGTGAGAAGCCCTGCCAATAGAAAGACTGTGGGGCGATTTGGGAAGCTCAAAATACTGTGATTGATGTGTGAGGGTGAACAAGCATTCCGAGAGTGGTTCGTGATGGTATCAGCGTATGCTATACAGTGGTGAAGGATGCAGGTAGAATACGAATGACGTGTTTGTTCAGGTGCATCTCACTGCGTATGCTAAACCGGTGCGTTTTAAAGCACCTGACACCATTGTTTAGATAAAAGGAGGAACATCAATGTCGATGATTTGGAAAGATCCGTTTGAGGCACTGATGCCGCTTCGCGAGGCGGTGAACCGCTTGTTTGAGGACAGCTTTGTCTGGCCTGGACGCCTTGAGGTATTCACTGGCCGAACCTTCCCCGTAGATATCTACGAGACGAAGGATCAGCAGGGATATATTGTTGAGGCATCACTGCCAGGAGTGAAGCCGGAGGAAATTTCGATTACGGCTGTGGGTGATACCCTGACCATCACCTATGCAACCAAGAAAGAGGAGAAGGTTGAGAAACCGAATTATGTGCGGCGCGAGCGCTATGAAGGCGAGATGACCCGCACATTTACGCTACCAACCCATATCCAGCCTGAGAAGGTTCAGGCGACTTATGAGCAGGGCATCCTGAAACTCCAGGTACCTAAGTCCGAGGAAGTCAAGCCCAAGCAGATTCCCGTAAAAGTGAAAGAACTGGCAGGCACGCGCTAAAAAGTCAGGCTGAAGAGAGCTTGAACTATATGCTCTTTAGCGTAGTGGCCCTCAGTGTAAGACAACTAGTAAAAGAGGTGAGGATCGTTTGTTCCTCGCCTCTTTTTTGTGCGGGCTGTAAAGGGCTGTGACTCAGACGTGAGAAAAATGCAATGTGGTGTGATGCGGTTGTGAGTGTAGAAACCTATGCTTATATTGAACGATAGATGATGGAGAAGAACAGTTTGCAGCAACATTTCTTTCTCGCCGAAGAATGCCATCACCAACGTTACTGAAAGGTGAAACCGATATGTTTAAACAAATTCTTGTCCCATTAGATGGTTCTACTCGTGCGGAGCAGGCTCTCCCTGTGGCAGCGCGGCTAGCACACGCATCGTATGGTTCAATCGTATTAATGCGCGTGGCAAAGCTCGCGGCTGACTATGGAGGAGGGTTTACGCAGGCACCGCTTTTGACGGAGCAAATCATAGAGACGGAACTTGACAATGCGGACAACTACCTCAAAACTGTCGCCACGTCTAATACCCTTACGGGGATTACCATAAAAACTGAAGCTATGTTTGGGCAGCCACTACAGGATATCCTTAGTGTAGCCGAGATGCGACGTGTGGACCTCATCGTCATATGTAGCCATGGAAGAACTGGTTTAAAGCGCTGGGCATTAGGAAGCGTTGCGCTAGGGCTTGCTCATCACAGCTCTGTGCCTTTACTTGTGCTACGTGAAGGTGGGCCGATACCGGCTTTTTCGCGGCCAGATGTAACTCGTCCACTCTGCACATTTGTCACGTTGGATGGATCGCCATTTGCTGAGACGGCGCTTATTCCAGCAGCGAACCTTGTCACGGCCCTTGCTTTACCAAATGAAGGCATCTTGCATTTGACACGGGTGGTCACTGGCATAGGCGAAGAAG
>Ga0137365_10004833_pt1 | contig 10800 bp, 9 predicted proteins | sample SagtaG_9_FD_104799 | JGI IMG/M metagenome (GOLD analysis project Ga0137365, IMG submission 104799) | Vadose zone soil microbial communities from Sagehorn Ranch, Mendocino, California, USA - Sage1_L_40_16 metaG | ecosystem: Environmental > Terrestrial > Soil > Vadose zone | place: USA: California... | reverse complement strand
TCCTCGCCCTGCTTCTCCGCTGGGGCGCCTTCCGGCTCTCGGACGCCGCGTATCGGTCCACGCGCACGAGCCCCTCGAGAATCAGCAAGGCGCGGGCGCTCACGCGCTGGGCGCGCGGGGCCGGCGTGGGGCTGGACGCCACGGAGCTGGCGCTCCTCGCGCTGCTCTTCGATCAGGCGAAGCCGGTGGCGGACCGCTGTCTCCGGCGACTCGCCGTGCGCGACCCCGCGGCGAGGCTGCTCGATGCGGGACCCGCGCGACAGCTCGCGCGGCGGCTCGCCCGCGCCTCCCGGATGCGTCCGAGCCAGGTCGCCGAGGCCATGAGGCCGACCGCGCCTCCCGTCCTCCTGGGAGCCTGGCTCTGCGGGGGGCCGCGGGCTCGGCGGCGCATCGAATGGTTTCTCGCGGCGGGGCGGGGCGCGCGGCCCCTGTCCACGGGAGACGACGTGATGGCGGCGGGCGTCCCGCGGGGGCCGCTCGTCGCGCAGGCGCTGTGCGCCTTGAGAGACTTGAAGCTCGACGGGCACGTGCGGACACTGGAGGATGAGCACGTCGCCCTGGATCGGTGGACACGCGCGCTGACCATGAAAGGAGATCTCCGGTGACCCCGAAATTCATCTTCGTGACCGGCGGCGTTGTCTCGTCCCTGGGCAAGGGGCTGGCCGCCGCCTCCATCGGGTCGCTGCTCGAGGCCCGAGGCTTCCACGTCACCCTCCTCAAGATGGACCCGTACATCAACGTGGACGCGGGCACGATGAGCCCCTACCAGCACGGGGAGGTCTACGTCACCGACGACGGCGGCGAGACCGACCTCGACCTCGGGCACTACGAGCGCTTCACGGGGGCGCGCATGACCCGGGACAACAACGTCACCACGGGCAAGGTGTACGGCACCGTGATCGAGAAGGAGCGCCGCGGCGACTACCTCGGTCGCACCGTCCAGGTCATCCCGCACATCACTGACCAGATCAAGGCCGCCATCCGCAAGGTCGCCTCCGGGGTGGACGTGGTCATCGTGGAGATCGGCGGCACCGTGGGTGACATCGAAGGCTTGCCCTTCCTGGAAGCTGTCCGCCAGTTCAAGAAGGACGTGGGCAAGGACAACGTCATCTACGTCCACCTGACCCTCGTGCCCTTCATCAGCGCGGCGGGCGAGCTCAAGACCAAGGCGACCCAGCACTCCGTCAAGGAGCTGCGCGCCATCGGTATCCAGCCGGACGTGCTCCTCTGCCGCACGGACAAGGAACATCCGCTCACCCCCGGGACCAAGTCCAAGATCGCGCTGTTCTGCGACGTCGAGGAAGAGGCGGTGGTGGCCGCGCGGGACGTGGACACGATCTACGAGGTGCCCCTGGCCTTCTCCGAGCAGGGCCTCGACGAGAGCATCGTCAAGATGCTCGGGCTGCCCCCGCGCCCCGCCGATCTCGGCCGATGGGAAGAGATCGTCCGCCGGGTCAAGGCGCCGCGGAGCCGCGTGCGCATCGGGGTGATCGGCAAGTACATCGAGGTCAAGGACGCCTACAAGAGCCTCTACGAGGCGTTGACCCACGGCGGCATCGCCCACGAGGCCGCGGTGGAACTCGCCTGGGTCGACGCGGAGAGGCTCGAGCGCGAGGGCCTGGCCGGCCACGTTGCCGGTCTCGACGGGATCCTCGTCCCCGGAGGCTTCGGCGATCGCGGCATCGAGGGTAAGATCCAGGCGATCCGATACGCGCGCGAGCACAAGGTGCCCTACTTCGGCATCTGTCTCGGTATGCAGTGCGCGGTCATCGAGTATGCCCGCCACGTCTGCGGCCTCGACGGCGCCAATTCCACGGAGTTCAATCCAGCGCCCGCGCACAACGTGATCGACCTCCTGCCCGAGCAGCGGAACATCACCGACAAGGGGGGGACGATGCGGCTGGGGCTCTACCCGGTGATGCTGGCCGAGGGCAGCGGCGCCTCCCGCGCGTACGGCCAGGGCGTGATCCAGGAGCGCCACCGCCATCGCTATGAGGTCAACAACGACTACCTGCCCGCGCTGGAGAAGAATGGGCTCCGGATCTCGGGCATCTGGGCGGAAAAGCAGCTCGTGGAGATCATCGAGCTGCCCGATCATCCCTGGTTCGTGGCCGGCCAGTTCCACCCCGAGTTTCTCTCCAAGCCGTGGGCCCCGCATCCGCTCTTCGCCGCCTTCATCCGCGCGGCCCTGGACCACCAGGCCGTGAGTCACCGGGCCAAGGCATGACCTCCGAGCGGCGTCCGCGCTCGGTCACGGTGGGGGGAGTGACCATCGGCGGCGGCGCGCCCCTGGCCCTCATCGGCGGGCCCTGCGCCATCGAGGACGAGCGCCACGCCCTCATGATGGCCGAGCGGCTCCAGCGCGTGACGTCCGCGGCCCGCGTGCCCTTCATCTACAAGTCGTCCTATGACAAGGCCAATCGCTCCTCCGTCCACTCCTATCGTGGGCCCGGGCTCAAGGAAGGGTTGCGCATCCTCGCCCGTGTCAAGGAGACGAGCGGGCTGCCCGTCCTCTCCGATGTGCACGACGTGTCCGAGGTGGGGCCGGCCGCGGAGGTGCTCGACGTCCTCCAGGTGCCCGCCTTCCTGTGCCGGCAGACGGACCTCCTTCTCGCCTGCGGGGGAACGCGCAAGCCCGTGAACGTCAAGAAGGGGCAATTCATGGCTCCCCGCGATATGGGCAATGTCGTGGACAAGATCCGCTCCACGGGCAACGAGTCGATCCTGCTCACCGAGCGCGGGACATCCTTCGGCTATAACAATCTCGTGGTCGACTTCCGTGGGCTTCCCATCATGCGGAGCTTCGGCTACCCGGTGATCTTCGACGCGACCCATGCCGTCCAGCTGCCGGGCGGGGCGGGGGACCGCTCGGGCGGGGAGCGGCAATACGTGCAGGCCCTCGCGCGGGCCGCCGTCGCCGTCGGCGTGGACGCGCTCTTCATGGAGATCCACGAGGATCCCGATCGCGCCATGCCCGATGGGCGGCCCCTGTCGGACGGGCCGAACATGCTCCGCCTCGACGACCTGCCCCGGCTCCTCGACGAGCTCGCGGCCATTCGCGACGGGCTCGAGAAGGTCGGCCCGTGATCGATCGGATCCGCCTCCTGGCCATGGCCGATCGGGTCCTGCGGCTCGAGGCGGAGAGCGTGGCGGCCCTGCGCGAGCGGCTCGACGAGCGGTTCGTGCGGGCGGTGGAGCTGATGCATGGCTGCCGGGGCCGCATCATCGTCACGGGCATCGGCAAGAGCGGCATCATCGGGCGCAAGATCGCCGCCACCCTCGCGAGCACGGGAACGCCCGCCTACTTCCTGCATCCCGCCGAGGGCGTCCACGGCGATATCGGCATGATGGCCAAGGGAGACGTGGTCCTGGCCCTGTCCAACTCCGGAGAGACGGACGAGGTCCTGGCCGTCCTTCCCGCCATCAAGCGCCTGGGCGTCCCGCTCGTCGTGCTCACGGGCAGCGTCAGCTCGACGCTCGCCCGCCAGGCGGACGTGGCGCTCGACGTGGGCGTGGGCGAGGAGGCGTGCCCGATGAACCTGGCCCCGACCTCGAGCACGACGGCGGCGCTGGCCATGGGTGACGCGCTCGCCATGGCCCTCCTCGATCTTCGGGGGCTCGGTCCGGAGGACTACGCCGCCCTCCATCCCCGCGTGGCCCTCGGCTGGAAATCGCTCTTCCGCGTCCGCGACCTCATGCATACGGGCGACGCCGTTCCCATTGTGCGAGACAGCGCCACCATGAAAGAGGCGATCGAGGAGATGAATGCCAAGGGGCTCGGTATGACCACCGTCGTGGACGCGGCGGGGCGACTTCTCGGCGTGATCACGGACGGCGATCTGCGGCGCCAGCAGCTCGTGCACGGCGCCCTCCTCGATCGGCGCGCGGGTGATTGCATGACGCCCGATCCCAAGCGGATAGGCGCCGACGAGCTCGCGGCGCGCGCGCTCGCGCTGATGGAGGGTGTGATCACGAGCCTCGTCATCGCGGACGAGGGGGGCCGCCCGGCCGGCGTGATCCACGTCCACGACATCCTGCGCGCGAAGATCGTGTGAGGGCGAAGCCCCCGGCCTCGGCCGCCCGCATCCGACTGCTCGTCCTCGACGTCGACGGCGTGCTCACCGACGGAACCCTCGTCTTCGGCTCCGCGGGCGAGGAGACCAAGCGCTTCCACGTGCGTGACGGCTACGCGATGCAGGCGGCCCGGCGCGCCGGACTGGCGATCGCGGTCATCTCCGGCCGGGCCTCGGCGGCCGTCACGCGGCGGATGACGGAGCTCGGCGTGGTCGAGGTCCACCAGGGCGCGAGCGACAAGGCCGAGGTCTTCCGCGACATCCTCGCCCGGCTTCGTCTGAAGGCTTCGGTCGTCGCCGTGATGGGCGACGACCTCCCCGATCTGCCCCTCATGCGAATGGCGGGCCTTGCCCTTGCGCCGGCCGATGCCGCGGCGGAAGTGAAGCGTGCTGTCGGCTGGGTTTCCAGATTTGACGGCGGGCGCGGGGCTGTCAGGGAAGCTATTGAAATGCTGCTCCGCGGACGGAAGGCTTGGCCGCCGAAGATTTAGGCTTCAACCCCCTACCTTTCGTGTTTGCCTCGGTGGGGGGCTCTATGCTAGCGTGGTACCGAACTTGCATATGCAAAAGACCGCCGCCGGCATTCTCCTCGGAGTCGTCCTCTTCGTGACGATCGTCATCGGTGTCCTCGTCGTCAAGGGACATCGGGCCGCGGCGCCGCCTCCGGATATCGTTCCCGCCCAGTCCGATCAGCAGATCCGGGAGATCCACCTTCAAGAGGACGGCAAGACCGGCTATCGGTGGAGCCTGGACGCCGAGCAGGCGGATTCGTACGACAGCACGGGCAAGACCCTCCTGCGAAAGGTCGTGCTCGCCATCGAGGAGCCGACGCGGAAATGGACCATCACCGGGGACGAGGGTGATCTCGTCCAGCAGACGCGCGACGTCGAGATGCGCGGCCACATCGTGCTGACCTCGAGCGATGGTCTCCGGCTCGAGACCTCGCGGCTCCTCTGGAGCAACTCGGAGAGCCGCGCCTGGACCGAAGAGCCCGTGACCGTCTATCGGTCGGGGGTCGTCGTCACGGGGAGCGGCCTCGACACGCGACCGGCCGAGGAATTCACGGTTATCCGGGGCCCCGTGCAGGCGACCTTTGCCGGCACGAAGGGCGGCGCCAGGCAAGCGGCGGCGGCGCCCCCTCCTCCGCCGACCAGGCGAGCGCGGCCGTGAGCCTCGGGCGGACGGCGACGATGGTCGGGCTGATCGTCCTCGGGGCGCTCGTCCTCGCGCGCTCCCCGGAGGCCCAGCCGACGGCGCCCAAATCACGTCCCGCCGCCTCTTCTCCCGCTGCGCCGTCCACCGACGGCAAGAATGCGCCGGTGACCGTGAACTCCGACACCCTCGAGAGTCTTCAGAAAGAGGGACTGGCCGTCTTCAAGGGCAATGTGGTGGCGCGTCAGGACAACTCCATCCAGTACGCCGACCGCATGGAGGTCTACACCGACGCCAAGACGAAAAGCATCGAGCGCGTGGTGTCCACGGGCAACGTCAGGATCATCACGCGGGACTGCCGCATGGGCACGGCCCATCGGGCCGAGTACTATGATGCGGAGCAGCGGGTGGTGCTGATCGGCAACGCGCGGGTGTGGCGCGAGGACAACGTCGTCACGGGCGAGCGGATCACCATTTATCTCGCGGAGGACAGGAGCCTGGTGGAGGGTGGCAAGCAGGAGCGGGTCAAGGCCATCTTCTATCCCTCAGCCCAGGATCGACCCAAGACGGACATCAAGGCGGGGCCGGGCGGCCCTGTCTGCCCATGACATCGGGCGCCGCGCGGAGCCTGTGAGTGGAAGGACTCATCGCGCAGAGCTTGAGGAAGCGCTTTCGGAATCGTCTCGTGGTGGATCGGGTCACCCTGGACATTCATCGAGGCGAGGTGGTCGGGCTCCTGGGACCCAATGGAGCCGGGAAGACGACCTCCTTCTATATGATAGTGGGGCTGCTGCGCGCGGATGGTGGACGGATATTCCTGGAGGGGCGTGAGGTGACCGATTTGCCGATGTACAAGCGGTGCCGGCTGGGCATGGGATATCTGCCCCAGGAGTCCTCCGTCTTCCGCAAGCTGACGGTGGAGGAGAACCTGCTCGCCATTCTCGAGACCCTGGACCTCAGCCACCACGAGCGGCACGCGCGTCTCGAGGAGCTCCTGGCCGAGCTCGACCTGACCCCACTCGCCAGCCACAAGGCCTACACGCTGTCCGGGGGCGAGCGGCGCCGGCTGGAGATCACGCGGGCCCTCGTGACGAACCCCCGCTACCTCCTCCTCGACGAGCCGTTCACGGGCATCGATCCCATCGCCATCAGCGACATCCAGGAGATCGTGGGGCGCCTCAAGGAGCGCGGCATCGGCGTCCTCATCACGGACCACAACGTGCGCGAGACGCTGGCCATCACCGACCGCGCCTATATCCTCTACAACGGACAGATCCTCGCCTCCGGCACCGCCGCGGAGCTCGCGCAGAATCCCCGGGCCCGCGAGATCTATCTCGGCGAGAAGTTCTCCCTTTGATGCTACCCAAGCCGCGATCCATGACGCGACCCATGCGAGCCTGACCCATGCGTCTTTCTCTCCGCGCCACCCAGCGGGTCGTGATGACCCCGCTCCTCCAGCAGGCCATCCAGCTCCTGCAGCTGTCCACGCTCGAGCTCGAGCAGGTCGTGCGCAAGGAGCTGGAGGAGAACCCGCTCCTCGAGGAGCTGCCCGAAGAGAAGCAGGAGGTGGACGGCGAGGCGGCCACGGCCACCGCCGCGGACGGGACGGAGCTCGCCCCCGCGCCCGCTCCCACCGAGCCGGCGTCCAAGGAGACCTCCTCCGTCGACGGGGAGCGCGCGGACGATCTGCCCTTCGATCTGACCTCGGCCGTCTTCGACCAGCAGGACGAGCGGACGCCCGTCTCCACGGAGGAGCGCGAGGACCTGCCCTTCGAGAACCTCGGGCGCACGGCCACCTCGCTCGCCGAGCACCTCGAGGAGCAGCTGCGGCTGGCCACGGACGACCCGCGGATGGTGGCCATCGGGGAGGCCATCATCGGCAATCTCGACGAGGACGGCTACCTCCGCGCCGGGGTGGACGAGATCGCCAAGGGGATGGGGGTGACCGCCGAGGAAGTCGAGTCCACCCTGCGCATCGTTCAGGCCTTCGACCCCACGGGGGTGGCCGCGCGGAGCGTCCAGGAGTGTCTCCTCCTCCAGCTCACCGCCGACGCCGAGCCCGATCCCGTCTCCGTGGAGATCGTGGAGAAGCACTTCGAGGACCTCGAGCGCCGCCGCTACGCGGACATCGCGCGGACGCTCAAGCTCTCCCTCGATCGGATCATGGAGTCGGTGGAGGAGATCCAGGGGCTCGAGCCCAAGCCGGGCCGCCGCTTCTCCCCCTCCGAGCAGCGGTACATCGCGCCCGACGTCTCCATCCACAAGGTGGGCGACGACTACGTGGTGGTGCTCAACGAGGAGGGGATTCCGCGCCTGCGCGTCAACGCCCTCTACCGCTCGCTCCTGCGCCGCTCCGGCGACGAGGCCCGGCAGTACGTCGAGCAGAAGCTGCGCTCGGCCGTCTGGCTCATCAAGAGTGTCGAGCAGCGCCAGCGCACCCTGCGCAAGGTGACCCAGAGCCTCGTGAAGTTCCAGCGCGACTTCCTCGACCGGGGCGTGGCCCACCTGCGCCCTCTGGCGCTCCGGGACGTGGGCGAGGACATCGGCATGCACGAGTCCACCATCAGCCGCGTCACCACCAACAAGTACGTGGAGACGCCCCAGGGGCTGTTCGAGCTCAAGTACTTCTTCCACAGCGGCATCGCCTCGGACTCCGGGGAGATGGTCTCCTCGGTCTCCGTCAAGAAGAACATCCGGGACCTCGTGGCCGCCGAAGACGCGGGCAAGCCGCTGTCGGACCAGGAGATCGCCCAGGTCCTGCGCGGGCAGGGCCTCACCATCGCGCGACGCACGGTGGCCAAATACCGGGAGGAGCTTGGCATTCTCCCGTCGCACCAGCGGCGGCTCCAGCCCAAGAAGCGCTGAGGAGAGCATGCCCGCCGAGCAATCGGCCGCGTCCGTCCCCGCGCCTCGCTTCGTCATCATCACGGGCATGTCGGGAGCGGGACGGAGCTACGCCATCAAGTGCCTCGAGGACCTGGGATATTTCTGCGTGGACAACCTCCCCACCACGCTCATCCCCACCTTCGCGGAACTCTGCGAGCACTCGAGCCGCGACATCCGAATGATCGCGCTGGGGGTGGATATCCGCGAGGGCGAATACCTCGCCCACCTCATGGAGACGCTCGACAAGCTGCGCGCCCAGGGGCACAAGCCCGAGGTGCTCTTCCTCGAAGCGGGGGAGGAGACCCTCGTGCGACGCTACCAGGAGACGCGCCGCCGCCATCCCCTGGCCGGCGAGGGGAGCGTGCTCGAGGGCATCCGCGCCGAACGCACGGCGCTCGCCCACCTGCGCGGGGTCGCCGATCGCATCATCGACACCACCGGGCTCTCCGTGCACCAGCTCAAGGACCGGCTCGTGGAGGCCTATGGCCCCCATGGCTCGCGCGACGGGCTGACGGTGTCGCTCATGTCCTTCGGTTTCAAGCACGGAGCGCCCTACGACGCCGACCTCGTCTTCGACGTCCGCTTCTTGCCCAACCCGCACTTCGTGGCCGCCCTCAAGCCGCTGGACGGCCGCGACGAGCCCGTGGCGCAGTACGTGCTGTCCTTCGAGGAGGCGCGCCAGCTCCTCGCCAAGCTGGAGGATCTCCTCCGCTTCCTCGTGCCGCTCTATCAGCGCGAAGGCAAGGCCTACCTCACGGTGGCCATCGGCTGCACGGGGGGCCGCCATCGCTCGGTCACGCTCGTCGAGTCGCTGCGCCGGGCGCTCGAGGCCACGGGCGCCGCCCCCGTGGTCCGGCACCGGGACATCGATCGTGAGTGAAGGGCTCCGCTTCCTCTTCGGCGTTCACAACCATCAGCCCGTCGGCAACTTCGACTCCGTCGTGCTCGAGGCGGCGGCCCGGGCCTATCATCCCTTTCTCGAAGCCGCCGGCGCCGTCGAGGGGATGGTGGTGGCCGTGCACTGCTCCGGCGGTCTCCTCGCCTTCCTCCGGGAGCGGGCGCCCGCGACCTTCGACCTGCTGGGCCGCCTCGTGTCCTCGGGCCGTGTGGAGATCCTCACGGGCGGCTTCTACGAGCCCATCCTCGCCATGCTGCCCGACGAGGACAAGGTCGGGCAGATCCAGGCCCTGACCGAGTTCCTCCGCGCCAATTTCGGCGTCCGCCCTCGGGGCATGTGGCTGGCCGAGCGCGTGTGGGAGCCTCAGCTGCCCCGCATCCTCCGCCGCGCCGGCGTGGAGTTCGTCCTTCTCGACGATGCCCACTTCGCCCTCGCCGGGCTCGAGCCCGAGTCCCTGGGCGGCTACTACCTGACCGAGGAGCAGGGCGACCGGCTCGCCGTCTTTCCCATCAGCCAGCGCCTCCGCTACCTCGTGCCCTTCGCCGCCCCCGAAGAGGCGCTCGGCTATCTCGAGTCGCGGCGCGAGGCGGGGACGCTGACCCTCTTCGACGACGGCGAGAAGTTCGGGGTGTGGCCGGGCACGCACCATCTCGCGTATGAAGAGCGATGGCTCCCGAGATTCTTCGAGGCCCTGGTAGCGGCGCCGTGGCTCCGGATGTCGACGTTTTCCGCCTGCCTCGACGCGGCGCCGCCGGAGGGCTCCGTCTATCTGCCCACCGCCTCCTACACGGAGATGGGCGAGTGGGCGCTGCCCGCCGCCGCCGCCCAGGAGCTCGAGGAGACGCGACGCCGGCTCGAGGCCCTGCCCGATGGCGCTCGACTGACGCGGCTCCTTCGCGGCGGCTTCTGGCGCAACTTTCTCGTGAAGTATCCGGAGATGGGCGATGCGTATGCGATCATGCTCGCCCTGTCGCGCCGTCTGCACGAGGCGCTCCGGGCCCGCCCCGACGACCCGCGCCTTCAGGCCGCGCGCGAGGATCTCTGGCGCGGCCAGGCCAACGACGCCTACTGGCACGGGGTCTTCGGCGGCTGCTACCTGCCGCATCTCCGCCGCGCCGTGAAGAGCGCGCTCGTGGCCGCCGAGCGCATCGTGGACGAGGCGGGCTCGAGATCGGCGGTCGAGTGGACGCGGGAGGACATCAACGGCGACGGACGCGAGGAGATCCGCGCGCGCACGCGAGAGCTCACGGTCACCCTCCGCCCCGAGGCCGGGGGGACGGTGAGCGAGCTCGCCTTCCGTCCTCTCGATCTCGATGTCGCCGGCGTCTTCACGCGGCGGCCGGAGGCCTACCACGGTCTCGTCAAGGACAGGCTCGGGGTGGCGGACATCACGGGAACCAAGACCATCCACTCGTCGCCCGCGGTGAAGGAGGACGGCCTCCAGAAGCTCCTCGACTACGATCCGTGGCGCCGCGCCTCGCTCCTCGAAGGATTCTTTCCCCCCGGCGATCCTCCCGATCCGCTCAACCCGTGGGCGGAGGCGCGGCTCGCCTTGGGAGAACGGGCTTTCCACGCGCGCGTGTCCGCCTCGGGGACGGGGCTCGAGGCCTCGCTTCACCTCGACGCGCCCGACGGCTGGCCTCTCCGCGTGGAGAAGCGCGTCTGCATCAGCTCGGAGCAGGCCGAGGTGCGCGCGGAGTACCGACTCCACTGGCATGGTGAAGACCCGGTCGAAGGGCTCTGGGCCGTGCAGCTCAACCTCACGCTCACCGCGGGCGAGGCGGAGGGACG
>Ga0137365_10004831_pt1 | contig 10802 bp, 15 predicted proteins | sample SagtaG_9_FD_104799 | JGI IMG/M metagenome (GOLD analysis project Ga0137365, IMG submission 104799) | Vadose zone soil microbial communities from Sagehorn Ranch, Mendocino, California, USA - Sage1_L_40_16 metaG | ecosystem: Environmental > Terrestrial > Soil > Vadose zone | place: USA... | reverse complement strand
CCGCTGCTCGGCCGCGGGGGCGGCAGGCCGGAGCTCGCGCAGGGGAGGCTTACCAAACCGGCCTCCCAGGCGTTCAACGAGGTGGAGGCCTCGTTGCAGTGACCCAGTTCCGGTTTCTGAAGAACCGCGACGACTACTACCGCCACTTCACCGCGCTCGACATCGGGACCGACCTGGTCAAGGTGCTGGTCGTCCGCCGGGAGGCGCCCAACGGGATGATCCTGGGCGTCAGCCGGGAGCCGCAGCATCCCGATGCCATGCGCGGCGGTGCGGTCGCGGACGTCGAGCTGGTGATCGACGCCTGCAACCGCGCCCTGGAGGCGGCCGAGGACATGGCCGGGACGGTGCCCGGCCAGGTGGTGGTCGGGATCGCCGGCGAGATGGTGAAGGGCTTCTCCTCCTCGATCGCCTACCCGAGGGAGCGGCCGGAGGAGCGCATCCGCGAGGCGGAGCTGCGCAACATGCTCCAGCTCGTCGAGCGGCGCGCCCTGCGGGAGGCGCAGCACCTCCTCGAGCTGGAGCGCTCGTACGGCGAGGTGGGCGAGGTCCGACTGGTCCACTCCGCGATCACCCAGGTCCGGATCGACGGCTACCCGGTCACCAACCCGATCGGCTTCCAGGGCAGGAACCTGGAGGTGACCGTCTTCAACACCTTCGCCCCGATGGCGCAGGTCACGGCCACCGAGCACGTCGCCCGCGAGCTGGACCTGGAGATCGCGGGCACGGTCTCCCAGCCCTACGCCCTGGCCCGCGCCTGTGCCGCCGACGAGGCCTGGGAGCTGGGCGGCATCTTCATCGACATCGGCGGCGGCACGACCGACGTGGCGCTCCTGCGCGGCGGCGGGGTGGAGGGGACGCGGATGTTCAGCCTGGGCGGCCAGGCCTTCACCCGCCGGCTGGCCGACGGGCTCGGCCTGAGCTACCACGAGGCCGAGGCGCGCAAGCTGCGTCACTCGGAGGGCCTGCTCGCGCCGGACGAGGAGTACGCCGTCGGCCAGCTGCTGGTGGCCGACGTGGACGTCCTGCTGCAGGGCCTCGCCCTCTGCCTGCGGGAGCTGGCCAGGGGGGAGGCGCTGCCGTCTAACATCTACGTCTGCGGCGGCGGGAGCCTGCTGCCGGAGCTGATGCACGAATTCCACAAGAACATCTGGGCGGAGGGCCTGCCCTTCGCGCACCAGCCGCAGGCGCGTCTGCTGAGCCCCAGGGACGCGCACAATCTGATGGACTCGACCGGCCAGCTGCACTCGGCGCAGGACGTGGGCCCCGTGGCGCTCGCCAACCACGCCCTGCGCGTCGAGACGGAGGAGAGGGACGCGGTGAACGGCGTGATGCGCGGCGTGCTCAAGGCCATGAGGGTATGAGCCGATCTCGCGAGCTCGCGGGACATGGCTCCTGATCCGATCCGCGTAGCGGTCGAGGACGAGGTCCCGGCCATCATCGAGCGGCTGCGCCGGAGTTCGGCTGAGGAGGTGCACCTGCTCCTGCCGGGCCACTCCCGCTTCGGCCAGAGCCGATTCAACTTCCAGCTCCTCAGGCAGTACTCCACGCGGCTCGGGAAGCGGGTGTCGATCGCCTCGGACGACCCCGTCGTCCAGCGGCTCGCCGAGGAGAGCGGCTTCGGCTTCGTGCCGCTGCCGTCGAACGGCGTGGGGCCGGAACCGGCGCCGCGCGGCCGTGCCGTGCCCCGGGCCCCGGCCCGAGCGACCCCTCTCGCCGCAGGCGCGCCGGTGAGTGCCCGTACCGCCCAGGCGGCGAGGGCGGGCGCGCGGATGGGAGGGGCGCCCGTCGCGGGCGTGCAGGCGGCCGGCGCGGCGCGGGCGCAGGCGGCCGGCGCCGCCGGGGCCGTGCCGCCGGCCGGCAGCAGGCTCGGCGGCGCCGGCGGCGCCGTGTCGCGCCCGATGCCGCAGATCCAGATCGGCGCGCCGCGGCGGCTGCCGGGTCGCATCGCCGTGCCGTTCCAGCCCTCCCGGTACGTGCTGTACGGAGGGGCGGCGCTGGTCCTGGTGGCCGGCATCCTGGCGGTCGCCTTCTACGTGCCGTCGGCCAGGGTCACGCTGGTCGCCCAGGCCCAGCCGCTCTCGACCCAGGTGGACGTCGCCGCCCAGCCGGGCAAGCCGCCAATCCACGTCCGGCCGGTCAGCCTCAACAAGCAGGCCAGCCTCAAGGACGTCCCTTCGACCGGCACCAAGGTCACGCCGGGGCAGTACGCCACGGGCCAGTTCACCTACGTCAACACCTGCGCCTTCGACCTGAACATCCCCAACGGCCAGCGCCTCCACGCGGTGACCGGGATGGCGTTCGCGCAGATCGGCGACCTCCAGGTCGGCCACGACCGCGCCGCCACGGCGACCGTGAAGGCGACGCAGACCGGCCAGGCCGGCAACGTGGGCGCCGGGCAGATCACGGCCATCGACAACAACCAGTTCCCCTGCCTGACCGGCACCAACCAGGCGCCGGCCGCCGGCGGCACCGAGGACCAGAAGCAGACCGCGATCCAGAGCTCCGACCTGCAGACGGCCAAGGCGCAGCTGGAGCAGCAGGTCCGCCAGCAGGTGCTGGACGAGCTCGGCCGCGGGCTGCAGCGGGGCGAGAAGCTGGTCGGCCAGCCGGTCTTCAGCAACGAGGACTTCAAGACCACGCACGCCGTGGACGAGACCTTCCCCAACTTCACGGCCACGCTGACGCTGACCGCGGAGGGTGACTACTACTCCGTGGACGACGTGGACCAGGCGTTCGCCGAGAAGCTCAGGGCCAAGGTGCCGGCGAGCCAGCAGCTGACGACCAACAAGGTGGCGGCCAACTACACGGTGACGGCGACCCCGGGCGGCCACCTCGACTTCAACGGCTCCGCGAACGGGTTCGTCGCGCCGCGGATCGACCTCAACCGGCTGCGCGGCCAGATGGCGGGCAAGTCGGCGCCGCAGGCGCACGAGATGCTGACGCGGCTGCCGGTCCGGCGGTCGGACATCGAGCAGGCCCCGCTGCCGCTGCCGCTGATGCCGCTGACCTCGTCCCGGATCTACGTCGAGTACGTGTTCGACCAGTCGGCCGCGCCCAGGTCGGCGTAGCGCGGACGCTCGGTGTGTGCGTGCCGGAGCGATCGGTGAGGGTGCTGGCGGTGGATCCCGGGACCGTGCGGGTCGGCGTCGCGATCAGCGATCCGACCGGCACGATCGCGCAGCCCCTGACCACGGTCCCGGCCGAGCCCGCGGCCACCCTGCCGGCGCGGCTGGCGGCGCTGGCCCGCGAGAAGGAGGCGACCCGCCTGGTGGTCGGGCTGCCGCGCCGGATGGACGGCAGCCAGGGACCCGAGGCGAAGGCGGCCCGGCGGCTGGCTGAGCAGCTGGGGCAGACCAGCGGCCTGAAGGTGACCCTCGTGGACGAGCGGCTCAGCAGCGTCGCCGCCGAGCGCGCCCTGCTGGCCGGCGGCGCTCGCCGGGCGCGCCGCCGCCAGCTGTCCGACCAGGTGGCGGCGGCGCTGATCCTGCAGTCGTACCTGGATGGGGCCGGGTCGAGAGGAGGCGGCCGGTGACGGACGACGAGGCTCCGCAGGAGGTCACGCTGATCGACGAGGGCGGCGCCGAGCGCCGCTTCCTGCTGCACGACGCCTTCGAGGTGGACGAGTGGACGTACTACCTGGTCGAGGCGGCCGGCGATCCCGAGCAGGTCCTGCTGCTCAAGGAGGTCGAGGGCACGCTGGAGACGGTGGGCGGTGAGGAGTTCGACAGGGTCCTGGCCCGGCTCGAGGCCGAGGAGTGACCCGCGCGGGCGTGGGGGGCAGGCCCGGCTTCGCCGTGCTGAACGAGCTGTGCCTGCCGAGGCCCGGACGGGGCTCGCGGGGAGGGTCTGAATCATCCGGGGGGGTTGTAGATGAAGAAGCTGGTGCTGCTGGTGCTGCTGCTCGTGGGCTGCGGCTTCGCGGGCGATCGAGGGTACGTGTGGCTGAACTCGCAGGTGCGGGAGCCGATGTCGGCGACGTCCCAGCCGGTCCGCTTCCACGTCGAGCAGGGCGAGACCACCGATCAGATCGCGCAGGACCTCCAGGCCAAGGGTCTGATCCGCAGCGCGCGGGTCTTCGTCCTCTACCTCCGCTACACCGACCCCTCGGCGCACCTGGAGGCCGGCGACTTCGTACTGGATAAGCACATGACGATGACCCAGATCGTCGATGCGCTCGGCCACGCGAAGATCGAGCAGGCGGCCGTCACCCTGCCCGAGGGCACCACGATCGCCCTGATGGCGCCGGAGGCCGAGAAGGCGGGCTTCGGCAAGGCGCAGGACTACCTGGCCGCGGCCGCGGACCTGAGCTGGCCCCACGCCTTCCTGAAGGAGCGTCCCGCCGGGGCCCCCCAGAACCTCGAGGGCTTCCTCTTCCCGGACACGTACCACCTCGACCGCGGCGCGTCCGCCCGGGACCTGGTCAAGCGCCAGCTCGACCGCTTCGACGAGCAGTTCACGCCTGAGCTGCGCGCCCAGGCCGCGCAGCCGACCGCCGGGCGGCCGGCGCAGACGATCTACAGCATCGTCACCCTGGCCTCGATGGTGGAGCGGGAGGTCGATCAGGACGCGGACCGCCCGGTCGTGTGCGGGATCTACTACAACCGTCTGGCCCGCGGCATGGCCCTCCAGGTGGACGCCACCGTCCTCTACGGGCTCGGGAAGTGGAAGGAGACCGTCCTCCAGGTGGACCTGGCCAGGGACACGCCCTACAATACCTACCTCCACAGGGGCCTGCCCCCCGGCCCGATCTCCAACCCCTCGCTGCCGGCGATCAAGGGCTGCATCGCCCCGCAGAAGACCGACTACCTGTTCTACTTCGCCGACGCCAAGGGGGTGACGCACTTTGCCCGGTCGCTGGCAGAGTTCCAGCAGCAGCAGCGGCAGTTCGGGGTCTCCGGTCCTTAGGACGGGCGCGCCCGGCCGTGTGGTCCTGCTCGGCCAGGGCATCTCCTATTCGGCGAGCCCGGCGATGCAGACCGCCGCCTTCCGGTGGGCGAGGCTGGCGTGGACCTACGAGATCGTGGACGTGCCGCCGGAGCGTCTGCCCGTGGCGGTCGGCGCCCTGCGGGAGCCGGACGCCGCCGGCGCCAACGTGACGATCCCCCACAAGGTGGCGGTGATGTCGCTTCTGGACCGGCTCGAGGGGGAGGCGCTGGACGCGGGCGCCGTGAACACGATCCGCCGGACGGCGGACGGCCGCCTGATCGGATCCAACACGGACGTCGTCGGCGTCCGCGTCGCGCTCGGCGCCGTCGGCGTCGAGCCGGCCGGCGCACGCGTGGTCGTGCTCGGGGCCGGCGGCTCCGCACGGGCGGCGGCGATCGCCCTGCGGAGCGCGGACCTCACCTTCGTGGCTCGCCGCCCCGAGGCCGGCGCCCGCCTGCCGGGCAGGGTCCTGGCGTGGTCCGACCCGGCCTGGCCCGGGCTCGTCCGCCGCGCCGACCTGCTGGTCAACGCGACGCCGCTGGGGCGCCGCGGGGAGATGCCGCTGCGGCCGGCCAGCCTGCCGCCGAGGGGTGCGGTGATCGACCTGGTCTACGTCGCCGGCGGGACGCCGCTCGTGCGAAGGGCGCGGCAGCTCGGCCTCCGGTGCGCAGACGGCTGGACGGTCCTGCTCGCGCAGGGCGCCGCGGCCTTCCAGGCCTGGACGGGCCTGGACGCCCCGGTCGAGGTCATGCGCGCGGCGCTGGAGGGCGCGGGCTGATGCCCGCGGTGCCGATCGGCATCGGCTGGGCCGCCGTCGGCGCCGGCGTGGGCGTCCTGGTCCGGCTGGCGTCGGTCTGGCTGGCGCGCGGCGAGAAGCTGGAGGCGGGGCGCCGGCGCTGGCAGGCCTACGGTCCGGTGCTGGTGACCGCGCTGCTCTTCGGGCTCTTCGGCTGGCGGATCGGCGCCAGCCCGGTCCTGCTGATCCGGAGCCTGTGGCTCGCCGTCCTGGTCCAGGTGATCTTCTTCGATCTCGAGCACCAGCTGATCCTGGACCGCGTGCTGCTGCCCGCTGCGCTGGCGGCGGCCGTGCTCAGCGTCTTCACGCCCAACCTGGGCCTGGTCGCGTCGCTGCTGACCGGGATCGTCACCGGGCTGATCTTCCTGGCCATCGCGATGCTCGGATCGGTGGTCTTCAGGGCCGAGGCGATGGGCTTCGGCGACGTGAAGTTCAGCGTCTTCATGGGCCTGATCCTCGGCCCGCGGCCGACGTTCAACGCGGTGGTGATGGGCCTGGTGCTGGCCGGCGTGGTCGCGATCGGGCTGGTGCTCCTGCAGCTGCGGACGATGCGGGACTCGATCCCGTACGGCCCTTTCCTGGCCGCCGGGGCGGTGGTCGCGCTCTTCCTCCTGGGCGGCGCCTGAAATGCAAAGGGGAACCTTGGTTCCCCTTCCGGAACCCCTCCCTCCGCGCCACGTGTGGCCAGCCGGCGGGCAGCCGCATGTTAAGGCCGGGGAGCCGTGGACGCGCCGTTAGAATCCGATGCCGATGCCGAAGATGCTGGCCGGGGAGAGCCTCGTCCTGCCCCCGCTCCATCGCCACTGGATCATGCTGGTCAAGGCCCTCTCCATCCCGGTGGGGGTGAGCTCGGTGCTGCTGATCATCGTGGACGGGGTGGCCGGCGCCTTCGTGCCCGCCGACGTGAAGGTGATCTTCACGCTGGTGATGCTGGCGGCGGTCGGGCTCTGGGCGATCGTCGTCTGGCTGCAGTGGGCGGCCGCCTCGCTGACGATCACCGACCAGCGCGTCATCCTGGAGGAGGGCATCTTCCTGCGCACCAGCAAGGTCATCCCGCTCGACCGCGTCCAGGACGTGTCCACCACCCAGAACCTGCTCGGCCGCGTGCTGGACTACGGCATGGTCGAGATCGACGCCGCGGGCGTGTCGGGCTCCGAGACCTTCCCCTACGTCAAGTCGCCCGAGATGCTCAGGGACCAGGTCTTCGTGCTGTCCGAGCAGCTTCGGCGCGGGCTGTGAGCCGCTCGCGTGCGCTGGCGCTGATCGGCTTCATGGCCAGCGGGAAGTCCACGATCGGGGCGCTGGTCGCGGCGCGCGCCGGCGCGCCCCACCACGACCTGGACACCATGGTCCAGGACCGCTGCGGCATGACCATCCAGGAGCTGTTCCGCCGCGACGGGGAGGCCGCCTTCCGGCACCTGGAGGCGGCGCTGCTGCCGGAGGCGCTCCAGGCCGGCGCCGTGGTGTCGCTGGGCGGCGGGACGCCGCTCCGCGACGAGAGCTGGAGGCTGATCCGGGAGCGCGCGGTCAGCGTGTGGCTGGACGTGCCGCTGCCGGAGATGATGGCGAGGGCCGGGCAGGGAACCGACCGGCCCCTGCTCGGGGCGCGCGGCGAGGGCCACCTCCGCGCGCTGCTGGAGGCGCGGCTGCCGCGCTACCGCGAGGCCGACCACCGCGTGGACGCGTTCCGGCCGCCGGAGGTCGTGGCCGAGGAGGTCTGCAGGCTGTGGAGCGGGTGACGGTCGAGGTCCCCGGTCGCCCCTACCCGGTTCTGATCGGCGAGGGAGTGCTGGGAGAGCTGCCGGGCCTGGTGCGCGGGCTGGGAGCGAGCGCGGCCGCGGTCGTCGCCGACGGCATGGTGGCCGAGCCGTGGGGCCGCCGGGTCGCGGACGGCCTGGCCGCCGGCGGGGTGCGTGCGACCCTGCACGCGGTCGAGCCGGGCGAGGCGGCCAAGACGCTGGCCGGGGTGGAGGCCGTCCTGGGGTTCCTGGAGTCGGCCGCCATCGACCGCCAGGGGGTGGTGCTGGCGGTGGGCGGAGGGATGGTCGGCGACCTCGCGGGGTTCGCGGCGGCGATCTGGCTGCGCGGGGTCCGCTGCGTGCAGGTGCCGACCACGCTCCTGGCCATGGTCGATTCCAGCGTGGGCGGCAAGACCGGCGTCAACACCGCCAGGACGAAGAACGCGATCGGCGCCTTCTGGCAGCCGGTCATGGTCGTGAGCGACCTGGCCGTCCTGTCCACCCTGCCCGACGACGACTACCTGTCGGCCTTCGGCGAGATCGTGAAGTACGCCGTGGCGATGGACCGCGGCCTCGGGGAGCGCCTGGCTGCGGACCGCGACCGGCTGCGGTCCCGCTCGCTGGCGGCCCTGGAGCCGGTGGTGGCCCGCTGCGTGGAGCTGAAGGCGGGCGTGGTCTCGGCCGACGAGCGCGAGGGCGGGGCGCGCACCATCCTGAACTACGGCCACACCGTCGGCCACGCACTCGAGAGCGCCTCGTCCTACGCCGCGGTCCACGGCCGGGCGGTGGCCTTCGGCATGGAGGCGGCGGCGCGCGTCGCGGTCGAGCTGGGCCGGTGCGACGAAGGGCTGCTAGCGTGGCAGGGCGCCCTGCTCGAGCCCTTCGGCCTTCCGGGCCGGCTGCCGCCCGTCACCGCGGACGCTGTCCTGGCCGCCGTCTCGCGGGACAAGAAGAGCCGCGGTGGGGCCGTCCGCTGGGTGCTGCCGCGGGAGCCGGGCAGCGCGCGGGTGGGCGAGGAGGTGCCGAGCGAGGTGGTCTCGCGGGTGGTCCGCTCTTTGGTACCGTGACCGGGTTCTCGTGGAATCGCACCACGGAGCGCTGGGCCGCTCGTTCGGTATCGTGCGGACCGGGGCCGCAGGCGTGGCGACGTGATGACAATGGAGTATCTGGTTGATCGAGACGAACGACTTCCGAGCCGGCACCGCGTTCGAGATGGACGGCAAGCTCCTGAGCATCGTCACCGTCGAGCACATCAAGCTCGCGCGTGCGGGTGCCGTCATCAAGGCCAAGCTGCGCAACATCCGGGACGGCTCGATCTTCGAGCAGAGCTTTCGCAGCGGCGAGAAGTTCAAGGCGGTGCGGATCGAGAAGTCGGAGGCGACGTACCTCTACAACGAGGCCGATCGTCACTACTTCTTCATGGACACGACCACCTACGACCAGATCCCGCTCGATCGCGCGCAGGTGGAGGACGTTCTGCCGTTCCTGAAGGACGGCAGCACGGTGCACCTGCTCCGCTACGAGGACGCCGTCATCGGCGTGGAGCTGCCCACGACCGTGGACCTGGAGGTGGCGGAGACGGAGCCGGGCGTCAGGGGCGACACCGTCTCCGGCGCGACCAAGCCGGCCCGGCTGGAGACGGGCGCCATGGTGCAGGTGCCGCTGTTCGTGAACCAGGGCGACCGGGTGCGTGTGGACACGCGCTCGGGCAACTACATCGAGAGGGTCTAACATCGAAACGATGGAGTACTCGGCGCCTCCGGGCAGTGTCCGGGTCGCCAACGAGGTGATCGCCAGCATCGCCGCGCTGGCCGCGCGTGAGGTGGACGGCGTCGCCGGCCTCGACCAGGCCAGCGCCCGTCACTTCGGAGACTGGATCAAGCGCGAGACGGCGCACCGCGGAGTGCGGGTCCTGCTGGACGGCGATCGCAAGATTCACCTCGAGGTGTTCCTGACCGTGCAGTCCACCGCGATCCTGCGCGAGGCGGCCGAGAAGGTGCAGGACAACGTGATCGAGGCCGTGCAGCGGATGCTCGGGCTCGAGGTTGCCGAGGTCCACGTCTTCGTCTCCAGCATCGCGTTCGCGCGGTAGGTCGAACGATGGCGGGGCCGCGCCACCGCGCCCGCGAGCTGGCGCTCAAGGTCCTGTTCCAGCTGGAGCGCAGCCCGGACGACGTGACCGAGGAGGTGCTCGTCTACCACGCGACCGACGAGCGCGCCCCCGAGAGGGTGGTGGCGTTCGCCCGCGAGCTGGTGAACGGGGTGTTACGCCACCGGGCGCTGCTCGACGAGACCATCCAGGCCGCCTCGACCAACTGGAAGCTGGACCAGATGGGCCGCGTGGACCGCATCGTGCTGCGCATGGCCGTCTACGAGATCGCCGTCGCGCGCAACGTGCCCGTCAGGGCCGCCATCAACGAGTCCATCGAGCTGGCCAAGACGTTCTCGGGGGAGGAGTCCGGGCGATTCGTCAACGGCATCCTGGGGAAGGTCGCCCAGACGGCGGCTACGTGACGGGGCTGGATGGGCTCCTCGACCGTCTGGAGGAGGTCATCACCCGGCTTGCGGACTCCGGTGCCCCGCTGGAGCGCCTGGTCGCCGACTACGAGGAGGCCGGCCGCCTGGTCGAGGCCGCCGAGGCGCTGCTGGCCGAGGCGGCCGAACGCGTGGCCCGACTCGAGGTGCGGCCGGACCCGGACTGACCGCGTGAGCTACCTGCTGCCCGCGCTGCTGGCCTGGACCATCGCGCAGGTGACGAAGGTGATCCTGACCTCTCTGAGGCAGCGCCGGCTCAACCTCCGAGTGCTGGCCGAGATGGGTGGCATGCCCAGCTCGCACGCCGCCATCGTGATGGGGCTGACGGCCGCCGTCGGCCGCCTCAACGGCGTCACGTCCGCCACGTTCGCCATCGCGCTCATCTTCGCGATCGTGGTCATGTACGACGCCCAGGGCGTCCGGCGGGCGGCGGGCCGCGTTGATTCCGATCAGCCCGACAACGTTCGAGGCCGCGTCGGTGAGCGAATGGAAACCGTCGGACAGAATACTGATCGCCCCGGTGCCGTAGCCGAACGCGATTTTCGCGAGCGCCACCGCGAGATTGAGTACGAGCACACGGCCGAGGACCCGCGCCACGGCCGCATACCGATCGGACGGGACTCGAGGTTGAGCCGCGCGATGCGATTGTGCCGGCGACTTGTTCACGAATTCCCGTTGTCGAGTGCGGTCACCCGGGCTGGAGCGGGTCTCGAGGAAACGAACAGCGCGCTCCTTCTCGCATGACCACTTGCGTTGGCGCATCTTCGGCGATGCGTCACCACAAAGGACACGAAGGACACCAAGGG
>Ga0137365_10004826_pt1 | contig 10810 bp, 10 predicted proteins | sample SagtaG_9_FD_104799 | JGI IMG/M metagenome (GOLD analysis project Ga0137365, IMG submission 104799) | Vadose zone soil microbial communities from Sagehorn Ranch, Mendocino, California, USA - Sage1_L_40_16 metaG | ecosystem: Environmental > Terrestrial > Soil > Vadose zone | place: USA... | reverse complement strand
TGGCGACACCTTCTACGCGCACATGGACGAGGACGCGGCGCGCGCCAACCCGTTCTTCGACGGGCGGGTCGCGCACGGCTACCTGATCGTGTCGTTCGCCGCAGGCCTCTTCGTCGACCCCGAGCCCGGACCCGTGCTCGCCAACTACGGCCTGGAGAACCTGCGCTTCCTCGCGCCCGTCTACCCGGGCGACGAGCTGACCGTCACCTTGACGTGCAAGCAGATCATGCCGCGTGACGGCGAGTACGGCGAGGTCCGCTGGGACGCCGACGTCACCAAGCAGGACGGCTCGTCGGTCGCCAAGTACGACGTGCTGACCCTAGTCGCCAACGACTAGGCCCGTCGCTGGGCCACGGGTCGCTTGGTGCGAGCCTGCAACGAGTGGCCCCGAGGTGTGGTAATGATTGGCCCGTTGCGGACACGCACGCAGCGGGGAGGAGTTCACATGCGCAAGGTGCTCGCCGTCGGCTTGGCGCTCGCCTTCATCGTCGCCGTGCCGACCGCGGTGATGGCCGCGTCCGGCGTATTCAGCTCATCGCTCGACCTGCAGACGTCAAAGTGGTCCACTACCACGGCGACGACCTCAAGCACCACGTTCAAGACCATCCCGGCCCTGGCCAGCCCCACCATCTGTGCCCTGAATCAGGTGACCGCCACGCTCAGCGTGGAACTCAACGGCGCCCCGGCCGGGTTCCAGATCCGGGTCGACGGCGGCGGGCTCATGCAGCCCGGCGCGGTTCGGTTCAACCCGGCCGGTGCCCACGATTCCTTCTCATTCACGTTCGTCATGAGCGCGAGCCCCTTCGAGAACAATGATCACCACGGCTTCGATGTCGAGTGGCGATCACCAACCGGGAAGGCGACGACGCTGGAGCGTGCGACGCTCAACCTGCAGTACGAACACGGCACACATAGCTGTTAGGGCCGTTCGGTGAGCCGCTGTTGGGCGGCGCCTGCGGCGGCTCGTGCGGCGGCTCCTGCGGCTGCTTCAGCGGCGGCTGCGGCGGCTGCTGCGGCGGCTCCTTCAGCGGCTGCTGGACATCTGTTGGGCACCGCCTTACCCGCCCCGCCAGCTGCAACGGCGGCTGCGTAGCTCGGTTCGGCCGTCCTGGTTAACCCCTGCGCATGCCCTGTGGATATAACGACAAACGCGGCTTGTCCCTTGTGGATATACGCACACCATCCGCATAAATTCGCTAAAATATTCGTATTCATAGTTAGGCAACGTTTCATCGCCGGTCAACCCCCTCGGGAGGTGAGCTCAGCCGATGCGGTCCGCCGATGCCATCACAGTTGCCGTGAGCAATGCGGCTCAGTCACGCGGCGGCCATTGCGAGAGGCGCGGGCGTGACGCGGCGCTCGCCGCAGAACTCGCCGCCCGTGGCCCTGGCGCGCCGGATAGGCCCGGTTTGGGCCTGCCGGTTCTTGACGGGCCGGATGTCGGCGGGCCGGTTCTTGGCGAGCGGGATGTCGGCGGGCCGGGCCTCAGCGACGCGGATGTCGGTCGGCTGAGCATCGACCAAGGCGTAGGCGAGCCAGGTTTCGGCGAGCCGCCAATAGAGCCGGAGCTGTGCGACGGTGACTGTTGTGAGGGCAGCGGCCGACCGTCCGATCCCGAGGAAGACCTTCCGGCGGAACTGCTGATCGCGCAGGCTGAGGCGGCAGCGGCTGCCGCCGCGCCAGAATTGCTGCCGGCTGGTTTTCTGCTGCGCGACGGCGAACCCACCGGGACGGGGTTTTCCTCCGGCGGCGTGCTGGACAATCTGGAGCCGGGACCGGTGCTGGCGGGGTTCGCCGCCGACGCCGACGCTGAGCTGCCCGCGTTGTCCGATGATGAGCTGGTCGGTGTAGTGCGGGCCTGGCGGCGGCTGTCGTCGTGGACAGCCGCTCGCGAGCTTGCCGCGGTGAGTGAGCTGCTTTCCCGCCGCGAACAGGGCCGCGGTATGGGGGCAGGCCTCACTGACCCGGGTTGTGATCCGTTCGACTGCACGGCTGCGGAGCTGGGGTGTGCGCTGACGATGACTCGGCGCAGCGCGGAGCGGCTGGCGGACACCGCGTTGGCGCTTCGGGATTTGCCCGGCACAGCCGCGGCGCTGGCAGCTGGGCGGATAGACATGCCGAGAGCGCTGGTGATCCTGGACCACACGACCGGTGTTGAGCGCCATTTGATCCAGCGGGTCGAAGCACGTGTCCTGGAGAAGGCGCCTGGGCAGACCACTGGGGAGCTGCGGGCGGCTGTTCGGTTGGCAGTGCTCGCGGTCGATCCCGCTGCCGCGCTCCGGCGGCGGGAGCGGGCGGAAAAGGAAGCGCGGGTTGAGCTGTGGGACGAGCCTGCTGGCACCAAAGCGCTGGCAGGCAGGGATATGCCCCCGGCGGAAGTGCTGGCCGCCGACAAGCGGATCAGTGCGCTGGCGCGTTGGCTGAAAGCCAACGGCGCCGAGGGAACAATGGACCAGTTACGTGCACGCGCCTACCTCTCGCTGCTGGTCGGCCAGCCCGCCGAGGACTTGTTGCCCGCCGACGCACCCCCACGAGCAGAGAACGCACAAACTGCGGACAGCACCCCCGGGCAGCCCAAGCCCGGTGACGGTGCGCCGGGTGACGGTGCGCCGGGTGACGGTGCGCCTGCTCCAGACGCCTCAGGCAGGGTGCCGAGCGAGGGTGTGGCCAGTGCCAACGCATCAGGCAGGGCACCAGACGAGGGTGCGCCCGGTGCCAGTGTTCCCGACGCCCCCGGCGCCAACCCACCCCACGCCATCGTCCCCGGCGCCCCCGACGCCGACTTGCCCGGCACCAGCGTTCCCGGCGCGGCCGGCACCGACCCACCTGGCACCCGCGCACCCGGTGCTGACCCATTCCGCGCCGACCCAACAGGCGCCGACCCAGCCGGTGCTGACCTGTGCGGTTACAACGGGATTGGCAGCGCAGGCCTCATCCCGACCTCTGGGTCGCTGAACCTTACGGTGCCACTAGAGACGCTGTTGGGGTATTCGGAGGCACCGGGCCACGCTGGCGGGTTCGGGCCGGTAGACGCGCCAACCGCCCGTGATCTTGCTGGGTTGGTCGGTGACCATCCCACCACGCCCTGGTGCGTCACCGTGACCGACCGAGCCGGGCGCGCGATCGGGCATGGCTGCGGCCAGCGGCACAATGGCAGCGGCTGCCGCGGCGACCCGCCCGCGGGCGAAACGGCCGGCACCCGCGTCGGCTCGGCCCGTGAACCTGCCCACCGCTCTCCCGGTGGTGAACCGGTCAGGCCTGGCACCGGGTCTGGCAGTGGCGGTTGGACACAAATCGTGATCAGGGTGGGCTGGCTCGCGGCTGGGCAATGCGCCCACGAGCGGGAAACCGCCAGCTACCAGCCGTCGCAACGGCTGCGGCACCTGATCGAGATCCGCGACCAACGGTGCGCGTTTCCTGGCTGCCGACGGCCTGCTGCCCAGTGTGACCTGGATCACACAACTCCCTATGACAAGGGTGGATTAACGTGCGAGTGCAACATCTCTCCGCTCTGCAGAGCCCACCACCGAGTCAAGCAGGCCAGCGGATGGCGGCTAAAACAACCCGAACCCGGCCATCTGGAATGGACCACTCCCGCCGGCCGCACCTACAGCGTTCGCCCTGGACCTGTGTAGTTACCGCCGACCAATAGCAATCACCGCCAAACGGCGGGCAATTATCACCGTTCGGCCAGCGGTGACGAACGACAGGCCGGTGTGCTTGAGCCCGCCGCGCTCGGACGCCCCTGTCCGCCCGCGGCCGGGCCCGGCCCGATCCGTGCCCCGCGCCCCGCGCCCAGCCTGACGCCGCACACGGAGACCGTGCTGGGGTTGGTGGCGCATGCGGGATGGGTTCGGCAATCATGAGTCCATGAGCGAGTTGCTGGTCGGCTACGCCACGCGCCCCGGAGCCGGCGTGACCGCCGATGACCCGAGCCTGAAGGCGTCACAAGCCTCCACCGACGGGGCCTTGAGTGTGTTTGAGACGAGCATCGACGTCGGCCCGCCGCTGCATGTCCACGACCGCGAGGATGAATGCTTCTATGTGCTCGAGGGCGAACTATCCATCCGCTGCGGCGACGACTTCTTCGATGCCAAGGCGGGCAGCTTTGTGTTCTTGCCCCGCGGGCGGTCGCACCGGTTCTCGGCGAAGGACGGGTCCGCCAGGCTGCTCCTGATCGCCGTCCCGGCCGGAATCGAGCACTACTTTCGCGACATGAGCACCGCCCCAGCTGGCGAGGAACGCCGCCGGATCGCCGAGATGCACGGCATTCACGTCGTGCAGGAATGAGCCGCTCACGAAGCCGTACGATCGCCGTGCAAGAGGCGACAAGCTCCATCAACGCCGACCACCCCACCTCAACGCCGACCACCCCACCTCAACGCCGACCGCGTCACCGCGTCCTTGTGACGTTTCCTTGGTTAGAGATGACCACGGCTCCGGTTGGCAGGCGCCTCCTCAGCGGGCTGTTGTCAAACGCGGGATCGCACGCCTGGTCAGCGTCATAGTTGCGCTGGAGGCTCCGCACGGCCGAAACATCCGCGCTGACGATCATCAGTGTCCTCGAATTGCCGACTCCCGCACGTGTCGTCTGCGACGGGCAATGAGCGCGGATCGTCAGCGTGTGCCTGCCGCTGGTTGAAGTGATGTTTGCTTTCGGGAAGTAAAGGCGGTGGTTTAGTCCTTCGCGCGGGTTGAGCCTGATCACGAGCCATAGTTGCCTGTCAAGGGTGGGTGGCCGTTTGACGGTGACACAGACCACCATTCCCGGGCCGATTCCAGGTTTGCCGTCGTCGGATTCGGCACCGTCGATGGTCGCCTTACCCAGCCTTGTCGATGTGCGGTCGCTTGGTTCAGGCGATATAACCCGGCCGAGCTTGGGCGAACTGGCGGGCAACGGGCAGTCGGGTGTGTGAACTGGGCCCCGCGCCGGTGACGGACGCGCGGAAAGCGGCATGGCAGTATTTGGTTCTGGCGTGTTGGCCGATATACTCGTTGTCGACGTGCTTGGCGCATTTGCGAATATCGCTACCGTCGCAATTGCGAGACCAATTCCTCCGGTGGATGCCGCCGCCGCCCTGCGTACCTTTCCCGGGGACACCGTAATGCATACGGCGACCATTAGGGTGGCGATGAGGGTCTCGATGATGGGAGCTGGGCCGGCGAGGTGGTGGACCACCAGGTCGTAGAGCAAGAGGCTTACACATACGAGCCCGACAGCGCCGGCGGTCACCGCGACGGTAAATCTCACCGCGGTCATCGGTCGCTTTGGTTCAGGCCTGCGATCATCCCTTGAACCGGACGACTGCTTGGCGTGCGGTGAACGATGCGGACCTGCCGGTTCCCTCGGCCGGCGGCGCAAGAAGTTCTCGATCATTTGTTTCTGCTTCTTTCAGCGCACGCCCGAGGGGACAGCGTAGATTTTCACCCAGTCGACATGCATTATCACGTATTTAGGTGTTGTCTTGTCCCGGTGGCAATAGCCACTGCACCCTTGGTCGTTTTGGAGCCCGAGGCGGAAGGGTGTGCTTGGCACGAGGTTCTTTCGTGGGTTTGCCTGTCGCACTACCGTCCACTGCTTGTGGCCGTCCAGCCAGAACGTGATGTGGCTAGGCAACCAGTCCACGGTTATGACGTGCCACCGCGTGAAATCTGCCTTGATCCGATGGCCTGCTTGGTGGTTGTCGTGCCCATAGTGCAGAAACTCGGCTGCCGATTGGCGCGTCGAGTCGAACACCTCGGCGAGGTCTATCTCGCCCTCATCAGGCCAGTTCTCGTCACTTGGCCACAGCAGAACGACGGCGGCATAGCCTCGCCCCGGGTCCGCGCGGAAGCGGATCTTCCAGCGCCCGTAGGCCTGGTGGAACCGATCCCCTATCCCGCCTGAGACGTCACCGAGTCTCGGGTCGACATGGCCAATCAGCTGCAGCTCGCCATGCCTGACGCGGACGGCCTTGGCCGAGCGCCTGGGATGCCCTGGCCTGGGATGCAGGTCCGCGTAGATGAACCACCGCCGCCGGTTGAGCGTGGTCCCGCGGAAATTATCGATTCTGACCGGCTTTCCCCAGCGGATGCCCGTCGCGCTGGCCACGGCCAGATTGGGGTGCCTTCGCGCGTCGCCAGCGGCCAACCGATCGGTGCCGAAAGGGCGCTGCGCGCAGGCTGTCGCGGCCCCCGAAAGAGCGGCAGCCATGATCACACAGTTGAAAACCTTCCGGTTCATTCAGAGCCCCTCGCTTGTTGAAGCACCCGCTGTCTCGCGTGTTCAAACCTGCAGCGTAAAGAAGATCATTGCCAGCGGGTAACCACATGGCATTTGAACGGGCAACCACACGGCATCTATACGTGTTTTCCCGTTAGTCTCCGAACACCCGGCTGTGTATTCTTGCGGCACGAACAGCCGCTCCACAGAGCCGAAGATCACATTCTTAGCGTCCTACTATTAAGGCTAGGAGAGACCGTCGTGATGGAAAGCAGGGCAATCGATCCCCGTCCTGCTCTTCGCATTGCGCGCGATAGCCGGGTGCTTCTGCTTGCAGGCGTTCCTACCCTCACTGTGCTGGAGGCCCTCGCGCAGCGCCCGCTGTGGTCTTCGCACACGATCCTGGTTGTGGTCAATCTGGCCACGCTGGTGACTTTCCTGATCACAGGCGTTCTTCTGCGGGACGAACCCGGCCAGCGTGGGACATCGTGGGCGCTGATCCTGGCTGGCGTGAGCAGGCCGCTGGGCTGGCTGAACCAGTGGGGCACCGGGCCGCTGCCACTGTACGCGAGTGTTTTCGGATATCTCGATGACATCTTCGGCGCATGGGCATTGCTTCGCTACCCGAATCACCGCCTTGAACGTCATCAGCGGCGCTTCCTCGCAACGCTGTTGTTCTGGCTCGTCGGCGGTCCGGCTTTCCTCGCCGTTGTCTCACGCCCCGGCTGGCATCACTTCGCCACGTCGTCGTGGTGGCCAGGCTTGGCTCCAGACCGGCGCGTGTACGACCTCGGCTCAACTGTGGTCAATGCCGGCGCATTGGTACTCGCGGTGATCTTCATTGGATTACTGCTGAACAGGTTCTCGCGGGCGAAAGGGGTGGACAGGCTCATCCTCACACCGGTCTTCGTGGCGGCCATCGTGGCCGCGATCGCCGCCGGGATGGTCGTGACCGGGTTCTTGTTCTCGGCTGTCAGCGATGACCTTTTCACAATCGAGGGGGCGGCGGAACTGGCGGTTCCTCTGGCGTTTCTGATCTCGGTGATCCAGCGAGGGATTGCCCGTGGCGGGGTGGCCGACCTCACCGCGCAGCTATCCGGCCCGGATCCAACTAAGGCACTACGCCAGGCGCTCCGCCAGGTCCTCCGTGATCCGACGCTCGAAATCTGGCGCTGGGCGCCCGAGTGCGGCACCTACGTCGACAGCGACGGCCGACCAGCGAGTCCGAACCAACCCCGGGGCCGGATGGTCCTTCGCCTCTGCGCGAGCAACGGCCGACCGCTGGCCGTCATCATCGCCGACCGATCCGCCGCGCGTGACCGCGCTTTGCTCAAGGGCGCGGTGGGTGCCAGCCGGATGGCGTTAGAGAACGCACAACTGCAGGCTGATCTCAAGGCCAAGCTCAAAGAGACTCGAGCGTCAAGGACACGCATCGTCGAGGCCAGTCTTGCCGAGCGCAGACGTTTGGAACGAAACCTTCACGACGGCGCTCAGCAGCGATTGCTCGGACTCGCTGCCACCCTGCAGGCCGCGCAGACCCACGCCACCGATCCAGCCGTGATCGCTGCCCTGGAGCACGCGGGCACACAGCTGCGCGAAGCCCTCAGCGAACTTCGCGACCTCGCACGAGGCCTACTCCCGCCCGCGCTTAGCCACTCGGGGATCGGCGCCGCGCTTGAAGAAGTTGCCGAACGCCTCCAGGTCCCCGTGCGTCTCAACGTGACATGCCGACGGTTTGCCCCAGCGATCGAGGCCACCGCCTACTTCGTCATCTGCGAGGCGCTGACGAACACGGCGAAGCATGCTCAGGCGCACACGGCCGCTGTCCATGTCCGCTGCGAAGAGCAGATGGTGCTCATTAACGTCGACGACGACGGCAAGGGCGGCGCCGATCCGCATGGCGCGGGGCTCGCGGCTCTAGCGGACCGGGTCAATGCCATGGGTGGAGAGCTCGACATCGTGAGCCCGCCCGGGGGCGGCACGCACCTGAAGGCGAGAATCCCATGCGCGTAGCCCTTGCCGACGACTCCGGGCTCTTCCGCGACGGGCTGGCACTCCTGTTGCGCGCCGCCCGCGTTGAGGTGAGCACACAAGCTGCCAACGGCGCCGAACTGCTCGCGCGCATCGCACACGATCTGCCGGACGTCGCCATCCTCGACATCCGGATGCCGCCGACCTTCACCAACGAAGGGCTTACCGTCGCCGAGCACCTGCGTGCCCGCTATCCAGACGTGGGGATCCTCGTTCTCTCCGCGTACGCAGAAACCCCGCACGCCGTGCGCCTCATCGAGATCGACTCCCGCAAAATCGGGTATCTGCTCAAAGACCGTGTGACCAGCATTAACACCTTGATCGACGCCCTCGAGCGCATATCGGCCGGAGAGGCCGTCATCGACCAGGGCATCATCCAGCGGCTGATCGACCGCAAGCACGCGACAGACCCGTTCGCGTCGCTGACGAGCCGCGAACGTGAGGTTCTCGCACTAATGGCCGAAGGACGGTCCAACGCCGGAATTGCCCACCTTCTCGGCGTCGACAAGCGGACGGTGGAAGCGCCAATCGGTGATATCTTCCGCAAACTTGGCATCCAGCGCACCCCGGATGATAATCGGCGGGTCCTTGCGGTCTTGACTTGGCTGCGCGCGGCCGGGAACCGCTAAGCCGGCATCTCTGGCTCACAGCGGCTCGCCCGGCGATGCACCGGGCTGTATCAGGCGCGGGGGGCCCGCCTCTTACTGGTCAGGATCTTTCCAGAGGGGGGTTTCATGAGTTCAACGACAAACGACCATGGCGATGCGGTGCGGTCGGCGCTCGCCGAACAGCTCGGCACCACCGAGATCGACATCGTCTCCGAGGTGGCTGCGCGGCTGCCGTCCGGCGAAGAGGTGCGGCTGGTCCATGCCGCCGTCCGCGGACAGCCGAACCGGACGGCATCGGTTGCGGTCGACGCCAGTGGCGCGGTGCACTCGCCGCGGCGGTTCGAGGCACTGGCCGGCCGCGATCTCTTCGCGCCCGAGATGCACGTGCCCGAGCTTCCCGCCGGGGCGCCACCACAGCCGATCACGATCGACCCGGCGGCCAACGACTTGACGCTTCCTGAATGTGCGACCGAGGACGAGACGATCACGGTCCACGTGCCCATATCGGGGGTTCCGCCACAGGCCGACGTCTACCTGCTTGCCGACACCACGGCAAGCATGGGCCCCATCATCACCACGGTCCAGGCGGGCATCGACACGGTCCTCAACACGGCCTTCCTTGGCGACATCGCATGGGGCGTGGGGAACTACAAGGATTTCCCGATACCCGCACCCAACCCGTACGCGTTTCAGCCCCAGCTTCCCCTGACGCCTGGCGCGGCTGGCGTCGCCGCCGCCAAGCTCGCGGTGATGGCCTGGTCGGCGAGCGACGGTAGCGACACGCCCGAGGGACAGTTGTTCGCGCTGCAGCAGATCGCGACGGACCCGGCGATCGGCTGGCGGCCTGGCAGCAAGCGGATCCTCGTCTGGTTCGGCGACGCACCAGGGCACGACCCGATCTGCCAGGCCATCTCCGGTGTCCCCGACATCACCGAGGCCACCGCCAAAGCGGCGCTGTTGAACGACCCCAAGATCACCGTCGTTGCGATCAGCACCGATACAGGAACCGCAGGCGCCCTGGACGGCGACCCGACCGCCGGCTCCACCGACTACGGCGTGTGTACCGTCGGGGGCACCGCGGGCCAGGCCACCCGCATCGCGGCGGCTACCCCCGGTGGCTCGCACACCAGCGGCGTGAACACGGCCACCATAATCGCCAAGCTGGTCTCGCTCATCTCCTCGGCCGTACACTCCATCGGCCACCTGGAGCTGCAGCCCACCGGAGCGATCGCGCAGTTCGTCACCTCGATCACTCCGTCCGGCTACGACTCGCTGCCCGGCGACGTGGAGCACACCTTGCCGTTCGATGTCACCTGGACGGGCGTACAGGACTGCGCGGACAAGGACCAGGTCTTCACGGGCAGCATCGATGTCGTGGCCGACGGCGTCGTCATGGCGAGCAAGCCGGTGAAGATCACCGTGCCCGCCTGCCGCTGGCACCACTCGGTCGAGATGATCTGCGGCACCCAGAAGGGCGGCGAGGGGCACGACCTATGCCAGACGGTTGTCGACGGCCGTTACGCCACGGCGGTAACGATCTACAACCCGTCCACCTGCGTGGTGCGGCTAGTGAAGTACTTCGCGCCGCTTGTGCTGCACGGCGATCCCGTCGGGCGCGAGCCGAAGAAGGTGCGGGCGAGGCCCTTCGCGCGGCTTGAACTCGCGCCAGGCGAAGCGACACTCGAGGACTGCTGCGCGCTTGAGGCAGCGGTCGGCAAGACCCCGCCGGGCAACCCGCTCGTGCTCGGCGTGCTCGACATCGTCGCCGACCACGCGCTCGAGGTCACAGCGACGCACACGGCCAACGGGGCCGGCCCGGCGGCGACCTCGATCACCGCACGCACGATCAAGCCCCGACGGGCCTGAGCACGGTCCGAGCCGACTGAGTCGGTCCGAGCCGGCCTGAGCCGGCCTGAGCCGACCCGAACGGCCCGAACGGCCCGAACGGCCCGAACGGCCCGAACGGCCC
>Ga0137365_10004825_pt1 | contig 10811 bp, 7 predicted proteins | sample SagtaG_9_FD_104799 | JGI IMG/M metagenome (GOLD analysis project Ga0137365, IMG submission 104799) | Vadose zone soil microbial communities from Sagehorn Ranch, Mendocino, California, USA - Sage1_L_40_16 metaG | ecosystem: Environmental > Terrestrial > Soil > Vadose zone | place: USA: California... | reverse complement strand
TATACTGGCGGCCCAACGAGGATCTACACGTGTATATACGGTTGATAGAGAAGGAGCAGGCAAACAACCTCCAACGCTAACACCAGGAAATATGCATGTACTCGATTTCAGTATTGATCAGTCCAGGAGCACAGCCGCAATACTGATCGAAAATCCTACACATGTAGCTGAGATTTTTGTAGGTTCAATCTCTGCCCCTGGTGAATTACGCAAGTTAACGAACTTCAACGATGCCCTTTTCGATGAGCTGGCACTTGCGACACCTGAATACATGCCTTATACCGGCGTAGATGGCTGGCCGATGGACGGTTGGATTCTCAAACCACAGGACTTTGATGCGAGCAAAAAATATCCGCTCATCGTTGAGATTCATGGCGGGCCGAATACACAGTACGGCTACGGCTTCATGCATGAAATGCAGGTGCTCGCAGCGGCTGGCTACGTCGTGCTCTTTACCAACCCGCGCGGTAGCCTGGGTTATGGACGAGACTTTGCGCTGGCAGTGCGAGGCGCGTGGGCCGAGAAAGATTCGCTGGATATCATGGCTGGCGTTGACGAGGTTATACAAAAAGGCTACATCGACGAACAACGCCTGGGCGTGATCGGTGGCAGCTACGGTGGTTTCATGACAAGCTGGTTGATCGGCCATACTGACCGCTTTAGAGCAGCGGTAGCAGATCGCAGTGTGATCGACCGCTTTTCTTTCTTTGGTAGCAGCGACATTGGCTGGGATTTCACCGATGATGACATGGAAGTGGCGCCCTGGGATGACCCAGAGCGCTATATGCGCATGTCGCCCATCACCTATGTCAAGAACATACACACTCCGGTGCTGATCATCCACAGCGAAAGCGACTTGCGTTGCAATATCGAGCAATCCGAACAACTTTTTGCTGCTCTGAAATACATGGGTCGCGAGGTGCTTTTCGTGCGCTTTGAAGGTCAAAGCCACAGCCTTTCACGCGGCGGTCACCCCAAGTTGCGCCAGGAGCGACTGAGGCATATTCGGGCGTGGTTTGAGAAGTATTTGTAGCTGAGCACTCCAAGGGCGACCGCAAGGGACCATATTGTCATCCTGAGCAAAGCGAAGGATCTCTGTGCCCATCACGATAGATCCCTCGCTTCGCTCAGGATGACAAGTGAGGGATGCAGGCAGATCCTTCGCTTTGCTCAGGATGACATGTGAGACGAGACCGCGCTCCCTACCCACGGGCGACCATAAAGGCCCACCCATCCACCCTTCACCACTCTCGCCCCTATGGATGCTGATGGGCTTTTTGCTTTTGGGGCATAAAAAAGCGTTCCTCGAGCGTTCTAGTATCAAAGGTCTGCTTTTCCTCACGGCTTTCGCCGGAATAGGGGCAAAACCCAGAAAGAAGAAATATTGTCCCTTTTGTGGTCGCAAGATAGACTCCCTCAAAACATGCCCATATTGCGGAGAGTCTGTTTAGGCTAGTGCTTATCTTGGTCCTACCTGACGAGATCTCGTGCAGTAAGCACGAGTTTTCGATCGGAGAATCTAACAGCTTTACTGTGAGGAATTATCTTCTTGTCGATGTTGCGAGTCTTTTTCTTGTTCACGGAGTGAAAGGAAGAAGAATAAGGATAGGGATAGAGGGATACAGAGTAGCAGGATCAGCAAAGCTGCTTGATTACTGAACAAACCATCCGTACCCGAAGCTAAAAAATTATCTCCAAACCAGAGGACCACGGCAGCCAAAACAAGCAGGATCGCTACTATAGCAACAACTTTCATCGAGAGTGTTTCCTTTCTGCTCTATGTTTCTCTGATTCGACATTACCCTTGGGAGTACCAGGCGGTTCGATAGAAAAACTCATACTAGAATGTAACAGATCGTAGTGAAGTTTACAAGGGAAAACAAATATACAGACAGCCCTGGTGGCAAGAGAATAAGCATTGACAAGCTATATGGGAGAGATTATTATTGTGAGAGGAATCTCTTGATTTAGTCATCTTTGTTTACTCCCTGGAAGTTTTCATCATACTACCCCAAGCATAGTTGCTATACAGTATTGATGACAGGAAGATGGACATGCGCAGTAATACCCTGAATAATCGCTATCGCCTGGACAAAAAAATCGGAGAAGGTGGCTTCGCGCATGTCTTTTTAGCCACTGACCTGCTCCTGGGCCGCCAGGTAGCGGTCAAGGTGATGGAAGAAAGCCAGATTAAGGACAAAGAGCTATTGGCCCGATTCCACAAAGAAGCACAGGCGATTGCTGCCCTCGATCATCCAAACATCCTCCAGATCTATGACTTCGGAGTAGTCAAAAGCACTCCCTATCTCGTAATGCCCTATATCAGTGGAGGCTCGTTGGCTGATTTCATGAAACAGGGCACGTTTACTCTTGATGAGATCGGGGTCTACCTTGATCAGATCGGCTCTGCACTGGATTATGCTCATCAACGTGGTATCGTTCATCGTGATATCAAGCCGAGCAACCTGCTGATGCGTCCCAATGGACAATTGGTGCTGATGGATTTCGGATTAGCAAAAATACTCCAAAATCCTGCACTACCGGAACAAACGGCCATCGTTGGCACAGTTGCTTATATGGCTCCCGAACAGTATTATGGCCTGGTGAGCGCCGCCAGCGATATTTATATGCTTGGTGTACTCTTATATCAGATGCTTGCCGGAAAATTGCCATTTGAGGGTAATACCACCGCCATGGTTGTTGGACACGTCCATTTAGCTCTTGGTTCGCTCAGTGCACAGCCCACAATGCGCCCGGTTCACCCTGCCGTTGTCCATGCACTGGACCTTGTACTCGCGCAAGTGCTTGCGAAGCTTCCTGTTGATCGCTATCCGACCTGCCAGACTCTCTGCTCCGCTTATTATACTGCTCTAAATGCCGATCCAAATAGAGCAGCCAGGTACCATAGTAGCGATAAACAACCGGTCGCGTTACCTGCTACCGTCTCACCCACGCGGGTGCGCGGGTTGTCAGATGCGACGATTATCGATCCGCCAAGTAAGCCTCCTGTCCCTATCTCGCCAATACCAGCGTGGGGCGCATTTGATGCCACGATTATCGACTCGCCAAGTAAGCCTCCTGTCCCTGTCTCGCCAACACCAGCACTAGATTCGTCGGATGCAACAGTGCTCGCACCCAGTGAGCTACAACACAAAAGGGTAGCACTCAAGTCGCCACGCTTGTTAGTCACTACGGAGCCTGACAAGGGTTTCCGGGCGATATTTGACCTCAAAGGCGAAACCATAACATTAGGGCGAGCAAAAGATAATGACCTCTCCCTGCCCCTTTTGATCATTTCGCGCCACCACGCGGTGTTGAACCAGCTCCACAGCGATTTACAGGAGCCATCTTACAAAATTGTTCAGCTCAAATCGGTCAATCCACTCTTTTTCAAAGGGAAAAGAGTATCGGAGAAAGTGTTGGAGCATGGAGATACCATTGAGATCGGTGTGCGGGGACATGCCGAATATATCGTAAAGCTTATGTATCAAGCTGCAGAATAGAACTCAAGAGGAGGCAATACTATGGCGGTATCCACTTTTAGCCAGGTAGGCAGACTACTAAGGGGACGCGAAGTGCAGTTCAGGGCTGTTGTCATTACGGCACTTGCCTCATATCTTGCGCAGTTAATCGGCATTTTGTTGCACTGGCCACTCTGGGCCATTGCGCTGGCAACAATCCTTCCCTGGGTACCGCTCTTCTCGATGAAGGTGTTATGGACCAGCAAACACTACGGATTCATGGCTCTATATCTCGTGATTATGATTCTACAAGCAGGCCACGTTGGTGAGCATGTGGTGCAGGTGCTCCAATTTATCTTCATCTACAACCCGGCGCACAGTTGTTACGGCTTTAGCTGGTACGGGATTTGTAAGGATGCCCACGGGGTCTTTGGGGAACTTGACCGTGAGACGGTGCATTTCATCTGGGATGGGTTGATCCTCGTTGCCTGTATTGTGGTAAAAGTCCACTTTCGAAAATCAAAAAATATCTGGTTGACTCTTGCTCTTGTAGCAGCCGCCATACACCAGGCTGAACACATTTTCCTATTTGGCACTTTCTTGTTTGATAACAACTTCTACCAGAACGGTGGGTACTTTCTTGGTATTCACATTGCCAGCGGGTATGGGGCACAAAATGGCGTTATGGGTCACGATGGCCTGGTGGGGACGCTTATTCCTTTCATTAATCCGATCTTACCGGCCCGCATCCCACTGCATTTCATCTACAACACGTTCGTATTGATCCCAATGCTGCTGGGTTTTCGCAAGCAGGTACAATATATCTACGATGAATGGCTCGCAAAGGCGCTACCGAATCTCACGGAAGAGCAGTTGATTGCAGCAACTGTTCAGTCTGAGAATGTGAAATTCGCGCCTGGTCAAATCGTTTTCCGGCAGGGCGATCCTGCTGACAAGTTTTATATCATCACAAAAGGCCAGGTCGATGTTTTGCGTCAAGATGAAAAGACGGGCCAGGAAATTCAAGTAGCGCGGTTGAGTGAAGGCCAGTACTTTGGTGAAATTGGAATACTTGGCAATACCGGGCGGACTGCAACCATCAAAGCCGTTACCCAGGTGGAGTGCCTGACATTGAACCGTGATGTTTTCAAGGAAATGATAGCCTCTTCGAGCGCTGCCTACAAAGATGTGGATGTCGTGCTGCGTCGTCGCCTCGTCCATCTAGGCGCCTTGCAGGGCCTTCCGGTCCAGGATTCAGTCAATGCCGATCCGGATACCGTTTTGAAGACACGTATGATCCGTGATCGTCTTAAAATGCTCGAAGGCAATGATATAAGCAAGATGTACGGTAGAACTGCGTCCAGCGTTGCTGACACACCCACCCACATAAGGCCGATTCACGATGTAGGCTTTGGAGGCGTAGCTACTGTGGCGGAACGCCCAGACACTACTCCTTCAATAACTATCCCCGTATCATCCAATAACGGCTTCCATCGAGGTGTTTTACTGGTACGGACAGGTCCTTCTGCTGGAATGCGCTATGAGATCAATACTCCACATATTATCGTTGGACGCCGCAGCTCGGAAACCCATTCCTCCAAACTAGATGTATCGACGATGATGATCGATGATGGTCGCGTTTCACGTCAACACCTGGAAATCGTCGCCAAACCAGATGGCCTCTACGCGCGTGATATGGGGTCAGCGAATGGGACCTGGCTCAATGGCAGACAACTCAGTGGCGAACTCGTTCACATAGAAAATGGCGCGGAAATTCAACTCGGCCCCGACACTATGTTAAATTTTCGGATGAGTTAAATGGCAAGACAGATTGCGAACAAGAGGCGAGTGCTGATCCTGGGAGGAGGCTTTGGAGGTGTCACAGCCGCACAACGCCTCCAACGCCACTTCAAAAGAGATGCGAGTGTTGAGATAACACTGGTTAACCGCGATAACTATTTCGTATTCGTGCCGCTGCTGGCTTCAGCAGCTTCAGGTTCGATTGAGACACTGCACATTCTCAATCCTATCCGTCGCATGATACCAGGCATTTCTTTTCGCGCAGAAGAAGTGATCGGAATCGATCTCAACCGGCAGGTGGTAACTACGGCTTCAGCCATTACCGGTCGCGAAGTTCGTCTACCCTATGATCACCTGATACTTGGCCTGGGTAACATCATCAACCTGGCCTCATTGCCTGGTGTTGCGCAGCATGGCAAAACGATGAAAAGCCTGGGTGACGCCCTTCATTTGCGCAACCACGTTATTTCTATGCTAGAAGCAGCAGATGTGGAGATTGATCCGCACATGCGCCAGGAACTATTGACGTTCGTGGTGGCCGGTGCCGGGTTCAGTGGAGTCGAAACAGTAGGCGAACTCAATGACCTGGTCCATGAAGTCTCCAGAAACTATCCCTCGCTGACCAGGGAAAGTATTAAAGTCATTCTCCTGCATAGTCGCGAGCGCATTCTACCCGAAATGGGGGAAGGGCTGGCCAATTTCGCACTCACCAAGCTGCGGCAACGGGGTGTAGATGTGAGACTGAAGACTCGTATTACTGCTGCCACTCCCCACGAGGCGATTCTGGGTACAGGCGAGCGTATTCCGACGCGCACCCTCGTGGTCACGGTTGGCGCGGCTACCAATCCTGTACTGGCCTCATTGGCATTGCCCCACGATAAAGATCGCATCCTCACAGATGCTTTTATGGCTGTGCAAGGTATGCCTGGGGTCTGGGCATTGGGAGACAATGCAGCTGTACCCAACGCGGCAGCTAACGGCGAGTTTTCACCACCAACGGCCCAGTACGCGCTGCGGCAGGGCAAGCGCCTGGCCAATAACCTGGCAGCGGTGATACGCGGGCAGCCTCAACAACAGCAACCATTTGCCTTTCCTGGGCTTGGCCAGCTTTGCCTGGTGGGGCACCGCGCAGGGGTAGCCGAATTAGGTGGCGGCATAAAGCTTTCAGGCTTTATCGCCTGGATGATGTGGCGCAATGTCTACCTGATGAAACTGCCGGGCTGGGAGCGCAAAGTGCGTGTCGGGTTAGACTGGGGCCTTGATCTGCTGTTCCCACGCGAACTGTCCTATATCAATTTTGCGCGCACCCAGGTGATAAACCAGGCTCATTATGAGGCTAATGATTTCATTATCCATCAAGGAGATGTAGGCGATCAGTTCTACGTGATCATATCAGGCGAGGTTGAAATCAGCAGAGAATTACCGAATGGACAAACAGTTCTGATGGGGAAGTTAGGCAAGGGCGAGTACTTTGGGGAATCGGCGCTCTTGACAGGTAGACGCCGCAATGCCAGTGTACAGGCCACGACTCCCGTGGACCTGATGTGCCTGGGCCGCGATGAATTCAATGACCTGGCCGGCTCCTGGCTCAAGCTTTCAGATAGCTTGCAGGTGCTGTCCGAAGAGCGAAATAGAGCACTAAGCGGCAACATTGCGCAAGACTATGATTTCCGCACCATAATGGCAGGTTCGCAGCTTGGGCCTCGTTTGGCGGAGCTGCTGAAGGCATCTACCGGCGTTGATCCTGGCGCAGAGGCACCTCAACCGTCCTATGTCCTCCCACTCACATCGCTGCCCTACCTGGTTCGCAGTGATGGAGCAGAATTGCGCCTTGAAGGTGATGTGTTAAATCTCGGACGCGCCCCCGATAACCACGTTGTGGTGAACGATCAGCGCGTCTCACGCTATCACTCCGTGTTAAAGCGACAGGGAACAGATTACATTCTTGAAGATGCCAGCACTCCCAATGGAACCTACGTCAATGACCAGCGCATCCAGCATCGACTCCTGGCTGCTGGCGATGTCATCCGCGTAGGCCATACCACATTTGTCTATCGCATACCTGTAGCCGAACAAAGCGGCACATAGCAATGTACAAATTGCGCCAGGCCACCGAGACCGATTATGCCTTCCTCTACCACCTCCACAGGGTAACAATGAAGGACTATGTTGCCCAGACCTGGGGTTGGGACGAGACCTTCCAGGCAGCCATATTCAAGGACGGGTTCGATCCTGGACACTCTCAGATCATAGTCGTCGATGGGCGAGATACGGGCGTTCTCTCGATGGAGCGTCGTATCGACACACTGTTTCTCGCTAATCTTCGAATCCTACCGGAGGAGCAGAGGCATGGCCTGGGAACGGAGATCATCAAAACAATCCTGGCACAGGCTTCTCGTGAGGACATACCTGTCACTCTGCAAGTCTTGAAAGTCAATCCTGCACGCCACCTCTATGAACGACTCGGCTTTGTTGTCACCGGGGAAACGACGACCCACTATCTCATGAGCACCACACACTAAACGAGGCCCGCAAGTCTTACCTGACAAGATCTCGTGAAGCGTACGACAACCGGCCTGGAAGCAGAGGTTCAACCAGGGAACATCCTGCCGATCCACCGTGGAGGAAAAGAGCGCGCTTGCATCCAGAAGAGTGCCGCCTTCGGGGGCGGAGTTGGGGTTCCAAGGGGCCTTGCAGGCCTCTTGGAACCCCCTACTGAATAGTTACCTCTCATTTCTCAAAGAATGCCAGATTTACACGATCCACTGTTGGAACGAGCACCGATCTATCCAGGTACTTATTCCCGCGTTCGCAGGATGTTTCTGGTAGAAAAAGACAGGCATGACAGGCTGCTTCGTGCAAGGAATGCTCTTGTGAGCAGGTATGTTCGGCACACAACGGATCTGACGTGCAACTACGCATCTGGTCTAATGCTCCATCCAGGTGTCTTCCCAGTTGTTCCGGCACACCTAACCCAACAAGACCTCCCAATGTACCTTCGCTATCAGGGGCAGATGTGTAGAATAGGATGCCTGCCATTGGCCCATGATCATGTTCTGGTGGCAGCGAGTAGATACGCTCACGAATACTGGCAGCCGTATAGCCACACTCAAGCGTGAACTGGCGCATGAGCGCATGGGCAAACGAATGCAACAGTACATACCGCAGACCAGGATACCCGGCCTCGGGTGTTTCCACCTTTCTGGCCCGGCGCCACTGTATATGAGCTTCTCTGAAGGCACGGTCGTGCCTGTGGCGAACAGTTTCATCTAGCCACTTTTGCAACGCATCCTCGCGAAATTGGATGAAGATGCCCTCACCCCTGACCTCTGCGGCTGGCACCCAGGTGGAATGTTTACGCGAAATGGGAGCGCGACGATTCTCTGGCACCTCCAACATTTCGCTGAAATCTCCCGGCGCCTCGATGCGTGTAAAACCGATCAGCGCGCGCACCTCTCTCAAGCGCTCAACCAGCACAACCTGTTCGAGGTATTCTTCATAGCCTGTAGGCGGGGAGACGGCTGTCACCTTGAAGTCACGAGCGCTGGGAGCAAGAGCTGGATTGCTTAATACCTGCCATTCTGGCGCTTTCAGACTTGGTGGAGTCGAATCCTCACTTGACGATTGATTTTTCCTGGCCTCGACCTTCTCCCAGATCTCGTCAGTTGAATATGTGGCAAAGTGTTGTAAAACTCCTAACTGCCTCAACAGATCGATATTTTGCTGACTCTTGATCTTCTCCAGGATATGCCAGTGGTCATTAACCAGTTGAGCCAACTTGTCGACTGCGTTTGGTACAGCAAGCGCCGAGAGGACAATGGGAAACCAGCTATTTGAAGCACCGAGTAGAATGGTGCGTGAACGTTCCTCGCATGGTATGTTGTCGTACATGCGCAGGTGGGGATGTCGTCCCTTACATCCTGGAAGATGATTTACAGCCTCTTTGCCAAAAGCATCACCCATACGTTTTTGCTTCCCACAGGTTTCGCATTTCACCTGGACATCGACGGCCTCGCCCGATACACCCAGTTGAACTAATTTCAGTCGGGCTTGACACGGTATTTCCCCATGCACAAAATAAAGCCAGGGAAAATCATCCAGATGACCTGCTTTGCATGCAACAAGGAAACGTGCGGGCAAAACAGGAGGTGGTGAACCAGCTGAAGGACAGTTGACATGCACATAGCGTGTTCTATCTGCCCGGTAGTTGTCCGCCTTGAGTTGAAACAGACTGGAGTCAAGTGAGGCCAGCGTACGGCAGCGCGGGCAGAGCATCCAGCGAGGGAAGGCTGCTACAGGCACACCAATGGTTGCGCTCTCATCGAAAGGATTTGGCATGCCTTCTTGTTCGGGCGCTTCTGGTGGTGAGAGCAATCGAGACACTTGAGGACCTAGAATAGACTTTATAGCCTGCAAGAGGCGTTCTTCTCCGATTGGTTCGGGATACGGGTTTAACCAGTCCTCCAGACCCATGACGATGGTTGAGATAAAAGGCAGATCAACAACTGCGCCAATGCCGTAAGTAAAGAGTACCTGGCTTGGGCGTAGCTCACCTACGCGAAATTTTTTTCTGGTATTATTCATAATAGCTGCCTTTCAGAAAGAGCGACGCAAGTTCGCAAGGGGTGCCTAATATGCATCAACTGTAGGGGCGAGGGTGGCTGGGTGGATGTGGAGTGGGCCTTTATGGTCGCCCGCCAAGGGTCGCGTGAAGATGTTGGCTCGTAGATGGCTAGGCTGCATGCCCCACCCCCGGGCGACCATAAAGGCCCTCCCTTCCCCACTCTACCACCCTCGCCCCTACTTATGTTGATGAGATTATACATTGGCATCTCCTGTTCCGGTGGGGCTTTCGAGGGCGTCGCCCAGGCTACGTTCATCTAAGATCAGGTTTATTGATGGTTCTACGTCGCGCAGCGAGTTGAGACAGGTAAAGGGTTTCCAATCGCTCAGTCCTGCTTGTTTCAGCAAACCGACGGTATGTCCATCCCTCTTCATTTTGTAACCAAGTTCGGTCCCGACATTGGCGCTTGCAGCTTTCAGCCAGTAGGCTCGCAGGTCTTCCAGCGCGGCGCGAACATTCTCGCCAACTTCTGTGCTACCGCTTACCGTGATTGCACGCTTATAGATGTCATTGATGGCCTCAATGAAGTAAGGATGAGTCCCATCAACCATTCCGGCTCGATCGTTCGCGTTAAACTCTGGACCGAGCAAACGCACGAAGCTGACCAGCAGGGCACTCAATCCGCGATCTAATGCGCGTGGCGCAAAGGGCGTGACTGAGAGAGCCTCTACTTGCTGATAGAAGGTCGCGTGATAGTGTTCAAATTGCTCATAGTGTGACAGGTCGCGTGGACGAGCCCAGTTGAACACTACGCAGACCAGTCCAGGAGCGTTACGCCCCACTCTACTGGTGGCCTGGATGTATTCGGCAGTGGTTTTGGGCTGACCCGTCACGACCATCAGGCCAAGGCGCTTGACATCAACACCGACCGAAATCATGTTGGTTGCCAGCAGCACATCGATGCGCCTGGGCAAGCCATCTTGCTT
>Ga0137365_10004824_pt1 | contig 10811 bp, 10 predicted proteins | sample SagtaG_9_FD_104799 | JGI IMG/M metagenome (GOLD analysis project Ga0137365, IMG submission 104799) | Vadose zone soil microbial communities from Sagehorn Ranch, Mendocino, California, USA - Sage1_L_40_16 metaG | ecosystem: Environmental > Terrestrial > Soil > Vadose zone | place: USA... | reverse complement strand
TCCTGTTATTTCGTCAGGTGACTACGTTGCAGCCGCGCGCGATTTTGTTTTGGGACATGGCCGCGTGGCACATGGCCTGGAACGCGAGTGTAGCAGCAATGAACGATCAGACCCAGCCGCGCATGGCCCTACGGATCAAGGCGCAGCGGGAATATTTCGCCCTCGGTAAGGATTTTCTCGAACGCGGGATAAAAAATAATCCTGGGGAACCGCACCTCTATGAAACACTAGCGCGCCTTTACAAAGAAAAATACAATGATCACGCGCGCGCTTCCGAATTTTTTGAGAAAGCGGCGGCATTGCCCCGGGCCCCAGGTTATGAAAAACGCTTCGCGGTTTACGAGCTTTCGTATTGCGACGGCCGCGAACACGAAGCGTACCAACGTTTGCATCAGCTTTATGACATGGGCAAAAACGAGCGGCTCCCGACTTTGATCACCCGCCTGAAGTTTCTCGAAGAGAAATTAAACATTCCGCAGGATCAGCGAATTCCGGACGTAGAGCGTTGAATCGTTACATCGCTACATTCTCTCCGTTTTAACTTTGTAACCTTTTGTAACCTTTTAACGTTTTAACCATCAGTCATGCGTTTCGCGATCTTCAGTGATATTCATGCCAATCTCGAGGCACTCGACGCCGTCCTGGAGGACGCGCATGAGCACAACTGCACGGATTTTGTTTGTTTGGGAGACGTCGTCGGTTACAACGCCAACCCGCACGAGTGCGTCAAGCGCGTTCGCGACATGGACTGCCCCATCGTCAAGGGCAACCATGACGAACAGGCCTCGTTGATCGAATCCTCACGCGACTTCAATGAACTTGCTGAGCGCGCTATCGAATGGACGCGCAATCACCTTACCGCAGAGGACAAAACGTGGCTGCGCGACCTGCGCTTGCAGCGCCAGGTGCGCGATTTTACCATCGTCCACGCCACCCTCGATACCCCGGCACGATGGGGTTACGTCTTCAACAATCTCGACGCGGCTGCGAGTTTCACCTATCAGCACACGACCGTTTGTTTCTTTGGCCATACTCATGTGCCTAGCGCCTTTATCCGCGATAACGGCGTCAGACGCGTCACTACCGAGCTGCTCCGGATCGAGACGGACAAAAAGTATTTCATTAATACCGGCAGTGTCGGTCAACCGCGCGACGGTAATTGGCGCGCCGCCTACTGCATTTATGACGTGGAGAACAACGTCGTCGAGCAACGGCGCGTAAAATACAAGGTCGCCACCGCGCAAAAGAAAATCGTCAAGGCCGGCCTCCCGCCACCACTCGCGGAACGACTTGCGATTGGCCGATAAGATCGACAATCTGACCGCTGACATCTGAAAAAGATATTGATCATCAAGCCGAGCTCGCTCGGCGACATCGTGCACGCTTTGCCCGCCGTCGCGCTGGTCCACGACGCCAATCCCGATGCTGAAATCACCTGGGTGATCATTCCGGAATTTGCTCCGCTCCTCCGCGGAAATTCCGACGTGCATCATGTCCATATTTTTCCACGCGGCGAGTTTCGCGGCCTCGGTGCGCCGCGCAGTTTACGGCCGTGGTTGAAGATAACGAGAGAACTTCAGCCCGATCTCGCTCTTGATTTTCAGGGACTGTTGCGCAGCGCGTTGATCGGGAAAATTAGCGGCGCGAAGGAAATTTATGGAATGAGCGACGCGCGCGAAGGCGCACGCTTCTTTTACCACCGCGTCGCAAAGGTCAATCGCCGCGAGCACGCGGTCGAGCGTTATCTCAAACTGGCGGAATGCGCTGGCGCCACCGTCGGCGCGCAGCTTCGTTGTCCGTTTCCCACCGGCGATATGCTCCCGCGCTTCGATGAATATCCGCCCTTCATTTTATTGCACCCATTCGCTCGCGGCGACGGCAAATCGCTCTCCAACGGAGTGATCGAGCAATTTTGCGAGGCCTTCGCGCCTACTCGCGTCGTAGTCGTCGGACAATCGGACCGCAAGATCGATACGCCGCAAAATTGCATCGAACTGACCAACCAAACCTCACTTCTGCAATTGATCCGACTGATTCGAGTCGCGCGTTTTATCATTAGCGTTGACAGCGGTCCGATGCACATCGCCGCCGCCGTGACCGATCGTCTGTTGTCGATCCACACTTGGACAGATCCGCGCCGCGTCGGCCCCTATAATCCGGACGCCTGGATTTGGAAGAACGAAAAACTTCTTCGTGTCAGCGAACTAGAAACTGCGCGCGGGCTGCGCCGGTCGCGCAAGTTCAAAACCAAACACGTCGCCGCCGTTGTCGAACTCGTTCGCCCGCTCGTGCCGATCGATCCAATGCTGGCGTAAGGTCGATCTTAGAACTGCGCAGCCGCCGACTTTGAACGAACATGATAAGTCGGCAACGTTCCGTAACCTTTCGCCAATGGCGTTTGCCCGACGTAATCGCAGGTAAAACTGCCAGCGCCTTGCGCGGCGGCCAGCGCGGCGAACGCTTCGCTTCCGTACACCTGGCCGGCCGGTGTGATCGGTTCGATTCGCGCGGCCCGGCTCACATGCGCGCCGCTGTAAGTCCGCGTTCCGGTGATTGGATCGTCGAATTCGTAAACCGGGCCCGCGTGCAGGCCGATCCGCAAATTCAAGCCCGCGCGCAATCCTTTCTCCTCCCATTTTGTGATTGCGACCAGATTTGCAAGCTCAAGCGCGAACTTGCCCGCCAGATCGACATCGGAAAAAACGAAATAAAGTCCGTCGCCCCAAGTGTTCTTTGCAATGATCGTCTCACCAAACTTCTCACTCAGTTCCGCGATCGCTCCGAGAAAATGCTGCACAAATCGCGGGACTTCAGATTCGGTGAGTTTGCTAAAGCCAACAGCGTCGGCGAAAAGAATCGCGACAACGCGCGAAGCAAATTCTGTTTGCAGCGGCGGTCTGTGACCGCCGTCTGGTCGGCGCTCATGGAGCGCTGCTACAGATTCGACCGAGATTTTTGCTAGATCAATAATCTCGGGTTTATAACCGCGGTTTTGCCAATTTCGAACCACACTGGCTGCGCCGCCCGGGCCATCACCGGCTACGCCATCCCAAACCGCGAGAGGAATGAGCGCGGCATCAAGCTGGCGAGCGTGGATCGCGGCCAGACCGAGGAGCAGCTCATTGCAGAACTCATAGGAAACACCGCCAATCTCCAGCTTTTGCGTCGAAGCTGTGCTGACGCGCGCCGCCCGCTCGAGGACACGATCAAAACGCTCACACCAGTTGGAACCGGCAATAAAGTCGACGCTGTCGCGAACAAATTCCTCCCTGCCGTAGGGCAACACCACCGAAACCTCCGCGTCGACATCGAGCATCGCTTCGAGAAAAAGAATGTCCGAGCCGCAAGCCGCCGAAGCGAAACCGAATCCCGGTTGGAGCTTGTCGATCCGCGCGCAGATCTTTTTCGCCACCACCGGTTCGAAGTCACTTGGGAATCTCGCAATCGCGCGCTCCGGCCGGTCGATCATATGGCCCGCAAACACGATCACTGCGGGAACGTGAAGGTAATTGTCGATCTTCGACGAGTCCTCATCCCAGTGTTGGAGGATCAAACGCGCGTTGCGCCGACTCGAATGAATGTCGCCAAAGCGATGCGCTGCTTCCTTCGCCGCGCGCGCATACCATTCTTCCGCCTCGCCCCACTCGCGACAGATCAAAGCTGCTTCACCCAGGGCTGCCAATTCCCAGTATTGATCGCCGCCGGGATCCTGAACCTCTTTCAAACATTGCGCGCGGACCATCTTCGCGATTTGACAGGCGCGTTCGGTTTCTCCAACGAGCAAATCCATGGTCGCGGCATTGATCCCAGTCCAATAACCGCCGCTTAATTGATAGGCTTGTCCGTAAATATCGGCTGCACGCCGCAGAAATTTTTCACGCTCGAGTTTCGTTGCCGCGTCTGTAGCGAGATCCTTGTAAGTGCGACCGAGCATGCCAAGCGTTTCTTCGTCGGTTTGTCCATCCCGCCGCAAGCTCTCGAGAACCGTGTTCGCCCGATCCGTCGCTCCGCTGCGCGCCAACGCCAGGCCCTGCAGTTGCCGCAGTCGCACATCGTCTGGAAAGGCCGACAGTCCTTCGGTCACGACATCGAAGGCGAGCAGCGGCTCGCCCTGCTGTAACATTTTCTTCGCGATCAACCGATAGCTCTCCGGCGATTGCGACCATTGCTTCGTCTGGCGCGCCCGCCAGATCGACATCAACTGCGCCAAATCAGCGACGACAATCGACTGAAGCAATTTGTCGATCTTGTTTGACACGTCTCGAATACTAGTTGTTGGCCGCGCGTTGTTTGAAAACGAATTCCGCGAGCGACAAATCGCGCGGGTAGGTGATTTTGAAATTGAAGTCCTGATTGGGTACGAGAACGACTTTGCGGCCGAGATGTTCGACCGCGGACACTTCGTCGGTGACCGAAATATTTTTTGCTGCAACCGTTTCGTAAGCTTCGACCAGAAGCTTTCTCGCAAAAATTTGCGGCGTTTGCATGGTGAAGAGTTGATGTCGATCCACTGACTCGCTGACAACAAGATCGACATCGGCGCGCTTGAGCGTGTCTGTGATTGGCTCGGCGAGTGCGGCCGCGCCATGCGTGCGACAAATTTCAAAGACAAGCGTGATTTTTTCCGGCGTGATCAGCGGCCGCGCGGCGTCGTGCACGGCAACGAAATCAGCCTTTGGATCGACATGCCCCAACCCGGCGCGGACGGAATCCTGACGAAGCGTTCCGCCCGCCACGACTTGTCGCACCTTTGTCTGTTGCCCAACGATTTTGCACAATTCAGCAAGACTGTCGTTGCGCCCGACCAGGATGATTTGGTCGACGCAACTAGTGCGTTCAAACGCGTCGATGGTATGCGCGATGACGGGCTTTCCAGCTAATGGCGCAAAGAGTTTGTCAAAGCCCATCCGTTCGCTGCTCCCAGCGGCGACGATGATTGCGCTCAGCATTTGGAAAAGGAAAAACGTCCAACGTTCAACATCCAACGTTCAACGTTCAATTCAGAATCACGCCGTCGAGCGTTGAAAGTTGAGCGTTGAGCGTTGAGCGTTTTCTTCAAGTCAGTTGCTTCTGTACTTCCTGGCTGAGCGTCTTGCCATCGGCGCGCCCGGCAACTTTCGCTTGCAACGCTTTCATGACCACGCCCATCTGCGCCCTGGAAGTTGCGCCAACTTCCGTAATTGTGTCGCGCACAACTTTGGCGAGCTCATCGGCGCTCATTCCTTGCGGCAAATATGACTGCAAGATCGACAATTCGTCTTTCTCCTTCGCCGCTAGCTCCGCGCGTCCGCCTTTCTCGAAACTTTCGATCGAGTCCTGCCGTTGCTTGGCCTGCTTTCGAATCACCTGGACAGCTTCCGCGTCGCTCAACTGACCTTCGGCGCCCGATTTCTCGATCGCGGCATTAGTCAGCGCCGCTTTCAGCAACCGCAGCGTGCTCAGACGCGTCGGGTCCTTCGCACGCATGGCGTCCTTCAAACCCGAATCGATCCGTTCCGCTAAAGTCATGGCCAAGATAATTACTTCGACTGAATACGATTGTCGATCTTGTAGCCGCTGTCTTGAGGACGAGGCGCTTCGTGCAACGAAGCGGCTACAGATTCCCACTAATTCGCTCGGCACATTTGCGCACCGATTCTGAATCGCTCACCGAAACGACATCGACCTCTTTGCGTGTGCGCTTAAGCAAACCGGCGAGAACGCCGCCCGGGCCAACTTCGATAAACAAATTGCAGCCAAGCGCGACCAGCCGTTCCATACAATCGACCCAGCGAACCGTGCCGGTGACTTGATCTTGCAAGGTCCGGCGAATCTCAACCGGCGTTGCTGCTTCCGCGCCCGTGACATTGCTGATCACCGGAAAACGCGGCGGTTGCACTGGGGTATGAAGAAGCGCCGCACCTAGTTTTTGGTAGGCGCTTTCCATCAAACGCGAATGATACGCGCCGGCGACATTCAACAATGTCGCGCGACGAACGCCGCGCTCCTTTGCCAGTCCCACCGCAATTTCAACCTTGGCTTTTTCGCCTGAAATCACGATTTGGCCGGGCGCATTGATGTTGGCAACATCGACATCCGCATTTGCGGCCAGCGCGCGCACCGCGTTTTCGTCTCCGCCAATCATCGCTGCCATTGCGCCGTTCGTGGCCGCGCAAGCTTCATCCATCAATTCGCCGCGTTTCTGAACGAGTTTTAGCCCGTTTGCAAAATCAAATGTGCCAGCGGCAGCGTGTGCCGTCATTTCGCCTAACGACAGGCCGGCGGCGCCGCCAATCGGGAAATTGCCAGCGAGTTCGCGCAACACCGCCAGACATGCGAACCCATGAACATACAGCGCCGGTTGGCAATTCGATGTTCTGGTTAATTCTTCAATCGGACCGTTCCAGGCAATTTCGCTTAACTTTCGCCCAAGAATTTCGTCCGCTCGCCGAAACAAATCTGCTGCCGTCGGAAATTGCTCTGCCAAATCATGCCCCATTCCGACGCTTTGCGCGCCTTGCCCGGCAAAGAGGAGCCCAATCTTTTTCATGAGAGCAGACGATGCGCGCGGTGCGCGACAAAGCAACTGTAGCGGCGGTCTGCGACCGCCGAAAAGCGCGACGCTCATAGAGCGCCGCTACCGCCGCCCGAGTCAAGTTTGCTCTTGCGTGTAACCGTCGACTGGCGAGCATAATTCCACTTGTCGATCTTATGGCCTTCACCACGCGCGAGATTGAATCGCCTGATCCGGTGACGCGAGTTGTCGCCGCTGACGCGAAGTTGCGCCACGCCGACGACGATATTGGCGAGAAGATGGTGCTGAACATGGGGCCGTCGCATCCGGCGACGCACGGCGTTCTGCGGCTCGTGCTCGAGCTCGACGGCGAGATCATTACCAAAGCAACGCCGGACATCGGTTTCCTCCATCGCGGCGATGAAAAAATTGCCGAGAACATGCAGTACAACCAGTTCGTGCCCTACACCGACCGGCTTGATTATCTCGCGCCGCTTTCTAACAACGTCGCTTACGCGCTGGCGGTGGAGAAATTGATGGGCTGGGAAATTCCCCCGCGCGGTAAGGCGATTCGCACGATTTGCTGCGAGACCTCGCGCATTTCGTCGCACCTGCTCGGCCTCGGCGCGATGGCGCTCGATCTTGGCGCGATGACCGCATTTCTCTACACATTCACCGAACGCGAGAAGCTTTACGATCTGTTTGAGCTGCTCACTGGTGCGCGCTTCACCACTTCTTACACGCGGGTCGGCGGACAGATTCGGGATCTGCCGGAAAATTTCATCCCGCAGCTCAACAAATTTCTCGACAGTTTCATTCCGCAGCTCGACGAGATCGACAAGCTGCTCACCCGCAACCGCATTTTTGTCGACCGAACGCGCGACGTCGGCGTCATCCCGAAGGACCGTGCGATTGCCTACGCTCTATCCGGCCCGAATCTGCGCGGTAGCGGGATCGAACATGATTTGCGGCGGAAGCATCCGTATCTCGACTACGACAATTACGATTTCGACATCGTCATCGGCAGCGCCGGCGACTGCTACGATCGCTATCTCGTGCGAATCGAAGAAATGCGACAGAGCGTTCGCATCCTGCGCCAGGTCATCGACAAAATGCCGGGCGGCGCGATTAATGTCGTCGATTGGAAAAACATGACGCCGCCGAAATCGCGCGTCATGACCAAAATGGAAGAGCTGATCCATCATTTTATGGTCGTGACCGAGGGACTCGACGCGCCGCCGGGCGAAGTTTATTTCGCGGCCGAAAATCCAAAGGGCGAGCTGGGATTTTACATCAATAGCAAAGGAGGCGGCGTGCCGCACCGGCTGAAAATCCGGGCGCCATCCTTTGTCAATCTTAGCATCCTGCCAGAGCTTCTGCCGGGTTGCATGGTGAGCGACGTGCCGGCCGTGCTTGGCAGTCTGGACTTTGTCATGGGCGAATGCGACAGATGAACATGTCGATGTTACGAACCGTATTTATATTCGTAGTCGTGCTCGCGATCAGTGTTTCCTGCGCGGGCAAGCGCATCACCAAGTCGAATGTCGATGAAATCGCGGAAGGAATGTCGAAGAAACAAGTGGAATCGATTCTCGGCCCGCCCACCGACGTTGATAACAAGGATTTCGTCATCATGAAAAAGACGACTTACGTTTATCGGCAGGACAAGGACATGGTGACGATCATTTTTAAAGACGACAAGGTCACGGACAAGCAGAGCACGTTGTCGGATTGATTTTCTTTTCCGTGGACTCGACGAGCACACGCGTTCCCGCCGCGTTAGAGCGGAAAATGGATAAGGCGATTGGGCGTTACCCGCCGGAGCATAAACGCAGTGCTGCGCTCCCCCTGCTCCACTTTTGGCAGGAGCACTTTGGATTCATCAGCGATGAAGGAGTGAAGTGGATCGCGACCAAGCTCGACTTACAGCCAATCAACATTCTCGAGCTCGTCACTTTCTATCCGATGCTTCGCCAGCAGAGCGCTGGCAAAACGCACATCCGCGTCTGCCGTACACTCAGCTGCGCGATGGCAGGAAGTTATCGACTAATGGAAAATTTGCGCGATTCGATCGGACTGGAAGGAAAGATCGACAATAACGGGATGCACAGTCCGATTTCCGCGAGCCCGGACAGAAACTACAGCATCGAGTTTGTCGAATGCCTGGCCAGTTGCGGCACGGCGCCGGTTTGCATGGTCGGCGAAACTTTGCACGAAAATGTCGATCCAAACTCAGTTGTCGAGCTTCTCCGCAAGGAGCGGCGATTTTCAGACCACCGACCAGCCAAAAACGGCGGTTTGGAAACCGCCGCTCCTTCGAAATCGCCGCATCCATTAGAACATCGGCTCATTTTTAAAAACATCGACCAGGCCGATTGGAAGATCGACATCGACACCTACATCGAGGACGGCGGTTACGAGCAGCTAGAAAAGGCAGTGACCATGTCGCGGGCCGACATTGTAAATGAAGTAAAGACATCCGGCTTGCGCGGTCGCGGCGGCGCCGGTTTCCCCTGCGGCGTGAAGTGGAGCTTCATCAAGCCGGACGAGAAAAAACCCGTCTACTTGATCTGCAACGCCGATGAATCGGAGCCGGGAACGTTCAAGGACCGCTACATTATCCACCAAGACCCGCATCAACTGCTCGAAGGCATCCTGATCTCCTGTTTCGCCCTCAATGCGCGGACGGCGTACATATATATAAGAGGCGAATTCCCAGAAGGAGCAAAAATCCTGGAGCGCGCGATCGAGGAAGCGCGCAAGCGCAAATTCCTGGGCAAAAACATCCTCAACTCAGGGTTCGATGTTGAAGTTTACATTCATCGTGGGGCCGGCGCCTACATTTGCGGCGAGGAAACCGGCCTGATCGAATCGCTCGAAGGCAAACGGGCTTATCCGCGAATCAAGCCTCCCTATTTCCCGGCGGTGCTTGGGCTCTACCTGTGCCCGACGATCGTGAACAACGTCGAGACGCTTTGCCACGTGAAGCACATTATCGCGATGGGCGGCGCGAAATACGCGCAACTCGGTAGGCCTAACAATACCGGTACTCGCATCGTTTGCGTAAGCGGCGACGTGCAGCGTCCCGGTTATTTCGAAATCGAAGTCGGTGCGGTGACGATGGGGCAATTGATTTACGAAATGGCGGGCGGATTGAAATATGGGCGAACGCTAAAGGCGGTGATTCCGGGCGGCAGCTCGGCCAAAGTTCTGCGCGCGGATGAGCGATTCAAAATAAAAATTCGACAATCGGATGGATCGACAGCTGAACGCGAAATTTCGATCGATGAAATCCCGATGGATTTCGATTCACTCACCGCCGCCGGTTCGATGGCCGGATCAGGTGGCGTGATCGTGTTGGACGATTCGCGCGACATGGTTTGGACCCTCAATAACATCAATGAGTTTTACGCACACGAATCGTGTGGCCAGTGCACGCCTTGCCGGGAAGGCGCACTATGGATGAAGAAAATTACGGAGCGAATGCTGAAGGGCGGCGGTGTGGTGGAAGATCCGCGCACGCTGAAAACGATCGGCGACAACATTTCTGGTCGAACCATCTGCGCTTTCGGGGAAGCGTGCGCCTGGCCGACCCAAAGTTTTGTCGAGAAATTTCCAGAGGAATTTGCGTCACGCGCGGCAAAGCCAATGCCGCCACCGCTCCCGCCGGAATACATGCCGGGAGAATTGATTAAGGAAGAACAAATTCCAACCACACCGATGGCTCGTGATCCGGGTTGGGAAAAAGCCGGTTCGGCCGGAACAATTTAAAAGGATGAATTCTCCTGCTCGTGCTCGTGCTCGATCTTTTCGATTACGAGCAGGAGCACGAGCACGATAAAGTGATGACGGAAGAATCACCACCAACTTCAATGTTCAACGTCCAGATTGACGGCGTGTGGCACCAGTTCCCGAAGGGGACGCGCGTGATTGAAGCATGCGAGCAGGCCGGCAGTTATGTGCCGCGTTATTGCTATCACAAGAAACTCAGCTCGCCCGGCAATTGCCGGATGTGTTTGATCGAGATGGGGCTGCCAAAGCTTGGACCGGATCGCAAGCCGGAACTCGGCGCTGACGGCAAACCGGTGATTAATTGGATGCCGCGCCCGCAAATTTCCTGCGCGCAAGATGTCGGCGAAGGAATGGGCGTGCGCACAAATTCGCCGCTGGTGAAAGAATGCCAGCGCGGCGTGATGGAATTCCTGCTCATCAACCATCCGCTCGATTGTCCGATCTGCGATCAAGCGGGCGAATGCCGCTTGCAGGAATTCAGCGTCGAGTACGGAACGAGTGAGTCTCGTTTTCTAGAAAATAAAGT
>Ga0137365_10004818_pt1 | contig 10816 bp, 8 predicted proteins | sample SagtaG_9_FD_104799 | JGI IMG/M metagenome (GOLD analysis project Ga0137365, IMG submission 104799) | Vadose zone soil microbial communities from Sagehorn Ranch, Mendocino, California, USA - Sage1_L_40_16 metaG | ecosystem: Environmental > Terrestrial > Soil > Vadose zone | place: USA: California... | reverse complement strand
GCCGCGACTTCGGAATCGTTAAAGTTACTGCCAGGATCAGTAAACTTGTTCAAGTAAGGAGTAGGGCCACCACCTACGAAAGTCGTCAGCACATCTACCAGCACATGTTCATAAGAGGCCAGGTGGGCAATGATATCCTTCACTGACCATACCCCGCATGCGCCCGGGGTTTCCCATGCCGATTCGGGGAAGCCTTCGATGGTTTGTAGTACCGTTCCATGACCATACTTCAAGATGTCAACTGCGTTCATTGGATGTTCCTTTCTTCATCTCAAGATCTCCAAAGACGAATTAATACACTGCCATTATATCCCATGTCTCAGCCATATAATACAGCTTTGAGACACTATGCGGAGTCAGGTTACGATAGTACAAGGAGCTCGGGTTAGCAGCTTCAACGATGGCAACTTCTTTTTTCGAGATCTGCTACGCCTATATAGGACTCCCACCAGCCTCCTTTCGGCGCAAAGGTGGCAAGCGTTTTCTCTCTGATCATTAAGGCACGCTTAGGCAGAGCGTCACGACTGACACTTCCAACTTCTAGCTAGGTCTCCATGACGGTGCCGATAAGCTTACCCCTTCGCGGTCACGATGATGGAAAGCCATACAGGCTGGTCTTTGACGCATTCCACACCTGGGCATGGCTAAATATCACATCGGCTGGAGCCTCGCTAGAGTTACCACCAAACACCCCCATTTGACCAGCACGGTAAGTAGTATCACTTGCATTGGTGATGTACTGCTGATTGATATACAAGTAGATGCTACTTCCAAGTGCAATGATCGTCAGCATGTTGGTCTGGTTCAAGCTCGTCCTGATGAAAGAAGAGGTGCCATTGCGCAGCACGTGGTCATGCGTTCCAGTATTGTCTACAGAGGTGATGAGCTTGTAGGTCCCATTGTGATCGATGAAGAAGGAATAATACTTCGTCTGCGAACCATCAGCGCGGAACACCATCCTACCAAACTCCCCGTTGACGATGATCATCTGGACCTGGTAAGCCAGATCGCCAAAGTTCGTCGCCTGCGCAAGGCACGGCGTATACGGTGCGCTGACATGATAGACTCCCCCACTGAACGCACAGCTAAACTTCCCATCCGCAGAGGTCGTCTCGGTCCAATTATTGGTGTTGTTTGTACTCAAGGGGTCATCGAGCGCTGGAGTGCCATGCGTGATCTGAGCATACAGGGCCTGCGGCGTCTGCACGGAAAGGGTAGTCATCACTTGTGGTGCTTGTATCGTAGGTGAAGCGTGAGGTTGTTGTTGGCCAGAGAGAAGTGCCGTTCTCAAGTAGAGAGCACCACCTGCTCCGACGATCAGCAGCACGAGGACGATCAGCAGAACATTCTTCCCTGTTGAGAGCCATCGACGACGAGGTTGAGGCGGAGGGGCGGCATAAGGACTGGACGGTGTATATGGGTACTGCTCTGACTTGCTGTCCACACCGGCATTCGGCACGGATAACTGACCGCCAGGTTCCGCGGAATACGTTGGAGCAAACCTATTTAGCATAGGACTTGGCGAACCACTTGGCACGGGTGCCTGGGGAGTAGCCGTGTTCAATGATAATTGCTCTCTCGCTTTTCTCAGCACTTTTACGAGTGTGTTAAGCCCCGTCGCGTACCTTTCCCTACGCACGTCAATATATGTGTATTGATGAAATCTATCGGGACACAGTCTGACCATTCGGTGCCACCTATCCATATTGGATAAATACGATTGGGATGATATCGTTTGGCGAGATTAAGTTCACCCTTTATGTACAGCGATTTTGTAACCCCTGGTGAGGCAATCAATACTATAGCATAGGCATTACGAATAGCGTCACGTATCGAAGTCTCCCAGTCAGGAGAGCCAGGCTTGATATTCGTTTCATCGCGCCAAACCTGGAAGCCATGTGCTTGTAAATCTCGTACCAGGCGATTTACAAACACTTCTTCAGAACGAGGGTAAGAGATAAACACATAAGGTCCTTGCAGTGTTGATGTGTTCATCATTTGCTCCCTTTTCCTACTTTGTGGGATTATCTATTCTACTCTTACACGTGAGTACACGCGAGGCAATAAGTACCTATTCATGCTGACTCCGTAAACAACTTTATGTTCATTGACTAAACGATGGAGTAGTGACATTTTTTCTGAATAAGCGGCATTGTTATTACCAGTTCCCACTTTAGAATAAGTGTAAGCAAGGCAGTTTGTCAAGAGTTGTGAGATAGCGTATCCATTGCTAAGTTGCGGTAGGTCATGAGCAGCAGGAGGGAATGAGCAGTACTGTGCCGGGCGAGATAATGGAGAAATTCCAGGCTCATATCGTCGCTCCAATGTAAGTCCTCAACAATCAGCAGAAGAGGTTGTTTTGTAGCCAGGCTTTGCCTATTCCCGCTTCACCCCTGAGAAGAGCAACCTGCCCCCATCAGCTCTTTGTGTTATCAAGAAGTATTCTGATTTCTAATACTACCATGCTGGCATACGCTTTGCTATTCCTCAAACTCTTCATACCCATGTTCCCAGATAGCGCTGCGATGTGTGTTGGTCGAAATACCCAGGATTTTTGGCGCTGCAACCATACGAATATGCCCACGAGCCTGTACCAGGTAGGTCATCGAATTTGGGCGTAAGTACCGTCGTTGAATAGTATACTCTATTACTTCAGTGTAATCATCATACGCACCTCCGGCTATCTGTATTCCGCGTATTTCTCCCTCCCAGGGCGTAGGGCCATACCACGAGAAGCGCACCCGCTCCCCAATTTGGTAAGCTGGCTTTGGCAGGGCATTTGGATCAACTTCTGGAGGGAACTCAACAGTAGTGAAGCCGTGTTTAGGTATCCAGCGCTGGTGATCTTGATCCCAATGAAGTGAAGGAAGGTAGTTGTCAGTCATACATAATTTTCAGTGCCATCGTCAACGTCACCAGCTTCATCATCGTTGCTTTCATCCTCTTGATCTTCCATAGCTACCGGCATAACCTTAGACACCCAGGGAACGTTGTCCTTTCCACTATTGTAGCGTAACAATTTCTCCCAATCTATGCTGCCATCAGGGTTGCCAAAGTTGTTGAGAAAATCATGCTCAAATCTATTAATTACATTGTTTCGTTCTTTCTCATATTCTTTCCGGTTTTGTGTCGAGTTATTACGCATGAGATTAATTAGAGCTATTGCTTCGTATGCAACAGGCGATTTCTCGCCCGATAATGCAGTTTCCTCACGTTCTATACTCGCTATCGATTCGAAAAAGGTATCACCAAAAATACTTTCATCAGATGATGATATATATTCTTCCAGCATCTTCTCGACGATTTTTGAAACCGAGGAACCACTAGTGGCACAAAGGAGGTAAAGATTCTTCTTGCGAAGAAGGTCACTTAGCATGACCCCGGTGAGCTTCATTAAACGTTGCCGATAAAATTCGTCAAAACTTTGTTGTACTAGATTCTCGATTCTCGACGAACTCATAAATATTTTCTCCTTCATTCCGTTACTGTCTCAAACAGAGAGGTTAGAGTCTGTATTAGGTCTAACAATTGATCAAGATGGTATTCTTCTGCTTTGAGGCAAAACGGAAGAAATCAGGATTTGGTTCTATTTATGAATTCGATTCTGATCTGATCATCTGCCGCACATCCGTATGCACCGTCAACTGGAACACATCTGGCCTGGCATAATGTCCCGCCACATCGAGCATCCACTTCGGGCCTTGCACCATGCGCGGATCAATCTCCGCGTAGAGGATTTCCTCTTGCTTGCGCACCGGCCCTGCGATAAATTGCCCTTCGGGATTGACAATTGCGCTGTCGCCAATATTGATCCACTCCTCTTCTTCTGCGTAAAACTTCTGCTTCATTGTGTAATGATCAGGGATATCGTCTTTACGCATTGCGATACAGCAGCCGATTACGTACACCCTGCCCTCTTTGGCGATATGCCGCAATGTGGAGAGCCAGGGTTGGCCGCGATCCCACGTCGCCGCGACATAGATTTGTGTACCCCAGGCATACATAGTGTAGCGGGCCAGCGGCATATAATTCTCCCAGCAGATTAAACCACCGAGTTTTCCCAGTGGAGTTTCGTAGACCTGCAATGTGCTGCCATCTCCCTGTGCCCAGACCAGGCGCTCGCCGCCCGTTGGCACCAGCTTTCGATGTTTGCCCAGAATCTTGCCCTGTGCATCGATGTACAACAGCGTGTTATACAGACTTGCGCCACTCGCTTCGACATTACGTTCACTCATCCCCATCACCACGTAGGCATTGGCAAGCCGGGCTGCGCGGCACAGCCTGTCCGTGGCATCACTGGGAATCGTGATCGAGTTGGATAGCAAATCAGAGTACAACTCATTGAGTACAACCTCTTCACCGGAAGGGATAGCCCATACCCAATCAGGATAGGTCGGGATGAAGGCTTCTGGAAAGACAATCAGCCGCGCCCCTTCATTGCCAGCGGTAGCGATCAACTCGCAAGCCTTGTCGATAGTCGCTTCGCGATCAAGAAAGACAGGTGTGGCCTGCACTGCGGCAACTTTGAATGTAGCGTTGGTGTTCTCGTTTGACATGACTTTTGATTCCTTTCCTGGGGCTAGTTATTACTATGCAGCAGGTGCCAGTACCAGAGCTGCCATCAATTGTGCATGATAATACGCCGTGTTGGCTCCTCCTTCTCCCGGTACTGGATCGATACTCTCATCTCCGTTTATATCTACACCGTTCAAGGCATGATTCGTTAATGTAACAATCTCCTGTACTTTTGCTGTATTCGTAGGATTATTGAGCAAGGCAAAAGCATCATTATTGATAGTGGTAATCCAACCTTTCATATTTCCAAGGCAGATATTCACATGTCCTGCATGGACGCGAATACTGACTGTCGTATCAGATTGAGTAGCTGCAAGCGATGCATGGGCTTGTCCATTCACTATGTAACCGTTGGTGCCCAGAAGGCCGTAACCATCGCCGCTTTGGGTGATATTTTGTGAGGTGCAGTTGTTCGAAAGTTGCTGGTAGTGTGAGCCTTGTGCACCCTCGGCTATATCGATGATGCTTTGAGCTGCGCATTGAATAGCGGAAGTATTTCCGCTGCCCGCAATACTTTGTAGCAATTGAGATGCTGCGCTTAATTTCTGTGCCTGGTCTACCAGCCCCACCATCAATCCGATCTTCCCTGGTGTGTCGAAAAAACTCACGAGTAAATGCCTGATATGTACAAAGGCATTGGGTGGAAATGTGGCAGAGAGTATCATCCTGCCTGTTGGCAGAGTAACCGAGCCTTGTTCAAGTGTAATCTCAACCTTGTTACCTCTACCCAGTTGATTATGATTGCTAGTAGATTTGACAGAATATGTTCCATCCTTGTTCTGTGAAAGTGTGCCAAGAGCGATGGTGTGTTCACTCTGTGTATCGACAAGCCACGCATCATACTGGGAACCGGCAGTTGGAGCAGTCAGCCCGTTCGCGCTTATGGTGACCACATTGCTATGCCCGGAACCATTCGAATTATCGCTGAAGCTAACTACGCCTGTGGCGTTTGCAGCGATAGGAGAATTGCCAGAAGTGTTACTCGTTGAGGACGTATTGTTTTTGAGCAGAGCAACAACACCTAGCGTGCCACCGGCTATAACCAGTAGTGCCAGCACCACGAATAAGACAATGCGCCCATTGTTGCTCTTGCGCGAGGGAAGCTTCGGTGACGAAGGTATGGGAGGAGTATCAGACACAGGGACATAATTTCTTACTGGCGTTTGCTGTGCTGATCGCTGCGAACTTTGTGTGTTGGTTAAGATGGTAGGAAGTCCCGATTCATCTCCCCCAGCTTTATAAGCAACTGTTGCTCCTTGCGCCTGCAATGGCGCTATTTGTTTGCCGCAGTTGCCACAAAAAATGGTACCTTCATCCAGTTGCGCATTACATTGTGGACATTGCATTGTTCAAGTCTCCTCTGATTTCTATTTGTATCTGGATCACGAGATCCTTCGCTTCATCGCTATTGGACTAATATCGATGGTACAACCCTGGCATCCCCCGAAGTAGAGTTCTTACGGAAGTATATCATGCTTATCTAGTGGCCGTAAGCGCCGATTCATAGTGGTGTAATAATATGCAACACATTTGTAAGTAGTTCCATCACTCCATGAAAAAGAATGATAAGCAGTGCCAGACATGCCAGGATCATATGCACCGGGCGCCAGGCGCTGATAATCAAGCGAGCGCGCTTCTGCTTGTGCAGTGATTGTGCCAGGCTTGCGCGAGCTACCAGTATCTCATAAGCTCGTTGAAAATCGACCTGCTCACCTGGTTCAAGCGTTGGCATTCTGCTGGGGATGCTACTCGACCCGTCGAGCGCTTGCAGGCAAAATGCCTTGAATTGTTCCGATTTGCCTGCACTCAGTCTCTCAACGGTGTATTCCAGTTCCAGAATTCTTTCATCCAGGGCGCGAGCGATACCAATACCGTTCATGCTGGCGTCACGCGCAATCGTATGTGCCTGCCAGGTATCAAGCAGACGTCCGACGATGCCGCTCAGAACCAGGAAGATCAATGCGAGCAGCGCACTTGTTCCCCAGTAGGCTTGTGTGAAGCAACTTGCGTTCTGGCAATAGTCGTGCAGGATATGCGTATAGTTTTCGTGTAAAAGCGCGATCAATACCGCGCCTATACCTATCCATGTATGCATCCAGAGCCAGTTACGCGCCATCCCTGGCAATCCGCGCGCAAATCGCCGGCGCAACGAGTACGAGGCCGATGCAAGTACCAGTATGAAAGCAAGAATGCCAAAACTGCGTAATGGGTCGTTGAACGGCCCCGGAAATGGCTGCGTCTTGATAGCAACAAGGTACAAAGCAAAGACGCCCCCATTAAGGAGAAGCGAGGCCGCGAGCCAGATCCACCATGCTTTAGTGGTCGGCGCTTTCCAGATGCGTCGCTGTGCTGGTGTAGATGATTTTGTTGCAAGAGCCATAATATGGTCCTCCTAATGCGCTCTTCGCCGCAAGATGTCCTCCGTAGAGCCGAAAAACGTTGTTGGCTGGATGCGGATTGCGGCCCCCGTTGGGCAGGCCTGCACACACGCCTGGTTATCGTAACCTGCGCACAGGTCGCACTTGATCGCCAGTTTTTTACGCATCTCACCAAAAGCGTCAGTGGGCTGATGCACGTTGAGAGGTCCAGGTGCAGCAGCGTTTTGAAAGATGGGAAGTGATGTGCGACCGCGCTCCTTGCCTGCGCCTTTCTTAAAGAAGTCACTGAACTGGTTCCAGGTATTGCGAGGCTCACGCTCGTCTTCGAGCGTCATAATGGAAATGTTGTCATAAGGGCAGCGTTCAGCGCAGATGCCACAGCCGATGCAGCTTTCGGTAATATAGACCTCGCCACTCGGCAGGCGTGCTATACCCGCACGGCTACATAACATGCATACAGGGTCCTGGCATTGACGACACGCGGTCGCAATACTGATATTACCGACGATCATGCCCTTGCGGTTCATACGCGAATGGCCATGACGTCGAGCGCACGCTTCTTCACATTCATTGCAATGGATGCACTTGTCCAGATCAATCACCAACACTTCGGTTCCCTCTATCACTCCCCCACCAACCAGCGAACGCAGACCTGCGCGCGCTTCAGCATCTGAAAGTGGATTCGCAGGTTCAGTATGTGTATGCGCAAGTGGGTCGAAAAATCCTGTTTGTGCGGCTGCGGCAGCATCGCGATACTGCTGTAGCCGCAAAGTGAAGCGCTGATCGACTTCTGGATAGCGTGTAAAGATGTTCAACAGAACTGCGCGTGGCACTTCCGCTACCCTTGTGCGTGTAATTGCTGTGACTGTAACTGCCCGCCCATCGCCAAGCAAATCAAGTCCACCCGCGAAGTAATCTCCTCCCTGGCGATAGGCGATAATACGCTCATCCGTTTTATCACGTCCTGTTCCAGCAGTAGTGCGACGAGCAACTTTCACAAATCCATCCAACAGCAAATGGAGCGATTCACGCGCCGGCACACCAGCACTGCCCCCACCTTCGCTGAAGAGGCGCTCATCCCGCTCATAACCTTTCACCTCTGTATGTTCGGCAACATTACGTATATCGGCGGCTGAGATGCCCTGAAACAGCGCCATGCGTTTGAGGACTGCTTCAATGGAACGCGCATTATGTAACTGCTCGAAGAAACGGCGCACAGCGGGGACGATCTCCATCAGGCGTTGCATGACCTGTTCTGGCACTTCAAGTACGACCGCAGCCGTTTGAGAGCGGACAGTCGCGTTGCGTTGCTGTCCGGTGAGCATGCCATGTTCACCCATATATTCTCCCCGCCGTAGTATAGCTACCGGCAAGTCTCCACCATCAGGTCCAGTTGAGGTAAGCTCGAAGCGCCCTTCCAGGATAAAGTACATCTCCCTGCCAAACTCTCCCTCGCGCATTACAACAGCTCCAGGTAGCAGTGTCAGTATCTTCGAGGTTGCAACCATATGCAACAGGTAATTCTCCGGCACCAATTGTGCATCGCTGAACATGGGCTGTTCGCGCAAACGGCTCAGCAATAACGACTGGTTCCAGCCAGAAGGAAGGAAGTTGAGTACGCGACTCATATCTACTGAACCATCCCACGAGATACCCAGGCGCTGTTTGAGCGAAAGCATCAACAGATCTCGATGATTATCAACGGGACAGACGGGAACGCATGAGCCACACATCACGCATTCGTCGGTAAAACGGGCGACATGGGGAGCGATGTCGTCAGAAATCGTAGCGCGGTTCAGGTCGGCTATATTGACCAGCGAGGACATAGGAACTGGGCAGGCACGCATGCAGCGGTCACAGCCGATGCACATATCTATCTCGAAGCGAATTTCATCTTCGGTGAGAGGTCGCAAGTCAACGCGGTGCTCAATACCCACCACTTTCTTTGAAGGCTGTATCTGCATGTATGTCCTCCCTCCTAACTTTTGAATACCGCATTCGAGGTTCCCAGTGGCGTGCCACAGGTTGCACAAAAACGCGCTATACTGAGATTTGATGCGCCACAATTACGACAGGGGATGGGCAGGGCGGGGGTGTTCAGGGCGGGGGCAAGCCCCGCCCCTACTATATACGACTGTGCCACACGTTCCTCCTGCCGTATGTTCATAAAGAATATCACGATGCCACCTATCAGAATGCGATCACCATGTACCAGGAGATAGGGGTTGTCTATCCTCACCTGGTTGACAATCACGCCATTAGCGCTTCCAAGGTCGCGAATATAGAAACCATCTGGGCCAGGAAATACTTCTGCATGCCTGCGTGAGGCGGCAACTTCAGCAAGCACAACATCGCATGCTTTGTCCCGTCCGAGTGTAGTACGCTTCCCTTGTATCAGAGAAACAACTTGTGGAGAGCCATGTTCTATGATGACGAGTGCAGGAGTTTCCTTGAACGTGGCAACAATGTTAGCGGGAAGCGCCTTTGTCGCCCCTGGGAGCATCAAGGAACCGTCAGCATTGAGAACGGGTTGTCCCGACAGTGGAAGTACTTGACCAGCCGCGATGGGATCGTAGAAACCCGTAGTCAGCTCATGTAATTTTGTTAAGCCTGGTAGCGTCTCGCTCCGTAGACGCGCTAGAGTACCCCCCACCAGACCAGTGCCTTGTATCCGGAACACAAACTTCACCTTTCCAAAACGCACCTGGTCATTCGGCTTCAAGATATATGCTCTCCCCGCCTCAAGCTGTACCTCGTTTATGAAGGTGCCATTTGAGCTTCCTACATCACGCACTACATATTGCATATTGGCATAGCTGATTTCGGCATGGCGCCGTGAGACAGAATCATGATCGATCAGCAAATAGGCCCCTGCTTGTCGACCTACTGTCATAACTTTAGTCGGACTCAAAAGTGTTTCTTCTTCGGAGCGTTGTAGGGACATTCCTTGCTGTTGCGCCTGAGATACTTCAACGACAGGTACCAGAAGTGCCTCCATAGGCAGTTGCGGCTTCGTTATGGTTGCCCTAACAGTCGTCCCTCCTGGGTAAGCTGCCTGTCGTACAGCTATATCCCCTTTCCTGACTGCACTCAGTACAGGCGGCGGTACGCCCTCTCGATCCAACCAATCACTGAGTTTGAAATCCTCGGTGAGCAATTGTGAAGCAACTGGCGACAGGTTCACACTGTGATCTATAGCGCGTTTGACGGCGAGTGCCTCCTTGCGGTTGCCCAGTGAAAGCATGCCGGCAGGCACGCCATCTTTGAGTATCACTTTGCGATAAGTGCGTGGTAGAGGATCAGCTATAATTTCCTGGTACCCTTTCCCGTCTCTGGGTAGTTGTGTCATTCCACTGGAGGCGAAATCGAGTCCATACAAAAATGTAGCATTATAAAAAGTACTGGAGTGAAATGGAAAGCTGGTATCGAGTAGATCGAGCATACTATAGGCGGCTGCGCGAGCCTGCTGAATAGCTGGATACCATTGACCGATAACCCGGCTGCGCCCAGTCAGTGTATCTGTTGTTTCAAGGATATCACCTGCGGCGTATATATCGGGGGCGCTTGTGCGCATGACGCTATCTACCTGCACCCCTCGCCTACAAGGAATGCCACTGTTTTTAATGAAGCCGATGATTGGCTCAATACCAATGGCGATTATCACCATCTCACACGAGATGCGTGCTCCGCTCGTGGTGATCACTCCTGAAACCTCTCCATTTTTACCCGTTATCTCGGCAATCTCTTCCTCGAGGCGCACATCGACCCCATCGCGCCGTTCTTGCTGCAGTACGAGATCGGATGCGGTTGCATCCAGCACTTCTGACCAGAGTGTGCGACGGCGCAAGAGGTGGGTCACCTGG
>Ga0137365_10004816_pt1 | contig 10817 bp, 10 predicted proteins | sample SagtaG_9_FD_104799 | JGI IMG/M metagenome (GOLD analysis project Ga0137365, IMG submission 104799) | Vadose zone soil microbial communities from Sagehorn Ranch, Mendocino, California, USA - Sage1_L_40_16 metaG | ecosystem: Environmental > Terrestrial > Soil > Vadose zone | place: USA... | reverse complement strand
GACGAGAGGATGTTTCAGCGTCCCCTTGATCTCCTCGAGGTCCATGTAGTCGAACAACCCCACCGCACGGTCCCGCTCCTCGACGATCTCGTCAAAGAACGCGGTCCACGGGTCCACGCCACGCCGCTCGGCGAGTCGCGCGATCGTCATGCCTTCCTTCGTCGGATCGCTCGGACACCGCAAGAGCCAGATCCGGTCGAATTGTTCGTGGACCAACAGGCCGACGTATCCGGCGCCGGGACGCTTGTCCGCCTTCGTCTCCGCCCTGAGCGCCTCCCGCTTCGCGGGGTCCCGCAACATCGCGACGAGCTCGTCCGTCGTGAGCTTCTGCGTCCACTGGGGGAGCGCGTGGCTCAGTGGAGGACCGAAGTCCGTGTGCGCGTCGTTGTCCGCAAGGACGTCGACGCCGCGCGCCCGCGCCGCCTCCCACAGCGCATGGATTTCTCCGGACTTGCTGAGGCCGCCGTACTTCGGATTGTTGTGGCTGATCTGGACGGGGCAACCCGCGCGCTCTCCGATCTCGATGCACTCCCGGACCGCCTCAACGATCGTCTCTCGTTCCCCGCGGATGTGTGACGCGTAGAAGCCTCCGTGGCGGGCGACGACCTTCGCGAGGTCGACGATTTCGTCCGTCGCCGCGAAGCATCCGGGCGGGTAAACGAGGCCCGTGCTCATGCCGAACGCCCCCGCGCGCATCGCTTCGTCCGCGTGGGCTTTCATCGCGCGCAGTTCCTCCGTCCTCGGTGGCCTCTCCTCGAAGCCCATCACCGCTAGCCGCACACTCCCGTGCCCGACGAGCCCCGCGATGTTGATGCCGACGCCGTGGCGCTCCATGAAATCGAGATACTCGCCGTACGTCGACCAGGTCCACTCTTTCGCCTCGGCGTAGTACTCGAAGCGCCGTACTGCGAGGTCGCGGTACGCCTCCCCGATCGGGGCGGGCGAGTCGCCGCAATTCCCGATCACGTGCGTCGTCACGCCTTGGCGGACCGCGCACTCCGCCGTCGGCTCGACGAGGATTCCGACGTCGCTGTGCGTGTGGATGTCGATGAATCCCGGCGCGACGTACATGCCGGACGCATCGATTTCCCGGGACGCCCTCACCCGGCCCAAGCGACCAATGCGATCGATCTTGCCCCGGCGGATTCCGAGATCCGCGATTCGCCACGGCGCGCCCGTGCCGTCGAGGACGCGACCTCCCCGAACCACGAGGTCGAACGCCATCGCGACATGGGAACGATGCCGGTCTTCTTAACGCCATCATCGCGTTCTCCGCCTTTCTCCCAGGATCGACGTCGACCGAGGCCGATGCTCCGTCCCGCCCCACCCTCTCCAGATTAGGGTTGCTATCCTATTTCGAAAAGCGTCCAATTCGCCTTATCTAGAGCTGAGGAAACTCCAACTCGATACGGAGCGTGAAAGGCATGATCTCGATTCCGATCGCCGCCGCCATCGGCGCGGCCATCGGGGCAATTGGACTCGGCGTCGCGTCTGCGGCGACGGGGGATGTCACGGGCCTAAGCGTCGCCTTGGGGCATATCCCGAGCGCGACGCATGGCTTCGACGTCGTCTCAGCGGTCGCCAACGCGCTCGCAGGCGGCGCGGCCGGCGGCGGAATCGGCGCGGCCGTCGCTGCGGTCGCAAAGTCGCTGGCCGCACACTAGGTCCCGTCGAAGCGGGACATCCGCCGGCGCTTATGCCCAGTTGGGCATAGCCGCTGCATCCCTCACGACGCTCTCCATCGCCCGGATGAACTGCGGGTCCGTGTTCAGCGATTCCGCGCGCTCGAATCTCACGCCAAGGTCCTGCGCTCGAGCCCTCGCCTCGATGTCGAGATCGTACAGGATCTCGAGATGATCCGAGACGAAGCCGAACGGAATCAGGAGGACGGCGTCCTCTCCCGCGCCGCCGAGTTCGTCGAGGGCGTCCTCGAGCGGTGGTCCGAGCCAAGGATCCTCCGTCCGTCCCGCGCTCTGGTAGCAGAGCCGGGCGCGGACCGGCGGGAGTTGCTTGAGGATCGCCATCATGGTCTCTCGCAATTGCCGCTCGTACGGATCCCCTTCCTCGATGATCTTCTTGGGAAGGCTGTGGGCCGTGAACAACACCGCCGGATTGCGATGGCCCGCCGCAGCGAGCCTCTCGAGCGCTTCGCGCGCTTTCCCTGCGTACGCGTCGATGAGCTCGGGACGGTCGTGCCAGCTCTTGGCCCGCGCTACGTCGATCGTCGCGCCGGATTGCGCGACCGCGTGGTCGAAATCCGCGAGGTAGGCGCCGACGCTCATCTTGGAATAGTAGGGAGTGAGACAGAGGGCCACCACCCGACGAATGCCATCGTCGCGGATGCGGGCGACGGCATCGCGGATGTAGGGAGACCAGTGTCGCATTCCCACGTAGCAGCGGAACCCGACGGTGCGGGCGTTCAGCCGCGCTTCGAGGGAGCGCGCTTGATCCAAAGAGATGCCGAGTAGCGGCGACTTCCCGCCAATGCGACGGTACCGCTCGCGGAATTCGTCGAGCATCGCCTTCGGCGTCGGTCGTCCATGGCGGACGTTCCGAAGGAACGGCTCGACCGCGTCCAACGAGTCGGGTCCGCCGAGGGCCATCAGCAAGACTCCGATCGGCGCGTCCGCCATGAGCTCACCGTCCGGACGTGTCGTGAATGAGCTGGACGAGTCCTCGGAGATGATCCTGCGGCGTCGATGCGAGCACGCCGTGGCCCAAATTGAACACGTGGCCGGGCCGGCCATTCGCCCGTTCGAGCACATCCCGCGCGGCGGCCGCCCAACGATCCGGCGGGCCCAGCAAGGCCGCGGGATCGAGGTTCCCTTGGATCCCCACGTCCTCGCCGATCGCCACCCAGGCGCGGTCCAGCGCGATGCGCCAGTCGACGCCGATCACGTCCCCCCCGGCCTCCCGGAACGCGTCCAGGAACCCCGCCGTCCCGGTCCCGAAATGGATCGTCGGGACGCCCGTCTCCCGGATTCCACGGAACACCTTTCGGGTGTAGGGTTGCACGCACTCGCGGTAGTCCCTCGGAGCCAGCGCGCCGACCCAGCTGTCGAACAGCTGGAGGGCCTCCGCCCCCGCGTCCGCCTGGAAGCGCAGGAACGCAGCCACCGCATCCGCGAGGAAGTCCATCAGCCGCATCCAGTCGGAGGGCCGTTCGTGAAGGAACCGTTTCGTGGCCTCGAAGTCGCGGGAGGCGCCGCCTTCGATCAGGTAGCTGGCGAGCGTGAACGGCGCGCCCGCAAACCCGATCAGCGGCACGTCGAGTTTCGCCCGGAGCCGCGCGATCGTCTCCCCGACGAACGGCAGGCTCCGCTCCGGGTCGAGGGGACGGAGTCGGTCCACGTCCTCGCCCGTGCGAATTGGAGGATCGATTACGGGACCGACGCCCGGTTCGATTCGGACCGGGACCCCCATCGCCTCCAGCGGAATGAGGAGGTCGCAGAACAGGATCGCCGCATCGACACCGAGCTCGTGGACCGCCTGGCATGTCACGTCCGCCGCGAGCGCAGGCGTCTTCGCGATTTCGAGGATGCCGTGCTCCTGTCGGACCGCTCGGTACGAGGGCGACGAACGGCCCGCTTGGCGCATGAACCAGACGGGGGTACAGTCCACGGGCTCGCGCCGACACGCGCGAAGGAATCGGTCCTTCATCCACTCAACTCCCGGCACGCTTCATCAAAGGCCGCGACGGTGCGGTCGATTGCCTTGGGTCCGTGTGCGGCGGAGACGAACGAGGCCTCGAACGGAGCCGGCGGCAGGTAGACACCGCGTGCGATGAGGGACCAGAAGAGATGGGCGTACGCGGAGGCGTCGGACGCTCTCGCGTCCGCAAAATTGCGGACCGGGGCGTCGCGGAGGAACAGGCCGAGCATCGAGCCGACCCGCTGGACGCGCAGCCCGACCCCGGCGTCCGCGGCCGCATCCTCGATTCCGCGCTCCAACGCCGCGGACGTCCGCTCGAGCGTGGTGTAGAGACCGCGGCTCAAACGGCGGAGTGCCGCCAGGCCGGCGGCGACCGCGATCGGGTTCCCCGCGAGGGTGCCCGCTTGGTAGACCGGTCCGAGCGGCGCGACGACTTCCATGATGTCCCGCCGACCGCCGTACGCCCCGATGGGAAGGCCGTGCCCCAGGATCTTCCCGAGGCAGGTGAGATCCGGCCGGACCTCGAATCGCTCTTGGGCTCCCCCTCGGGCGACGCGGAAGCCCGTGATGACCTCGTCGAAGACGAGCAGGGCGCCGTGTTCCTCGGATAGATCCCTCAATCCGCGAAGGAACCCGGGTTCCGGCGGGATGACGCCCATGTTCCCCGCGACCGGCTCGACGACGACCGCGGCGATGGTGCTTCCGTATCGGCGGAAAAGGTCCTCCACCGTGGCGAGGTCGTTGTACGTCGCGAGGAGCGTGCCTTGGATCGCGCCTCGCGGGACGCCTCCCGATGCGGGCAACCCCGCGGCCGCGACTCCGGAACCGGCCTTCGCGAGGAACGAATCCGCGTGGCCATGGTAGCTGCCCTCGAACGTCACGATGCGATCGCGGCCCGTGAACCCGCGCGCGACGCGAACGGCCGACATCGTCGCTTCCGTCCCCGAGTTGACGAACCGTAGCAGGTCGATCGACGGCACGAGTCGCTTGACGGCCTCCGCGAGCCGGACCTCGGCCTCCGTGGCGGCCCCGAAACTGGTGCCGCGTGCCGCGGCGTCTCGGACCGCCTCGACGATCGCCGGGGCGGCGTGGCCCAGGAGGAGGGCTCCCCAGGAACCGCAATAGTCGAGATACCGGCGTCCGTCCGCATCCTCGATCCACGGCCCTCGGCCGCGCACGATGAACCGAGGGGTCCCTCCGACCGCGCGGTAGGCCCGGACGGGACTGTCGACCCCGCCGACCAGGCTGCGTTGCGCGCGAGCGAAGAGCCGTTCGGACCGCGGCGCCGGGACGATGGCCGGTTCGAGCTTCATCACGTCAACGCCCCAACGCGTCGAGCACGTGCTCCGGAGTCGATAGGATGCACGTGAAAATCGGCGTCTCGCGTTCCGTGTACCGGCTTGCCTCGCTCGACCGGAGCTCCATCACGAGGTCCAGGAAATCGAGCGGCTCGTCCGATTCGAAGGCGAGGACGAACTCTTGGTCGTCGAGGCCGAACGAGTACCCGGTGTGGATCTGGACGGACGGATACTTGTGACCGACCCGGAAGTGATCCCGCATGATCTCTTGGCGGTGTTCGAACGGGATCGAGTACCATTCCCGCTTCTTCACGAACGGATAGACGAACAGGTAACGGCTCCCGTGAGGCACCGCCCGCTTGCCCGAGCCGTCCTGGCCCGGATGCGCATGGCCTCCGAGGTACGACGATCGCCTCGTGGCGGCGAGGTACGCGTACGCGCTCTCGAGGTAGCCTCCAAGCTCCGTCGAAAAGACGCGGCGCGCCATCTCGACGAACGTCTCGAGGCGCGGATCGATCGCCCACGTCATGAAATCGGCGTCGGCGCGGATCCCTTGGAGCGCGTAGCACCGGATCGTGACGTCGTCCTCGAACTCATGGAGGAGGCGGACGAATTCCGTGCGATGTTTCTTCCGGATGTCGTCCGGGAGGCGCCGCCATTCCGCCTGGACCTTGTAGAACGTGTATTTCAGGAACTCGCGGTTCGCTCCCCCTTCGCTCGGCCCATCAATCTCGACCACGGCCCTTCCTCCGCTCCCATTCGGCCACCGACTTCGCATGGTACGTGATGACGAGATCAGCCCCCGCGCGACGGATCGCGGTCAGGATCTCGTGGACCGCGGCCCGCTCGTCGAGCCAACCGTTCGATGCCGCGGCCTTGACCATCGCGTACTCGCCGCTCACGGAGTACGCGGCGAGTGGGGCGTCGAACCGCTCGCGGGCCGCCCGGATCACGTCGAGGTAGGCGAGCGCGGGCTTGACCATCACGACGTCGGCGCCTTCCTCCAGGTCCAACGCGATTTCCCGCATCGCCTCGCGGACGTTCGCCGGGTCCATCTGGTACCCGCGTCGATCCCCGAAGCGCGGGGCCGATTCGGCGGCGACCCGGAAGGGACCGTAGAACGCCGACGCATGCTTGGCCGCGTACGCCATGATGATCGTGTCGTGGAAACCCGCGCCGTCCAAGGAAGCGCGGATGGCCCGGACCTGCCCATCCATCATCGCGCTCGGTGCGACGGCGTCGGCGCCCGCGCGGGCGAGGCTGACCGCGGTCCGGGCGAGGAGGTCGACCGACGCGTCGTTGTCCACGCGGCCGTCGATCACGACGCCGCAGTGTCCGTGGTCCGTGTACTCGCAGAGGCACACGTCGGCCAGGGCGACGATGTCCGGCACGTCCGCCTTGATGGTCCGCAACGACTCTTGGACGACGCCGCCGTCCGCGTAGGCGCCGCTTCCCTGCTCATCCTTCGAGGACGGGACTCCGAAGAGCAAGAGCGCCTTCACGCCCATGCCGGCCAGGTCCGCGGCCTCTTCGGCCGCTTCGGAAGGCGTGAACCGCCGAATGCCCGGCATGGATGGGACGTTCGCGTCGATCCGGTCGTCCTCCCGCACGAAGACGGGCTGGATCAGCTGCCCGACGTCCCATCGCGTCTCGCGGACGATGTCTCGGATCGCGGCCGTCCGCCGCAATCGTCGGGGGCGGCGGAGGAGGCTCGTCACGTCACCCAATCGCCGGCACCTCCTGGAGGGCCCGCAGGAGTCCGGGGACCGTGTGCTCGCGCGCCACGATCGAGACCCGGAATCCGGATGCGCGGGCGACGTCCGCGGTCACCGGTCCGATGCATACGGCCACCGCACGGTCTCTCAGGACCCCGAGGTACGGGGGCGGGAGCAAGGCTACGAGGTTCTGCACCGTCGAACCGCTCGTGAACACGACGAGGTCGATCCCGCTCGCCGCCGGGAGGCGCGACACGTCGGGAGCGGAGAGCCTCGCCTCGTACGCACTCACCTCGTCCACGTGGGCGCCGTCCGCCCGGAGCCGTTCGGCGAGGGACTTTCGGCCGAGGCTCGAACGAACCAAGAGAACCCGAGAGCCCGCGACGGACCCGAGGGTCGGCGCGATTGCGTCCGTCAGGAACTCCGCGGGCATGGCGTCGACGGAGAGGCCTTCGGCTTCGGCGAGGGCTTTCGTCGCGGGTCCCACCGCGGCGATCCTCGGGGGCCGCGTGCCCAAGCCGAGGCGCAGGGTCCCCGCGCGAGCGATCGCGGCGCGGACTCCGTTCGTGCTCGTGAAGACGACCCAGTCGTACGAGCGCCATTTCCGGAGGGCATCGTCGAGCTTGCGCAGATTTGGAGCGGCATCGATTCGCACCGTGGGGAACGGGACGACGTTCGCCCCCTCGCTCCGGAGGCGTCGGGCGATCGCTTCGGTGCGCTCTTCGGACGCCGCGACCAGGACCGTTTGACCCGCCAGGGATCGGGGCATCAGGCCGCGCCCTCCAGGATTTCGGCGGCTCCTTCATCCCGCAGTCGGCGCGCCGCTTCCTCGACCGCCTTCGCCCCGTCGGATCGGGGCCCTCGGACCGACGCGCGGATGATCCGTCGACCGTCCGACGACGCGACGACGGCACGGAGGTCGATCCCGCCATCCGAGAGGGTCGCGAGCGCGCCGAACGGCACGTTGCATGCCCCGCCGATCGCCGCGCTGAGAGCGCGTTCTACGTCCACCGCCGACCGCGCGGCCGGGTCATCGATTCCCGCGAAGAGTCGGATCGTGCGGGCGTCGTCCGATCTCGCTTGGACCGCCAACGCTCCTTGGCCCGGCGCAGGCGTGACGACATCCGGTTCGATCGGTTCGAGGTACGGGCACTTGACTCCCAGGCGATCGATTCCTGCTGCGGCGACCACGACCGCGTCGAGTCCCGGTTCCTGGAGCCGCTGGATCCTCGTGCCGACGTTCCCGTGGAGTTCCACGATTTCGAGGTCGGGCCGGTGGGCGAGCAGCTGCGCGCGGCGGCGCAGGCTGCTGGTGCCGATGCGGGTCCCCGGATGCAGGTGTGCGAGGGGCCGAGGTTCGTTCGCGACGAGGACATCCCGCACGTCCCCACGCGGCGGGATCGCCGCGAGGACCAGACCATCCACGCGCTCCGTGGGGACGTCCTTCAGGCTGTGAACCGCGACGTCGATGCGGTTCTCCAAGAGCGCTTCATCGATCCGCTTCGTGAAGGCTCGCTTCCCGTCCAAATCGGTCCCCAAGTCGGATCGGTATCCCTCGTCGCCGTGCGTCGTGATCACGACGACCTCCGTGCGGATTCCCGGATGGACGCGGTGCAGCCGGCGGATGATTTCGTCGGCTTGCGCGCGGGCGAGGGGACTCCCTCGGCTGCCCACCCGGAGCGGTTCGTTCATCGGCGCCTCCCCGGGAGCGATTCCCGGTCGAACAGCTCCCCGATCAGGTCGTCGCGGCCCTCTGCCTGGAGTCGCCGCACGAGTTCCGTGGGGGCATGGAGGAGCCGGTTCACGAGGCGATTTGACGTCTTCTCGAGGATCTCGCGTTCGTCCTCGGTCGCATCCGGCATCCGCGCAAGCGCGAGGCGGACCTCGGACTGTCGAACGCGTTCGGCGGCTCGGCGCAGCGCCGCGACGCGGTCCGCGACCCCAGGTCGCAGCGACCCCAGGAACGCCTCCGCCTCGGCACGCACGACTCGTTCCACGCGGGCGCGGGCGGCAGGATCCGGCGGACGGCCCGCCCACGGTGCGAGGTCGTCAACCGTCACGATTCGAACCCCTTCAAGCCGCGCGGCGGACGGATCGACATTCCGCGGCACGCCCAGGTCGATGATCCAGAGGGGCCGGTCTCTCGACGCGCACGCCGGGGCGAGGACTCGCGGCCCTAGGATGCGATGCTTGGCGGACGTCGCGGTGATCAGGACGTCCGTTTGCGGGAGCACCTCCCGAAGCTCAGGGAGCCGCGCGGGCCGACCGCCGAGGCGCTCGGCGATAGCCCGCGCCTTTTCGTGGTCTCGGTTGATGACGACGATCGTCGCGTCGTTTGGGAGTGCACCCGCCGCGAGGCGGCCCATCTTCCCGCTGCCGAGTAACGTCACGCGGGGACGGGGGATGCGGACGACCTCTCGTACGTAGCGGGCCGCAGCGTGGCTCGCCGAGGCGGGTCGAGCGTCAATGCCTGCCAGACGACGCAACCGCGAAGCATTTCGGGCGGCTTGGATGAAGAGGTCCGTCAGCGGGCCCGTCCGCCACGAACGCGGTCGCTGTTCGACGGCTCGACGAACTTGCTCGGCGACTTGACTTTCCCCGAGGGCGACGGAGTCCAAGCCCGCTGCCACGTGGAACAGATGAACGGCGGCGTCCGGTCCCTCCAGGCAGTAGGTGTATCCGCTGCCCTGCGGGAGCCCGAAACCGCGATCGAGCGCGGACATCGCCGCCTCCAGGTTCGAGGTCGTCACATATGCTTCCACGCGGTTGCAGGTCTTCAAGAGGATGAGATCTCGGAGAGCGTTCGTCGGGGTTCGTCCGCGGCGGAACCGCGCATACGTGACGCGGTCGAGCAGGGTCTCTCGAATCTCGAGGGGAGTCGTGCGATGGTTTGCTCCGAAGACCAAGAGCCGCGACGGAGCGGAGGCGCCCGGCGCGGCATCGCGAGGACTCGACGCCATCCGATTGCTCCCGCTCGACCCGCGTTTCCTACTTGAACGTTCTCTCTAAGGATTATCATCAGTTCGATGATAATGCTGAATCCGAGAGCCGGCGACTTGCGATCCTGGCCGCATGCACAATCGGCTGGCCGCATTCCGGTGGTGGCCCCCGACAGATCCTAGTCGTAATCCCGGCGTGTTCGAGCGCCCTCCTCGATTTCAGCGTCCGGAAGAAACGGTTTATAGGATGCGGGCATTGGGACGCGGAGAAGCCGCTCGTGCAAGCGGTGTGAGGTCCGAGACGGAGGATGGTACCGATACGCCGCGTCGCAAATACGGTCGGATGATCAAGCCCCTTCCCGTCATGAAACCGGAGAAGTGCCGGTTCTGCAAGGCCGGGAAGCCGTGCCCGATTCACAAGAAGGAAACTACGGCTTCTCCGCGATGACGAGGCACGCGGCCCAGTTAAGTCGTTCGTACGAAAGGAGGCGGAGCCCCGCGCGAGCCATCAACTCGCGGTAGTCCGATTCCGTGTAGATCGGCACGAAAGCCGCGAGGAGGAGAGTGGCGGGAGACAAGATGATCACGCGACCTTCGGGCCGTAGCAGCTCCGCCGCGATGGCCGCCCCCACGGGCGCGCTCGGGAGGTAGTAGAACGACCCTGCGAACACGATCGAGTCGAACGTGGGCCCTCGGAACGGGGGGCGCATGAAATCGGCCTGGACCAGGTGGCCTCGATATCGGGCGCGGCGGAGCATCTCGCGCGAGAGGTCGATCCCCACCGCTTCATCGAGGTGATTCGTCGTGAAACCGGTTCCCACGCCGACATCCAGGACGCGCTTCCCTCGGATTGCCAGCCGGACGCGGTCGAGCCATTCCCCCCTGTAGATTCGCGCGTTGATCCGATCGTATCGGCTCGCCAACCGATCGAAGAATTTCTTGGGCCGGCCGCCCCCAGTGAGCAACGGCACGGTGGACCCGATACCCGTTCCTATTGATGCCTATCGCTTTCGAGCGCCCATCGGGGCGGAGTTGGACCCTGCGGAGCCGTCCCTCGGCAAAAGGGGGGGCACCCCTCGGTGCCCCCGTTGATCCGGTCTGGTTCGAGGCCTAGCTGCTCGTGCAGGTAACGCCCGAGCTCGGCACAGATCCGTCCGACGTTGGCGAACTGAACGTGCAGCTCACGGTCAGGACGACCGTCCCGGGTGGCTGCT
>Ga0137365_10004813_pt1 | contig 10826 bp, 5 predicted proteins | sample SagtaG_9_FD_104799 | JGI IMG/M metagenome (GOLD analysis project Ga0137365, IMG submission 104799) | Vadose zone soil microbial communities from Sagehorn Ranch, Mendocino, California, USA - Sage1_L_40_16 metaG | ecosystem: Environmental > Terrestrial > Soil > Vadose zone | place: USA: California... | reverse complement strand
CTGCCGCCCGGGCCCGCCACCAGACGCGCGCTGACGGCCGGGCCGGTCAGGCACCAGTCGCGCAGATCGAGCAGTTCCCGGCCCGCGCGAAACCGGACCACCTCGGCCTCCGGTCGCAGGAAGTAGGCCAGGCTCACCGGCCGAGCGCTGGTGCCGGGAGCAGCCGCCGGGCCGGCACCCCGCCCGCCGGTCGGCTGCGGCCGGAGCGTGCGGGCCACCCGCTCCCGCACGCGCGAGGCGGACAGCGAGCCCGCCGCCGACCCCGGCTCCGCCGACCGCGCTTGCGCTGCTGCCGCTGCGGTGGCCTCTCGCGACCTCGCGATTTCCGCGTACCGGCCGCCGATCCGGTCGAGCACCTTGGCGTCGATGCGCCCGTACCTCTCGTCGGCCGTGGTGAGCTGCGTTCCGTCCGGGCCCGCCGCGGCGCCGACCAAGACCTCGTAGCCTCTCGGGGACTCCGCGACCGGGAACCACGGCTCGGCGAACTCGCTCTCCGCCACGATCTCGTTCACCCGAATGGCTTCTGACCTGCGGATTGTGGTCAGGAGCAGATCCCTGACGCCGGGCAGGAACTCGAACCTGGCCGACCGGCCGCCCTCGGCCACTCTGGACTCCGCGGCCCGGCACAGCAGCCCGCCAAGATACGCCTCGGCCAGCTGCATCGGCTGAGGGTCATCCAGCATCGTGTGCTGAATGAGTCGCATCAGCGGGATGGGCAGGCACTTAGGCGCCGCCGCGAGCAGGCCAGCCAGCTTGAAGGCCTCCGCCGAGGCACCGGCCATGAAGCACTCGACGATTCCGGCCGGGTCGGCAGGCTCCGCGAGCGGCTCGGGCAGCACCTGGGCTGGAGCGTCTGTGTCTGCCGCCAGAATCATGGTGCGGTCGGTGCTCGAGATCAGGCGCGCCCACGAGGCGAGCCAGTCCGGCTTGATCTCGAGCACGGGCACGGGAATCCCCGGCGATCGGCCGCCTCCCGGCCGCATTGCGCCCGCCTCCGCGACCAGGCGGTGGTTCGGCGCGCCGCGGAAGCGCGATCTGAGCCAGACCGGCCAGACGGCGGACGCCGACCGTTCCCACAGCTCCTGCGACAGCGGTTGGAGTATCGCCAGCGGCCCGGTACGGGCCCACATCCGCACCGCTCGCATCGCCGCTCCCGACTTCCAGACATCCCCGACGCAGTCGGTAAGCACGAGGATCGCCTGGCGGCCGGTGGGATCGACTAGCTCGAGCGGGCTCCGCGGCGCGCCGGGCGCGCCCGGCGCGCAGATGCCCACCCTTCCGTCATCGAACCGCAGCTGCCAGCACCGGATGGTACGGAAGGCACCGAGTTGGGCCAGCATCGCGAGCAGCTCTGCCGTCAAGTTCTCCCACAGCAGCATGGACGGGCTGGTATCGATGACCAGCGCGAGGCTGAGCCAGCGCTCGGAGGACTGCGTCCAGACCGGGAGCACCGTGCGCGCCATGGCCTCCGCGCTGCGCTCGACGGTCGCCTCCTCATCGAGCAGGGTCGCGGGGCCCGCCGGCACGGTCTGCTTGAGCGAGCGCAGCGCCCGCTGCAGGTCGAGCGGGCGGCGGATTTCCCGCGGATCGGGCAACCGCAGGGGCAACGCGCCGTGACCGGTCAGTTCACCGGCGCCGGGGGCCGGATTCTGATGCCACAACGGCTCGCCGTTCCCGAAGGCCGGGTTGTCTCCAGTCGTCCCGGTCGAGACTAGCAGCTCATCGGTGCCGGGAGTCTCGGCGGCATCGCCCCGCAGCGACTCCACCGCGGCCGGATCATCCGCGGGGTGCGGTGGCTTCTGAGATGCCCGATCCGCAGCCATCTGTACCGCCAGCCAGAGCGCATCGGCGAGCTCGTGCTGTGTGGCCCCGAAGTCAGGGCCGCTCAGCAGCGCAAGCAGCTCCTCGGTGCTCGGCACCGCCAGACTCAGGCCTGCGCGGCGTCGAGATGCTGCAGCAGCAACTTCTCCAGCTGTTCACGTTCTGTCGGCTCAAGATCGTTACGGCAGGTCAAGCTGATCGCCCGGAACAGGTGCAGCGTATTGAGCAACTGGTCCGTCGCCAGCGGGCCGCGCTGGGCACGCCGATGGTAGGAGCTGATCATTTCGCCGGCCGAGCGGCTCACGTCCGCGCCGAGTCGTGCCTCAACTATGGCGGCCAGCTCTGCGGGCCCAGGCTGCTTGATGTCCAGCCGCAGGCACCTGCGCAGGAAAGCCTCGGGAAACTCGCGCTCACCGTTGCTGGTCATGACCACGAACGGGAACTGGATACAGCGGACGCTGCCGCCGGAGATCTCCACACTCTTCGCCTCATGATCGGCGGTCCGGACGGTGACCGACGGATGACGGTCAGCGATGCGCACAAGCTCGGGAATCTCGTACTCGCCGCGCTCGAAGATCCCGAGCAGGTCGTTGGGTAGGTCGATGTTGGCCTTGTCGATCTCGTCGATCAGCAGTGCCCGCGGCGTGCCGGACGGCAGCAGCGCCGTGCCGAGCGGCCCGAGCCGAAGGTACCGGCCGATGTCCGTCTGTGGCTCCTGCATGTTGATGTCCTGCAGCCGGCCGATGGCGTCATAGCGGTACAGGCCGTCCTTCGCGACTGAGCTGCTTGAGATCGGCCAGTACAGGACCGGGCCGAGTCCCAGCTTGTACGCGACCGAGTACGCCAGCGTCGACTTGCCGACACCCGGCCTGCCGGTGACCAGAAGCGGGCGGCGCAAGTAGAGGGCGGCATTGACCGGGCCAAGTACCTCCTCCTGCGGGCGGTACTCGGACGCCTGGCGCTCATCCTTCGACAGCCATCCCGCGCGATCCCTGGCGGCCGGTTCCTCGACGATGTCGCCGAACGTGCGCCATGGCGGCGGCGTCGGCAACCGCGCGATCTCGCCTGCCTCGCCGCGACGGTAGATGAACCACTCGCTCATATGCCTTCCGATTTCTTGGCCTAACCAGGTGTCTTGGACGGTCCAACCTTGTCCCAGGGCGCCCGGGCTGCGTCGTCCCAGAGGATGGCGACGCCGTAGCTGAAATGTGCCGGATCGCCCGTGCACTCGGCGCTCTTGGCCCGCAGCTGCCTGACCTGCTCGGGGAGCTGGTCGAGCCGCACCGCTGACAGGTGGCCGGCGACGGCGTCCCGGAACCGGTACCCCCGGCACTGCACCGTCGCTGCAACATCGGCGTCCAGTTCATGGTCGGCGCACCGAGCATGCTGCCAGAAGGCCACCGGCGCTCCGGCGTGCTTGGCCGCCTCGATCGCCGCAGGAAGCCGGCCGTTGGCGGAGTTCCCTGCCGCGTTTTCGGCAACCGGCAGCCGCCATTCCGTCATGGCGATGACCGGCAGGCGCCCGTTGCGCTGCAGCATCGCGTTGATCTCGCGCGGGCTCCGTGGATCCTGGCAGCCAATCCACAGATCGGCCCACGTCGGAGAATGCCGCGGCGGCAGGCTCCTGGTGCGAAGCTCCTCGCAGCGCGCTTTCCACTGGCGTTCCTGCAGCGGATTCCGGCCAGTGAACCGGACGACCACCGGGTAGTCCACTCCGAGCGAATACTGATCAATCTGCCAGCTCTCTACCGCCCAGTCCAGCAGGTGATCGGGCAGGGCAAACTCGATGACCGGCCGCCTCGCAGGCGGAAGTTCCGAAATCGCCTTGGCCAGCACCTTGGTGACGATTCGCTCGATCACCTGGACCTGGTGCGGTCCCCGCGCACACCTCACCGGGCGGGCCGGAGGCTCCTTATTCTGGTAACTCCAGATCCAGAGAAATGCCTCCTTCTCATTCTGTGGATTTCCCTGGACGCGGATGACGATGAACGGCTGCGGCTTGTCATCGACCTCGGTCGCGGGCGCCCGCTTGAGCTGGTCTCGGTATTCCTCGAACGCATGGAGCTGGTCGGCGCGCTCCGCGACTGTCCGTGCATGCGTGCGCAGCTCTCGGCCGTGGGCCAGGCGACCGATCCGGGTCAGCATGTCGGCGAGCTGACAGTAGAGCTTGATGACCGGGTGCAGCCCGATCGGCATCAGGTCGGCAAGCCCGGCTGCCAGGTCCGTGACGCCGACGAAGTCGGCGTCAGGTGGCGGCATGTAACCGGGCTCAACGACCTGCCACCAGAGTTCCTTGACGTCCGCGCCGCTTAAGCCGAGGGCGGTGCCCGCAGAGGCAAGAGCATCGAGTTGGCGCGGGCGGACCAGATCGCTCAGCGGATCGAGCTTGGCGCGCAGCTCCGCACGGTGCTTACGCCACTGCACCATCCAGAGCGGCGCCGGTGTCTGGTACCAGGCCCGCGTGGCGCTTTCCCAGGCCTCGGGCAGCGCATTTCGGATCGCGCTCGCCGGGATCAGGAGCCCACCGATCGTGGTGAGGGGTGCGCGCTGGGCCTTCGTTACCGCGCAGACCACGCCCCGGCGCACGTCAAGGACCGGGCCACCGGACAGTCCCTCCGCCACCTCGCAATCGCGCACCTGCCACAAAATGCCGTCCAGCTCTTGCGGCTCGTCCAGCCACCCGGTCTTGCCCTGCAGCCGCAAGGATGTCGGGTCGTAGGCGTGACTGAAACCTGCGAGATACACCTCGGTGCCGCCGGCCACCTCGCTGTCGTCCAGCAGCACCCAGGGGTGGTCGGCCGGGAGGTCATCGAGCGCTATCACGCACAGGTCGGGGTATGGCCACAGGTGATCTGGATCCAGATGACTTCCTGGAAGGGCGCGGACGAGCCCGCGGTAGGTCGCGTCGCCCCATTGGACCCACGCGAAGTCGGCCGTCTCGCCCTCGCCCCGTCGCTTGACCACGTGCGCGCAGCTGATGACTATGCCGGGTGCGATGAAGAAGCCGCTGCCCCCGGTAATGCCCTGTGACAGCACCTGGACCGTGCACCGGTCAGTGAGCCGCTTCAGCTGAGTAGCGGGGTCGATCATCGCCCCGGCATCCGCAACGCAACGATCACAGCACTACCCACTGATCCCAATCCCCCCACATACCCTTTTGCCCGATAAGCCAGCCAGCCAGCGCATTGCCGTAGCATCACATACATATCACTACGACGACCTCGGTGGGAACCAACTCCTCCAATGTCCATGCAACAACGCACGGCGATCAAAAGTAATGGACCAGGAAAACTACCGCAAAAACCACTGCAACGGCAAGGACCGCCACCGCCAGTGCCCGGAACCTGATCCTGACCCTGCGGAGCCGGGCCCGCGGACGCGACGCCATTTCGGGTACGGGAGCGCCGCTGGCCGTGTCCAGAATCGAGAGCAGATTACGCTGCACCGAATTGCTATACCTCGTCCCGACCACGCTGCCGTAGGCGAGCATCCAGGCGGCCGATCCGACGCTCGACTCCTCCGCCATCATGACCGTCGCGGCGAAGAGCGCATGCGATGGAGCAAAATCCGGGTTCACGAGTATGGCCTGCACCAGGTCCTCATTCAGCGGGGCGCCATGCGCGACATCGAGCAGCTGGCAGAGCCGGTGCAGCTGCCACTCGGGATCCTGCGGGAACCAGCGCTGCAGGACAGGCGCGAGATACCCATGCCGCCGCAGGGCTAGGCAGACCTCCGTCCGGTCAAACAGGCCCGAGCGTTCCGCCAGGTCGTCGACCACGATGTCGCAGACCAGGCCGCCGTGATCGGGGCGTAGCCTCGCAGTGGCCGCCGCGAGCAGTTCCTCCGGCGGCAACCTCTTATCGTGCAGGGTCTTCTTGAGATACTTCTCGCCGAGCGACTCCCACTCCAGAAGACGTACCGCCAGGCTGTGGGTCGGCAGCCTGATCAGTACCGCGGCGAGCGGGCGATGCGGGCGCGCCGGCTGCCCAGCAAGGCAGTCCAGGATGGTGCCATAAGACTCATAGGTGATCGGCGGGCCGAAGACTAGGCTGACCAGAACCTCGTAGAAGTCGGCCCGGACCCGCTCCGGCAGATCGTCACGCAAGAGCTGATGCCGGCGCACAATCCCCTGGCAGCGCCGCCGCTCCTCGGCCTGCATCGGCCTGCCGAGGCGGGACCGCAGCTTGCCGACGTCGATGCCGAGAAATTCGGCCCGTCCGCGGGCGATTCGGCCCGCACAATCGGTGAGTATCTCCTCGATGCTCTGATCCGGGACGGATGCCGCAGGTGCGACCGCGCCGGCCAGCTGCGGCGCGCGGCGGGCGAAGACGCCGGCCTGCCTGCGCTGCGGCACGATCTCCTGCGTGGTCGGCTGCGGCCGATCACGAGGTGGCAGGAGCCCGAAGAACCTGCGGTCTGGCCGGGCACCAAGCAGCTGCTCCAGCGCCTGCGAGACAGCGGCCGAGCCGAATCCTGACTGCGCCGTCAGCGCGGCAAGCTCGGCCACGCGGTCGCCGGTGTCGTGGCTGAGCCACTTCAGGTAGTCTTCCGCGAAGCCGGTGAGGTTCGGCCCGACGGCCGCCGGCTGATTCCAGATCAGCTGGCAGTCGTCGGGCTTGCGGCTGGCGCTAGCGAAGAACAGCCGGACGTGATGTCCTTTGAACGTGCTGCTCACCCAGGTCGAGGCCGACAGTCGGCTGCGCATGCCGTAGGGCAAGAACGTCGCGACGTGATCGATGAATCGCACTCGCTCGGCCAGCCCCGTGTCGCCCGCGCCGAGTATGCAGACGGGCTTGTTCGTCAGCAGCAGGGCGGCGGCCCGCATGGCGAGCGGGTCCGCAGGCGCCTCCGGGCATTCGCCGGCCAGTTCGGCATCGATCAGCCGCAGGTCGCCGTGCTGCAGCGGACAGCCCTGGAATCTGCCGAGAAGCGCCGAGTAGGACACGAAGCCCGTAACGAGCTGGCTAAACGGCATGCAGAAATAGCGGGTCTGGACGAAGTCCCGGCCGGCCACGTCGTGCTTGCCCGGCTCGGGTCGCTCGTGAATCGCGATGCCGAGATAGTCGCGGTCTTGCTTATCGGACAGCCAGCTGACCGTCAGCTGCGGGAGGCTGCTGAGCGTGCCCGGGCTGTACCTGGTGAGCACATGCTCGAAGTTGTCGGCGCTGAGCGCCCCCTCACTGCACGAGAGCAGCCGGTAACCGGCATCGTGCTCCTCCTTGCCCCACAGCGCCCATTCAGCGGTGACCCGCACCGGCTTGCCCGTCATCGTCCCCATCGCCTCAGGAATCCCCCGTCAATCTCTCGCTGAGCCACAACAGCGGCTCCACGACATTGATGGGATGGATCGGCCCACGAATCCGCGCCTTGCTGTGATCTTGACTGTCCGGCGGCAGCCGGTTCTGGTAATCCTTCGCGTCGAACGTGTCGGTGCCCGGATCCAGGTAGAAGCCGATGGCCGAAGTGACGAAGTACCTGATCCGGTCCGGCCTGAAGTGCCGCTCGATGGTCTTCAGCACCAGGTCGGCATTGCCGCTCCTGGATACCTTGCACAGATGTGCGAAGAACTCCCTGGCGTCGTCGTCTTCGACCCGCGGGAATCCGCGCGCGTCCGACGTGTCGAGCGTGACGAGCTTCAGCCGCTCTGCCGACCTGAGCACCTTGTACTCGTCGAACTTGGAGATGCAGACCGCGACGTAGTGCGGCAGGTACCCATCCACCAGGTCGTTTGATTCCAGCATGCGCTGTGCCAGCTCGGCGATGATGCCGAACGTGTGCGCGAACGTTTCGCCCTGTTCAAACTCGATGATCGGATCGAAGAGGAAGACGATGCCGCGGCTGCCGATCAGGCTGGCGATCAGGCTGTCCCGATAAGCGTGCCTGCGGTGGTCAGTGGCGATCTCGCCCGACGGATCGGCGAAGTCGAGACCGATCATGGCGGTTCGCTCCTGCTGGCGCTTGAACCATCGCCCCTGCACCGTTCGCAGCGCCGTGCCGACGAGCATCCAGCGGAACTGGTCGATGCCCGCAGTCGGCTCGGGAAAGCTGCGCGCGGCCAGATCTCTGGTCAGCTCGACCAGCCGCTCTCGGGAGCTGGTGTCGGCGCCGATGACCCGCCAGTCGTCGTCGCGCTGTGCGAGCGCGATGCTGAGCGCGGCGAGGAAGGTCGTCTTGCCGCTGGTCGGAGCACCGAGAACGGCAACGCTTGTCTTGTCCGCCACGCTAGCCCTCTTCCGCGTCTACGAGCGGGAACGGCATGTGCTGCACCTGAGTCAGGACCAGGCCGAGGTCGACGGCCAGCCGGTGTGGGTCAAATGCCGTGGGTTCCGCGCGGCACCTCGCGTCGCTGCCAAGCTGCAGCCAGAGGTCGCCGACCAGCTCGCGGTCGTGAATCGCGCCGAACACGATACCCGGCCACTGCCTGAGCCGTCGCATGACATTCCGCCAGTCCCTGCCGCGTCGGCAGGGCAGGATCTCGGACGGATCCACCTGGGGCGGAAAGGCCGGCCGGCCACCCACAGTCAGCACCACCGGGCGGCCGCCCTCCCCGTCGAGCCGCTCGGCCACCTCGTCGAGTGCGCACTCGATCTTGGCCGCCACGATGTAGCCGCGGTCCACCGCGCCCTGCTTCTTGAGCGCCTCGAGCGCGTCCAGCGCATCGTCGCGGCCCTCGGCCCAGGTCAGGACCTGCGGCGGCGGGTCGGGCAGGCCGCGTTCTAGCACGTGCGGGCCGTACCCGAGCACCGAGACGCTGAACCGGCCGTCGGCGCGCTGGATCACGTCCGCGGCGGCTTCGAGCCGCCGCTTGAGTTCGTCCTCGGTGCCGTTGCGCTCGATCAGGCAGATGAGGTGCGACGCGGCGAGGCGCAGGTACCGATCGGGCACCGAGGTGACGAGGTCGGCCCAGCCGCGGTGGTCATCGTGCAGCCCTGGCGGGTGGCGGAACCGGACCGCACCGGGCCAGCGCAGCTCGGCGTCCAGGTCATAGATCCCCGGGGCGAGGTCTGCGGACTGCACAGAAACGAGCCGGAACTGCTGGCCCTCCGTCGATCTGCGGGCCACGACCGCGAATGCGGTGCCGTCGTCCTCGCCGGGCTCGCAGCGGATGGCCATCCGTCGCCGGTCGCCGCGTTTGGCACCGGGCGGGAACAGGTTGCGGGTCGTGAGCCGCAGCCGACCCGACCTCGTGGGCCGCAGCACCACCAGGTCGTACCAGCGGGTCAGCGGATCCCGCCTGAGTACCTCGCGGAGTACGTTGTCAAGCGGCACCACGCACTGCGCGATGTCGGCATCGGGGTATTCGGCGCCCAGCCATTCGAGCGCGTCGAGCGCGTGCTGCCCGTCCGGCGTGCTGCACACGTACAGCGCGTCGGCGAGCCGCGTACCGATCACCGCCGCGATGTCATCGGCGGACGGGACGCCGTCGTGGTACAAGGACTGCCAGGGCGTCGCGCTGCGTGAGTGCCAGCACCGCGGTAAACCGTTCTCGTCCCGGCTCACCTCCCAGACCACGAGGCCATCGGCAGCCAATTCGGCGATGCCGAAGACATCGCCGTCACTGAGCGCACGGACCCGTTCGGCGAGCATCCCGACGAGCGGGCGGCGCGCAGAGTCCTGGTTCCCGCCCCTCACATTCGTATCCCATCATTTTATGGGCGTTGAGGGATCAATTAAATCGCACGCACATGTCTGTAGCAAAGCATCGGCCGCCAGCCGCCCGAACGGGCCTGTACCGAGCCAAAGCCAGGCGTTTCGGGTGATTGTCACTGCTGGCCGGCCAAGCCGAGCGGAGATGTCGCACGACTTGCCAACCTATGCTTAGACTTCGGTACACCCCGGGGAGGAACGCGATGCAAGGCTTGCTGATAGCCCTTTCCGGCGCCAGGCGAGAGGTCCTCGACCAGTGCCCGACGGAGCGGATCAAATTCCAGAGCCTCGGCTGGGCGATCCTGATCACCAGCGGCCTGGCCACGGTATCCATGTGGTTCGCGCTGACGAGTGCGCTCGGCGTGAACCCATTCGCGGCCGCTCCCGCCGCCCTGCTCTGGGGCTTGATCATCATGGGCATTGACCGGTGGCTGGTGACCTCAATCCCGGCCACGGGTAACCGCCGCTGGGCGATGGCGCTGCCGCGTCTTGTCCTGGCCGTACTGCTTGGCACCATCATCTCCACTCCGCTGGTGCTGCGGATCTTCGAATCGGAGATCAATGCCCAGATCGCCGTTATCAAGCAGGAGCGGGCCAGCGCTTTCCTCAGGCAGCAAGCGAATAGTCCGGTCGGACAGCAGGTGGACCATTGGCAGGGTGTTGTCACTAACCTCCAGAAAGTCATAGATTCGGGTGGAATTGCCCCGCTTGATCCCGCTGCGGACCCGGTGATCAAATCGCTGACCGCGCAGCGCATCAGCGCGCTCGCGCTGCAGCAGAAGTACTACCGGCAATGGCAGTGCCAGCTCTACGGCGGCATTGGCTGCCCGGTCAAGGGAAACGGCCCGCTCGCCGCGGCGAGCCATGCGTCTTACCTGCAGGCCAAGGCACAGGTCGCCGAGCTAGCGAGCCAGATCCAGCAGCGGGAGCGGTACCTGAACGCGACGAGCACGGCTGCGCGGGCCAAACGGCTGAACCAGGCGCGCGAGGCACTGCCGGGGGCGCAGCAACAGCTCAGGGTCGCCATCGCACGCCGGGACGCCTTGGGCGCAGGCTTCGATGCCAAGAACGAATCGGTCAACGGCCTGCTGATCAGGTTGCAGGCACTCGGCGAGCTGACCGGAAAGAGCTTCACGCTCGACATGGCGCGGGTGCTGTTGTTCTTGCTGTTCCTGGTCATCGAGTGCCTGCCCGTGACGGTTAAGCTGCTGCAGCGGCCAGGCAACTACGAGCGGATCCTGCAGGTCGCCGCCGACCGTGAGTTGAAGGACGCCAAGCGCTACTACCGCACGCGCCCGCAGGTCGGCTCGACCTCGACGCCTCAGGAGCAGGCCGCCTCCTTCCGGGAGGCGGACACG
>Ga0137365_10004807_pt1 | contig 10831 bp, 11 predicted proteins | sample SagtaG_9_FD_104799 | JGI IMG/M metagenome (GOLD analysis project Ga0137365, IMG submission 104799) | Vadose zone soil microbial communities from Sagehorn Ranch, Mendocino, California, USA - Sage1_L_40_16 metaG | ecosystem: Environmental > Terrestrial > Soil > Vadose zone | place: USA... | reverse complement strand
CGACGACGGCTCACGGCAGAGGAGATCGAGCGGATCCATCGCGGAGTTGCCGATATCGCGCCGCGCTATTACAGTGCGGCGGATTGGTAACCTGGTCCGGTCAGCGATCAGCACCCCTCGCCCGGCTCGTCCAGAGTTCGCCGGCACGGCGGATCGGTGATCTCGACTGGCCCTGGGCAGGCCCTGGGCACGCCCGGTCCGGGTCAGGTGATCATGCCGCCTGAACCGGCAGCAGGCACGAAACTTCTGGTACGGGGCCCAGGTCCCCGCCGCCGTGCGGTTCCGACGGTCATTGCAAGCCGTTTGGCTGCCCGAGGGCCTCAGCCAGCCCGCAGACGTTGACGGTACTGGCAGAGGCGCGAATACTTGGCTACGTGAACCCGCCATCATCTTTTGAGCCGCATAGCGTCACGAATGAGCGTGAAATTCAGCCGGGCGGAACCGAGATTATGCTCGCTCAGATCTGGGCTGATGTGCTCGGCATGGAGCGAATTGCGCTTGAGGATGATTTTGTCGATCTCGGCGGAAATTCTCTGGCCGCGCTCCGGATTATTGCCCGGGTCTACGAGGCAACCGGCATCAAGATGCCGGTGCGCGCGATGTTTGACAATCTGACCGTTGCCAGTATGGCCGTTCGCCTGAAAGAGCTCCGCGGCACCGACGCCGGAGACTGAACCCGCTGCCTGCCGCTTTTCTGGGCCCATGGATGCTAGTTATCGGGCAGGCGCGTATAGTCGATCTTCCCTGTTGCGGTGCGGGGAAGCCGGTCGACTCGACGGATCGCCAGCAGTGACGCGGGGACGCCAAGCTTCGCGGCCACCGGAGGACGTGCCTTTTCGAGACATTCAGGCGATTCTTCCGTGAGCAACAGGATGCCGTGGTCGCCGTGATCCAAAGCGACCGCGGAGCCGGCGTCTTCGAAAAGGCGCTCGATATCGTCGAGGCTAAGCCTCAGCCCGAGAATCTTGGCGATCCGGCTCCGGCGGCCGGTGAGATAAAGAAATTCGGCATCCAGGTACCCGACATCGCCGGTGTGGAGAGTGCCGCCAAGCACGCCACCTAGGCTCAGGTCTGCGCGCGATTCGGCATAGCCCATCATGACGTTGGGCCCTTCGTAGATGATCTCGCCGATCTTACTGCCGCCCATTGTCCGGTCATTGTTTCGGACTTCCAGCCGTCCCCGCGGGATAACTCTTCCCACCGAGCCGACACGCTCAGGTAGCTGGGTGACATTGAGGCTGCTGATCCGCCCGGTGGCTTCGGTCTGACCGTACGTCACGAAAAACTGGCCCTTCCGGCGCTCCATCAGCGCCGCGTAACCAAGGACCCGTTCATCTCGAAGACGGCTGCCGCCTTGCGTCATGACTCGCAGGGCCGGCACCAGGCTGAAGTCCGGCAGCATCGACCACAAGATGTCGTAGGTGGAGGCCACGCCAGGAAAGTTCGTGCATCCAGCCGCATTGAAGTGCCGCCAGAAGGCCCTGCTGGTGGGCCTTTCCTGGCAGATTGCGACACTGGCACCGCTCAGCATGTGGCTACTGAGCATCAGGAGGCCGTAGGCGAAATGAAGCGGCAAGGCGGTAATGCCGCGCTCCGCGTCGGTGATACCGAGCGTTTCGCTGATGGCTCTCGAGTTGCTCTCCAGGCTGGCATACGACAACCTGGCGGCCTTCGGGCTTGCGGTGCTGCCCGAGGTGGAGAGCACCAGGGCGAGATCACGGTGCAGAACTCCCTCCGTCGCGGTGGCCCTGGCCCAGACAACCGCCTCGCCGAGGTCTGCGACATGGCGATAGCCGGATGGGGATCTCTTCATGGCGACGCCTTTGTCCGGGCACCACACGACGAACTCGGGCTGGTAAGCGCCAAGGAAGCGGTCGGCGTCGACCGGGTCGAGGCCGGCGTCAAGCAAGGCGATCGCATGCCCAAGCCGAAGCACCGCCAGATAGCAAAGCACGGTTGCAGTGTTCCGCCCGGCGAAGCATACGACGAGGGACTTGCCAGGACCCGCAAGTGCTCGACACCATGCGTCGGTCAGTGAGGGTGCCTGGGCATAGCGGATCGGTGTCCCGTCTGGCAGCACAAGCGCGGCTGCGGACGCCCTTCCGCTGGTCGTCATGGCTGTGAACAAGTTGCTCATGCTTCGCCGCGGCGCGCCAGGTTCCGAACCGTGGCCGCGTCGAAGAATTCCTCCGGCGACAGCCGGACGCCGGTACGCGCCTCTATCAGGCCGGTCACCTGCACCGCCCGTACCGAGTCGCCACCGAGGTCGAAGAAGTGATCGTCAAGACCGACCCGTGGCACGTCGAGCACCTCGCGGAAGATCTCGGTGAGCGCCCGCTCCAGGGGAGTATTCGGGGCAGTGTAACGGGAAGTTGGCAAATTGCCGCCAGCGAGTGCGCGCTGCAATTCTTGCACATCCACCGCACCATGTATATCCCGCGGGATGGCCGGGAGAAGAGCCACCATGCCGGGGCTCTTGCCGTCGCCAAGCCGTTGCCATGCATAATCGCGGATCTCTGGTCCGCTGACAAAGTCAGCCGGGACTACGGCGGCAAGAAGTTGCTGCTCCGAGCCTGTGTTGACGGCGATGACAGCAACTTCCTTGATACCAGGATATGAGGCCACTACCTTCTCGATATTACCTAGCAGTTCCTGGTCCTCGACGGACACCGGTCACTCTCCCTGTGGGTTGCCCGCACGCCAGCGTTCTAGTTTCCCGGCGAGCGAACGCGGTATCTTGGTAATAATGTCAACTTCTTGCGGGACCTTATATGGCGAAAGCCGGGAGGCACAGTGCCGCATCACATCGGCCGCGGTGAGGACCTCGCCGTTCTGCACGACGACTTTGGCATGCACCGTCGCACCGAAGATTGCATCAGGCTCACCGACTACGACAACGTCGAGCACGGCCCGATGCTCCAGGATAGCCGCCTCCACTTCGGCAGGATGGACCAACTCGCCGCCCACATTGATAACGTCGGTCCGGCGAGGGGCGAGGAATAGATATCCTTCCTCGTCAAGCCTTCCGTGATCCCCGACGCTCACGAAGCCATCAGGTGTCGTCGCGATCGACAGGCCACCTAGGTACGCGGTCTGACTGGCCGTCCGGCTGCTTCGCATGAATACCGTGCCAGTCTCGCCGGCGGGCAGCCGCCTTCCTGTCTGGTCAAGGATCCGTATCTGAGTGAGAAAACCCTTACCCACAGTTCCCGGCCTGACCAGCCACTCGTCACCGCTGGCGAGTGTGGCGCCGATCCCCTCCGTGGTCGCATAGGACTCGAAGACCCGCGTCGGGCTGACCAGCTCCAGCCAGGCATTCTTGGTGCCAAAGTCGCACGGTGCCGCGGTATGCAGGACGGCACGTATGCTGGCCAGGCCAGCGGCGTCGGGGTTGGCGAGCTGCACGACGCTGCGCATGTGCGTGGGAGTGAGCTGAAGCCATTCGACGGAATACTCGCGTATCAGGTCAAGCATGTGGTCGGGTGCGAACAGCGACTGCAGGATAATGGCGTTCTCGTCAAGTATGCCGTGGATGCAATGGCTGAAAGGGGCGCTGTGATGCAGCGGCCCCGCCACGAGCTGACGCTGACCGTTGCGCCAGCCCGTCTTGCGCAACAGCAAGGACGGGATGCGGGACGGGTCGTAGCGCAGCGGGCCGGGGACGGCAACCACCTTGGTCAAGCCAGAGCTTCCGCCGGTAGTGAGGAAGTATCCGGGCCGGCGCGGCGATTGCGGCGAATCACCGACGGCTCGGGACGTCGGCGGATCGGCCGGCCAGACCACTCGGTCTTCGATGAGTAAGCAGACCGGACCGTACTCGTGAGCCAGGAACGACAGCAGCCGTGCGCGCTCGGCCGCGGGAGCACGGGGATCGAGCGGGAGCACCGGGAGCTCAGCAGCAAGCACGCCGAGAATCTGTATGAGAGCCGATGGGCTGTTGCGCGCCTCGACTGCCACGATCGCGGGCTTGCCCGTCATCTCGGGCACGCCATGGAGGCGACGGACTACCCGCTGGACCTCAGCCGCCAGCCGTCTCCAGGTGACGACTAGGTCGGCACCGCCGTCGTCATGGCCGATCACCGCGGGAGCATTGCCGCGCTCGGCACCGATCCAGGCAAGCCGCGCCGCCACAGTCGTGCTCGCCACCCGCAGCCCCTCGCAACACGCGCCTCAAGCCGGGATCTTCCAGACTGCCGGGAACCAGGTATCCGGACAGGCTCTTAGCAACGTACCAAGCATGGCGCTTGTGAGGCGAGCGCCGGTGTCGGCGCTGTTCAGGCGCCAGCTCCCGGTTCAGCCGGGCGCCCCTGCGCTGTGGCGCAGCCCCCCGTACGCTCCAGACGGCTGCCTGCCCAGCTAACATTGCACCGGATACGCTGGCGGCAGGAGTCGAAGATGATGGCAGCGGAGTGCACCGCGAGTGGAGTACCGAAGCAGTGGCACAACCTCGTGGTTGATTTGCCATTCGAGATTGATCCTCCGATGGATCCAGTTCAATGGCGCGAGGTCAGATTCGAGGATTTTAGCTGGCTCTGGCCAACGGAATGCCTCCAGATTGAGCTGCGTCAGGGAAAATACGGAACGGATCCCACGATTGATATTCCGGATCCTGTGCTGTCTCATTACCAGCGCTACCGGCCATCGCCGCTGGTGCGTGCCCGTGGCTTAGAAGCGCATCTGGGAACGCGCGATGAGATCTACTACAAGCGAGAGGACCTCAATCCAGGCGGAAGTCACAAGTTCAATACCGCGCTGGCACAGGCTTACTACGCCGCGCAGGATGGCGTCAGTACGCTCGTTACCGACACCGGCGCGGGCCAATGGGGTACTGCCCTGGCTCTCGCCTGCGCCGCGTTCGGGCTCGAGCTCAAGGTGTTCATGGTCAGGAAGAGCTTCGATGAGAAGCCTTACCGCAGGCATCTCATGCGCATGCTCGGCACGGAGGTCTACTCGTCGCCGACCACGATCACCGAGATCGGCCGGCAGGTGCTCAAGAACAATCCTGAGGACACGGGAAGCTTGGGTATCGGCATGGCCGAGGCGATTGAGCTGGTACGGAACACAGCGGGCCACCGGCTAGCCCTTGGGTGCATGTCCTACTACGCGGCAATGCACCAGACGATTATTGGCACCGAACTCCGCGAACAGCTTGACGCGATCGGAAGGTCGCCTGACGTGCTGATCGGATGCGTTGGCGGTGGAAGCAACTTCACCGGCTTCGTCTCGCCGTTCGTCACGGCCGGCGAGCTCGGCCGGCCGCTCTGCGTGGCCGCGGAGTCCGCGGCGGTGCCGACGCTGACGCAGGGACAGTACAGGTACGACTGGGCGGACTTCGGCAGGCAGACACCGCGTATCCCGATGATGACACTCGGCAGTGACTTCGTTCCGCCGCCAATCCACTCAGGTGGCCTTCGATATCACGGCAAGACTCCTGTCCTGTCGGCGCTGGTCAAGCACGGCATGGTCGCGGCGCGGGCTTTCGAGCAGCGGGACGTGTTTGAGGCCGGGCGGCTCTTCCTTAAGACGGAGGGAGTGCTGCCTGCACCGGAGAGCAGCCATGCGATCCTGGCGGCCATAGAAGAAGCGAACGGCGGCATCTGCGGGCGAGCACGCACGATCGTGATCTGCCTAAGTGGCCACGGCTACCTGGACCTCCAGGGCTACGCCGATGTGCTCGGGCTGAGCTGATGTGCACGCAGCGGCACCGGTTGGTACATGTTCAGGCGACGCGGCGCTGTCCCAGTCACACTGGCGGGGCAAGCTGATTGTCGGTTGGCTCGGCGCAGCAGTACCAGGGCTCGCTGAGCTCTGGCACAGGAAGCGAGCTATCCCGCGGCGCGCGGGCTCTCGGTCGGCCTGCCTGACCAGCGAATCGGGTCGCTAGCGTCCACAGCTCTTCGAAGAACCGCGCCCCGGGCATACGATCGGCCACGGCCCGTGCCGCCAGGCCAAGGACGTCACGTTGCAGCGCATCGACCGCCGGGTCGCTGTGCGCCCACGGATACGCCAGCGACCCGGAGTCAAAGGGCCGCACCAGGCCGGCGACCTGGGGCAGGCCAAGCAGCCTTGATCCTTCAGGGATCAGCAGCCGTATCGCGTACTGGACAGGGGCGACATTCTGCACCAGGCCAAGGCTGTCAACCTGGGCCAGGAACCATACATATCCGTCCAGCGAGGTCCACGGTGTGAACGCGACGAACGTCGGGTTCAGCCCGATGCCCAGCTGCCGCAGCGCCCGCACCACGGTGATGAAATCCGCGACCGTGTGGCGCTTGTCGAATATCTCCAGAATGCGCTCGTCGACCGACTCGACTGCGCTTGTGACCAGAATGCATCCGGTATCACGCAGCACCGGCAGCAGGTCACGGTGCCTGATCAGATGCTCTACCTTGATCACGACGTCATAGGTCAGGCCAGGGAACTCCGCGCACAGAGCCCGCGCGATAGCAATCGCGTGCGCCGGGCCATTGAAGAAGTCCGGGTCGCCGAAGGTGATGTGCTGCGCGCCCGCCTCGACCTGCTGGCGGATGTCGGCCAGAACGACATCGCGCTGCACTACCCTGAACTGGCCGCCGTAGACCGGCACGATCGGGCAGTGCCTGCACAGGTGCTTGCAGCCGCGGGTAGCCTCGGTGTATCCGACGGTCCGCGTCGAACCATCGGGCAAAGTCAGGAACGCGTACTCCGGCAAGGCGGGCAGGCCCGTGCGGTCAGGAACCCTGAAATCCTGACGGCCGAGCGACACCACAGAAAGCGAACCCCGCGGCCCGGTGTCAGCCGACAGCAGCTGGCGCGCCAGAACCGCCATGGGCTCTTCAAACTCTCCGCCAATGATCGAGTCGATGCCTGCCCGCCGCAGCAGGTCCTCGTTCACCGGTGCGTACAGGCCGTAGGCTAACAAGTGCGCGGCGGGGTTGAGCGCCCGCACCCGAGGTATGACGCCAGCCAGGATGCGGGTCGCGGTATGCATCGGCAGGTAGAAGCCAATCAGATCCGCTGTCCGCACGGCCGCCTCATCCAGCTTCTGTACCGCCAGGTCCAGGCACCCGACTCGAGCCCCGTCGGCCTTCAGCCATGCGGCAGGCGATGCCAGCCCGAACGGCTGGTGGCCCAGGTCAAACGCCGACACCAAGAGCACTCTCGGCCCGGCACCTGGGGTCGGGGCGGACTGCTCAGGCCGGCTTGTTGCGACTGCTAGCGCCATGATCCGCACCCTCCAGCGCGATGACCTCCTGTTCAGTGTCTGGGCACAGCGCCACCGCAGCGTGACGTAGCCGTTACGTCCTTGCTACTGGACGGTCGCGGCCGCCCGGTGCATCATGAATCGACGCATCATCAGGCCACCTGATGATGCCTGGCCTCCATCCAGAGATAACACCATGCGCGCTCCGCCGGCCCAGGACCCCGCTGCCGCCATTCCGGTCCAACCACAGGAATGGCGGCTACGGCTACTTGGCCGATTCGGCCTCACCAGCGCGGGTGCGCATTCCCTGGGGAATGCGGGGCAACGGCTACTGGCCTTGCTGGCTGTGCACGCCGGAGCGCTGCCCCGGTGGCAGACTGCTCAGCTGCTCTACCCCGATGCCGCCGACGCCCACGCGTCATCGAACCTGCGCGCCGTCCTGTGGCGGCTGCAACGTGGCTGCCCAACCGTCGTTCAACCCGCGGCGGCCGAAATCCGCCTGGCCGCCGATGTCACGGTGGATTACTGGGCCGCGGCACGCACGGCGCGACGGCTGATCGCCGGCCCCGCGGCCTTCGGTGCCGACGAGCTGACCCCGGTATTACAGCTGAGCTTGCTTCACGACCTGCTCCCCGGCTGGCCCGATCCGTGGCTGGTGCCCGAGCGTGAACGGTTCCACCAGCTCCGTCTGCACGCACTGGAAGCACTGTGCGCCCGGCTGACGAGCTGTGGCCGACATGGTGCCGCCGTTGACGTGGGACTGGCCGTCGTCGGCGCCGACCCGCTGCGCGAATCAGCCCAGCGCGCACTGATCGACGCCTACCTTGCCGAAGGCAACCCCAGCGAAGCGATACGGCAATACAACGCCTTCCGCTCGCTCCTGCGGAGCGAGCTCGGACTGCAACCCACCAGCGCGCTGCGGAACCGGCTGGCCGCCAGCATCGGTCAGGGCGATTCAGCTCACCGGGACCGGAAGTCAGCACACCGGCCAGGCGGCCAGGCTCGCTCATCTACTGGAGCTTCACCGCGGTCGTCATGATCGCCGTACGTTCAGCACGATCCTGACCCCGTCGTATCTCAGCGCGCTGATCAGCAGCGCGGTCATCGGTGCCGCGCTCGTCGGCGTGTTCCAGGCCAACTCGGTCGGGCTGAGCGGGCCCGGCTTCATCTTCGAGGCGGCGGCGCTGACCGGCGGCCGCGCGTTGCGCGCATACTTCTCCGGCCAGGACATCGCGCTCAGCATGATCGCGGTGCCGATGCTCGCCGTGATCCTGCCGTGCCCTGCGAGCACGTCGCCGGCCCGCTCGACCACCCTGGCAGGCCGCAGCGCGATCGAGCTCATTGCCTGCTCGATCAGCGGCGAGCTGCGGTCGTGCTTGCCGAGCTGCCACAGCAGGTAGTACGGGTCGCACGGGATGCAGTGGCCGCCCACGCCCGGTCCAGGGAGCGCTCCGAGGAAACCGTAAGGCTTGGTTCCCGCGGCGAGGGTTACCTCGACCGGGTCCAGCTCGCGCGGCTACCGCGAGGAGAACGCCGAACCGCGCCGTGCCCTGGAAGCCGCACACGGGGAGAACCTGCTGCTCCGCCGCCTTGGCCACCAGCCGGCCGAATCCGTTCCAGCACGCGGCCAGCGCGACACGGCGCCCGGTCGCTGACCTCACACTCACACACCAGCAAGAAGCATCGCGGCTAACCCCGGGCCAAGATCGCGCACGTCCACGTCCACGTCAGCGATCGGCGCCGAGATCACCCAACGGCCGCTCGCAGCGCTCCCGTCACGGACGCGTACGCGACGCACGTGACCTGCAAATATGTCATATTCGATCTTGAAAACCCCGGATAATCCCGGTCGCCTCAATCACCACATGGGTGACGCCCAGCGAGTCCAGCCACCGGGCCGCCTCCCGGAGCACCCCGTAAAACGTCTTGAAGATGCGCCTTTGCGTCGCCCGGCCATCCGGGCCGTCGCCGGGCAGCCGGACCGCCACCGCCAGCACGTCCTTGCCGACATCAACCGCCGCGCACCGCTCATACAGGACCTGCATGCCATCCTCCCAGCTCGGACAGGGGAAAGGAATGCGCGTGCCGCCCGCGAAGCCCCTGAGATGAACTAAGACACTGATACTCGCGCTCGCGACGCAACCGGGGGACACCCGAAGGCGGGGGCTCCAGCGTCGATCTAATGCACGGTCTCGCAGAGCCAAGCCGAACCGACGTCGGCGGGCAACACGCGCGCAACCATTCTCATCCCTGGGAGCGGCACGAAGGGTCCATCTAGATCTAATGCGCGAACCACGTTACGAGCCCGGTTCAGCGAATTGCTCCCTCATCAGGGTGACCTGGGCTCCACCGATTGGATGAGCCCGAATTGCGCGAACCCGGCCCGCCCTGGCAGTCGGCGTCGCCGCGCTTCGCCGTGACCGGGCGGCGGCACATCGCACCGAGAGTCCTCGCCAGGATGACCAGGTCGAGCCAGAGGGACCAGCATTCGATGTACCGATTGTCAAAACGGGCGCGGTCGGCGATCGAGGTATCGCCGTGCAGGCCGTGCACCTGCGCCCAGCCGGTCATTCCGGCCGACATCCTGGTCCTGTCGCGGTACCCGGGAATGTCGCTGCCGAATCGCTCGGTGAAATGCGGCCGCTCCGGCCGCGGCCCGACCAGCGACATCTCGCCCCGCAGAACGTTGACAAGCTGCGGCAGCTCGTCCAGGTGGGTGCGGCGCAGGCAGCGGCACAGCCGGGTGCTTTGCCGGGCGGGAACGGTCCACGAGGTGTCGGGATCGGCGTGGCCCGCCAGGGTGCGCAGCTTCCAGATCACGGCCCGCCGGTCCTGGCCGGTGACCCTGAGCTGCCGGAAGAGCGGTGTCTGGCCGGTGTCCAGTCAGATGGCGATGGCCAGCACAAGCAACACGGGCAGCGCAATGGCCAGCGCGCAGGACGCGATGATGACATCACAGGCTCGCTTGGCCAGCAGGCCCGCTCGCGAGCGGCTGAGCCTGCGCACGCCGATGAGCGGGACCCCCCAGATCTCGTCCGCGGCCGAAGGCGGGACCGCCGCCATGGGCACCGGCCCCGCGGGTACCACGCAGACATCGGCCCCAGGTCCTGCGCTGCGCGCAGCACGGCGCGCAGGTCATCGTCCAGGTCGGCCGGCCGGTTCTGCCTGGCGCCTGGCTCATCAGAGCCGACCCGGCAGACGATGATCCGGCGGATACCCATCCTGGCCGTCAGCTCGGCGAGGTCGGCGGGCCGGCCGAGCAGCGGCAGGGGCAGGTCCTGACCGGTGGCGGCCAGGCCGAGGAACCCCGCCGGCACCAGGCCAAGCTCGGGATGGTCCAGCATCAGCCGGCCACCTGCACCGCGGCAGGACCGGCGCCTACCACGACCACGGGCTCGGTGAGTGCTCCGCGACGGTGGGCTGCGCGCAGCGCGGCGCAGTCAGCCACCCGGCACGCGAGCACGAGCGCTGCCGAACTGACCGCCAGCCGCTCGGCGGTCGGCGCGGGCAGCCAGGGAAGCACCCCGGCCGGCCTGCGGAGCCCGCCGGCGCTGGCCGCGAGGCGGGCAGTGACCGTCGCCGCGGCGTGCGCCGAGCCGTAGACGAACGCATGACCGGCCCGAACGTGGGAGCCACCGCTGGCCCGAT
>Ga0137365_10004806_pt1 | contig 10832 bp, 7 predicted proteins | sample SagtaG_9_FD_104799 | JGI IMG/M metagenome (GOLD analysis project Ga0137365, IMG submission 104799) | Vadose zone soil microbial communities from Sagehorn Ranch, Mendocino, California, USA - Sage1_L_40_16 metaG | ecosystem: Environmental > Terrestrial > Soil > Vadose zone | place: USA: California... | reverse complement strand
TAGTCGCCGTCGTATTTCATGACCGCCCAGGCGATGCGCAGCCGGTGTGTGCGACGGCGACCGCGGCCTTGTTCTCGTTGCCCTTGCCGAACCGGCGGGCCAGGCGGCGGAACCGGGCGCCGGGGCGGGTCGCGGTGCGCCAGGTGGCCCAGGCGGACTCGGCCATGGCGGTGCGCAGGTGCTGGTCGCCCTTGCACTTCCTCCACGATGGGTTCGAGCGAGGGCTCGGGCCCGTGGATATCCACAAGGTTGTCCTCTGGTGATCCACAGAAGCCCTCGCACAGGATTGGTCGCGTCCTGCCGCCGGTCCCGGTCTTGGCTCTCGCCCTTGCTGACCGCGGATCGCGCGTGTCTTGAACCCGAACCGCCGGGCCGGGGCTGACGGGAGGATGCGACAGCCGCCCGGCCGGGGCGGACCGTGACCTGATAGGAGCCCGACCTTCGGTGTCCCGGAAGTGCTCTGTCCGCCCGTCCCGGCCGGCGGCGCCATCCCCTTCCCCGCCTCTGCTGGTATCGCGAAGAAGGAGACGTCATGCCCAGGATCGCAGAACAGGAACTGCTCGTCACGGGCGGCGTGGACACCCACGCCGACACCCATATGGCCGCAGCCGTGGATCAGGTCGGCCGGGTGCTGGGCACCGAGCAGTTCCCGGCGACCGCCGCGGGTTACCGGGCGGCGCTGGCCTGGCTGCGCGGCCACGGCGAGCTGGCCAAGGTGGGCGTGGAGGGCACTGGCAGCTACGGCGCCGGGCTGGCCTGCTACCTGGCCGGGCAGGGTGCCGAGGTGGTTGAGGTGATCCGGCCGAACCGGCAAGCCCGGCGCCGGCGCGGCAAGTCCGACGCCGCCGACGCGGTGGCCGCCGCGCTGGCCGCCCTCAACGGGGAGGCATCCGGGCAGCCCAAGTCCCACGACGGCGCGGCCGAGTCGATCCGGATGCTGCGGGTGGCCCGCTGCGGCGCGGTCAAGGCCCGCACCAAGGCCGGCAACCAGCTCCGCGACCTGGTCGTCACCGCCCCCGAGACGCTGCGGCAGCAGCTGGCCGGGCTGCCCCGCGAGCGGCAGGTGGAACTGGCCGCCCGGTTCCGCCCCGGGGACCTGGCCGGCCCGGCCGAGGGCGCCAAGGCGGCGATGGCCTCCATCGCCCGCCGCTACCAGGAGCTGACCGCCGAGATCGCCCGGCTGGACGCCGCGCTCGGCGAACTCCTCACCCGCGCCGCCCCAAAGGAGTTCATGGCCAAGAAGGGCGTCGCCACCCAGGTCGCCGCCACCCTGCTGGCCACCGTCGGCGACAACCCCGGCCGGGTTCGCAAGGAGACCAGCTTCGCCGCGCTGTGCGGGGCCAGCCCGGTGGACGCCTCCTCCGGCAAGCAGGAACGCCACCGGCTCAACCGCGGCGGGGACCGGCAGGCCAACTCCGCGCTGTGGCGGATCGTCATGACCCGGATGTCCTGCGACCCGCGCACCAAGACCTACGTGGCCCGGCGCTCCGCGGAAGGCAAGACCAAGAAAGAGATCATCCGCTGCCTCAAGCGCTACGTCGCCCGCGAGATCTACAAGGCCCTGTGCCGACGCGGGCAGCCGGGCAGGCCGCCAGCGGCATAAGCTAAACAAGATCTTTTGGCCCTCGCCTTGACATAGGAGTCGTCGATGTCCCGGTGGTGACGTCCTGCGTGCGTGAAAATCGGGGGTGGTTGCCCGCAGACGCCGGTGATGCTTGGTGCCGCTGAGCCCGCATAGGAGTCTGGCCGCTGGGAGCCTGCCCAGGGGTCCTGCATTGTTGCCGTGAGCACGCGATTCCGCCTCTGACCCCCCTTTGGCTCCCGCGGGCAGCCGACCTGGAATCTGCCCGCACTGGAAGGACCGTGGTCATGGAGGAAGTCACCGAAGAGCCGGCCGAGCTGGTGAAGCGGGTCGCCGCCCTGGATATCGGGAAGGCGAGCCTGGTGTGCTGCGTGCGGGTGCCGCACGAGACCAAGCCGGGAGCGCGCCTGCAGGAGGTCCGCACCTTTGCGACGACCACGCCGGCGCTGCTGGAGCTGCGGGACTGGCTGATCTGCCAGGGCGTCACCCGGGTGGTGATGGAGGCCACCAGCGCATACTGGAAGCCGCCGTTCTACCTGCTCGAAGACGACATCGAGTGCTGGGTGGTCAACGCCCGCGACGTCAAGAACGCCCCCGGCAGGCCTAAAACAGACAAACTAGACGTGGTGTGGCTGGCTAAGCTCGCCGAGCGTGGCATGGTCCGGCCGTCCTTCATCCCCGGCCGGCCCCAGCGCCAGCTCCGGGACCTGACCCGCTACCGCCGTACCCTGGTCCAAGAACGCACCCGGGAGAAGCAGCGCGCCGAAAAGCTGCTGGAAGATGCCCAGGTGAAGCTCTCATCAGTGATCTCTGACATCTTCGGCGCGTCGGGCCGGGACATGCTGGCCGCCCTGATCGGCGGGCAGCGCGACCCGCGCGCGCTGGCGGACCTGGCCCGGAAGAATATGCGCGCCAAGATGAGCGTCCTGCAGGAGGCGCTCACCGGGCACTTCACCGAGCATCACGCGTTCCTGCTGGGCATGATGCTCGACCGCGTCGACGCGCTCACCGCCCAGATCAACGCGCTCACCGCCCGGATCGAGCAGGCCATAGCCCCTTACGCCCACCAGGTGGCCCAGCTGGATGAGATCCCTGGGATCGGCGTCGCCGCTGCCCAGGACATCATCGCCGAGATAGGCACCGACATGTCCCGCTTCCCCACCCCCGGCCACCTGGTCTCCTGGGCTAAGTTCGCGCCCAAGGCCCGGCAGTCCGCGGGCCGCAGCAAGGCCGCCTCCACCGGCAAGGGCAACCCCTGGCTCGGCGGCACCCTCGGCGAAGCCGCCGCAGCCGCCGCCCGGACCAGGACCTTCCTGGCTTCGCGCTACAAGCGGATCGTCAAGCGAAGAGGAAAGAAACGCGCCCTGGTCGCGGTGGGCAACTCTATCCTCACGGTCGCCTGGCACCTGCTATCCGCCCCCGATGCCCACTTCACCGACCTCGGCCCGGACTGGCACGACCGCCTCGCCCCCCTGCGGCGCAAACGCCAGCTCATCGCCGAGCTGGAACGCCTGTCCGGCAAGAAAGTCACCCTCCAGGACGCCGCCTGACCTATTTGCAGCCAACCCACAACCGCATCCCGCCGAAGAACCCGGCTCCGCTAGCGCTCCGCCGGGTGCTGTCGCCTGCCCACTGACCGACCGATTTTCGATTCAGCTTCGGGTGATGGTCAGCGTCCGGTGCCCGCGTTCCAGGCCCAGCGCCTCGATGCTGGCTCCGGTGGCCTCCGGGACCCGCAGGCCGTTGAGGGCGAGCAGGGAGATGAGCGCGTGCTCGGCAGCCGTGCCGAGACCGGCGGCGGCCAGCATCGCACCGAGCTCGTCGCGGTCCAGCCCAGTTGCACGGGATTGGTAGTCCAGCCGGGGACGCCGGGCATGGGCTGCCGGGGAGTGGTCGAGGAGGTCTTCCTCGACCGCGTACCGGTAGAACCCGGCGATCGTGCCTAGCCGGCGGGTCACCGTCGCCCGGGCGCGGCCCCTGGCTTCCAGGTCGCGGGCGAAGCACTCGATGCCGGCGCGCCGGGCCTGGAACAAGACGATGTTGCGCCGCTGGCACCAACCGGTGAACTGGCGCAAGTCCAGGGCGTAGGCCTCACGGGTCAGGCCGGTGTACCCGGCTAGAAACCCAGCCAGGGCAAGCCGCTCCGGACCTGTGAACACCGGCTCGCATACGGCGATCACGGTGGACGTGGACGACGATGTGATGGTGGTCATCGGATACCTCCCGGATCCGGCTGAGACCCGGAAGGCTGGGCCAGCGGCGGGCCTCAGCGACGATATTCACCTCACCGTCAAGCCACCCGGATGATCACGCAAGGTCACCAGGACGCTCGTCATCGTCGTCCCGTAGCGCCGAGTATGAGCGGGTGGCCGCATGACACACTCCCGCTGCGCGTACGGACAGATACGCCAGCTTTGCGCGTTTGACTGGTGCTACATGATCGGGCACGTTCGGATCAAGGGCAGCACGAGATCAAGCTGATATCCGTTGTTAACCGCCTGTATGGCCGACACATGAGCGAGCCCGTGATAACGCGGTCAGGTGCGCCGCCAATCGGGGATTCGACCGATCCAGGGTGGGGCACGCCTACGTCCGCAGCTATAAGAAGGGCGGTCAAGGAACTAGCGCATCTCGGCGTCATTGCTCACCAGTGATGCGGTTGCACAGCCGGGACGTGCCGACGCGCACTCCATTGGGCTTACGCCGCGACTTTCTGACCACAGTCCTGCGTCAGTGTGTTCGGCGCAGCCGCGACCAGTTTCGCCCGCTGTCATGCGCACACCACAGGTACCCCATGCGGGGCCACCCGGCGGACGGCCCCAGGCCCGGTCCCAGAAGTTCCCATCACCAACCGGTGACGTAATGGAATCGATGCGTATCTTTGCGTCTTCGTTAGGCGATGATGGTGCCGTGATGGATTCGCTGACTTACTACGCGGCGCTGCAGATTTTGGGCAAGCCGAAGAGCCGTTTGGTGACGCTACTCGATGCGGTGGCGACCGCCGGGCTGACGGCCTGGGCGGCGGGTGCTCTGGCCACGGGCAGGGATGCCGGGCCGCCACTCAGTGTGCTTGAGGTGAAGAACGAGGTCGTGCGTTACGGGCACGAAATAGTTCGCAGGGTTTCGGAGTGGCGCAGCGGACTCGCTCGTTTTGATCGTTCTCAGCGTCTCGCCGCAGCGCATGCGGTTCTGGTAGTTGCGTCCTATTTCGAGGCACTCGAATCGGCGGGCTTGCCTGTTCCGGTTGACCGCCTGGCGCTCTCCGGCGCGGAGCAGGCAGCTTTAGCTGCCGGAGGCGATCTCCCGGATGGCTACGTGGGCCTGATCGAGCTTCTGCTGCGAGAACCGCTCCCGATGCCTGAGCCTCACCGGCCTTATGCGGACGTCCAAAGGCAACTAGCTGACTGTTATACCCGGCTGTCGGGCCGTCTTCTGGATTTCGTGTCGGGCCTGGCGCTTTGGGACGAGCTTGACGACCGGGCAAGGCAGCAGATGAAGGCAGCAGTCAGCGACCTGCCAGTCAAGGTCCTTGACCGGTACGACGATGGATACCGCAATATGGCGGCTGATAATCGGGAGTTTGAAGTCTGGGCTGGCTTGGCTGAGGTCCGCGCCCTTGGTAACGCCCTGGCGAGAATGTCGGTCCTGTTGACGGCTATGACGGCACGTCCGCCTGGCCACCGGCCCCGTTCGCTGCTGCGGCGGAGCTACCAGGCTGCGCTGAGCGAACCGATCATCCGATCCGGCGAAGCCCCCGAGGGGGTAGTGCTTCCGTCGCTCGGCGAGGCTTATGTGAATCCCATCTGCCGCGTGGCTGAAATCGGGCCTAACGACACCCCGGCGGCGAATGAGTGGTGGGACTCGCGGGAGCTGGTGTTAGACCTTGAGGCATTCCTGGCTGGATATCTCATCTCGCCGCGGGCGGTGACAACGCCGCTGGTGGTGCTCGGTGAGCCGGGATCGGGTAAATCGAAGCTCACCGAAGTACTGGCTGCCCGGCTGCCAGAGGATGACTTCATGCCCGTGCTGGTTGAACTGCGCGATGTGGCGTCCGAGTCAATGGTCCAGGAGCAGATCGAGCAAGCCATTTACCGCGGGCCTGGCGAGCACGTGTACTGGCATGACCTTGTTGACGCAGCCGGGCAAGCGCTACCGGTCGTGCTGCTGGACGGTTTCGATGAACTCGTGCAGGCGGCCGCGGTGAACCGGTACGACTATTTGGAGCAGGTCCGGGATTTCCAGCTGAGGCAGGCACAGGTCGGGCGTCCTGTCGCCGTGGTTGTCACCACCCGGACGGTGGTCGCTGACCAGGCTCGGTTCCCGCTCGGCAGCCTCGCCCTGCAGTTGCAGCCCTTCAACGAGGATCAGATCCGCTACTGGCTGAAAGTCTGGGACCGTCATAACGCTGCCGGCCTGGCGACGCGGGGGCTGCGGTCTTTGCCCGCCGAAATCGCGCTGGCCCATGGGGAGTTGGCGAAGCAGCCATTACTGCTGCTCATGCTGGCAATCTTCGATGCCGCGGACAACGGGCTGCAGCAAGCCGAGACCCCGATTGGCCGTGCGGAACTGTACGAGCGGCTACTGACCGAATTCGCGCTCCGCGAGATCGGAAAGTCAGCTCACAACCGGTCACTTCCAGCCGCTGGCCAGCGTGAACTGGCCGAGCGTGAGCTTCAGCGGCTGGCCGTCGTGGCGCTGGCTATGTTCGCGCGGGGACGGCAGGCGGCCACCGACGCGGAACTCAACCACGATCTTCCGCTCCTGTTTCCAGAGGCCAATGATCCCAGCGGTCCGGACGCGAATCTGACTCCTGCCCAGCGGGCGGTGGGCAGGTTTTTCTTCGTCCACAAGTCGGCAGCGCGATCGCGTGACGAACGAGCGCGAAGTTATGAGTTCCTCCATGCAACGTTTGGCGAGTTCCTCGTTGCCCGGCTCGCTGTTAGCGCGCTGCGGGACCTTGCGGCTCGCCGGGAGGTGATGCGGCATGGGATGACAGCGACAGGAAGACTCGATGATGGCTTCCTGTATGCCGCGCTGTCCTTCTCATGCCTGGCGGTTCGCGCTCCGATTAGCGGATTCCTCCGGGAGCTGCTGAACCGGCTGTCCGCCGCTGAACGCGCGCGGTGCAGGGAAATTCTGCCTGAACTAATAACAGCGTCGCTTGTCGCTCATCCCAGTCGTTCGTTCCAGGAGTACGAGCCGATCCGGCATACCGTTCCACGGCGGCTTGCCGCCTATTCTGCCAATCTGGTAATAATGCTCGTCCTGACCGCCGGCGAAGTCAGTGCCGGAGAATTCAGCGGCGGGACCGATACAGGCAAGAATTGGGCACAGTATGGGCACCTCTGGCGCTCCGCATTTACCAATGCCGAATGGGGTGGGCTAACAGACGCCATACGCGCCCAAGTGAGCCGCACCGATGGGTCTGTCGACATAAAGCTCAGGATGGAGGACGGGTCATCAGTCTCGCCAACCGACAGCTTCGTCGTAACAGACCGGTCTACCGGGCTGACGCATTTCGATGTGCACCTGTCACCGCATGAGGGTATCTCATATGAAGTTAATGTTCCGCCCACCACCACGGCAGGGCAGGTGTTCCGTGATCTCGCATTCCTTCCAGACTGGCATACCAGCCTGCTGCTCATGCAGGTAATTCCCGCAATCCGCGCATTGGGTGGAGACGCGCGCCTGGAGACAAGCAACAATACTCTGATACTGCCGGGGTACCTGCTCGCCGATCTAGATTATAAGTGCGGAGAGCCGCCCGACGGGCGGCTTAGACTCTACGAATTGTGCTTGCATAACGCAGCGTCCGCAGAAATGCTGGAACAGCTACTGCTCCGGCTATGCCGCGACGTCCCGCACCTGCCTTCTGAAGCAGTAATCGACCTTCTGCGTGAGGCAATCGCCATCACCCGGCCACCTTCGCCGGTCTATATAATGCTGCTAAACAAAATATGGAGCCAACTTGATGCCGAGAAGGACCAGCGGTCAATCGTCGCGCTAGTAGCAGACCTCCGCGAGCGTCATCCCAACGATCCCCTCGCGGGTCTGAATACGGGCCTGCTCTCCGTCGCAGCGATAAGGCAAGCGCTGTAAGTGGCAGGCCGATCGAGACAGAAAAAATGTTCTGTTCGCGACAGCCAGCCAGGCGGTCAGTTTGGGTCAGCGTGCATTAGGCGGCTCTGGTGACGTCCTAGCAGAGAAGATTGCCGCGGAGCGTGACCGCGCCGCCAACGAGGGCTCAATGCTGGCCGGATGGAGCCCGGTGCTGAGCCCGTGGCGGCTGACAAGCGAATCTGGCCGGGCGAATGGCTGCGTCCAACTACGGGGTGAGCGGACTGGGGCCGATGCGCCCCAGCGGCGCGGCAGCCGGTCCGCCGCTTCGTCAGGGCGCTTGCGGCGGCGGGCGTACGCCGGGGCTGCGCCGGGGATGACGACCCCGGCAGGCTGTTCGCGGCCGTCCATCATCCATCTCACGACCAGGCGAAGGGGCCGGCATGAGCGTCACCGATGACTACCTGACCAACAACGCCCGCTACGCGCAAGCATTCAGCGGGCCGCTGCCGATGCCGCCGGCCAGCCACATTGCCGTAGTGGCCTGCATGGATGCGCGGCTGAATGTGTACGGGATGCTCAGCTTGGACGAGGGCGAAGCGCACGTCATCCGCAATGCGGGCGGGGTCGCCACCGACGATGTGATCCGCTCGCTGGCCATCAGCCAGCGGCTGCTCGGCACCCGGGAGATAATGCTTATCCATCACACCGACTGCGGGATGCTCACCTTCACCGACGACGCGTTCAAGCAGGCCATCCAGGACGAGACCGGGATCAAACCGCCCTGGGCCGCCGAGGCGTTCCCCGACCCCGGCGAGGATGTGCGCCAGTCCATCGCGCGGATCAAGGCCAGCCCGTTCCTCCCGCACACCGACGCGGTCCGCGGGTTCGTTTTCGACGTCGCGACCGGGAAGTTGGCAGAGGTCGGCTGACGGGCAGCCCGCCGTCGGCCCCAGCCCCGCCTGCGCCCGGCCCATCCGGGCCGGGGAGCCGGTCAACAACGTCGTGGAAGCTCGCCGGCATGGGTGAGCTGAGGGTGGTTGAACTCAGTCCGGGCTTGCTCGCAGCCGAACCCGGCCACCACCAGACGCGCGATGGCACAAACGAGCCTCATCACGGCATTATGAACGTGATCGGAGATCACCTTCGCCTTCCGGGCTACATAATGACCTGCTCTGTATGGGTCGCCGGTCTACTGAACTTGATCCCGCGGACGCCCAGAACGGCGGCAGTGCGCGCGCCGGAGCCCAGGCTCTCAGTGACGTTGCGTGACGAAGCTGGCCGCGTCCGGGCAGTTCCACTGACCGCCGGCCATCCAGGTCGTTCGTCCTCACTTCGACCACGGTTCCGTGCCTATAGGGATCGCGGCCATGAACGAAGGAGAGCGGTGACAAAGAGCGTGGCCGTTGATCATGACTCGGTGTCCAGATAAAGGTGCCGTCAACACCGGCACTGCCGATGAGCGGACGTCAAGACGGTTGCGCTGAGCGCAGGTTTCGGGGCCGGAGTTCAGCGTGGCGGTGGCCGGGGTGACTAGCATCAGCTGAAGTACCGAGGCGGCGGTCGGGGTGTGGCAGCGCGCTGCGGTGTAGTGCGGCACCGCAGAAGTCCTTGAGGGGTTCACTCGATCACGGTGTGAGGCCGCCGGGTTCGGCGAGGTAGAGAGTGCAGGCGGTGTCGAGTGCCTGGCTGGGGTGGCCAGTGGTCTGGCCGTCGAGCAGGACGGCGTCGGCGTAGCTGCCGCTGTTGGCCTGCCAGATCGCGAATGCCCAGTCATCGGGATCGCCGAGGTACTGGATACGGCAGAGCTTGATGGTGTCGTCGTCGTTGTCGCTGAGGTAGCCGGTCAGGTAGCCGTAGGAGCCGCGCCAGCTGATGGTGACTTCCTCCAGTGCCGGCCAGCGCTGGCAGGCATGGTCGTCGACGGCGCCCTCGATGAGGTCTTTGAGGCGCCTGGATGGCACGGGCATGTCCTCATTGTCGCGGCGGCCGGCGTGTCGCCGCCACTTCTGATCTTGTTCCGGGCATTCTCGGGCGATCATCGCAGGTCGTCTGAAAGGGCATGTCATGGCGCGCGCAGCCAGCAGGGACATCGTGGTGCTGGGATCGCGCCGCAAGGCGAAACTGGAGGCGATTGTTCGCCGGCCGTCCTCGCCGCAGGCGCTGGTGCGGCGCGCCAGGATCGTGCTGCTGGCCCACGCGGGCTGGCCGAACGCTCAGATCGCCGCCCGGCTGGGCTGCGCGCCGGGCACGGTGCGGACCTGGCGGCGCCGGTTCGCCCGCGGTGGCATGCCCGCCCTGTCTGACCGGCCCCGCAGCGGCCGGCCCGAGATATATGGGCCGGAGGTCCGGCTGGCGATCGTGGCGGCCGCCACCTCGGTCCCGCCCGAGGGAACATCGGTATGGACCCACGCCCTGATCGCCGGGCAGCTGGCCGATACCGGCATCTGGCCCTCCCAGGCCGGGCGTGTCCTGTCTGACCTGGAGCTGGCGCCGCACCGGGTCCGGGGCTGGCTGAACCGCCGCGACGACGGCCAGTTCTGGGCACAGGCCGCCGCGGTATGCGAGGTGTACCTGCGCCCGCCGCCACGCACCGTGGTCATCTGCATCGACGAGAAGACCGGGATCCAGGCCACGCACCGCAAGTATCCCGAACGGCCGGCCCGGCCCGGCCGGCTGGCCCGCCGGGAGTTCGAGCGCGTCCGCAACCGCGCCGTCTCCATCGTCGCCGCCCTGCACGTCGCCACCGGGCAGGTGCTCACCGAGCCGCTCGCCCGGAACGGCTCCGTCACCTTCACCGGCTTCCTGCGCCGCCTGGACCAGCGCGTCGACCCGCGCCTGAGCATTCACCTGGTGATGGACAACGGGTCGTCGCACACCTCCCGCGCCACGCGCGCCTGGATCGCCGCCCATCCACCGATCACGGTCACCTACACGCCGAAGCACGCGTCCTGGCTGGACATGGCCGAACTATGGTTCTCCGCCCTGACCCGCGGCCTGCTGCGCCGCGGCGAGTTCACCTCCCGCGCCGACCTCGCCGCCAAGATCACCAGCTTCACGACCCGCTACAACCGCACCGCCAAGCCCTGGACCTGGACCTACGACGCCCGCGCCGACCACACCCGCTACCGCGCCCGCCGAAGCAGCCAGCACCCAGCCGCGGCCACCGAACCGGCTACCATCCAGACCCTCC
>Ga0137365_10004802_pt1 | contig 10836 bp, 7 predicted proteins | sample SagtaG_9_FD_104799 | JGI IMG/M metagenome (GOLD analysis project Ga0137365, IMG submission 104799) | Vadose zone soil microbial communities from Sagehorn Ranch, Mendocino, California, USA - Sage1_L_40_16 metaG | ecosystem: Environmental > Terrestrial > Soil > Vadose zone | place: USA: California... | reverse complement strand
ACCGAGTGGCTAATGCTACCACTAGTGCCAGAGACGACAACGGTCCAAGTGACAGGGCAGACCTGCGCATGGAAGCTGAGGGTAGACGAGCCAGATCCACCGATGGAGATGGTCAAGCTTGTCGGGTTGACCGTTGCATTGAGACCAGAGTATTGTGCGAGTGTCGATCCTCGATAGACACTCACTATGAGACCAGTAGCTCCAGCGAAACCGTTGATGCTCGTTACAGTTATCGTGATTGTTGGTGGATTCGAGAGGAATTTGAAGCTGACACCGGTCCTGCTTGCCGACATCGTGAAGTCCGCGATGTATGCCGGGGCAAGATAGTTGATCGCCATAGTTGCAAGGTCGGAAATGTCGACTATGCCGTCAGCATTGATATCCGCACGAGGGTTGTAGCACTGTTGCCCGAGACTACAGCCGAAAGAGGCTGAGGCAATGTTGAGATCGGCCGTGTTCACGATCCCATCGTTGTTTATGTCCATGTCACGAGTCACCGAATAGCTAGGAGTAACCGTCTTTCCAGAAATGGTCACCAGAATGTTAGAAGACAGTGTATACGGGTTGACGTAGACTGGAAGCAAGAAGTCAGCGCTGAAGCTTCCGGACGTTGTGTTTGTCATCGGCTGATTCACAAGCGTATAGGTCCTAGTGAAGAGCGTGGCTCCCGTGCTACTGTTGGTTGCGGTTAGACTCGGCGAGCCAGCCAGCGTCAGGCTCAAGGCCGTCCCGACGGTCAGCGTGCCCGTGATCTTGACCTTGACTCCAGTGAAAATCAATGTGCTGTTGAGAGAGACGGTGACAGGCGTGATTGCTACCCCTATGAAGGAACCATGACTCACGCCACCACCAGTACCTGTCACGTTGACCATGTAGAGTCCTGCAGGAGTAGACGCCGTGGTGCTAACGTTCAGCGTGGAAAAGAAGGGAGCGGTGCCGCTATTGGGATTCAACGTGGCAGTGGGACCATTCGTGACAATAGGGCTTACGCTCTTGACGAGGCTCACCGATCCCGAGTATCCTCCGTACGCAGTGACAGAAACAGTAGCCAGTGCGTAGCCTGGGGATCCACCTGCTATCGAAAGCAGATTCAAATTCGGAGAAACAGTGAATCCTGAAACCATAGCAGTTACGGCCACACTTCTAGAGCGGGGCCCAGCGGTTGCCACAATCGTGGTGGCGAAGCTGCCCGGATTAGAACCTGTGAAAGTGCACGTGGAAATAGCAGAGATGCCTAGGACCAGGCTCGTCGGATTGCACGAGACGCTTACTCCTGGTCCGGTTGCGGATAGTGCTAGAGTGCCAGTGAATCCGTTGATGCCCGTCGCAGTTACGTTCACTCTTGCCGAACTTCCAGGGTTGAACGTGACACTGCTCGCGCTTGCTGTGAAGCCAAAGTCGGAGAAGCTCATCCTATCAACGAATGTTGACCAGCACGAGTCTCCAAAAGCGTCACACGAGCCAGACGTGGTCGTATGATACTCGCCTGCCACCCATACAATCGCCGTATCAACCGGGTCCAGTCCAGCACCAAAGTAGTCGCCATATCTACCGAAAGCGTCATCAGTGTTTCCCGATTTTATCGTAACCGAAGACGCAAGGCTTCCATGTTGATCGGTAGTCGCCTGGCCAGTTACGGCAAGGCTTGGATGGATGGTCGACGAGGAGAAGCCGTAGACGACTTGTAGGTTGCCCGAACTGTCGATTCGAAGTGCCGGGAAGTAGTAGTCTGTTCCTACAGCGCCATAGTCAAAGTCTTGAGTGATGCTCGGGGTCGACAGGGTGCTAATCTGAGATAGACGTGCGCAGGAACGCTTCGCATTGTCACCGGTCGGTGTACATGCATCGTTGAAACCCAGCCATAGGTTTCCGCCGAACCATGCCGCGCTCTGGACTCGTTGGTCCACAGTATCGACATAGTACCCGCTCGGCGAGTTGCCGCTTGGTGGCTTTGAGATCACTTGACTGACCGTAAGGGTTGTCGTCGTGTTCTGGACTGTCGATACTCCAGGGACCCCGGTAACGGCAAACACCTTGATGGAGGTGCTGTTAACTGAGAGATCGCTCGCACCCGTACTGACCATGTACTGAGTCGTAGTTGAGCTCAACGACTGAACAGGATGGACCGACTCAAGGCTTGCATAGGGACCGAAGGAGACAGAGTGTGGCTGTGCGATACCTGACAAGAGGTCGTTCTTGTTGATGACCCACCATTCTGCTCCGAGAAAGGCTACTTGTGAGTACATGTTGGAACTGAACACGAACTTGTCGTCGCTGATGCCTGGGATGGGCTGGTCAGGGAGGAGACTCCCTGTGCTCATGGAATAGACATTCCAGGTGCCTGTTGGATCGTTCGTCGTCGAGACAGCAATTTGTACGGCCCCTCTGGTGAAATTCGGGACCGTGTCGGTGTCGATTATGGTGGCAAACCAAACCCCGCTCGAAGCATCATACATTATCTTCGGGTCTGAGATGAAGTCGGAGCCGGTGTGGAAGAACGGGCCGAGGCCGAAGACTTGGATCGAGGCGCCAGTCTTGTTGAACACTTCACCTGCTAGATTCACCATTTCCACCACGTAGGTTGGACCTGCGGCGACCTGGACGTCAGGTGGAGCGCAGAGGCAGCTTTGATAGTTCACCAGACCATCAAAGCCTGTGTAAGCGTAGACCGTTGAAGGCGACAAGGTCGCCATAGTGTTCCTGCCCAAGGTTCCTCCTGGGCTACGATACGGAGTACTGGACTTCCAGCCAATGTTTCTCGGCATAGGACCCTGCGACGACTGTTGCGATATTGCAGTCTGTGATGGAAGCGGTAGCTCGCGGACCGTCACCGTCCCCACGTGGGAAGCGGCTCCGATCGAGACCGGATTAGCAAACGATGAGGCGAAGGTCGAAGCAAGACCAGGCAGAAGTGCTGACGGGATTGTTAATAGCACTAGAATAGCTCGAAGCTTTTTCGAACTTCTCATTCTTGTTTTCATGTTCCTTTACTGTTTGGGAACTTGTTTCATCACGCCCCTCCTCGGCGCTCAAGACCCGAGGAGTCTTCTGAAAATTATGTGGGCATTTTTCAGAGAATGATGAGGCGCTTCTTGAACGTCTTCTCGAAGACCTCTCACTGCACCGATAGGACAAATTGAAGTAGTCACCGGAAAACCGGTACAGGCTCTGTTTTGCTGTCCACAGATACCGAGAAAATCCGAACCAAAGCGACTGAAATAGAAACCATGAAGCCCACTTTGTTGAAAGCGGCCGTCCGGGCTTTCCACAAGCTTGCCGAAAACTCAGCAGAAAGTCTAGCGAGAAACGCGAGGATCTTCGAGACAAAGGCTCTATCCGAACATCACGCAGCTCTACGCTCAACATCACCTGAAGAATTCCGACATCATTCCTCGATAGCATTGTCTCATCAGAAACGAGCGACACAGTCTCTCGCCAAGTCTGGTTCAATACTCCAGAGTAGACTATTTCGATCTCAGGCGAACGAGACACTTCTGAGATTCTGGCTCTCGACCTACCGGGAAGAGAAAATGCGACTCTTGGAAGAATCATGGAACTTGGCCAAGAGAGCACTTGAGTCCTTTCGATCACCCAAAGACTCTCGAGAGTACGTGAAAACCTTCAACCTACTTTCCTTTGCAGCGGGACTGAGCGTAGAGCTGGACGGCAATCTAAGATCTCGAGTCAGGAAGCTTCGAGACGCATCAGAACATGGAAAAAGAGCGGTTACGATGTCCCGACGACTCGGAGACAGAATAGAGCTCACCAAGGCGTTGATCAGAGTTGCAATATTTCTTGACGGACTTGCAGACGATCTATCTGACAAGATCAAACAACGAGATCTTCGACGCGAGTCACGTCGCCTCTGGGAGGAGGCCCTACAAACGTCCCGAGAGATCGCCCTGTACGAGTTCACCCATCCCCTCAACGGTTTCCAGGCAATGGACCCCAGTCAAAACATGAAGCTCTGCGAAGAAGCGTTGCAGGTTGTGAAACCTCAGAGGGACAACTTCGCCCTCGGGAGAATAAAGGAGTACCTTGCAAAATGGACGTTCTACGCAGCAGAATCTAGTGCCGGGGGAGATCCGGTAGCGACAGTGAAATTGCACACCAAGGCTCTACGATATGCAGAGGAAGCAGCCAGCCACTTCGACATCGTCAACCACACAAGCCCGATCGCAGGAGTACTCTGGGTCCATTCGCCATACACTGAACATTTCATCAGGCTTGCCTACCATGAGACAAACTCCGAGAGGCGTTCTCTTCTAGAAGAGAAGAGCCTGCGATCTACCCGTGAACTCTTGAAACTCTCCAGGGAGAGGGGAAGCCCACGTGTACGATTCTACGCACTTTTCACAAGCAGCAGAGCCAAGATTGAGGTTGCAAAGAGGGAAGGAGATCGACAAAGACGCAGGAACCTCCTCACAAGAGCACTTTCGGAACGACTGCAAGCAAACACCCTCATCCAACAGATCTTTGGCTCGAAAAGCTGGAATTTCGGGGTAGCGATTCAAGGGATCTCCGACGCCCAATCCAAGCTAGCAGAACTCGAACATGACCCCAAACGTAAGGCCACCCTCCTCACCGAGTCCATTCGAAACCATGAAAAATCGTTGAGGATCTCGGTCTCGTTCATCCAAGCCTTAGAGCCGTCCGGACCTCATTTTTACACAGAAAGCGTCGGAAGAATGCATACTCAGTGTGGCGACTTGCAACTGCGACTGGCATCGATCACTGAGAATAACAAAGAAGTCCGCAGAGCCACCAAATTCTACCTCGCCGCGGCCGATTGGTACGAGAAGATCCCACGGTACGATAGGTCGGCCGAATGTTACTGGAAATCTGCTGAATGTTATGACCAACTGCAAGCATACAGCTCGGCGTCGGAATACTTCAAAGCCGCTTCGAGATCCTACACCAAGTTCGGCCGTCTGGTACCACCACTCAGCGAGCATTCCAGAGACTATTCTCGATATCTTCAGGCATGGAGCGAGATCGAAACCGCACGGTCTCACCACTTGAGACAACAATTCACGTCGGCAGCAAACTCATACAGGCGAGCGGCAAACCTGTATCGCGCGACCAAGAGATGGCGGTTCCTGGCACCACACTACCTGGCCTCTTCGATGCTCGAATCGGGTGAGGCACTAAGCAGCAAAGGCGATCACAAAGCTGCGGCAGAGGCGTTCCGCCAATCCGCAACCGCGTTTCGAGACTCCAAGAGCTCACTCAAAGAACTACTCTTCCAGCTCGAACAACCTGAAATGAAGAATGTCGCCGAAAGGTTGTCCAATTCACCGAAGGACGACTACTGCCTTGCCAGACTAGGCCTGGAGAAAGCAGACATCGCCGAAACAGTGCAAGACTATCAAACAAGTTTCGAAGAATTCGGATTGGCATCACAGAAATTCGACGAGATTAGCCGCCTGTCCCACGCGGACGATGATAGAAAAGAAGCCACCTTCCTCGCTCGCCTCTGCGAGGCTTGGCAATCAGTCAGCGGTGCAGAACTCGGTAACTCGGTAGAGCCGCTGATACGAGCAAGAGAACTGTTCCAAAGAGCCAAGTCGTTGAGTCCCGACGAAAGAGCACTCAGACTTGCAAGAGGACACGAAGCCTTGTGTGAGGCTCTGATCGCCTCTCGAAAGTTCGCTGATAGTGTTGACCCGGCCTATCACGACAAGGCATCAAAACACCTTGAACTTGCGTATGAACACTTTCTCGACGCCGGGTTCAAGATTGCTGCTTATCATGCAAGAGCGCGCAGACTCCTGTTGGATGCGACTTTCCTCTTAAGCTCGGCCGAAAGTGCAGAAACCCAACAGAAAAAAACAGAACTTTACAGACTCGCCGACTCTCTTCTACGAGAGTCGTCAACCGAGTTCCGAAAGGCGAGGCAGCCACTCGGGAGAGAGCAAGTGCGAAGACTTTTGCAAAGGTCCCACAGTGAGTCCGAAGCGCCCTATCCGCTCGTCGAGACCCTTAGAGCCGCGGCTGACCCCTCAACCACCACTACGTTTATCGCGTCTGCCAGAGGGGGTGAGAAGCCCGTAGGAGTTGAAAGGTTCGAGCGTGGAAACATCGAGACCAACCTCGACAGCTTTGCGAGAGTAGCTGGAGCTGAGAACGATGTCGAATTCGCGATAGAGATTTCAAACATAGGCAAGCAATCGATCAGGCTTCTGAGACTCGACGAGATCATTCCTGTAGGAACGGAGCTTGTCAACGATCCAGATCCTTGGAAGCCCGAAAGGTATTCTCTCACCCATAGTTCGAAGGTTCTGGCTCCAACCAAGACCGAGAGGGTGAGACTGGTTCTAAGACTAAGAACCAACGGTTTGCTCAAGATGCGTCCCAAAGTAGTCTTCGTTGACGAAAGTGGTTGGAGGTGGGAGCGGGTGATGAACCAAAAGATAATCCCGACATCAAGGATACTCGAGTTTCTTGCATCCTCCTTCATAAAAGACAACGCCAGTCGCCTCCAATTAGAGCAGTGCGGCTGGAAATCAATGATGGAGATAGTGAAAGAATTGAAGATTCCAAGAAGCCATGTCTATGGAGAACGGAGATACGGACGAGCCTTCGGAAAACAACTTGACCAGCTAGTCAAATCATCCTTCGTCGAGTACAGAATATTCCCCAACGAGAGAGGCAGAGGGGGGAACATCACCCGAGTGAGACTTCAGCTAGAAAATGACGATGTCAAAAACTACATTCAAGAACTATCCTCTCCCGAGGTCTTTGCGCCAACCGTTTCCTCACTCTCCTCTCCCAGAACCCAATCCCCGATCAGCTACATCAAGTAACCATCGTGAATATTCGCGACAGAGGACTACATGTTGTCAGACCTGAGATCATGATGGTGATGATCGGCCGAATGATTGTGACGGCCTTGCCCGCACTCGCTTGGCGATTGAGCATTATGCCTAGCATTGCCGGTAGCATCAGAATCATACTACCCCCCAAGAGAACGTCACTAGATACTAACAAGATGGCTCCACATTTCTCGCAGTTTCGTTCTCGTGTCTGAGCAATAACCGAACAACAACTCAATACCAAAGATGTCGGGTCAGCGGAGCGACTGGCGCGAACGGTTAGACGCCAACCCCTCACGAATGGAACAGGAACTGGCAATCAACCTACAACAAGACCAGATAAGCTACCGCACACAAGTCGAAATACCAATAACAACAGCAGACTTCTACTTCCCAGTAGAACCAAGACCACTACTCGTGTTCGTTGACGGCCCGGTCCATCTCAAGACCTCGCAGATGCTGAAAGACGAAGAGACAAGAACATTACTACGGAAGAAAGGGTACAGGATTCTAGAACTGAGCTACGGCAATTACTCAGATAAGAAGAGAGATCAACTATACAAAGAGATCCGAAACAACCTGGGAAAGGAATAGCACTGACGTATCAGGCACGGAGGGTTCTCCTAATAGTCAGTCCTCCAAAGATCCAGCTAAGGGTCTAGTGAAATTCGAAGACAGGCTCAATCGTGCCGTCTATGACGGCAAATATTGTTCAAGCGATTGCCGTCGAAACCATAGAAGGAAGATTCGTTAGGCAAAATAGAAACGGCGAACGGCTCACCTAATCCTTTTCGAACAAGTAACCAATCATAATCGTTTGCCGCCCACCCGTGAGAGTTGACGAAATATTCGGCACTAACATCATTTGCTTGAGCCGCCAACCATTGTTAACCCAACGCGCAATGAATTCGTTTACTTCATCTTCAACGAGTTTCTCTTTGTTTCCAACTATGAACTTGTATTGCATATCTTTCGTTTGCTACTCGCTTACAACCGCGTTTATTGCTTTCCCCTTGTATCGTTGAAAAACTACTTGAACGAATGAGCTAAATGCGTCTTATAACTCACTCGCACGAAATGTCGAAACTCGGGACCAAGAGACTTGGTATCATCTTGCTCGCGTTGGGGGTTGTCATTTTCGTTGGGAGTTTGGCGTATTGGATGTATCTCGTCTCATATTGTGGTAACGCCTTTTCATCAACAAGCACTCTAACGTTCTGTAAGAGCTATTTCACAGACACCCAGCTTTCTCGCGGCGGTCTAGCAAACTCGTTGCCGTTGACAATAGAGTTTCTGATGATTCCCGGTCTAATACTGGCGACTGGTGGCGTTCTTTTGGTGGCAAGAGGATATCTCCGACGCTGAACCCAGAAGCAATTTACCTTCGGACTTGAAGCGCTAATCGAAAAGTTACTTGAGCGTCTTTCAGACACAAACTAATAAGAACCCAAATCGACGTTTCTTGAAACAATGTTCGGTTTGAAAATTGCTGACAGACTGAACATTTTGCTACCAACTTGGCTTGATGACTTTCTCAAACTTGTTCAACTTATTCGCTTTGCCTATCAGACAATGAAATGGATTTACAGACATCGGATTATGATTAGAAAACTGGTCGTTCCAGGGACTTTTCTCGCAGTATTTGTAGAATCATTCGTTATCACGCCAATCCATCCTTACGTGATTGGACGGGTAACGTCAGTATGGGGACCATCCGGACCGCCGCTACCAAGTTCGATTTTGAATCCCAACTTCTTATGGATTAGTTGGATGTTGTTAGGGGTATTTGCGGTGACTATCGCTTTGGACGTAATGATGCACTTCAAGGGCAAGAAGATATGAACGGGTTACTTGAGCGTCTTACTTAGATTCGCGGATTCTTTTTCTGTTTTAGGTAGCCTTTGTAATTAGCCCAATTCGTATCGAAAATCGATTCCATGGTTTTGAAGAAAGCCGTCTTTGTAATCAGTTTGTGATGCCATTCACAGAAAGGAAGTACGAAAGCGACATCGTCAGAATATAGATATCTATCGTAAATCAAATGATGCGGGGTCGCTTCTCTTTTGCAATCCGGGACCATACATTTCTTTTTCTCGTTTTCCAAAGATTGGACGTTTTCGAACAACAACTCGCTTAAAAGTTATCGGGAAAAGAATGCGATCTCTCGCTAAAACCAATCGTCATCATCGTTCGAACTTCGCCTTCTTTTTGCTTTAGGCATTTTGGTTAGTTCGGCACGAATGGTTTCTTCCGGCGTTCCTTTCAACTTTTCCAACAAACGGTTGACGTACATTCTCTTTGAAGGCGCAAGATAGTAACTTTCTCCTAAAATCCCATCTTCTTCTTCGTATCGGCCCTTCACTTTCACGCCACGCGATTTCGCTAAGAAAGCAAGTTGTCTAACGGTTAGCCCATTTAGAATATCTTTCATCTTCATTTCGGGTGTTTCCTTGTCTAACTTCTTGTGAATACGTTCCCAACTATCCGTTCCTTGCAGATTGTTACACTTGAAACATAGAGCAACCGTATTGCGAAGGGTTGCACTACCGCCGCGCGAAGCGGCTATCTTATGCCCAACTTGCACTTCGAGAAAGTTGATAGTTTCGCCGCACAATTGACACTTGCCGCTCGCTCGTGTATAGAGAATTTTCCTTTCACGAATGGTTAGCGCTCTCTTACTTGGTTCTTCATCTTCCTCCCAATCGAGCAATCCCATGAATTTCTCAAGAACATGCAATCGAACGATTGAATCTTAAGGATATCGCACGTCGAAATCGTTTGCAATTCGTTAGTTGTAGTAAGTGTCGCTCAATTCCCGTTTCATTTCTTCAAGCGCGATTTCTTCCGGGCTATCGAGCGCGTATGGAGCGCTTCTTTTTTGTGCAGTGGTTACGGGGATTGATTCTTGTCAGTGCCAAAGGGATACCGCTCAGAATTCTCGTTGCAATCGATACGCCTAGGGTAATCGTGGTACCAATCCGGTCGTCCCGGCAAGCATAGAGGCCGCAGCCAAATACAACCTAGATCGATGCTTGAAAACGACCGGGTACAATGTTCACTGAATGACTGTCTGGGACAGCCTTAACCTTGCCTCAGAAGATAACGGTGCGGGTCCATGGAAGAGGATAACGAGATTCTGAGGTACGCCCAGGAACTCTTCCGACAGATCCAGCCCGGCAAGCGTGAACCCGACACTGTCTCCTGGGATGAGGGATTGCCCTTGGACCGTGTCGTCGTCCGATACGGTGAAGTGAAGCTTCCTAGTGGAATGCGGGGAAAGCTTACGCCAGGGGACTGGAGACCCCTTGTCGCCTCATCGATAATTTACAACCAGTCTCTGTACAGAGGGCAGAGACGCGGTTTCATTGTCCGACTTGTCCTGCCCTTGGGAGTCGGAGAGGTCCCGCTGATTTTTGCTCTTCTGCAGATATTTCATATGAGAAATGAGCAGGCAACCATCGAACTCATTCTCGTCATTGCGGGCTGGATTCTGTTCGCCTCTGCTGTATTGTCGCTCTACATTCACTGGCTCTGGAGAAGCCTCTTCTACGCGGCCGACAAGCGTGCTGCAGAAATCGTCGGAACAGCGACGATCGTTGAATCGCTTAGAAGGAGCCGCGGCACTATCTCAACATTAACTGTTCAAAGAAAACGCTTCAGTCTTCTCCCCGGCATGAACCAGCGAGTTCAGAAGCTGGAGAAGCTCCTGAAACCATAACGAACAGACGCGTCGATGCGAGATTGAAAGCCTGGGAGTCCCCAGCAAAATGCCTTGGAATCGCCTTAGATTTGCAAACTTGCTCAGGATCCTGTTAATCCTCCTGGGTCGTCGAGTAATAGAACAGCCGTCTACGACGTCATTTCCATGCTAAATCCTGCGGACCCGGAAAATCTAGAAAAATAGGTACGCACGCTAGTCTCGCGGCACAGATCCGGTGCTTCCTATTTCCGGTTCTAGGCTAACGTGGCTGGCTCGATTAGGCCTTTGGCTTGGGCTCGGCTTTCGCAGCTGGTTTGGCTT
>Ga0137365_10004792_pt1 | contig 10847 bp, 14 predicted proteins | sample SagtaG_9_FD_104799 | JGI IMG/M metagenome (GOLD analysis project Ga0137365, IMG submission 104799) | Vadose zone soil microbial communities from Sagehorn Ranch, Mendocino, California, USA - Sage1_L_40_16 metaG | ecosystem: Environmental > Terrestrial > Soil > Vadose zone | place: USA... | reverse complement strand
TGTCATCCTGAGCACTATTGTCATCCTGAGCGCAGCGAAGGATCTGCTCTGTGCCCTGCGAGAGATCCTTCGCTGCGCTCAGGATGACAGATGGGGGCGGACCGCCCCTTGCGGGCGCCAGGCCTCACTACAGTTTTCAAACTGGACTGACTACTACAAATATACAAGGAGAATACCGTACATGGCAAACAGAGGTTTTACGATCTGGTTTACGGGGCTTTCTGGCTCAGGGAAAAGCACTCTTGCAGAGATTATCGAGCGACGTTTAAAGCAGCACGGGCGCAATGTGGAGATTCTAGACGGAGATATCGTACGTACGCATTTAAGCAAGGGGCTTGGGTTTAGCCGCGAGGACAGGGATACCAACATCAAGCGCATTGCATTCGTAGCCAGCCTGCTCACACGTAATGGCGTTGTGTGCATCTCTGCTGCCATTGCTCCTTACCGTGAGGCGCGTGAATGGGCACGTGGGGAGGTAGAGGATTTTGTCGAGGTGTACGTCAAGTGCCCCATCGAGGTTTGTCGCCAGCGCGACGTCAAGGGTCTCTACAAGCTTGTTGACGCGGGAAAGATCAAGAATTTTACCGGCGTCGATGATCCCTACGAGGAGCCAGATCATCCTGAAGTGATAGTTGAGACCGATAATGAGACGCCCATTGAGAGTGTAAGCCGCATTTTTACGAAGCTTATAGAACTGGGATATCTTGAGCCTGAGTTCCTGTATAGGGATGAGCAAGCTCAGGTCGCAGCGAACCGAGCTGGATGATGTAAACAGCGCTGCAGAGAGAGAAACGAGAAGATACGACATGACGGATGGTTTGATTGCTCCTCACGGAGGAGAGCTTATTCTGAATGTAGCAGGCGAAGCGGAACGTGCAGAATGGCAGGTTCGCGCTAAAAGTCTGCCGCAAGTGGGGGTGAGTTCCCGGCAGCTGGCTGACCTGGAAATGCTGGCTATTGGGACCTATAGCCCTTTGACTGGTTTCATGACACAATCTGATTATTTAAGTGTTGTTCAGGATATGCATCTGAGCAATGGTCTTCCATGGTCGCTACCAATTACTCTTGCAGTGACGCAGGAACAAGCCTCCGATCTAAGAGAAGGCTCACAGATTGCCCTCGTTGATGTCGAGGGGGCGTTGAGAGCGGTCATGGTGCTTCTAGAAAAGTACCACTATGATAAACGGCTTGAGGCGAGCAAGGTTTACCGCACGCTGGATGATGGACATCCAGGAGTGAAGGTGGTGTATCAACAGGGCGATGTGCTGCTGGGTGGACCAGTACGGGTGGTCGCATTGCAGAATCAGACCTTTGCCCAGTATCGCTATACGCCAACGCAGTCGCGCAAGCTCTTTGCAGAGCGTGGCTGGAAACGTATCGTGGCCTTCCAGACGCGAAACCCGGTGCACCGGGCACATGAATATATTCAAAAGTGTGCATTAGAGACGGTGGATGGTCTCTATCTCCACCCCTTGGTAGGCGATACCAAGGATGATGACATACCAGCTGGCGTGCGTATGCGCTGCTATGAAGTGCTGTTGGAGCACTATTATCCAGCTGATCGCGTGGTCCTGGGGGTTCTTCCTGCCGCCATGCGTTATGCCGGACCACGCGAGGCCATTTTCCACGCCCTGATGCGGAAGAACTATGGCTGTTCGCACTTCATCGTAGGACGTGACCATGCTGGCGTCGGCAACTATTATGGTACCTACGATGCACAGTATATCTTTGCAGAGTTTGATCCCGTCAAACTTGGCATTACACCCATGTTTTTTGAGCATACCTTCTTCTGTCGCGCCTGTGATGCGATGGCATCATCGAAAACCTGCCCACATGGGAGTGAGCAGCATGTGACGCTCAGCGGCACGAAAGTGCGTCAGATGCTACAGGCAGGCGAGATCCCACCTCGTGAGTTTTCACGGCCAGAAGTGGCGCACGTGCTGATCGAGGCCATGCGTCAACCAGCTCCGTGATTGGTTGTCATGTATCTCTCATAATGAAATTTAACAACCAAAATTGGGAATGTCATGCTGATGGGAATGTCATGCTGAGTGCAGCGAAGCATCTCCGCTCCCATCGAGCCAGACCCTTCGCGGAGTTTACCCTGAGCGAAGCGAATGGGCTCAGGGTGACAACCACCTGAACGATCTTGATCGTTAAAACTCATCATGAAAGGAGTTTTTGATGAGGACCACGATGACACATTACTGGCGTATCATCTCACTTTTTGTACTCTTAGCTTTCACACTCGTGGGGTGCGGTGCTCAAAGTTCAAATAACAACCCAACCGGCCAGGATACTGTGCGCCTGGGCTACTTTCCGAACCTGACGCACGCGGTAGTATTAGTGGGGGTAGCACGTGGCACATTTAAGGATGCCCTTGGTCCAAATGTTCACCTGGAGACGAAGACCTTTAACGCGGGCCCGGCACTCATAGAGGCACTTTTTGCCAGTGATATTGATATCGGCTACGTTGGTCCGAACCCGGCGATCAACGGTTACACCAGAAGTAACGGGGCGGCACTCCGCATTATTGCCGGCGCTTCAAGTGGCGGCGCCCTGTTCGTCGTGCGACCGGGTGCGCATATTCAGAGTCCCAGGGACCTGGCAAACAAGAAGTTTGCGACACCCCAGGTTGGAGGTACCCAGGATGTGGCGTTACGCTACTACCTCCAGCAGCATGGTCTGCAAACGGCTGACAAAGGGGGAAATGTACAGATTATTCCAACTGATAACCCCAACATCCTGTCATTGTTCCAGCAAGGGAAAATTGATGGAGCCTGGGTACCTGAACCATGGGCGACGCGCCTCCTCATCGAGGGCAATGGAACAGTCTTTCTCGATGAACGTTCGCTCTGGCCCAGGGGGCAGTTTGTCACGACGAACGTAGTTGTACGTACAGCCTTCTTACAAGAGCATCCAGACCTGGTGAAAAAGTTCTTACAGGCGCATGTTGAAACGGTACAGTATATTCTGAAAAACCAGGTGAACGCGAAAGAGATTGTGAACAGCGAGATTCAACAGATCACTGGCAAAGCACTGGCGAAAAAGGTGCTTGACCAGGCATATACCAATCTCAATATTACCTACGATCCGCTCACGAGCACCCTTTTACAGTCGGCTGACCGGGCGTATTCACTCGGCTTCCTGGGGCAAAGCAAGCCTGATCTGACTGGCATTTACCATCTCCGTGAGCTGAACGCAGTCCTCGCTTCCAGGGGATTGGCTTCAGTTGCCGGGCCCTAGAACCTAAGTCCCCGTAGAAAAGAGGATCATACAGATGTTTCACCTGTCAATATTGAGCGATACCCAGCATGCAACAGTTAGGCCCCAGCCAGCACCGGGGGGGATTCCCCTCAAGATCGAGGGTGTGAGCAAGACCTTCACAGGACGTGCTGGAGCCGTTGAGGCGCTCCAGCACGTGGATCTGGATGTAGCTGCAGGCGAGTTTGTATGCCTCCTTGGGCCGAGCGGTTGTGGGAAGTCAACGCTGCTCAGCATTATTGCAGGACTGGAAACTGCGAGTAGTGGGACTATCTGGGCCGCTGGACAGAAAGTGCGCGGCCCAGGCACTGACCGGGTGCTGCTCTTCCAGGAAGCGGCGCTCTTTCCCTGGCTGGATGTCCAGCACAATGTTGAATTCGGCTTGCGTCAAGCCGGTACACCGCCCAGGGAGCGGGCTGCGATTGCTCGACGTTTCATCGAGGGGGTGCATTTGAAGGGCTTTGAAAAGAGCTATGTCCACCAGCTCTCCGGCGGGATGCGCCAGCGGGTCGCTATCGCGCGGGCGCTGGCGATTGACCCGGAGGTGCTGCTCATGGATGAGCCATTTGGGGCGCTGGACGCGTTGACGCGTGATCGACTGCATGCTGAGCTTGAGTCGATCTGGACGTCGACCCACAAGACGATCCTGTTTGTAACCCATAATGTTCGTGAAGCAGTCGCTTTGGGAGACCGCGTGCTCGTTTTTTCTCCTCGACCTGGGCGTATCGTGCGTGAGTTCCGTATCAATTTACCCCGCCCACGCTCGTTGGAGAACCACATGCTCGTGGACCAGGCGGCGGAGATTATGTCTGTACTGAAGCAAGCAATGAGTGAGGAGCAGCAGGAGCACGCCGATGGAGAAAGCAACTAAAGTGCAGCTTGCAGGTAGTTCAGCCGCTGGTAAATGGCTGCGGCGCATCGTATTCTACTTACTTATATTGGCAGTATGGCAAGTAGTTGCCTTGAGCGGTATCTGGCCTTCCTATGCGCTCCCCGGTCCACTTGCTGTGCTGAAGACATTGATTTACGGCTTCCAAAATGGTCAGTTCCTCCAGGCGGCACTGGTGAGCCTGCAGCGGCTGGCGATTGGCTACAGCATTTCACTTATCATTGGCGTTGTGCTCGGAGTGCTCATAGGGCGTGTGCGCATCCTGGAAGAGACGCTTGGCTCACTGATCCTGGGCCTACAAGCATTGCCCAGTGTCTGCTGGCTCCCACTGGCAATTCTGTGGCTAGGGCTGAGCGAGCAGGCAATCATCTTTGTAGTCATAATGGGAGCACTCTTCTCGATTACACTAGGGGTGGATACGGGCGTTAAAAATACGCCCCCGATCTACCTGCAAGCAGCCCGCAATCTAGGAACTCGTGGTGTGGCACTTACCACGCAAGTTATTCTTCCCTCGGCGATGCCCGCGATATTGAGCGGGCTAAAGCAGGGCTGGACGTTTGCCTGGCGCTCATTGATGGCGGGTGAGCTGCTGTATTTCACGTTGAGCCTGGGGAACCTCCTGCAAACCGGGCGTGATCTGAACGATGCATCGCAAGTGATGGCGGTCATGGTGGTGATCATCGCTATCGGGGTGAGCATCGATTCCCTGGTCTTTGCTCCACTTGAGCGGGGCGTGCGTGCACGCTGGGGTTTGCAGGGATAAGAACTGTGGACAGGCCGGTGAGCCACCAATCAACCCTGCTCGTGAGCCAGCGCCCTGATCATCATTGTCTCTGAGTACTTTGAGAATGTTTCTTTTCCATCACTGCACCCAATCAGGAGGAACTTATGACCACCGAACATCGCGCGACACATGTCACGATAGATGACGTATCACACCGGTTTCTCGAAACCAATGGCTTGCGCATGCACATCTCCGAGCAGGGAACTGGCCCCCTCGTGCTCCTCTGCCACGGCTTCCCTGAGTGCTGGTACTCCTGGCGCTACCAGTTACACGCGCTGTCCCATGCTGGCTACCATGTTGTCGCGCCCGACCTGCGGGGATACGGCCAGACTGACCAGCCCGAGGATGTTGGAGCGTATACGCTGCTCCACCTGGTTGGTGACCTGGTAGGCATACTCGATGTGCTCGGTGAACGAGAAGCGATTCTGGTCGGTCACGACTGGGGAGGAGTCCTCGCCTGGCAGGCTGCGCTGATGCGCCCAGACTGCTTCCCGGTTTTGATTACCATGAGTGCACCCTATTACCCTCGTGGCCCGCTACACGGCGCGAGAGCCAGCGTTCCACCAACACAGAGCTGGCAGCGGGCCTTCGGAGACTACTTCTTTTACCAATCCTTTTTCCAGCAACCCGGCGTAGCCGAAGCAGAATTAGAGCGCGACGTCCGCTCCACTATGCGCCGCTGGTTGTATGGACTATCGGGCGATGCTCCTTCTGCCGAGCGCTGGCATCCCATCTTGCCTGACCCACAGTCAGACCCGCTCAACTCGGCTGGCAACCCCACGTCACTGCCATCCTGGGTCAGCGAAGCGGATCTCGACGTGTACACTGCTGAGTTTGCGCGCACCGGCTTTCGCGGCGGCCTCAACTGGTACCGCAACATCGATCGCAACTGGGAACTGCTGGCTGCCTACAGTGGGGCCAGCATTCCCCAACCCACCCTCTTCCTGTGGGGCGACCAGGACCCGACGCTGGAGATAGCAGGGGTGCGCAAGCGGATCGAACACATGCAGCAATTCGTCCCCAATCTCCGCCAGATTGTCCTTCCGGGCTGTGGTCACTGGATACAACAGGAGCGCGCTCAAGAGGTCAACGCAGCGGTCCTCGCATTCCTCCAGCGTCTGTAGAGACCACTTAGACGACCTTTACGTCTCCACATGCGATTGGGTCGAAGCCTGTCTGGGTGGACAGAGCCGTGCTGCGGTGGAGGTGCACGTACCAGCCGCTACTGGGGATAGACGTAACGTTCTTAATGGTGGTCGTCTCGCTGGCATTCCCCGAAGCGTTTGCCGTCACCGTCTGGAGTGGGTACACAACTGGTCCCTGGCTCGCACAACTGCCGGAATGAATGTGGGCCTCGTGCGAGCTGTTGGGTTCCAGGCCGCTCACGGTCAGCCTGACAGTCAAAGTTTTGCCGGAAAGCGTCAGTTGCGCCATTCCGTTCGCGGATTCACCGGCGCTGGCACGTGGAGCTGAGTTCAGTGGGATCTTCAATGATAGTGGTGAGGCCGGTGAGACATGCGTGAGAACGATATCACCACAGACAATCGGCAAGAACTGGTCACTCGGGGAGAGGCCAGGTCCATTGTGGATGTTCACGTACCAGCCGGTGGCAGGGACTTTCGTCACGTTCTTGATCGTCGTTGTCGATGTCCCTACTCCACGCGCATCTGCGACAACATTCTGCAAGGGATATACGATCAGTCCCTGCTTGCTGCAGCTGCCACGATGGATGTAGGCCGGGTGAGTGCTGTTCGGGGCCAGGCCAATGAGTGAGATCTTCACCATCAACGCATGACTGGTTGGATTCCAACTGATGGTTGCTATGCCAGTAGGCATATGCTTCAGGGTTGCAGTGGCGGTGGTAGCAGCACTTCTGGATGTCGGTGTCGAGCCAGGTGACGAGGCGTGAGAAGTGCCACCACAGCCGGCGAGCACCAGGGCTGCCACGATACCAAATACGGCAAGCAGATCGATTTTACGATGGATGAGATATCTTGTGAGCATAATTCTGCCTTTCTTTTCTTTTACTCTTCGCGTTCGTTCCACAATCGCTCCATTACACAACCTCAGGGTTGCTTCTACATCCACTATACCAGTGTTCATGAACAATAAAGTTGCGGACCCAGAACCACCTTATCCTTCGTAGCCATAAGCCAGTGCGCGGTTGGTTGACTGCTTAAAATAAAGATATACACCGCAGGCTTTAACCTGATAGAGGTTGAAACATGCCCTTCAGAAATTCTGTTACTTAGATCATTTATTCCCGTTCTATTTGGAGTAAGAGAAATCATTAATCGTTATAGAAAGATCGCAGATGGACAATTCAAAGCAATCTAAAACAGCAAATCAAGCAAGCATTTCAGGTGAAACAACCCCGTTATCATGGGGCAAATCGTATCTCATGTGCCCGCCCGATTACTTCGGCGTATTCTACGAGATCAATCCCTGGATGCATCAAGAAAATCGTCCTGATTTCGAGCTTGCCATTGAACAGTGGCACAACCTTGTAGCCAACCTGCGGCGAGCTGGGGCAAAAGTCGAAATCATCGAGCCGGTGAAAGAGCTGCCAGATATGGTCTTCGTTGCCAACGCGGGACTTGTTGATGGCCAGAATCTGATCTTGAGCAGGTTTCGCCATCCCGAGCGGCAGCCCGAATCACTCTACACCTCGCAGTGGTTCCAGGCTCGCGGCCGTGAAGTAGTAGAACTGGTTGGCGCAGGCGATCTCTACTTTGAGGGTTGTGGTGATGCCTTCCCATTTTGCGGCAGCTTGCTGGCCGGGTATGGATTCCGTTCGGACCTTTCCTCTCATACTGCGCTTTCCCGGCTGCTTGAAGTCCCGGTGCATTCGATCAAGCTCATCGATCCGCGTTTCTACCATTTCGACATCAGCTTCTCCCCGCTTGATAATAGACATGCCATCATTAACCCGGCCGCATGGGATCGTGCGAGTAATGCAATCATCGAACAACTCGTGCCCGAGCCGCTCGTGCTCGAGCTGGATGAAGCGCTTACCTTCTGTGCGAACTCCGTGGTTGTGGGCAAGGTCATGGTTATGCCGGAATGCCCTCCTCGTGTCGGTCGCATCCTGGAGCGTTGGGGATATGATGTTTGCGTATCGCCGATGAGCGAGTTTCTTAAGGCTGGAGGGGCGGTGCGTTGTTTGACTTTGCCACTGGATATGACTATTTCGAGAGAAGTATCCTGAATTTTACAAACACATCCTGCCTGGACAAAAATAATAGCCAAAATCTATCAGCTTAGGTGATTCTGAAGCTGGTAAATCGGAAGTGACCGGCGCATTCCAACGACCACCGGGCTACTAATTACAGTACACGGATGAAGAAACCAATGAAGAAGATACGAACAAGTATCTGCCTAGCGAGGATATTGATGACAAATATTTTGAAGGGTTGCGAGCAGAGGTCTACTTCATAGAAATGCATCAATTTGAGAGCTTCTTTGCTTTACTCCTGGCTTACTTCCATGAACTCCCGGACTGGCTCTACTTGAGGACATACACAACAGAAGAAATAAAAAAGGCAATACAAAACTATGTCGATGATAACATCTCAGCAGCAACCAATGGTGCGGTTAGCACAAGAGAACATTTCATCATTCACGCTGTCTATGCAGGGTATTACTCCGATGAGTTGAAGGAAAATAACGAATGGAATGAGTCAGTAGACAATATCGACTGGTTCATAAAACGTGCAGGGCAACGATATCTTGAAGCTGCCGAATATAAAGGGTATAGCATGGGCTGCGTGTCCTTACAGGACATACATGGGACAGATTATTGCTAAATGATGCTGCTGGCAACCCACAAGGTTCCGGCTTGCGCCGGATGGAGGGCGCAAGATGCGGCAATGTTGACAGCGTTGGCGAATTCAAAACGAGGTTGGTCGAAGTTCCATACGATAGTGCTTTGGCTTGGTAACATCAAAGTTCACTGTGATTTGCTCCCCCACGCGATGTCTTGGAGGGAAACCGAGATGGGGGCTGCGAAAGTGGTAGTGGTGCCCGCTCTGTGGGTCTGTCCACTCTGCTGTGATCATCCACCAACTACTGATGGAGGATGCTTCGACCTGGATGTGTGTGATAGTTGCCTCGACTCTTCTGTCCAGTCTCCGGCGTACTTGTTGTCGGATGGAGATGACCAGACCGACAACGAGACCGGTAAGGAGGATGAGGACGGCAATGGATGCGACGAGAAACATGAGTTGGGTGTCCATACGCTCTTGAGACCTCCCGACGTACATGTGCTTCATCCAAAACGAGTGCCAGGGGTAGTATACCTGAAGTACCTTTAAGATGCTATTAAAAGCGCATTAAAAAGAAAAGCAGCGTCTTTATGGCTACTGCTCTTCATCGGCTCATCCCTCGTAATTCGCAGGGAAGAGTGTCGCTGGAGGTTGAGAATGCCAGTAATTCGCCAATGCTGTCAATGTTATGTGCAAATGATGAGAGGAAAATGGCATGGTGCTCTTAGCACAGTATGGAGTCAATGGATGAGTTCGCGCTGGCCGGTGCTAGGCCTGTGAGGCTGGTATAAACTGTAAAGGAGGCTTTGAAATTTTACTCATATCCTGGCATTTTCGGCCTATAATATGCTTCATAAGTACATCGGCATGTTATAGTTCACAGGCTGTTTTGATTCGTAGATGTTTCTCAAGCAGCTAATAGGCTGGATGGAAGCTCTATCGATGAAAACACCATTGAATTGATACGTACAGTATCACAGAGGTCCTTTCCAAATGAGCAACCGGCAACATATGGTTCACAACCAGTTTCTGAGTCTGAGTGGATTTTGCTTTTTTTCAGAGCGATTTCTAAACCGAACAAACGCCAGGAGGATAGACTCGCCATCACGGCCCCTCAATGTGCCATAATGCAGGTATGAAAGAACCTGCATTATTGTATCTCATAGTAGGGCTTCCAGGGGCTGGCAAGACAACAAAAGCCAGGCAATTAGAAGTGGAAGCCTCTGCCTTGCGGTTCACTCCTGATGAGTGGATGCATTCGTTATTTGGAAGAAACGATCAGGCAACAAGAGATGCCTTGGAAGGTCGTCTGATCTGGATAGCTCTGCGTGCTCTTCAGCTTCAGACGAACGTCATCCTGGATTTCGGATTTTGGAGCAAAGACGAACGGTCGTCTCTGAGATGGATCGCCAAGCAAATAGGAGCGAAAAGCCAAGTGATTTATTTGCCTATTGACCCAGAAACGCAACGGAAGCGCGTCCAAAACCGCTTTGCAGAGACGCCGGACCAAACATGGCAGATGAGCGAAGAAGAACTGACGAAATGGCGTGCGTTCTTTCACGAAAACGAACCGGATGAAGCTGAGCTGAATGGTACCATTCTGGAAGACGCCCCTCCTGGATATGAGTCCTGGTCTGCCTGGGCGGCCTCGCGCTGGCCGTCGTTCCCCAATGAATATGCATGAGCATTTGGAATGCTACGATGAGAGCCTGATTGGGATGTGCGGTGTATTGCTGATCATGTTCGTATTAATTGCAGCGGTACTGGCCGTGATTCTTCAGCCAAGTGAATCATCATCTGGCAAATTACCCATATTGTGGCAGTGAAACCGGCTTCCGATTGCTATTTTTTCGCCTGAATTCAGGCAAACCTATTCACTGCCGCAATATGGATCACAAATTTGAATCGCTGCCAGAATATCCTCCATAATAATTATTACCACATCAATATAATGCCGCTTCTGGCCTCAAGCTACTGCCGCGATATGGGTAAGAGCTATTGCCAGAATTAGGGTAAAATCACACTCAGAATTGCGGGACATGGACAAGAGACCTATCACAAATCACGGCAAGCAAAACCTCCTTTGATGATGGCATATTTATTGTTGGAACTGACATCAAGCCGGGAACCTATAAAGATACCGGTG
>Ga0137365_10004774_pt1 | contig 10878 bp, 9 predicted proteins | sample SagtaG_9_FD_104799 | JGI IMG/M metagenome (GOLD analysis project Ga0137365, IMG submission 104799) | Vadose zone soil microbial communities from Sagehorn Ranch, Mendocino, California, USA - Sage1_L_40_16 metaG | ecosystem: Environmental > Terrestrial > Soil > Vadose zone | place: USA: California... | reverse complement strand
TCTGCTGGATAACGCCTGTACTGGTTACTTCGGCCTGGATACAGGAGAGCAGAGTTCTCTCAACCTGGTCTACCTGTTTGGCTCGCGAGTCCCGGCTAGGGGTTCGGCCATTCCCAGATCGATACAAGGCAGCAGCAAAATCGCGGGCGGGAACGAGCAACTGCCGCTGGCTATTGCCCGCAGTTTGCCGGATGGGTGTATCCACTTGCGCCATCAACTGGTGGCGCTCGAACGAAAGAGCGACGCTTCGCTCACCTTGACATTCGCTACTGCTGGTGGCTCCTCGGAAGTGCATTGCGAATGCGCGATCCTCACCCTGCCGTTCAGCATCTTACGCCAGGTCGATTACCAGCGGGCCGGATTTGATCCGCTGAAGCAAGTTGCCATCGAACAGCTTGGCTACGGTACGATCTCCAAGCTCTGCTTGCAGTTCGACATGCCTTACTGGTACGAGGATGGCCCCTGGCCCCACCCTCACAGCGGCTTTATCATCACGGACCTGGATATCCAGACGCTCTGGGACGCCTCCATTGGTCAAACAGGTTCAAGTGGTTTGCTCGTCGATTATACAGGCGGACATAGAGGAGCCGCTTATGCGCCATCGATGGCCTATTCCACTGCTGATGACTCCGCGAACATCCAGCGCTATGCTCAGAACTGCTTGCAGCAATTGGAGCGTGTCTTGCCTGGTATCAGCGCCCACTACACTGGCAGGGCCGCGTTGAGCTATCCCACCGGCGACCCCTATCTTCTGGGCAGTTACGCATGCTGGCGTATTGGGCAGTGCACTCACTTCGGCGGCTATGAGGGCGCGCGCCAGGGGCCAATCTACTTCGCGGGCGAACATTGCTCGCTCGAGTTCCAGGGCTTCATGGAAGGCGGAGCCAGGGAGGGCGCACGTGCCGCTCGGGAGATTGTGCAGGATTTGGGCTAACAGATACCGTGACAAACAGTGCGTCCTTGTAGATTCACTATTGTGATCTATTTCATTTATCTTCTATAAAATATATGTTATTCTGGTATAGAATAAACATCCACTGCTTACAACCAGAAATAGACAGATAAGGCAATACATTTCTCCTGGATTTAAGCATCTACCCTACAGGTACGAGGTCAGAGTATGAATATTTCAGAATCACCATTTGCGGCCTGTCCGATGTGTTTCGCATTAATCCCCAAATTTGCCTATTTTTGCACACAATGTGGTACTCAGCTCGCACACTGTCCCATCTGTAAGAGCCTGGTGTTTACAGGTCCCACGACTTGCGCTGTATGTGGAGCACAGCTTTCCCTTCCGGGCAAAAAGCAAGATGTCACTGATCCATCAATAAGTATGCAGTTTCAAGATGCTACTATCTTCTTTGGGCAAGATGAAAAACAGACAGTTGATCTTTCACCACTCCATCAAGAACTCCATCAACCTGCACTCGCAGAACATCCACCTCTTCCTACTATTAGCCAGTCCTCAAAAGACGAAATGCTTTTCACTGCCGTGGATTCTGTTTCGCTACCACAAGAAGCACAATCAGACGAGATACAGGAACAATTGACAGCGATAGAAAATGGGATTACTCGTGTAGGGCAGAGGCTCGGCAATTACCAGATCATTCGCTTACTGGGTGAAGGGGGATTTGGAGAGGTTTACCTTGGCGAACACATTCACCTCGGTTCTCAAGCAGCGATCAAGGTTCTAAATAGCCGGTTGACAAGCAAGGAGATCGGCCCATTTCTTGCAGAAGCGCGGACTCTGATTCGCCTCATCCATCCTCATATTGTTCGCGTCCTAGATTTTGGAACTGAAGACAAGACGCCTTTTCTGGTCATGGACTATGCTCCCAATGGAACTCTGCGACAACTCCATCCCAAGGGAACATCATTACCCCTTGGGCTGATCATCTCCTATGTGAAGCAAGTAGCCGCAGCGCTCCAATTTGCACACAACGAAAAGATCATTCATCGTGACGTCAAGCCAGAGAATATGTTAGTAGGTACACGCCAGGATATTTTGCTCAGCGACTTTGGAATTGCTTTGATAGCACAAAGTTCGCGCTATCAAAGTATGATGGATATAGCTGGCACAATCACCTACATGGCTCCTGAACAAATTCAGGCACATCCCCGCCCTGCCAGTGATCAATACTCGTTAGGGATTGTCGTCTACGAATGGCTTTGTGGAGAGCGCCCATTTCGTGGATCATTCAAAGAAATTGCTATCAAACATGCGGTAGTTCCTCCCCCCTCTCTTCGTGAGCGAATGCCAACGATCCCTGCTCACGTTGAGGAAGCCGTTTTCAAGGCACTATCAAAAAATCCAAAGGACCGCTTTGGAAGTGTATGGGAATTTGCTATTGCCCTTGAACAGGGGTGATAGGTTATCAGCCGCAAAGTGTTACTCTATGTGTTGCGGCTCATCCCAGGTCTCGGGCGATGTTTTTCGTCCAGGGGCTGGTCTGGTAAATAAGGTGACAAGTGAGCAGGTTTTGAGGTGAAGAGTGAGCGACTTCAGATGTATGACCTGGGAAAATCGCTCTACATCTAGCTTCATCCATCACTATCTTGTAGATTGTCAGACACTAGATGTGGTTGTTCTGTTCCACCGTGATGACGACTTTTCCTTTGGCGTGTCCTGCTTCAAGATACCGGATAGCTTCAGGAACTCACGTAACGGGTACGTTCTATCTATAACAGGGACTACTTTGCCGGCTTCATTTGACCGATTTTCTTACTCCCGGTCCTTGATGCCCATGATCCCAGAACTAGAACTTGGAACAAATGAGGCAGGTTTGTAAACCCGGCGACGGCACCCATTCCATTGGGGCTTAATGTACGCTTATAAGCTGAAACCGAACGATTTCCCACAGCATCAAAAATCAGGTCATACCGCTGACCATTTTTGGTGAAATCTACTCGCGTGTACTCAATGACCTGGTCTGCGCCAATCGAGCGCACCATATCCACATTCCGCGTGCTACATGCTGTAACTTTTGAAATTAAACTGGTGATTTCTTTGTGATTACTCTATGGATGAGCTATCTCCTCAGCCCCGTTCCGATCAGTCTTCTCACCATTGCAAAAATATTCTATCAACAGAAAAAAGGGCAAAATTTGACCAGCCTAATTCCAAAATTTACACTTGCCAGAGCTGTATTTCTCGCAAAAAGGGTATGTCCTGCTTGCTACTTTGCGCTTCATGACAGCTTACGTGATACCGGGCCTGATAATGCGCAACTTTACGGCGAGAAAAGGAGCCAATTGGCTGCTGGTAAGACGATCTTCTGTCTCAACGTTGTTTTTTGTCCGCCTGCTACCGCAACCCCAACCACAGCAAATGCGGGGAGCGGCGCCGACAGCCGCGGTTTCCGCAGTGCGTAATGCCATGGACGCCAGGTACCCGCCCGCCAGGATCGCACCGTGCACAGCCATCGCGGCGCACACCGCGATGGCCATGAGCAGTGGCCTTGCGTCCATGGTCAAGCCTGCCTTAGTCGGTCGGCGTCACGATGACGTTTCCCGGCATCCCCAGGAAAGCGTCTCCCACGTCAACGTAGGAGCTGGAGAGGATCGGAGAGGGCTTAAAGCCTTTGACGACCAGCCAGACGCCCAGCGAAAACTCCCATATCGCGATCGGGAGTGTGGCGAGGGCCGCCACTGCAGAAAATTGTCCCCAGAGGCTGAACAACACGCCGATGTCGGAAGCGACGAGCACGGCCGCTCCGATGAATCCGAGTATGGGAAGAACCCGCGGCACCAGGCGCGACTGGTACAACAATGAGCCGAGCAACAGAGCGTTCACGGCCGGAATGAAGCCTTGTCCAAGGAGGAACGTCCGGTTATACAGGACGACCAGCGCGTGGCCTGTGACCAACCCGGCTGCTCCGGCTCCGGCCTGTCGCAAGGTCACGATCGACAGGAGGAACACGACGCCAGCGAAGATGGTGGCGGCTTCCAGGGTTCGCGAGCCGACGAAGCCCAGCGCGACCCCTTCGTTCTGCCTCTTGACTACCGGGTACAGCGCGACGGCGGTGCCGATGCCGGCGAGGGCCACGATCATCTCCAGGATGCCGCCGACGATCACGGCAGTGTCCGGGCCAGGGCCGACGATGTAGTTCGCACTTTTCACCGGACCGTACAGAAAGAGGGTCGGGATCGAGACAAAGGTAAGCAGGTAGAGCACGCCCGCGACAAGAGCGGTCTTTCTAAGTGGACTCATTTGAAACTCCTTTTGTTTGATGAGGTCATCGACATGATGACCACCAACTGATACTCACAACATGGGGTGTCTTCCTCACACCGTGATCACACATGAGAGGGGAGGACATCGAGGAACAAAGCACTCGTTCCACTAGAACTGTATCAAAGGCAGATCTCCTTTCTCAGCCGCTTGCCTCAACTCAGTCTTTGACCTCTGACGCATCGTCCTGGCCGGGTCTGACGCGGGTGACCGAGAGTAATGGCACTCCTAAATCACGCACTTTCCTGAGCACGCCATGCAACGCGGCCTGATCGACCACCGGGCCGGAGATGACGGTGGTCCCATTGGGCAACGGAGTGATGGTCAATCCATCGAACCAGTCGGCCCAGTTCGGGTTCAGGTGCCCCTTGACGGTAATCTGGTAGAACTCCTGTGTCATGCTCGTTTTCTTCTCCATGCACGCAGAGGTGATGCTCTCTCTCCTCATTGCCAACGATGTCTTTCTCACTTCATCGTTGTTGTAGGAAGTGTACCAGGACAGCAGGGAGGTTCGGACCCATCAAAGGGTGGTAATGGGGGGTGGAAGTTTTTCCGTGAGGTGACGAGGGGGTGGATGCAGGTAGGGATGGGAGGTGGCTACTCGGAGAGCAGGTGGAGTGCTCTGGCGCGTGCCACCGCCTGGGTACGGCTCTCCACCTGGAGCTTACTGTAGATGGTATTGACATACGATTTGACGGTGCTCAATGCCAGGACGAGTCGGGCAGCAATCTCACGATTGGAGAGGCCAGCCGCAATGAGGCGAAGTACTTCCAATTCGCGCTCGGTCAGCGGGTCGAGCAGCGGCTGGGCAGGAGTTGGTGCAGAGGGTGCAGCAGGGGAGGTACCTTCCTGAACCAGTTCTCTGCGCAGCCGTGCGCGGAGCCGTTCGATGTAGGCCAGGGGAACGTTCGTCGAGGCGGCACGAGTTCGTTTCCGTGAACGTTCGTGGAGCTTTGCGAGCAAGACCGCCATGGGTGGGCCTTCATCTACAAAGATGCGAACGTAGCCCTCCGGCTCAGCCAGCGTCAGGGCGCGTTCCAGCGGGATAAGGGCAGCAGGGATATCACCTTGCGTCTGTTGGGCAAGTGCCTGCAGCACCAGGATTTCGATGACGCTTCCCATCCTCTCCCCTGCTTCCGCCGCTTGCAGGAGGCGCTCCAGGAGTCCTATCGCCTCATGAATGGAGCGGTCTCGACGCTCGCTCTGAGACCGGGCCAGGAGCACCCTGGCCAGGGTGATGTGCTCGAACTCGCGCAGGTAGCTGAGATTGTCCTCAACGGACAGGCCCTGCTCACGCGCCCAGTCGAGGGCTTCATCCACCCTCCCCTGCGCGACCCACACCCGGGTCACGAGCGCCGCGACAGGACGCACATTGGGGAAGAAGTCTCCCATATATAGGCGCTCTGCCTCGTGGAACAGGTCGAGAGCGCCGTCCAGATCTCCCTGGGCCTGCCGTATGCGAGCCATGGCAACGCACCAGCGATACGGGTTCTGCGGTAACCCAGCTTGCTCACCCAGCTCTTTGCTTCGCAGCAGGAGCTGCGTGGCGGCATCGAGATCGTTCTGCTCACGGTGGAGCTCGCTCAGTCCCACGTATATGTCTGCCGTTCCCCGCAGGACAGGCCCATCCTGCTCGGTGGCAAGCTGCAATGCCTGCTCATATGTCCTCATTGCCTCGTGGAGACGACCTTGCGCTATCCGTATATCAGCCAGGGCGATGGCACAACCGAGTGCGTCAGAGATATATCCGGCCCTCTGCACCCTCGCCATGCCCTGGGCATAGCTGCGGTGCGCTGCCTCGAGATCTCCGCTCGCCCAGGAGGCGAGTCCCAGGAACGCCGCTGCCGATCCGCGCAAGAGATGGTCGTCCTCGGGGACGAGGTCGAGCGCCCGCCGGGCGTAGTGCACGGTGGTGGGAACATCGCCCTGAGCCTGGGCCTGGGCAGCACGAAAAATAGCGATCGCCCCCGGGAGACGGCGAAATTCCTCTTCGTCCACGACGACCATCTCACTCCTATCTGCCGTCCTATCCAGCCACCATTCGGCGTCCTGCAGTCGGGCCTCCACGCCCTCGAGCTGCCCGCTAACGAGTAACGTCTGGGCATAGGCAGCGCTGAGCACCGGCCGCACCTGGACCAGCTCGTCGGGCAGCGCCTTGAGCCAACCGAGCACCGTGGCCTCCTGTCTACTCTGGCGCATGGCCGGCACGGCCAGCTCGACCAGGTCCGCCGCTCGCTCGAAGTCCTCGGCGGCCAGCGCGTGGCGGATCGCATCGGCCGTCGAACCATGCTGTTCGTACCACGCGCTCGCACGCCGATGCAGCGTAGATACCTGCTCGGGCTGCTCCGCCCTCAAATGCGCAGCGAGCACTTCAGCAAAGAGGTGGTGATAGCGATACCAGTGGCGCGTGTCATCGAGCGGAACGACAAAGAAATTGCCGCGCTCCAGGGCTTCCAACCGCGCGCTGCCTCCCTCCTGGCCGGTGACGGCATCGCAGAGTGGACCACTCAACCGGTCGAGAATGGAGGTTTGAAGTAAGAAGCTGCGGACAGGTGCAGGCTGACGCTCGAGGACCTCTGCGACCAGATAGTCTACGATGTAGCGGTGGTCTCCAGCGAAGGCCCGGATGAACCCGGGGACATCCTGGTGGCCCTGCAGGGACAGTGCGGCCAATTGCAGGCCGGCAATCCAGCCTTCGGTGCGGTCTGAAAGTCGCGCGATGTCTGGCGTCGAGAGGCTGAGACCCATCACCTGGGTGAGAAATGCAGCGGCTTCGGAGGAGGTAAAACGCAGGTCAGCGGCGCGCAGTTCGGTCAATTGACCCCGGCCGCGTAACCGAGCCAGGGGGAGCTGTGGATCTTCGCGGGTGGCAATGACCAGGTGCATCTGCGGCGGCTGGTGCTCGACGAGAGAGGTGAGGGCCTGGTCAACCAGTTTGGCATCAAGCACGTGGTAGTCGTCGAGCACGAGGACGAAGGGGTCTTTGATGCTGGTCAGGTCATTGAGCAGGGCTGTCATTATCGCTTCGGGCGGCGGTGGCTGACTTGATTGGAGCGCACGCAAGACCCCTTCTCCAATAGTCGGCACAATCGTCTGCAAAGCAGCAACAAGGTAGGTCAGAAAGCGAGCCGGGTCGCTATCCCCTTCGTCCAGCGACAGCCAGGCGATCGGTCGCTCAATTCCCTCGATCCATTCACTGACCAGCGTGGTTTTCCCAAAGCCAGCGGGAGCAGCGATGAGGGTCAGCTTGCGGTGCAGCCCCTCGTTCAGCCGTTCGAGCAGGCGGGGGCGGCTGACCACGTTCGGCCGAGGCCGCGGGATATACAGTTTCGTGCCGAGAATGGGCGTAGACATAGCTCAATTATAAAAACTCCCGTTCTCCGCTGTCAACTCCAGCACTTGGTTGGGGTGAGCTGTTCTGTTCCGCCGTGATGACGACATTTCCCTTTTTGAACAGATCAATGCCTTCTACTGCCGGTGCGATCATCAGCAGGGCCAGGATGATCTCCGTAAGTATCACCAGAGCCACTGGCAAGTTAAAGCTCACTGGATTGAGGACCCGATAGGTGTTCGTTTCTACGAATTCTCCCAGCAGGAAGATCACTCCGAGGATGGTAAGCCCAGACTTTTGGGACCATCATAGCACTCACATTTATGATATCTTATCCTAGTAAGGATAGGACGCTGGTTCGTCTCATCCATCCTCGTATTATCCGCGTCCTGGATTTTGGAAAAGGCACGTTTTGTGGACCTGCAACAGCTTTTGAATAGCCGTCAATCCCGGCGCTGTGTACTTAATAAGCTTGGTAGATTGGCAGGAGCGGGGCTGGCGCTCAACGTCAGGATATTCAATACTGGTTATTTTGATGCACCAGATCTAGCTCCCCGCGGCAATCCCATCAAACACATATTGATCGCCTGCCAGGAGAATCGTACCTTCGATGAGTATTATGGTTTCTATCCCCGAGCTGGTTCTTTTGGGCTTCCACGGGGCTATGCTCAGCCTGATGGTCATGGAGGGAAAATCTATCCTTATCAATTTCCATTTACTTTTTCAGGCGACATTTCTCATTCCTGGCAAGATATACACCGTGAGTGGCATAATGGAGCAATGGACGGCTTTTATACGACCGATGGCAGTAACGCCATGGGGTATTATGGAAGCTCAGCCCTCTCCTACTACTACACCCTGGCCGACTCTTTCACCTTATGTGGCAACTACTTTTGCTCTGTGCTTGGTCCAAGCGACCCCAACCGTATTGCTCTCTGGACGGGTACATGTGGTGGCATCACGAGGAACGTGAGCGATAGCGCAACCCTGGATTGGCCAACCATCGTGGATCTGCTCGATCAACATCGTTTGACCTGGAAATGTTACAATCTTGGCCTCGGAATGGGAAGTGAGCGTAATGAGATCGGCGGGAACAACCCACTTGCATACTTCAAAAAATGGCAAAATGATCCCCGCCTCTATTACCAGGAAGTTGATTATTTCTACGACCTGGGGTCCGGGAAACTGCCGCAAGTGTCATTTTTGATCACGCAAACCCTGATTGATGAGCATCCGACACTCGATATTCGATTGGGCCATCTCGTGATGGAAGCAGCGATAAAGTCTCTGATGCAATCTTCTGCCTGGAAGAGCTCGGTCTTTTTCTTGACCTACGATGAGGGAGGCGGCTACTTCGACCACGTTGCTCCCCCACAAGTTGATGCGTATGGCATGGGATTACGCGTACCCACGCTGGTGATCTCGCCCTATGCGAAACGAGGGTATGTGTCGGGTCAGTTATACGAGCATGCGTCGATCTTGAAGTTTATCGAACGTCGCTTTGGCCTGCCAACCCTCGCCAGCGTCAACCCCCAGTTTGATAGCTCGACGCCCGGAGTGAATAACGACGCTGCTCATGGGAACGCGTCAGGACCACCTGCTCCACCGCGTGATGGCCTCTCAGCAATTGGCGATTTTTACGAGGCGTTAGACTTTTCACAAGACCCAAATTACCAGCCATCGTTACCTTCGTTGAATAATTACTTCCTGATTGCCGAGATCGCCATAGTGTTGGCAGCGCAAGCTGCCACCCAGCCTTCCGCTGATCCTTAGAACTAGTTCAGGCAGAGGTCTTTCCCGCTCTCATCGGCAAAGCAGTGCCCATCCTTCGTCAGAATCACGACTTTTTTGATGTTGGGGAACTGTTTAAGCGTAGCACTCATTTCTGCTTTCACACGCGCATCTGCTCCGATCCCGGGCGATGCGAGGCTCCGGCAGAATTTCACTGTTGCCGTGCCTGGTTCCGTAACCGTGCCTTTCTTGTCCAGTGCAAGTGTGAAGTCTGGCCCTCCAACAGGTCGTGGCGCTGAGCAGTTCGATGGGCCGCTGAGCAGAGTATTGAGTTCTGTGAAGTAACCAGCTTGTTGTTCGGAGAGAGTAGGTCCAGCGATTAAGAGTTGGAGAGCGAACGTTCCCACGGCGATCGTTGGCGAAGTGCGATCAACCGGATAGACAGTGGAGAAATCAGCGCTGACTGATTCTGGAAACCTGGAGAAGAAGACTTTCACCGGGTAGCTCGTAGCGTGCGAGGCCGTAGATGTGTTTACAATCGAGGTAGCACTGGCGCTGGCAGGCAGATTACCACTACAAGCGCTCACCAGGAAAGCACATAGAGTGAATCCACTTATCATAACAAGGAACAAGAAGCGGGGACGGTGAGAAAGGACTGCTGCATAATGACTGTTGCTTTGGAGATTTTTCATAATAATTTTTCTCCGTGAAAGATGTTATAGTTCGACCTATAGACACTGTTGATGTTATACAGGTAACGAATAGAGAAGCATAAGTTGTAGTGCTGATACGAGTATAGCAGTTTGATGCTGTTCTAATGGTGAGTTATTGCACAAAATTGATGTGATGCAGGTCACACCTTGGTTTGAAGACCATCCGCTGGTGATCCATCTTTAGCGTTTGTGGCGGTGAGTTTGCTTGCGATGTGACCCACCATGCCCACATCCCCTCAAGCCACCTGAGAGTTTTTGCTCGCGCCGGGCGTATCTCCATCAGTGGAATGCGCGCGGAGGCGAGCCAGGCTCATCACCCTAGACTCGCTCCTCTTTATTACGACAGCCTTATCAGCAAGAGGGAAAGAAGTGGAGGTTCCTGATGAAACCACGTTCAGTACCGGTATTGTTGGTCCTGAGCCTGTGCTTCCTGGCTGGCTGTGGTGCATCCCCGGCGACAACAACCAGCAGTTCCACACCCACAGCAGCCCCGACGACTATCCCACCGGTAACCTCGGTGCCATCGCCGACGCCTACAACGGATCGGGATCCGTTTCAAGTGAATTTTCTCCAGCATTATCAGTTGATTGCCTGTCCAGCCGAGCCAAACCCGACAAATCTCTGCTATACCCTGCACGATGATCCCAGTGCTTCTTCCCTTGGGATGATCTCGTTTGCTGGCACGGACATCCTCTATGTGAGGCAAGAAGGCGCCAGTTGTGGCCCGGCTGAGCGCCAAGGGGTATTGAAGTTTGCCGATGGGGGTACCCTTACCATACATGCAACGGGGATGTATTGTGTTCCCGGCTATCCGGTGCAGTTCACCTTTACTGTTACCGGCGGGACCGGCAAGTACCGGCATGCTGCCGGGG
>Ga0137365_10004771_pt1 | contig 10880 bp, 9 predicted proteins | sample SagtaG_9_FD_104799 | JGI IMG/M metagenome (GOLD analysis project Ga0137365, IMG submission 104799) | Vadose zone soil microbial communities from Sagehorn Ranch, Mendocino, California, USA - Sage1_L_40_16 metaG | ecosystem: Environmental > Terrestrial > Soil > Vadose zone | place: USA: California... | reverse complement strand
GTTCGCCAGTGCCCGGTTCGCCAGTGCCCGGTTCGCCAGTGCCCGGTTCGCCAGTGCCCGGTTCGCCAGTGCCCGGTTCGCCAGTGCCCGGCTTGCCGGCGGCTGGCCTGTCCGCGGCCGGCCTGTCCGTGCCTGGCTTGCCCGCGGCGGGCCGGTCCGTGCCCGGCTTGCCCGCGGCCAGCCTGTCCGGACCGGGCCGGCCAGAGTCCGGGTGGCGCCCTGCGCCGCCGCCGGACGCGGGTTCCGGCCGCGCTGCCGCCGGAACAGCGAGCCCGGACGGCCCGGAGGAAACGGGCGCGGCCAGCGCTGCGCCATCGGACACCTCGGCGCTGCCCGCGGCGTCATCGTGGCCGGACTCATCGCCGTGGCCGGACTCATCGCCGTGGCCGGACTCATCGCCGTGGCCGGACTCGTCGCTCCCCGGCGGCCCGGCACACCCCGGCGGCCCGGCACACCCCGGCGGCCCGGCACACCCCGGCGGCCCGGCACACCCCGGCGACACGTCCTATCCGTATCCCAGCAGCTCGCCGGTCCCGGGGTTTTCATCCGCGCCCGTGGTGCCGCCGGGTCACGACGGCTCGCCGGTCCCGGGGTCGGCCTTCCCGCCCGCCGCGGCGTCGCCGTATCCCGGCGGCTCGCCGTATCCCGACGGCCCATTCCCGGGGGCGTCATCCCTGCCCGCCGCGTCCTCTCTGCCCGGAGCCTCGTCGCTGCCCGGCGAAGCGGCTGGTCATGGCTCGGCCGAGCGCGGCGATGCACGACGCGGGAAGCGAGGGCGTGACAGGGCCGTGGAGATCCTGCCCGCGGTAACCACCGGGCAGCTCGCCGATCCGCACACCGGCATGAACCACACGCTGATCGTTCCCGGCGCCGGATACGCCCTCGATCATGATGACGAGCCGCTCACCGGCCGCGTGCACGCGCCGTCTCGCTATGGCCGCCGCCGGGAGCCTGGCCTTCAGCGGTGGCTGTTCAGCCGCAAGCTTGCCTATCTGGCCCTCACCTTCGGGGTCGTGCTGATCATCGGCCTGGTGACCTGGTGGGTCACCGAAGGCCAATACGAGACCATCCCCCAGGTAGGCGGGATGGCGAAGGCCACCGCGAGAACAGAGCTGCGGAACCTCGGTTTCAAGGTGCACACCGCCCATGGCGTGCATAGCAACACCGTGGCCCGCGGCGAGATCATCCGCACCGATCCGGCGATCGGCTCGAGCGCCCATCGGGGCAGCCTGGTCACGCTCGTACCGTCACTCGGTCCGGTTCTCATCCAGATGCCGTCCGTGACCGGCATGAAGCTCGCCGACGCTGAGGCGGCACTCAGGAAGGCTGGCCTGACCCCCGGCAAGGTCACCAGCGGGCCGTCCACCACGATTCCGGTCGGCATCGTGATCAGCACCCATCCGGTCGCTGGGAAGCCCTGGCCGCAGATACGGCCGGTGGCGATCGTGCAGAGTTCCGGCCCGCCGCTGCCCAACCTGGTCGGGCAGCAGGAAAGCGCGGCGCAGCAGCAGGCGCAGCAGCTCGGCTTCCAGCTGAACCCGGTGCAGGATACGAAGAGCGATCAGCCAGCCGGGACGATCACTCGCCAGTCCCCGCGGCCAGGTACCACCATCACCCCCGGCGAGGTCGTGACCATCCGGGTCTCGGCCGGGCCGCAGCTGGTTGACGTTCCCAATGTGGAAGGCCAGAACGTGGAACAGGCCATCCACATCCTCACGGATGCCGGGTTCCAGGTCAGCGTGGACCACGCCGGCCCAGGGCACCGGGTGTTCAGCTACAGCCCGACCGGGCAGGCACCCCAGGGCAGCACGATCACGATCGTCGTGGGGTTCAGTATCCTCCCGTAGCGGCAGCGCAGGCCGGTTCATAGCGCAGGCCGGTTCATAGCGCAGGCCGGTTCACAGCGCAGGCCGACTCACGGGGCCGGCCCGGCCCGGCGTCACAGCGGGTCAGAGCGGCGGGCCGTCGCCAGGCCCCTCCTGGTAGGAGTACCGCTGCTCGCGCCACGGGTCAGCCGTATTGTGATAGCCCCGTTCCTCCCAGAAGCCGCGCCTGTCCCTGGTCAGGTACTCCACCGCCCTGACCCACTTGACGCTCTTCCATCCGTACAGGCCGGGCACGATCAGCCGGACCGGGTACCCGTGCTCGGGGGTGATATCGGCTCCATTGCAGCGGGTCGCGAGCAAGGTTTCGTCGGCCGCGAAATCCGCGATTCGCACGTTGGCGCTGTAGCCGAAATCGGCCCACACCATGACATGGGTGACCGCCGCCGCCGGCGGCACCGCCTGCAGGACCGCGGCGGCCGGCACGCCTTCCCAGGCGATTCCCTGGATGCTGAACTTGGTCACGCAGTGAAAGTCCGCGATCACGCGGGAACGGGGCAGCGCCCCGAAGGCGGCCCAGTCCCAGCGGCGCTCGTGGCCGCTCTCCGTCGCGCCGAAAACCCGGAGGTCCCAGCTCTCCCGGGAGAAGGCCGGCACCCGCCCGTAGTGCAGGACCGGCCAGCGCACCGGGATGTACTGCCCGGGCGGCAGCCGTCGCCGCAGCGGCTGATCCGGAGCCTGCGGCGGATCGGCTGAGCGGCCCGCAGAATGACCCGGGCCGCCGGCCCGTTCACCTGTCTCCGGCTGCCTCATCCGGCTGACCTGCCCCTTCCCGGCCGCGCACTCAGGGGCGCGGCGCTCTGGCCATCAACCCCCGCAGGTGGGGCTATCTTGCCATCCCCCGGTTTCGGCCGATCGCGCACCCGTCACCCTGCGGCCGCGGACGTGCGCTAGGCTTGCGCCCGTGCGTTGTCAGTTCTGGTTCTTTTATGGCTACCGGCCCGGCCTCCGGACGGTCGCCCGCCAGATGCTGCACTGACGCGAGCGACGTAAGGGAAGCCCCGGGCCGGAACGGCCCGGGGCTTTCGTCATTATTGGAGACAGGGGAGTGATGAGAGATGGTCGTCGTGATGGCCCCAGAGGCCACGCAGGCAGACGTTGACACGATCGTGGATCTGGTACGCACCGCCGGCGGGGAAGCGTTCGTGAGCCGCGGGGTTTCCCGGACGATCATCGGCTTGGTCGGCGATATCGATCAGTTCGGCGCGCTGAACCTGCGCAGCAGGGACGGCGTCGGCGACGTCGTGCGGATTTCGGTCCCCTACAAGCTGGTCAGCAGGGAACATCATCCGAGCCGCTCGGTGATCACGGTCGGCGGCGTGGCGATCGGCCCGGATACGGTGACCGTTATGGCCGGCCCGTGCACGGTCGAGACCCCCGAGCAGACCATGGCGTCGGCCCTGATGGCCAAGGCGGCGGGCGCGTCGATGCTCCGGGGCGGCGCGTTCAAGCCGCGCACGTCGCCGTACGCATTCCAGGGCCTCGGCGAGGACGGCCTGCGCATTCTGGCCGAGGTGCGGGCGGAGACCGGGCTGCCGGTTGTCACCGAGGTCATCGACCCGGCCAGCGTGGACCTGGTTTGCTCGTACGCCGACATGCTCCAGGTCGGCACCCGCAGCATGCAGAACTTCACCCTGCTGCAGGCGGTCGGCTCAGCCGGGAAGCCGGTGCTGCTCAAGCGCGGGATGAACGCCACTATCGAAGAATGGCTGATGGCCGCCGAGTACATTGCCCAGCGCGGGAACCTCGACATCGTGCTCTGCGAGCGGGGGATCCGGACCTTCGAGACCGCGACCCGCAACACCCTGGACATCAGTGCCGTCCCGGTCGCGCAGCGGCTCTCCCACCTGCCGGTGATCGTGGATCCTTCGCACTCGGGCGGCCGCCGGGACCTGGTCTTGCCGCTGAGCAGGGCCGCGGTCGCGGTCGGGGCGGACGGGATCATCGTGGACGTGCACCCCGAGCCGGCCACCGCGCTGTGCGACGGCGACCAGGCCCTGGTGGACAGCGATATCCGCGAGCTTGCCGCGGTCATGTCCACCCTGCCGCAGCTTATGGGCCGGACGCTGAGCCAGGCACCGCAGCCGATGATCGTCGGGTGATGCCGCGGACGTTCAGAGCGCGGCGACCGCCGGGATCACCTCAGCGCCGATGACCTCCAGCGGCGTGACGTCCCAGACGTTGGCCACCGCGCCGATCGCAGCCTGGAATCCCAGCCCGGCGAGGTTGCCGAGCTGATCAACGACCCGCCCGGCATGCTGCCCCTTGTCACCGACATCGAAGATGAAGTAGCACGTCTTGACGATCTCGTCATAATCGCGGCCCTCCGCATCGCAGTGCGCGCGCAGCACGTCGAGCTTGCGGGCCAGGTCGGGACCGGGGAAAAGGTTGCAGGCCTGGGCGTAGCGAGCGACGAACCGCAGCGTCTTCCGCTCCCCCGACCCGCCGATCATGATCGGCGGGTGCGGCGCGGACAGCGCCTTCGGGTAGTTCAGCGGGCGCTCCAGCTGGAAGTGCTCGCCCTGGTAGGGGGACTCATCCCCGCGCCACATCTGCCGGCAGATCTGCAGCGTCTCCTCCAGCCGCTCAAACCGCTCGGCGACCGGCGGGAACGGGATGCCCAGGCCCCGGGACTCCTCCTCGTTCCAGGCCGCGCCGATACCCAGCCAGGCCCGGCCGCCGGACAGCACGTCGAGCGTGGTGACGATCTTCGCCAGGATTCCCGGGTGCCGGTAGACGGCGCCGGTCACCAGCGTGATCAGCTTCGCCCTGGACGTTACGCCGGCCAGGTACCCGAGCGTGGTGTAGGACTCGAGCATGTCGCGCTCCGGCGGCCCTACCGCGCCGATCTGGAAGAAGTGATCCATTACGGCGATGAACTCGAACCCGGCATCGTCGGCGGTCCTGGCGACGGCCGCCAGGTCCGGGCCGAGCCGGGCGGCGCCCGGCCCGGTGAAGTCAGGGATCTGCAATCCGATTTTCACTTTTTACCTCCGGGATAGGAGCCTGCCACATCAGCACCGGCACGGGAGAACCTCCCAGGGCAGGCGACTGGGCGGGGCGGTCTCGTTCCAGAAAATAAGTCAGTGCCGCTGTGGCGTGTGTTCCTGCGCGGCGGCTGCCAGCTCCTCGGCCAGGTCGTCGGCATCGAGTCGCGCCTCGATCCGGCGGAGGTCCTCGATCCGCGCCCGCGTCTCTACCTGGCGCGGCGTGAGCAGGCTGCAGCAGTCCTGGTCAGGCAGCTCGGAGATGCCGAGTGTGCGGATGCGGCGCGCCTCCGCCATGATCTCGGTCTTGTCCAGGCCGATCAGCGGCCGCAGGATCGGCAGGGCCACGGCGTCGTCCATTGCCGTGATGTTGGTCAGCGTCTGGCTGCTCACCTGGCCCAGCGAGTCGCCGGTGATCAGCGCGGTCGCCCGGTGCCTGCGGGCCATCGCCTCGCCGGTCTTGAGCATCAGCCGCCGCTGCGCCATGATCTGCAGCCGGCCAGCCCCGGACGAGGCGAGCCGCTGCTGCGCCTTGCCGAACGCGACGACGAACAGCCTCGACCCGCTCTGGAACCGGTCCAGCTCGCGCACCAGGCCGTATGCCTTGTACACCGACTCGGGGCCGGTCAGCGGCATACCGGAAAAGTGCAAGTACGTGCAGCGCAGCCCGCGGCGCATCATCCGGTAGGCCGCAACAGGCGAATCGATGCCGCCCGACATCAGCACGATCCCGCGACCGCTCATGCCCACCGGCAGGCCGCCCTGGCCAGGCTTTCCCTCGGTGAAGACGAAGACCTCGGACTGATCGACTTCGACGAAGACGGTGGTATCCGGCTTGCTCAAGTTGACCGGGTAGCCGTATTCCTGCTGGATCCGGGTGCCGATGAACCGGACAAGCTGGGCCGAGGTAACCGGGAACCGCTTGTCACGGCGCCTGGACCGCACGGCGAAGCTGCCCTGGCGGCCGGCCATCAGGTCCACGGCCGCGGCGATCGCCGCGTCGGGGTCCTTCGCGACCCGCACCGCGCGGCAGACCCGGGCGATGCCCATCACAGCTGACATTCGCTCGGCGATCAGGTCGACGGCGGCGGCCGCGGCCATCCCGTCGGGGGCTCCGCTGGCGGCGCCATCGGCCGGGGCGCCATCGGCTGGGGCGCCATCGGCTGGCTGCCCGGGCGTGCCCTGGCCATCAGGAGTCCGGCGGTCCGCAGCCGTGCCATCGTGGATGGCGGCCGGGACCTGGCCCGGCGGCATCTCCCGCGGTATCCCGCCGCCTCGCTTTGCGGCCGGGGCGACGGTCAGCACGATCACCCCATCGCGCTGCCATAGCTGCAGCGGGATACCGAGATCGCGGACCGCTCGCCTGATGTTGTCGTGCAGGAGCCGCTCGAATTGCTGCCTGTTCCTGCCCTTGAGCACGATCTCGCCCAGCTTCAGCAGAACGCACTGCTCACGCGGGACTGTCGCCCGCCCCGGCATTGCGTGATCGGCGAGGGGCAACGCGGGCATTCCCTTAGTCTGCCAGTTACGCGGGGCTCCCCGGCTCCCTGTATCAAGCTCTATCCTGCGGAACTGGTCATGGGAGCAGGATGTGCGGGAAGGCTGAGATGTCGCAACCTGATCCGCCGGGCGGCAGCCAGCCCGAGCAGGGGGAACATCTGGCCCCGGTCCGGGAACGCCCAGCCGCTGCCGCCGGACCGGCTTGACGGCGTCAGCGACTTGATGATCTTCGGCTAGCCTGCCGGGCCGACGCCGGCCTGCCGCCCATGACCGCGCAGAGCAAACGGTTCTCGCCCCGCTGCCAGATCGTCCCGATCTCCGCGAATCCCGCCGCCCGCAGCGCGTCGACGTGCGTGGACAACCGTCCCGACGGCGAGCCGTGATGCTCGTTGTCGATCATTAGGCTGGCCCGCGCGGCGGCCTGCTCGACTAGCGCTGGTTCCGCGGTGACCGCGTCCCACCAGTCGCTCCACGTCTCGGCGTGCCCGCCGGGGAAGCGCCGGGACTCTTCCCGCTCGATCAGCGCACGGCCGAGCCTGGCCAGGGTCGGGGCTGTGTCGTCCTCCCTGAAATGATCACCGTTCAGCAGCAGGCCGCCAGGCCGCAGCACGGTGACGAGTTCCGCGTACATCGCGGCGAGGGCCGGCCCGGGCAGCCAGTGCAGCGCGGTGGTGCTCACCGCGGCGTCCGCCTTCCGGTCGAGGCCGAGCGCCGCCGACCAGCCGGCCGTGCGGAGATCGGTCTCGGCGAACCGCAATCCTGCCCGACCGGGCCAGGCGATGCGGCCGAGCGTGAGCAGCAGCGGGTCCGCGTCGATGCCGATGACGGTCGCGCCGGGAAGCCGGTCAAGCAGCCGGACGCCGAGCGAACCCGGGCCGCAGCCAAGGTCGAGCACCAGGGGATCCGGGATCTGGGTACCCTCCTCCACGGCGTCGATCAGCGCGGTGAACCGCTCCTCCCGGTCCGGCAGGTAGCCAAGCTGCTGGATGTCCCAGCGGGCAATCCAGTCAAGCGCTGCCCGGCGATCGAGGAGCGGCACTACCTGCCTCCTTTCCGGCCGCCGCCCTGTGGGGCCGTCGGCCAGCCGGGGCCGCCGGCGTGTGGGGCTGCCGCCGCCTCAGCCGAACAGGACCTCGGACTCGTCATAGCGGTCCGCGGGCACGACCTTGAGCTCCGTGGTGGCCTCCGCCAGCGGTACGCGCACGATGTCGGTGCCGCGCAGCGCCACCATCATGCCGAAAGCGCCGTCATGCACGACACCGATCGCCTGCAAGCCGAACCTGGTGGCCAGCACCCGGTCGAAGGCGGTCGGGGTACCGCCACGCTGGATGTGCCCGAGGACCGCGCAGCGGGCTTCCTTGCCGGTGCGCTTCTCGATCTCGTTCGCCAGCATCTGGCCGACGCCGACCAGGCCGAGCCGCACGTGGCCGAACGCATCCAGCTCCTGATCATCTGACCACGCGTCTCCATCGGCCGCCTGGGCGCCCTCGGCCACCACCACGATCGGTGAATAGCGCGTCTGGAACCGATGCTCCACGTACGCGCAGACCTTCTCGATGTCGAACCGCTTCTCCGGGATCAGGATGACGTTCGCGCCGCCCGCCATGCCCGCGTGCAGCGCGATCCAGCCCGCGTGACGGCCCATCACCTCGACGATCTGCGCGCGGTGATGGCTCTCGGCCGTGGTGTGCAGCCGGTCGATGGCCTCCATCGCGATGTTCACCGCGGTGTCGAACCCGAACGTATAGTCGGTCGCGCCGAGGTCGTTGTCGATCGTCTTGGGCACGCCCACGACGTTCACGCCTTGCTCGTGCAGCCGGGTCGCTACCCCGAGGGTGTCCTCCCCGCCGATCGCGATAAGTGCGTCCACGCCCAGGCTGTCCAGGTTGCCGGAGATCCGCTGCACACCGGAGCGGCCGCCGCTGGCGGCGCTGTCGGCCAGCGGGTTCGTCCGAGACGAGCCGAGGATGGTGCCGCCCCGCGGCAGGATGCCGCGGACGGCCTGCACGTCAAGCGGGACGGTGTCGCCTTCGAGCGGGCCGCGCCAGCCGTCGCGGAAGCCGATGAATTCATAGCCGAACTCTTTTACTCCGCGGCGAACGATAGCGCGGATCACTGCATTCAGCCCGGGGCAGTCTCCGCCGCCGGTCAGGACTCCGACTCGCATGAGGGCTCCCTCTCGTGTTCTGTCGCCCGCCACACTAGTACCCATGAGCGTCCTTGCGATCGACGCCGGAACGACAGGGGTCACCGCCCTGATCGTCACCGCTGACGGCACCGTGGCGAGCCGCGGGTACCAGGAGTTCCGCCAGTATTACCCGGAGCCTGGCTGGGTCGAGCACCTGCCGGAGAGCATCTGGCAGGCGACGCTCGCGGCCTGCGGCGAGGCGCTGGGGCTGGCCGGGGCCGCCCAGCCGGGCCAGGCGCTGGCGGCCGCCGGGGTGACCTGCGTCGGGGTGACCAATCAACGCGAGACCGCGGTGCTCTGGGACCGCGCCACGCTCGCGGCTCCCCGGCGCGCGATCGTCTGGCAGGACAGGCGGACGGCGGACATCTGCGCCCGGCTGCGCGACCAGGGACACGAGCCCCGGGTAAATGCGCTGACAGGCCTGCGGCTTGACCCGTACTTCACCGCCACGAAGCTGACCTGGCTGGCGGAGAACGACCCCGCCAGCTGGGCGGGGGTCCTGGACGGATCGCTGGCGGCCGGCACCGTCGACTCCTATCTGATCGCGCGGCTCACCGGCGGGCGGCGGCATGTCACCGACGCCTCGAACGCGTCCCGCACCCTCCTCTTCGATATCGAGGCGGGGCAGTGGTCAGCTGAGCTCTGCGACCTGTTCGGCGTGCCGCCGCATGCCCTGCCGGAAGTCGTCCCGTCGTCCGGCGTCGCCGGGCACACCGACCCGGACGCGTTCCTTGGCCTGTCCCTGCCCGTGGCCGGCATCGCGGGCGATCAGCAGGCGGCAATGTTCGGCCAGGCATGCTTCACGCCAGGGGACATGAAGTGCACGTACGGAACCGGCTCGTTCGTGCTGTCGGCCACCGGCGGCTCGATCGTCCGCTCAGCGGCCGGGCTGCTGTCAACGGTGGCATGGATGGACTCCGCCGGCACACTCGCCTATGCGCTCGAGGGGTCGGTCTTCGTGACGGGCGCGGCCGTGCAGTGGCTGCGTGACGGGCTCGGCCTGCTCGACAACGCGGCACAGAGCGAAGCGCTCGCGCGGACGGTGCCCGACTCCGGCGGCGTGGTGTTCGTCCCCGCGCTGACCGGGCTGGGCGCGCCAGACTGGGATCCGGCAGCCCGCGGGGCGGTGTTCGGCCTGACCAGGGGAACGACGCGGGCGCACCTGGTCCGCGCCACGCTGGAGGCAATCGCGTTCGAGGTCAGGGATGTGGCCGATGTCATGGCCGCGGAAACAGCGCAGGACCCCGCGCGGACGGGCCCAGGCGCCGCGCGGACGGGCCCAGGCGCCGCGCGGACGGGCCCAGGCGCCGCGCGGACGGGCCCAGGCGCCGCGGGGGCGGGCCCAGGCGCCGCGGGGACAGGCCCACGCGCCGCGGGGACAGGCCCAGGCGCCGCGCGGACGGGCCCAGGCGCCGCGGGGACAGGCCCAGGCGCCGCGGGGACAGGCCCAGGCGCCGCGGGGACGGGCCAGGGCCCGGTGCTCAGGGTAGATGGCGGAGCGAGCGCCAACGACCTGCTCATGCAGCTGCAGGCCGATCAGCTGCAGGTACCCGTCGAACGGCCGGTCGTCGCGGAGACCACCGCACTGGGCGCGGCCTTCCTGGCCGGTCTCGGCACCGGGGTCTGGTCATCAGCGGCGGAACTGGCTGCTACCTGGAAGCTTGACCGGCGCTTCGTGCCCGGCGCCAGGGACGAGTCCGGCCATGCCCGCTGGCGGCAGGCCGTCGAGCGCACCAAGGGCTGGGCACGGTAATTCCTGACACCGGCACTCCGCCCTCGAGCCACCGGCACCGTCCGTATCCTCGCAGGCCGGCCGCTGCTAGCGCGCGGGCCGTGCCTGAATCCCGGCAGGCGAGCCGCGGCCGGAGCCGAGCGCCGCCTTGATGGTCTCGACAACCATGGCCTGCTCGAACCTGATCTGATGCGGGGTGAAATGCAGCACGACGATGCCGCAGGCGCCCATCCTGGCGTGCCGGCGCATCGTGCATTCCCAGTCCGCTGGGGAGAGATGCCACTCCCGGGAGTCCACCTCCGCGGCGAGCCCGGCGTCAGGCCACCATGCGTCCGCGATCGCCAGCAGAACATCGCCGCAATACAGGCGGGCGTTGAACATCGGCAGCGGAAGACCGGCCCGGATCAGCAGGGCACGGAAATCGCCCTCGGCGCCCGACCGGACACCGTCAGCGATCTCTGCTAGCGCTAAGCTTGTTCTTTAACCTCCACGGCTGTGACCTGGGCGTTTCGCGTGGCTTTTGCCGGGTGGCCCGGCGTGTCGCGGTGCGTGAGTACGGCCTTCGCGTGATCATTTGTTCTCGCCAAAGG
>Ga0137365_10004770_pt1 | contig 10881 bp, 11 predicted proteins | sample SagtaG_9_FD_104799 | JGI IMG/M metagenome (GOLD analysis project Ga0137365, IMG submission 104799) | Vadose zone soil microbial communities from Sagehorn Ranch, Mendocino, California, USA - Sage1_L_40_16 metaG | ecosystem: Environmental > Terrestrial > Soil > Vadose zone | place: USA... | reverse complement strand
GGGCGCCGCGGAGGTAGTCGGGCCGGCAGCAGAACTCGGGGTCCGTCTCGATCTGGCAGGTCCGGCGAATCCCGCGCACGCTGGGCAGCGCCCGGAGCCGGTCCAGATCAGCGCCCACGCCCGGGCTCTCGAGCTGCGCCCACGCCACGATGCCACCGAGCCGGTCCGGGTCCGCCTCACCAGCGACGAAGCGCGCCTCGACGGTGCCGTCGGCGAAGTCGCTGACCTGGACGTTCACCGCCCGCTCGACCGCCAGGCCGTCCCAGGCATCCACGAAGTCCTTCCAGCGCACGTCTCGCCGCAGGTAGGGCGCGGCCAGGATGCCGGGCCGCACGGCGCCGGCATGCCGCCACAGATGGAAGTGCGTGTCGATCACGGTAGGGCGCAGAGCCTACCGAGCCGTGACGCACACGGGTTGACCGTCCGGGAGCGGAGCAGGCATGACCCAGCGCGGCGAAGGTCGATGGCGGGTCATGGCGCCCGGCCGCCACGCCCGATCACGCGGTGGCGGCGGCAGCGAGCTGCCTCCGGATGCTGTCGTCGAGCGACACCTGCCGCACGCCGAACTCGTGCGCGAGCGAGTCCATATGAATCACGCTGTCGTAACTCTCGAGCAGGTTCATGAATCCGCTGACGAAATCCGGGTATCCGGGCAGCGGCTCTCCGCTCGGCACGTACCGAACATCGATCTGGCGTCCCGAGACGCGCTGATAGGCCGCGATGACGTCATGCCACGAGACCGGCTCAGGCCCTCCGAGCACGAGAACTCGATCGTATGCTCGCTCGTTTCCAGCAGCAGCCACGGCGAAGCTGGCAACGTCCGCGGCCGAGATCATCGAGTGCTTGCGCCTTCCTTCGCCCACGAGCGTGACGGGCCGCCCGGCCTGGACGGCCCGGCCGACGATGTTCGGACACCAGATCTCCATGAAGAGGTTGGGCATCAGGATCGTGTATGTGAGGCCGCTCTCCTTCAGGTACTGCTCTGCGATCGCCTTGCCGCGCAAGAGAGGCACCTGGCTGTTGAGATCTGATCCCAGCGCGGACGTGAAGGCGACGTGGCGGACGCCGGCGGCACGGGCGGCGTCCACGAGGTTGCGGTTCCCCTGCTCCTCCACCGTCTGCGGGTTGTCGTCGCCCCCACGCGAGGCGGAGTTCGCCGTGGTGACGACGATCTCCACTCCCTCACAGGCGCGTCCCAGCGAAGCTCGGTCCTTGAGGTCTCCGATCGCCGTTTCCGCCCCACGCGCCTCCAGGCTCTCGGCGGAATCCGGTGACCGAACCAGAGCCCTGACGCGTCTCTCTTGAGCGAGAAGGCCGTCCAGGATCATGCCACCGACCATCCCGGTGGCGCCGACGACGAGGATCATCGCCCCGCTCCGGCTGTCCTGCCAGGAGTGGAAGCCGCGCCGACCTCCATCAGGAACTGTGAGATGTCAACGACGTCCCAGTGCTCAGCCAGGCGGCCACCACGCAGCAGATGAATGTCCACGCCATGAGCGATGACGCTCTTGCCGGTTGGAGAGAATCCGAACCACTCGCCCACGTGCGTGCCGCGGTTGCTCCACATGACGGCGACCTTGTCGCCCTCCGCCACCAGGTGCTCGATCGTGAACCGGGGGTTGAAGGCGGCCCGGACCATGCTGACGCGTTGCTTCAGGCCCTCGACCCCCTGCGTCTGTCCCGGGAACGGGTAGTGCTCGATGTGGTCCGGCCACGCGATTTCGTCCAGGACCTCGAGCCTGCCCTGGTTCCCGACCTCCTCGTAGAGTCGCAGAACCGTCCGCTTGTTCTGGCTCTCTTCCTCCGGCACGTGAGTCACCTCCTGTCAACTGAATGGGCCGGCGCCGGCCAGCACGGCTGTCGCCGCGCTCGATCATATTTGCTTCCTGGGCCCGGCACCATGAAACCAGGTCACCGTTTCGGTCACCGATTTGGGTCACACTGATGGCCGGTGAACGTGATGGAGGCTGATACCGGCGACCAGCTGGGGGAATCTCTCAAGAAGCTCCGAGCGGCGGCCGGGCTGACCCAGGAGGAGCTGGCAGACCGAGCCGGCATCAGCGCCCGCACGGTGAGCGACGTGGAGCGGGGCCTCCGGATGGTCGTCCACCACGAGACAGCCCGCCGGCTCGTCTCGGCGCTCGGGCTTGGCGACGAGGATCGAGCGAGGTTCGAGGCCGTCGCCCGGGGCCGGCAGGCGGCTTCCGAGCCGGCTGCGCGAGCTTCCGTTCTGCCGGCACCGCCGACGCGGCTCCTCGGTCGATCACGCGAGCTGGAGAGCATCACCGCGAGGCTTCAGGGGCCCGATGTCCGTCTGCTGACGCTGACCGGCCCGGGCGGCATCGGCAAGACCCGCCTGGCGCTGGAAGCCGCGGTCCGGGTCGAGGCGCTGTTCGGAGGTCGCGTCTTCTTCGTTGCGCTTGGCGAGCTGGAGGACGCCTCCCTGGTCGCGATCGAGCTCGCCAAGGCGATCGGCGTGGTCGAGACGGGGCCGGAGCTGGTGCAGCTCATGACCAGGCGCCTGGCGGGAAGACAGGCGTTGGTGGTGCTGGACACCTTCGAGCACCTCACCCCGGCCGCGCCGCTGGTCTACTCCCTGCTGCTCAACTGCCCGAAGACCACGTTCCTCGTGACCAGCCGCAGCGCACTGCGGCTGCGTGGGGAGCACGAGCTTCCGGTGCCGCCACTGGAGCTGCCTTCGGCAGCCCGCCAGATGCGTCCCGAAGACATCAGCCGCTGGCCCGCGACGGCGCTCTTCTGGGAGCGCGCGCAAGCCGTGAGACCGGACCTGGAGCTCGACGCCGAGAGCGCCTCGCTCGTCGGAGACATCTGTCGCGGGCTGGACGGCATTCCGCTGGCGATCGAGCTGGCAGCGGCACGGGTCAAGCACCTGCCCCTGGCCGCCATACGCGAACAGCTCGAGCACAAGCTTCACCTGCTGGTAGGGGGTCCGCTCGACCTGCCGCTGCGACAGCGCGCGATCCGTGACACGGTCGCCTGGAGTCACGATCTGCTCGGGCCTCGCGAGCAGAAGCTGTTCCGCCGCCTCTCGGTGTTCGCGGGTGGCTGGAGCCTGGCCGCCATCGAGAACGTGGGTGGGAGCGTCCGCGAGGTCGGAGACGCGCTGGAAGGAATCAGTGCCCTGGTGGACCAGAGTTTGGTGCTGCTCCAGCGCAACCGCTCGGAGCCGCGCTTCGACATGCTCGATGTCGTCAGGGAGTACGGCGCGGCGCGACTGTCAGACGCGGGCGAGACCGAGGCGATCGCGCGGCGGCACGCGACCCATTACCTGGCGCTGTCCGAGGCGGCGGAGGCCCACCTGGTCCGCGCCGCGCAGCAGGACTGGTTCCGGCGCCTCGATGACGAGCGTGACAACCTTCGGCGCGGCCTGGCCTGGACCATCGACCGCGGTGAGACCGTCCTGGCGCTCCGGTACACCGTTGCCTTGTGGCGGTACTGGCGGCAGCTTGGTGAATTCGCAGAGGGCCGGCGCTGGTCGAATGCGGCGCTGGCCATCGCCGGGCACGCTCCGCCCTCGCTGCGGGCGAAGGCTCTCGGGGCGGCGTCCGCCCTGGCCTTTCCTCAGGGAGACTACGCACGCATGGCGGAGATGGCTGCCGAAGCGATGGACCTCGCTCATCTGAGCGAGGACCCGATGGACCTCCGAAACGCGTTGACAATCCAGGGCCTGGTCGCGATGTGCCAGGGCCGCTATGCGGATGCGCTCGAGCCGCACAGCGAATGCGTGGTCATCTGCCGCGAGCTCGGCGTCAGCTGGCAGCTCGCCACCTCGCATCTCAACCTGGGCACGGCACTCATGCACTCGGGTCGCGCTGAGCAAGCGGTCGCGAGCCTCGAGGATGCACTGCGCCTGTATCGCGAGCTGGGCGACGACGTCTTCGCCGCGCGCGCGCTCAACCACATGGCACACGCTGCCCTGGCCGAGAACGACGTCGCCCGCGCCGATCGACTTGCTCGCGAAGCGCTCGCATCGGCTGCGGAGCAGGGGGAGCGCCAGGGGATCGCGGAAGGGTTGGAGACCCTGGCCGCGGTGGCGGCCACGCGCTCAGAGGTTGACCGGGCGGCCACTCTCGCCGGCGCCGCTGCAGCGGTCCGGGAGACGATCGCGTCTCGTGCGGCACCCTTCGACGTCGCGATCACCGGTCGTCTTCTGGGCAGGCTGAAGGCGAGCGTGAGAGAGAACCGGTGGCATCGCGCCTGGGCTCGAGGCCAGGCGCTGGATTCGGCGGCTGCCGTCGCACACGCGCTGGCGAATTCAGCCGCGCTCAGCGGCGATCACTCCGACGCACGAGCCGAGCTGGGGTCGAGATGATCCCTCGCGTGGAAGCCGCCGGATAGGAAGGCCGAGCCCGGGGCGGCATGCCGATGATGATGGGGTGCGGACCGAGCCCAGCGTGCTCCACCTGGACATGGACGCGTTCTACGCGTCCGTGGAGCAGCTGCACAAGCCGAGCCTGCGGGGGCGGCCCGTCGTGGTCGGCGGCGTGGGGCCGCGGGGCGTCGTGGCCACCGCCAGCTACGAGGCGCGCCGGCACGGCGTCCGCTCCGCGATGGCGACGGCCGAGGCGCGCCGGCGCTGCCCGCAAGCCGTCTTCCTGTCGCCCCGGTTCGACGCCTACGGGGCGATCAGCGGCGTGGTGATGGGGATGCTGCGGGACCTGTCGCCGGCGGTCGAGCCGATCAGCCTGGACGAGGCGTTCGTGGACCTGGCCGCCGGCATCTCGGGCGGCCTCGACACGGCGTCCGTGACGGCGCTCGGGGCGCGGCTCAGGGCCGACATCCGCGCCCGCACCGGGCTGACGGCCTCGGTCGGGGCCGGCACGTCCAAACTGATCGCGAAGATCGCGTCCGACTCCCGCAAGCCGGACGGCCTCGTGGTCGTGCCGCCGGGCCAGGAGCGCGCGCTGCTCGATCCGCTGCCGGTTCGAGCCCTCTGGGGCGTGGGCCCCGCCGCCGCGGAGAGCCTCCGGCAGGTCGGGGTGACAACCGTGGGCGAGCTGGCCGCGCTGCCGGCCGGCCGGCTGGTCGCGCTGTTCGGCACGGCGCGAGGGCGCGGCCTCCACGACCTGGCCCGCGGCATCGACGCGCGTCCGGTCGTGGCCGACCGCGAGATCAAGTCGATCAGCGTCGAGGACACGTTCCCGGTTGACCTCGTGGACCAGGCCGACATCGTCGCCGAGCTCGACGCGCTGGTCCGGCGCCTGGCCGCCCGGCTTCGGGCCAGGGACCGCTCCGGGCGCACCATCACGCTCAAGGTGCGCCGCTCCGACTTCACCACCGTCGGGCGGTCGGACACGCTTCCCGGGCCGAGCGACAGCGAGGTCGTGATCCGCGACGTCGCGCGCCGCCTGCTGGGTTCCGTAGACGTGGCGGGAGGCGTGCGGCTGCTGGGGGTCGGCGTGTCGTCGCTCACCGACGTCGCCCAGCAGGACCTGTTCGCGGGGCCGCCGGTGGAGGCGGAGCCGGTCGAGGAGACGACCGCCGGGAGCGAGCGCGGGGCCGGCTGGTTCCCGGGTGCCGACGTGGTCCACGACCGCCACGGCCGCGGCTGGGTCGAGCGTGTGGAGCAGGACGTGCTCACGGTCCGGTTCGAGACGCCGGACAGCCCGCCAGGGGGCGCCCGCCGGGTGCCCGCCGACGACCCGGAACTGCGCCCGGCGCCACCGCCCGGGTAGACCGGCGCGTGCGTCAGCCGATGTGGGGATTCCCTCGAACTCCCCTCATCACGAATCGACCGTCGGCTCGCTGCGGCACGGTCGAGCTCGAGACGGAGGAACGGTCAGCCGCCACCCGGTGGTGCGCTGCTCTCCCACGTCGAGACGTCGGTCCAGTCCACGCCCGCCTCCAGGTCGAGGCGCGGGCCGAGGTCGGCGGCGAACCGGTCGAAAGTCGCCTTGTCGGGCCAGTGCTGGAGCATGATCCATTCGGCGGGGTGGTTCCGGTTGCGGTACGCCTCGACCCGGCTGCAGCCGCTCCGGCGCAGGTCCTCCCGGCAGGCCCGCAGCGTCTGCGCGAACCTGTCCCAATCCACGCCGCGGGTTCGAAAGACGACCAGCATCTCCGGGAATCCTACCTGCCCCCACCCGGGCGTCCACCGGGCCGCTCGCGGCCCGCAAGCGCGTCCAGCTCGCGCAGGATCTGATCGCGGACCCAGCTGACCGATCGACTGCCGTCGATCTTGATCACCTGGCCCCGCCGGCCGTAGAAGATGAGCAGTGGGGCGGTCTGGCGCAGGTAGACATCGAGCCGGTTCCGGATCGCCTCGGGGTTGTCGTCCGGACGCTGCGCCAGCGTCTCGGAATCGTCCTCGCAGCTCGTCAGCGCGGGCGTCAGCGCCAGGTTGTAGACGCGGCCACATCGCGGGCAGACCCTGCGCTGCGACAGCCGGTTGACGAGCGCGTACGTCGGCATCTTGAGGCTGATGACAGCATCGAGGCGGCGACCGGTCGCGGCGAGGACGGCGTCGAGCGTCTCCGCCTGGACCACGGTCCGCGGGAAGCCGTCGAGGACGAACCCGCCGGCTGCCTCGGCACCCGTGATGGTGTCCTCGACCAGGTCGGCCATGAGGTCGTCGGGCACCAGGTCACCGCGGCTCATGATCTCCCTGGCGGCGCGCCCCAGCGAGGTGCCCTCGGCGACGTTCCGCCGCAGTATGTCGCCGGTCGAGTAGTGCGGCAGGCTGCGGCTCTCCCGCAGGAACTGGCACTGGGTGCCCTTTCCGCTGCCGGGCGCTCCGAACATCACCAGGTTCACGCCGCTCCTTCGCTCCCCCCCTGGCAGGGTAGCGCCGCGCGGAGGCAGCCGGGCGAGGGTCGTCCGGGTAGGCCAGCGACACGATTCGGGACCGTGCCGGGCCCGGAAGCGTGCGACTAAGCCGGGCTAGGCCGGGGGTCCGGGGTTCGAGTTGCGTCGCATGATCCCGACCGCACGCACGGTCGCGTACCCGCGCCACTCCAGCGCCGCAGCCGGCGACGAGGTCATCCAATCGACTGGCCAGCCCCCATCGGGCTGCTGGTCGTGAGCGAGCCGGTCGAGGTCGTCGGCGATGACCTCGGGGGCGAGCAGCCCTCTTGCCGGCCGGTCCGGATCGGGCGCGAAGTCGAGTGGGCGCAGTCTCTCGTCCTCGGTGCCTCCTTCGACGTGCATCGTCCCCTCCGCAGGGAGGTGCCGGCCAAGCTGTTCGAGCAGGGCGGACGCCTCGGGACGGGTGTCGGCGGCAGCGTCGAGGAGTCGCAGGGCGAAGCTCAGCTCGTACGCGTGGGGCGCACCGTCCATCGTTCGGATGGCGTCGAGGCAGTACCGCGTGGCGGATGCGAGCCACGGATGGCTGGTCAGGGTCGCATCGTGGCGTGCGGCGCGGAGCGCGTTCGCCGCGACGGCGGCCGTGATCTGAAGCGACGGGACTGCGGGATCCGCCCCGGTCCACCACGGTGCGCAGCCGGCCGGGTTCCCGACCGGCAGGGCGAAGGGAAGGCCGCCGGCGGGGAGGGAGATCGACTGGAGCCAGTCGCACAGCTCTGTCGGGCGTCGCCCGCTGGCGTGAGGCGCCTCGGCGAACACCTCGAAGGCGTGCAGGGCGGCGGCGGGCTGGCTCTCGGCCGACCGGAGGTCGGGCTCGAGTCCCCACCCGTAGCCTCCGTCGGGGTTGCGGTATGCGTCGAGCGCAGCGTGGACACCCTGCGGGTTGCCGTCGCCGAGCAGCGGCGGGAGGCGCCGCCGGTCGAGGATCCGTGCATGTGTCGCTACGAACGATGCTGCGGCACGCAGGTCGATGCTCATGCATTCATAGGGTCGGCGCCCGACCCGCCGCCGTCTTGAACGATTCGGTCATCGAACAGGCGGCGAGGGGAGGTCGCAGGCCCCCTGCGCTGCCGGCGAGGGCCGTCCGCCTGGACCGTTGGCGCGACCTGAGCACGTGCTGCTACGTTGTGCGTTCGATGCAGTACGGCCAGCTGACCACACGCTCGTTCTCGATCATGTGGAGGTACCGCTACCTCTGGCTGCTGGCCATCCTGGGCGGCGCCGACGTCGGCACCTGTGGCGGCGGCTTCAACGGGAGCGTCGGGAATCGCACGGGGGGCACGACCGAGGGCGGCACCGGCTCCTCGAGCGCCGCAGCTCAGCAGGTGGCGCAGTTCATCCAGGACAATCTGGGCCTGATCGTCACGCTCCTGGTCCTGGTCCTGGTCCTCGCGCTGGCGTGGTTCCTCCTCTCGTGCGTCACGACCGGCGCACTCGTACGGGCGTCGGCCGAGCACGACGCGGAGCGCCCCTACCGGCTCGGGCTGGCATGGCGGGCCGGCCTCCAGACGTTCTGGTCCATCCTCGGCCTGCGCCTGATCGGGCTGGCCTTGGGCCTGGTCGTTCTCGCGGTGATAGGGCTGCTCGTCCTGCTCGGCGTCCTGGCCTACGGCGGCGGCCAGTCTGGAGCCCTGGTCGCGGTCGTCGTGGTGGGCGTCATGTTCGTCATCGCCCTCGTCCCCGCGGCGATCCTGGCCGGCATCGCCTTCATCGTGGCCACGCGGTCCGTGGTACTCGAGCAGCGCGGCGCAGTCGCCGCGCTCGGCCGCGCCCTGCATCTCCTTCGGGCGCGGCTGGGACGGGCCCTGCTGGTCTGGCTGATCCAGGTGGGTCTCGGCCTCGCCGCGGCCATTGCCATCCTCATCCCGCTCCTGATCGTGGTCCTGGTCCTGGGCGCCCTGGTCGTGGGCGTCGGGCTGGCGGCCGGTCCGGTGCCGGCGATCGTGGTCGGGGTCCCGATCGGGCTGGTGGTGCTCGCCGCGCTCGTGGTGCTCGGCGGCATGTCGGGCACCTACCTGTCCACGTATTGGACGCTCGCGTTCAGGCGCATGGAGCTGGACGTCCCACGGCCGCCCGCCTCCTGGCCGCCGGCCGGCTCCCCGCCAGCCGGCTACCCGCCCCAACCGCCGAGATGACGGGGATGGGACGGCGGCTGACCAGCGGGCCGGCGCCGCGACCGTGGTCCAGCGCGCCGGGACGGCCCTGAACCGGTCGCCGGCTCAGATCTCGACGCCGACGCTGCCGATGGCCTCCGCAGCCTCCTCGCGGTGAGTGGCCCGGAAGACCGCCTCGAAGGACCGCTCAGCCAGGACCAGGAGGCCATCGGTGCCGACCGGCAGGTGCGTCACCTGCAAGGACCGCCTCCGGCAGCTCCGTCACACGCTGCCGGCCTCTCGACGCGGTCACGTCAGACGGTGCCTCGGAGATCGTCCTGTGCAACTACAACTCCGGCGACGACCTCGATCGCTGGGTGCGCCGGTTCCAGGCACACGTGGACGCCGGCGTCCTCCGCTACGTCCACGAGAGGACGGAACGGCACTCCACTGTTCCAAGGCGAAGAACCTCGCACATCTCGCCGCCACGGGCGACTTCGCAGCCCGGGCCGGCATGGATCAACCGCAGCGTGGCCGCGTCGGTGGTGGAGGGTCGTGCGTGTGTCCGATCGCGGTGAGCACGTGGTCCACGACCGCGGTGGCGTAGTGGCGCGGGAATGACCGGTGGGCAATGAAGCGCCGGTAGAACGCGGGGCCCGCGAGGAGATCGACCGCCAGCTCCAGGTCGCTGCTCGAAGGGATCTCGCCGCGCTGGCGGGCCTCCGCGAGGACGCGTCGCACGGGTTCACGGCGGCGTTCGGTCAGCTTTCCGAGCAGGCTGGTCAGCGTGGGATCGCGTTCCGCCGCGTCTACGAAGGCGGCCATCACGCGGGAGAAGGGCGGATCGCTGAGCATGGCCTCCAGCCTGGAGACCAGTTCGACGAGGTCTGTCCGAAGCTGTCCGGTCGCCGGCAGAGGGAATGGCCGGGAGACGAGGTCCACGGCATCGACGAGAAGCGCGGCCTGAGATGGCCAGTGCCGGTAGATGGTGGCCTTGCTGGCACGGGCGCGCTGCGCCACGCCTTCCATCGTGAACCCCGCCATGCCCTGGTCGGCGAGCACCTGGAGGGCGGCTCGCAGCACCCGCTCCCGGGCGCGCGGACCCCGTGTGATGGGCACGCGTGTCACCGGCGCCTCCTCCGAATTCATCGGACGCAGTCGCTGGTCTCTATCCTCCAAGGTTGACCCGGCCACCATCGAAACGGTATCGTATACGTGGTATCGAAACGATGCTGTATCGATCAGATCGAGGCCAGTGGGCCCTGCTCCGTCGATGGTCATGTGCCGCGAGGCGCAGGCGTGCCGCACGGCAGGCGGCTCGCCAGCCACGCTCGCGTCGGAGGGATCGCCGTGAAGCTCCGGGCATGGACGGCCGCATCCGTGGCGGCCATCCCGGTGGTCTTCGTGCTCCTCGCGCGGTTCCGGCCCACGTGGGTGATCCCCCTTAATCGGGCGGTCACAAACCGCACCATCGGCCGATTTGCCAATGCCGCGCGTATACCTACGTTCGGCTATGTAATCCATGTTGGCCGCAAGTCGGGAAGGCGCCATCGCACACCGGTCAACGTGTTCAGGATTCCAGACGGCTTTCTCTTCGGCCTCACCTACGGCAGGGACACCAATTGGGTCAAGAACGTGCTCGCCGCGGGCGGCTGCCGGTTGGACACAGGCGGCCGCATGTATGAGCTCGGGGAGCCGAGCATCGTGCACAAGCCCGCCCGGGCAGAGCTGCCGCTCGCCTTGTGGCTGGTTCTCCGCTCGATGGGCATAGAAGGCATGACGCTCAAGATCTCCCGGTCGGACGCGTAGGCGTCTGCACTCCTTCGGAACGAAGCCCCGCGCCTCTAGATCCCGTAGGCGAAGGGAAGCTTCACGATCAGGTCAAGTTTTAGGCCGCGATGAGCTGCCCGGCAACGAAGTCATCAAGGGCGCGATCAAGGCGTCGCCAGGCTTGGCCGAGGGGGCT
>Ga0137365_10004768_pt1 | contig 10881 bp, 10 predicted proteins | sample SagtaG_9_FD_104799 | JGI IMG/M metagenome (GOLD analysis project Ga0137365, IMG submission 104799) | Vadose zone soil microbial communities from Sagehorn Ranch, Mendocino, California, USA - Sage1_L_40_16 metaG | ecosystem: Environmental > Terrestrial > Soil > Vadose zone | place: USA... | reverse complement strand
TGCGCTGAAAATTTTCGCGACAGTGGTCAGCCGACCCACTTCAGATCGCGGCATCCTGGATGCAGGCAGCAAAACCTTATCCATGGATCTGCATGGATTGGATGGCTATGGCTATATCTGCGAGTATCCTGATGCAAAGATTTATGCCCTTTCAGAAGAACATGGTCATGTTGATTTTTCGGCTTGTATGCGCAAGCCTGAGATTGGTGAGCGCCTAAGTATCATCCCTAATCATTGTTGCACAGTCACGAGTCTGTTCGACGAAGTTGTTGGTGCGCGAGATAATGAGGTAGAAGTGAGCTGGCAAGTCACAGCGCGGGGGACAGTAACTTAATGCTAGAACAGCGCTTCGATGTAACCACCTTTGGCGAGATGCTCTTACGGTTAAGTGTCTCTTCTGGAGAACGCCTCGAGAACACAACCCACCTCGACGTATATCCGGCAGGCGCGGAGGCGAATGTCGTCACGCTGCTTGCGCGTTTGGAAAGACGAACCTGTTGGATTGGCGCGCTACCAGACAATCCTCTTGGGCGGTTGGCAGTCAATGCCTTGCGCGTGGCTGGTGCTGATACGAATGGCATCATCTGGAAAGATGGTGGACGGCTAGGCACGTATTACGTTGAGTTTGGTGAGTTGCCGCGAGGGATTCAAGTCACTTATGATCGCGCTCATTCATGTGCCACGCAACTATATCCGAATGACATGGATTGGAATTTACTCTTAAATACACGACTGCTTCATCTTACGGGTATCACACCTGCACTTTCTCCTTCGTGTCGAGAAATGATTATCGAAGCAGTACAGCGTGCAAAACAGCGTGGCGTGCCGGTCAGCTTTGATGTCAACTATCGGCAGAAACTATGGTCTGAAGCTAATGCAAGAGAAACCTTATTGCCGTTGATCCAAGGTGTGGAACTATTATTTTGTAGTCAGGTTGATGCAATACGATTGTTTAATTGCAAAGGCTCAATCCAAGAGATTGCACAGGGAATGCTCGAACTGAGCCGAGCGCGTTACGCTGTTGTGACATTCGGTCAGCAGGGTGCTCTGCTTTGGAATGGAAAAGAATGGCAGCATGAACCCTCTCGATCCACACACATCGTTGATCGCCTGGGCGCGGGCGACGCTCTCGCTGCGGGCATCATTCATGGATGGGTAGATAGCGATTTGTCGGTTGGTTTGCGATATGGCGTTACTCTAGCTGCACTCGCACTGAGCCAATTTGGGGATATGCTAATTACGAACAAATCAGAACTACTTGCCCTAACCCGAGGAAGTTCAACGCTCACGCGCTGATCATATAAGTTCCCGCCGCTGCCCCTAGTTGTATGTTCAGCTCCGACGCTTCGGGGGGCGCTGAGAGCATGGAGCAACCATAGTAAAATGAGGGCATGGAAGTTCAGATCGCGGTGGCAAAGGTCAACAAATACGCTGTCTCTGAAAGTGGCGATACTTTGGAAGTAGTCGAACGGCCGAACGGTGGCCTCTCGGTTGTGCTTGCTGACGGACAATCTTCCGGACGTGGAGCAAAAGCCATTTCACAAATGGTTGTCCGCAAAGTGATTGGTTTGCTTGCCGAAGGGGTGCGCGATGGCGCGGCAGCCCGCGCTGCCTCAGATACTCTGTTCACCGAAAAGCAAGGTAAGGTCATCAGTACGCTCAATATCGCATCATTGGATCTACAAAGTGGGACAATGGTCTTGACTCGCAACAACCCTGCGCCGATCTTTATCTGTCGCAGAGATGAGATAGATTGTCTTGAAGAGGAAAGTATCCCACTAGGAACTTCGCGCAATGTCCGCCCGCTCATTACGGAGATTGCAATCGAACCGGGCTTGATCGCCGTCATCTACACCGATGGCCTCACTCACGCAGGGAAACGCCGCGGCGTCCCCATGGACGTGGGCGCGACAATTCGCTCTATCCTCGAAGATCAAGACCCAAGCCCGCAAATGCTGGCAGATTCTCTTCTCGCTGAGGCGGTCAACTTAGATGATAACCGTCCCGCAGATGACATCAGTGTGTTGGTACTCAAGGTTACCTCGCGAACTGGAGATAACGTCCGTCGCATGACCGTCCGCCTGCCAATTGAGGGAAATTGGAGATTATGAAATCTACCTTCCGGCAATGGAAAGCAGGCTGGCGCGATACGCTTATTCTTCTAAAAGAATTTCAATCTCCATTACTCCTTTTCACCGTCGCAGTGATCGGGGGCGGATTTGCGTACGCGGCGATTGCAAATGTCGCTGGCGAACCGGTTCACAGTACTAGTGAGGCGATTTATATTATCCTGACCGCGGCGTTCCTGCAACCGGTTGGAGATTTTCCAAAATATTTTGGTCTACAAATATTTCATTTTTTGATGCCCGTCATCGGTATCGTGATTCTTGCACAGGGATTGGCCGACTTTGCCAGTTTGCTGTTTAACCGACGGGCACGAACCAAGGAGTGGGAAATGGCTGTTGCCTCTACCATGAACAAACATATTGTATTAGTCGGATTAGGTCATTTGGGTTATCGCGTTGCCCAGAGATTACATGAAATGGGTGAAAATGTTGTAGCGATTGAATTGAATCCTGATGCGCATACCACCATCGCAGCACGTGGGATGGGCATCCCCGTGATTGAGGCGGATGCTCGGCATACCAGCGGACTCGAAGGAGCCAATGTGAAAGACGCGCGCACGATCATTCTTGCCAGCCAACATGACGCGATGAATTTGCAAATTGCACTCAAAGCACGCTCGCTTAACCCAAACGTTCAAGTGGTGATCCGTATCTTTGATGAAGACTTCGCGCACTCCTTGCAGGAGCAGTTTGGCTTCATCGCGCTGAGTGCAACAGAAATGGCAGCACCGGTCTTTGCTGCAGCAGCCGCAGGGGCAGATGTCACAAATCCGATTTCCATTGAGGGCCAGCAACTCAGCTTAGCGCGCTTAACAATCCCTCCTTCTTCGAATTTAGCGAATAAAACTGTAGGTTATGTCGAAGATAATTACCATCTCAACATTATTCTGCTCAGGCATGATCACCAATCCGAAATGCATCCAACAGATAAGCGTCCGCTCCACACAGGTGATACGCTCGCCGTACTTGGTGGTCCCGAAGAACTTAGTCGGTTGATGCAGGATAATCAGTAATCATAAGACCGTAGTGACGACTTCAGTCGCTCTTTTGTTTGACGACTAAAGTCGTCACTACAAAGCTTTTTATGGAGTCTCCAAGTAATCAATCTGTGATCGGTATTGTGGGTCCGTGCGGTGCCGGCAAATCCACTCTTATCGCGGGTCTTGAAAAACGTGGCTATATCTGCCGCCATATCGCGCAGGAACATTCTTACGTGCAAGCCATGTGGCAAAAAATCGCCAACCCCGATATTTTGATCTATCTCGAGGCCTCCTTCCCCATCAGCACCGCGCGCCGGAAATTGAATTGGCAAAAAAAAGATCATGATGAACAATTACGCCGTCTGATCCACGCGCGCGAACATGCAAATCTGTTGATCAATACGGATAACCTGACTCCTGAGCAAGTCCTGCAAAAAGCCTTAGACTATTTAGCAAATGTACTCTCTGCGCCGTCTCCAGCGGCTTGAGTGAGTAATAATGTTGGACGATGTTAAAGGAAGTAAATCCATGAAAAGATTCCTCGTTTCTTTTCTAAGCCTCAGCTTGATTCTTGTCTCCTGTTCTCTTCCTCAACCGAAGATATCGCCCACTTCAACACCCAGTACGGATATATTCAATACCCCTTGGGATGATCGTTCTCTCTTCAAAACTGGACTCGTTGCATCGGAGCAATCAGTTCTTAATGAGTTGACGGGCGCAAGCGTTTATCATCTCCAATTCAACATTGCAAAAGACTTCTATCACATTACAGGAACCGAGGAGGTTCGATATACAAACAATGAGACCGTCTCGTTAAATGAAGTGCAACTGCGTTTGTTTCCCAACGTCCTTGGTGGCGAGATGACAGTCTCAAACCTAAGGGTTGATGGACAACCTGTCACACCAAAATATGGACTTAAAAATAGTCTGTTGATCGTACCATTCGCAAAATCACTAGAGCCAAAGCAAAACACCATACTCCATATAGATTTCGCGGTGACTGTCCCGCAATCTGTCAATTTGAATTATGGAGTGCTCGCGTACTTTGACAATGTGCTCACGCTCGCACACTCTTATCCGATGATTTGTGTTTACGATGACGAAGGCTGGAACGCGGAGATCCCTCCGCAAAGTGGGGATGTCACTTATGCGGATGCATCGTTTTTTATTGTGAAGGTCACTGCACCGAAAGGATTAATGCTGGTCACGACCGGGCAAAAGATCAACTCAAGCGAAGCCGATCAGGCTCAGACTTTGAGCATTGCGAGTGGGCCCGCCCGCGATTTTTATTTGGTCGCAAGTCCGAAGTATGAAGAAGTATCGCAAACATTTGGTGAGACTACTATTCATAGTTACGCAATACAGGAATTCAAGAAAGGCGCGCAAATGGCTTTGGAGGTTGCCTCGCGCGCGATCAAAGATTACAGCGCGCGCTATGCTCCTTTTCCGTATACAGAATTTGATATTGTTTCTACCCCAACGCTGGCCTTGGGGATCGAGTATCCTGGCATGATTGCGATCACCTCACGTGTCTACGATGTAAATCAAGATTTTCGCGGCACGCCTGGAAGTGTTTACATGGAAGCGACTGTTGCACATGAGGTGGGACATCAATGGTTTTATAACCTCGTGGGTGATGACCAACTCGATGATCCGTGGCTGGATGAGTCTTTGACGCAATTTGTCACGCTTCAATATTACGCTGATGAATATGGTCCAAATGGAGAACAAGGCTTCCGGAACTCGCTGGAGGGCCGTTGGGCAAGTGTTAACAACGCCAAGATTCCCATTGGCTTACCGGTTGCCAAATATTCTAATCAGGAATATGGCGCGATTGTTTATGGGCGCGGACCATTGTTCTTCGTTGCGTTGCGAGATGAAATGGGCACAGAAGCTTTCAATGCATTCATCAAGGATTACACTCAGACTCTTTCGTGGGAAATTGCCACGCCTCAGTTCCTGCAATCACTTGCCGAAAAACATTGCTCGTGTGATTTAGATGAATTATTCAATGATTGGGTGTATCCGTAAGACAAATTGCCAATTTGTCCTACACACGCCCTTTCAACAGGGGTATAATCACCGCCGCGTGGCGCACGATGGTTGAGTAGAACGAGTGCTTGCTTGCCCCGATGCTTTTGCGGGGTCTCGTTCATACCGAAACCAAGCGCCACATTTTCATGGATGGAGTAACAAAATGAATCGTCGCAATACCAATTGGTTGATCTTCATTATCTTCCTGCTTGCGCTGGCGCTCTGGGTGGATTTTAGTAAAAAGATTAGCCTGGCCAACCCTTTTAAGACCGATCAAACGATTTTCTCCCGCAACGTCGAGGCACGTCTGGGCCTTGATCTACGTGGAGGATTGCAAACACTGCTCGAAGCAGACCTGCCGGCAAATACAAATGTTAGCTCCGATGACTTGAGTGTCACGCGCCAGATTCTGGAGAGCCGCGCGAACGCTTTGGGCGTGAGCGAGGTTGTCATGCAAACAGCAGGTCAACGTCGCATCGTGGCAGAGTTCCCTGGTGTGAGCAACCCTGAGGAAGTGGTTGCCGCACTTCAACAAACGGGCTTGTTGGAATTCGTGGATATGGGAGCAAATCCCGTAGAGGCTGGAACAGTAGTCAAAACCAACTTCGCTCAATCTGATTCAACTACGCCTGCTACAACAGCAACTCCTGAAGCGGCTGCCACGATTCAAGCTACACCTACTACCGCTGCGGGTCAACCGACTCCAACCGCTGCACCAACTGAGACGGTTTATCACACGGTGATGACCGGTGCCGATTTGAAGGAAGCACATGTCTCAACAGGTCAAACCGGACAACCTATTGTCAGTTTCACACTTTCAACACCAGGGGCAAAAATCTTTGGCGATTATACTTCCTCGCATACCGGTCAATACCTTGGTATCGTTTTGGACAAGAAGGTGATCTCTGCACCAAGAGTCAATAGTCCGATCACGGATGGAAGTGGCATTATTGAGGGCGGTTTTACCTCACAGACAGCCAATGATCTCGCCATCCAATTGCGCTACGGTTCATTGCCAGTGCCAATAAAAGTTGTGGAAAGTCGCACTGTCGGCGCGACACTTGGTGAAGAATCAGTTCGGAAGAGTCTGATGGCAGGCATGATTGGTTTGGGTGTGGTCATCCTCTTCATGCTCTTATACTATCGTCTGCCTGGTTTCATCGCGGACCTGGCGCTCATCACTTATGCTGTTCTGGCGCTCGCACTATTCAAATTCATCCCGATCGTTCTCACTCTGCCTGGTATTGCAGGTTTTATCCTGAGTATCGGTATGGCGGTAGATGCGAACATCCTGATCTTTGAACGCTTGAAGGAAGAATTGCGCGCGGGCCGAAACCTGCGCCAAGCGATTGACCTCGGCTGGAGTCGCGCCTGGCCCTCTATTCGGGACTCGAACACATCCACGCTGATTACGTGTCTTATCCTTTACGTCTTTGGCAATAGCTTTGGGGCAAGCATGGTCAAAGGCTTTTCAGTCACGCTGGCATTGGGTGTTGTTATGAGTCTCTTTACGGCCATTATCGTGACCCGTACCTACTTGCACACGTTGCTTGATAACATCAAACTCGGTGACCACCCGCGCTGGTTCGGTCTATAGGAGACACGCAATGAACATCATCAAGAATCGTTATCTTTACTTTCTAATTTCTCTCCTGGTGATCATTCCAGGAATCATCTTCATGATAATCAATTGGGTAAATATCGGAACTCCAATACCGCTTGGCATTGACTTCACCGGTGGTTCACTTTTAGAGGTGCAATTTACTGGAACACGCCCCACCTCTGATCAAGTTCAGGAAGCATTTGTTAAAGTTGCACCCGGTACAGACCCTATCGTTCAACCGCTTGGTGAGGATGCATATTCTATTCGCTCCAAGACAATTGATGACGCCACGAAAGGCAAAATTGTCACTGAACTTGAAAGTATCAGTGCTGGCACCGTGAACGCACTGACGTTTTCTTCGGTGACTGGTTCCGTTGGTGCGGAAGTTACACAGGCAGCCGTCATTGCAATCTTTATGGCAGCGGTAGCAATCCTGCTCTATATCTGGTATGCCTTCCGGGGTGTAGACCATGCCTTCCGCTATGGAACAGCCGCTATCCTTGCTATGTTACACGATGTCTTCGTTGTGCTTGGCGTGGAAGCAATCCTTGCCTATTTCTTGGGCTGGGAAGCCGATGCTCTATTCCTCACCGCGCTGCTCACTGTGATTGGTTTCTCTGTGCATGATACCATCGTGGTCTTCGACCGCATCCGTGAGAACACCCATGTGTATCGGCGCGTGGCATACGAACCCCTTGTCAACCACTCTGTCGTGCAAACGCTCGACCGTTCCATCAACACTCAGTTAACGGTTTTATTCACTTTGTTTGCGCTTGTGCTCTTCGGTGGAGAAAGCATCCGTCATTTCGTGATTATTCTACTAGTCGGTATTTTCAGTGGAACCTACTCTTCGATTTTCAATGCCTCCCCTATTTTGGTTGTGTGGGAAAACCAGGAATGGAAGAATTGGTTTAGACGGCCCGCGACTGCATAGCGCAAGAGCAATATGTATATACACAAAACTCCCCTTTCGGGGAGTTTTGTGGTAAGGGCAACTCTTAGACTCGCACTAATGCAATAACATAACGGCTGACCATTCTAATAAATGAGGCTCTCCTTGCAGACACCAAGTCGGGAGGATATTCATATTGAAATGCTCGCAATTTTATAAGTAATTCAATAATAGATTGATTATGGTTTAGACGATACATTACCCGATCTCACTTTTTCATAGAATATCCTTGCATATACTCTAGACGAAATAGGGAATAGGAGGTTACAAAAAGTTTCCGTCCGGCTACAGCGCCGGACGGAAGAAGCAACAAATCATTTGCTTTAAATGCTACAAGGGTAGAAGCTCCTGCCGCCGTCCCCGGCGGCAGAGTCAGCGCCGAGGTTGGCGCTAAAAGCATAGAGGTTTACCCTCCAAGCTCTATTGCCAACGCATCATAGTAAGTACCTGCGCCAAAGCCATCGATCAAAATATGATCTAACGGTTTCAGGTTTGGAAGTTCGCGCAGGAACGCGATCATATTCGAAGCCGCGCTGACGTTTCCAAACTCGCTCAACAACCAAGGCATCCGCAAAACGATTCCTTCATTCTGCAAGTGTTTTTCCTTGAGCCTGTTGATCTTGTAATTCGCGTGATGAACAATCGCTACCGCCAGCGACTTGCCAGCCATCCCCAACTCATCCAGCTTCGCTTGATATGCAGCATAGACGTCATGCACCACCTGTACACCGGTGCGAACAAACAATTTCACCATACCCATCGGACCTGCCATCGAAATGGAGGAACCATCTTGAGGCTCATGCATCAGACCAGCCACGCGAATGTTGTTTGTGAATGGTTCGGTCACATCGACGTTTGTACTGCCATCGGTTTTTTGCTTCGTGTGTGGATAATACATTGCGACCTGCAATACACCCTCATCATCGAAAACTTCACGTGATTTCCCTGCCAGGAATTTCATGTTCTTGCCAGGAATCACACCGACCACACCCGCGGCGTTGCCGAACATCTGCAAGGCAATTGCATCGTGCGATGAGATGATAAAACGACTCAACCCTTCGATCCCACCAACCAGCACTTTCTTTCCGTAAAGTGACTCTGCAATATTCTGACTGAGTTGTCTGTTCTCGGGTAGCGCGGGATTCAATGCAAGATGCAGGCTGCTCGTTGAGCCGTCACAGGCTTTATGAATGGCGACCTTCAACGCGCTCTCAGGAATACCTGCAGCTTTCGTAATTTGATTCAAGTAATCCTCTGAAACTGGAGCACTCATCCCAATGAGCACAGCCTCCACTTCGGAAGGTTGCCAGTTAGAAGCTTTGATCGCTTCGCGGAGGAAGCGCGTCCCAACCTCGATCTCAAGTTTGGTATGCTCTTCATGGGTCAAGTTTAGTGGGACATGGTGTCGGTTACGAAAACCTAGTTCGGACAGATTCAACTGTTCATTCGCAGGAATGGGATGCCCGAGACGCTGTTCCAAAAACGCGGGTAGAGACGCATTATCATAGCTGTCTCCCCAGGTGCCGTATACCCCTCCAATCCCTACGGTGGGGTTGGTGACACACTCAATCCCAAAAGGAATGCCTTTTCCCACATTAATTACTCCTTTTTCGACATTGGGACGGTCAAAAAAAGAATTCTTGATGTTCTCGTCTGTCATTTTGTTAACTCCTTGTTGCTTACCATCGAAACCCCATTGCGTTTTGAAAGTTTCGCTCCTATTTGGGATTGGTATCGGGAAAGCATTATAACCGGCATATCTGTATCCCTTTATGAGAATTCGCTTAGGGGACATTGACAAAACTGCAATCAATATTCATTGTACTCTGAGCCCTGAGGGTGGCGGCGAGAACATCAAAAATCATATTGCAGTGACATCATTCTAACGAATAAGGATAATAAAGAATAGTTACATTTAGCACTAGTCTTATTTTTCCAAAAAAACGTAAAATAATCCGTAAGAAATAATAAAATGGGATTTTGATAAAAATGAAAATTATTTTGAACTTCATCTGTATAGGGCGGGGTCACTAGTACCACCGCCTCTTCCCAAGAGACACCTTCCCGTCAGGGATTGGAGAAACGTGTCAATGGCGGCGCGTATGAACACGGCGTTTGGCACTGGGGCGATTTCTCGATATAGCGGGTTTGTCATTGCGAGCTGTTCTTCGGCTTGCAATGACAGCTTATAAAATGGAGTCTACCGTTTTTAACGGGAAGAGCGTTCTAAACACAAAGTACACAAAGGTCACGAAGGAAAAAAGCCCGTAAAATCGTGCCGCGTTCCTCCTTTGTGTACTTGGTGTCCTTCGTGTTTGAGCTTTTTCCCGCCAAGTACGGGAGAACTATAAAATCTAAGAGATCCCTCAGGCCAGCGCAACATTTTCACCTGATCTTCTTTCTAAGAAATACTTAAGTTCAGATAGATTTTCATCAACAAGCGCGCATATTGAAGTCATAAGGTGTATAATGAAAAATAAGGTTACATCATTTATAAGGAAGTAACCATTCACAATCAAATGACTTCTACAAGTAAAAAACAATCTACACAATCCCCTGCATCCCAACGCAAAACACGAAAAAATAACAAAGTAAACCTTCGCCTCTCAGAAACCAACGAATTAGCTGTCGTTGGTATTGGCGCATCTGCGGGGGGATTGAAAGCCCTGCAAGCCTTCTTTGAATCCTTGCCGGATAATACCGGTATGGCTTTTGTCGTCATCACCCATCTGCACCCGGAGCATGAAAGCCATTTGGCAGAGATTTTACAAAACAGTGCCCGAATGCCTGTCACGCAGGTGAGCGGTTTGATTTCTCTGGAAGGCAACCATGTATACGTGATCCCACCCAACCACCGTCTGGTCATGGCTGATAGTCAATTGGATATTACCGAATTCAACGAACCGCGTGGGCAACGCGCTCCCATTGATTATTTTTTCCGCAGCTTGGCACGGGCACACCCCAACGCTGTAGGCATCATTCTCTCAGGTGGAGGGACGGATGGATCGGTTGGAGTCAAGGCAATTAAAGAGGTAGGTGGATTGCTCATGGTCCAGCACCCAGACGAGGCTGAGTATGATAGTATGCCGCGCGCGGCCATTGCCACGGGCCTAGCAGATGTGGTGCTGCCAGTGCAGGAATTGGCTCAGAAACTGGTGCAGTACACCCGGTTCCGCCCGCCATTGC
>Ga0137365_10004765_pt1 | contig 10888 bp, 6 predicted proteins | sample SagtaG_9_FD_104799 | JGI IMG/M metagenome (GOLD analysis project Ga0137365, IMG submission 104799) | Vadose zone soil microbial communities from Sagehorn Ranch, Mendocino, California, USA - Sage1_L_40_16 metaG | ecosystem: Environmental > Terrestrial > Soil > Vadose zone | place: USA: California... | reverse complement strand
CGTTGAGGAATCGCGGCCGCCGAGCGCGGCTGCACGATGAGACGGGAGCAGCTTAACGCGCTACGCCGCAAGGCGGGCACGAGTTCGCACCGGAGGGCAGCGGATTCGTGATACTCCGCGCACCCCGTAGTAAGCGCTGACGATCACGCCGGGCGCGTGACGACTGGTGAGGGCTACCGCAGGTTGTAGAGGTAGAGGAACGCCGCCCAACCGCTTGGAAGCTGCCGCGGCGGGTGCTTCAGCTGCTTCCCGTAGCGGACAGCCATTTCGAGGAAGTAGTGCGCGTGGAAGAACGCTTCAACGATGGGCCTCGTGACCTCGAGCCATCGCCGGTTGTGCTCGCGCTCGAACGTCTTTCCGGTCCCGTCCCTCACGATGGCCATGAACGACTCGTTGAGGTTGCGCTCGGACGCAAGCGACTGGAGGGCGGCGACGATCGCCGAGGTCGTCTCCTGCAACGAGTAGACCTTGAAGCTGTGGTGGTAGAACCGACAGATGCCATCCTCGTAGCCCCAGTGGCTCTGGCAGTCGCGGAGCAGCTTCTCCAACTCGGGAAGCGACGCCCGGAGGTGGGTGTAGAGCTGCTGGACGTCTTGCCGATCGTCGACATCGTCGCTCGGCGGTAGCTTTGGCTGTGTCACCGACCGCTCCATGGCGCACGGCGAAGGTTCTGACCTAGAAAGACTTGAGTCACTTAGTCTAACCATGATTGCCACGCTCCTGGGCGTGACGCGTCCGGCCGCATAAGGCGCTCGCGCGCCGTGTGCCGTGCCCTTAGTCTTGACGCGAACCCCCGGACGCCGAGGCATCGGGTGGGCGAAACCCGCGTCGACCTGCTCCACCTCCTCGAGGATCTGCGGGACGCCTACCCGGGCTCCCTCGAGGAGACGATCGCGAGCGAGATCGTGGCGAACTCGCTCGACTCCCGCGCGTCGACAGTCGTGTTCACGGCCGATCCCGGCGGGCGGACGTTGTGCGTCGTGGACGACGGGCAGGGCCGAAGATCAACCGAGTGTCGTGAGAAACTTACAGTTGAACTCACAGCACACCACAGGCACGCCGTCGATTACGTGGTGTCCTGGCCTCGACACAACACGCACCCCTTTGGATCTCAACGTGGGAGCGAAAGAGCTCGCAGTGTAGCAAGTCCGCGACTCGGCAAGTGCGGCGCGAACGCATTTCAGCACTGGTCGAAAGGTCTCGGGCCGGAAGAGTCCTAGGACTCGGTATGAAATAGGCTAAGTCCTGGTGCGCTTAACGAGAATCGTGGCGCTGATTTGGCAGACCGCTCGTGCTCGCGCCGCCTGCCTCGAGCGGGTGGGGTGGATTCAGGTGATCGATACGTCAGGTGCTCTGAGGAACGCAAAGTCCTCTAGTTCCAGTCGAAGCAACTGATCGCGCCTGGGCCTCCTACCCGCCCTGCGCAGGCGCAGTGACTGGTTCTCGATCCCGCGTTCGATGATGTTTCGCACGGTTCGTGCATTGCCCCACTGTCGTGGCTTCGTCGCTGCCTTCGCGCGACGGATGAATGGCTGGAACAATGTGAGGATCTTGGGATCGAGCTGGAGGCCGTCTGCGGCGGCCATGGCCTCGAACACCTCTTGGAGCTCTTGGTCGGTAAAATCGGGGAAATTGATATGGCGCGAGATTCGGGAATCAAGTCCCGCATTGGCGTCAACGAATCGCTCCATCTCGGCGGGATACCCAGCCACGATCACGCAGAGCTCATCCCGATGATTCTCCATACCGGAGATCAGCACAGTGAGCGCTTCAGCACCGTAATCGCGCGCTCCACCGCCGGCGCTCGGTTCGGACAGTGCATAAGCCTCGTCTATGAACAACACACCGCCGATGGCATCGTTTACGACCTTCTCGGCCTTGGTCGCCGTCTGGCCGATGAACTCCGCCACGAGATCGGCGCGGCCCACTTCCTGAACCCGACCGTGCTTCAGGAGTTCGTATCTCTTAAGTAGCCTTCCGATGATCCGCGCGACCGTGGTCTTACCGGTGCCGGGACCACCGGAGAAACACATGTGCAAGCTAGGCGCTCTTGCCTGGACGTTATGACCCTTCAACTCCCGTTGACGCCACGCCCACGCGTCGAGTTGCTCGACTTGCATCTTGACCGCCCCCATCCCGACAAGCTTCTTCAGTTCCTCCATCGGGTCTTCGTCGCGCTCCGGGACCTGCTGCCTCTTTCGTCGCTCCTCATCTTCACGTTCCCTCTCCCTCGCAGCATGAGCTTTCGCCGCGGCGATGATCCTCGCAGCCTCTTGCCGCACCACCCGACGATTCGCGTGGTCTTCCTGGTTCTCCCTGGATGGGACCGCTGGCTGGTGGATGACTTGTTGCTGGCGCACGAACGTCTCTATGGGCTGTAGGGCGGCGAATTCCGACATCAACGGACCCAACAACCCATCGATGATGCCGCCGTCGAATAGGTTTTGGTTCTGGCCTTGCAAGACATTTGGCTGCGCGAGCCAAAACTTAACCTTGACCGGCCCGTTGATTCCTTGGCCCGTTGCCAGGTAGCTGCCGTCGGCGAACCGATGGAGAGCGCCGCGGGAGAGGACCCTCCCGAAACCCTCCCAACGAAAGGTGTACGACGGTTCGCGTCCGTCGATGTAAATCGTGGTCTGCTGTTGGCTATCCAGCCAAACGCCCGTAAGCATCATGAGAACCCGTCCCGTCTACGGGACACCTCGGGGCCTGAGATAACGCGTACTATCGCTCGCTTCAATCTATTCGCATAGTTGGGAGGAATCGAGATGCAGGGCAGCACTCGGGCAGGCATCGATCAGGGCCATTCTCGGTTCGAGTCCCGATGCCCTCTTGGCGCATGTGCCGTCGGGCACGCCCGCTGCATAACCACTATGGTCAGGACTAAGTAACATTGGACGCGAAGCTCCAGTCCATGCTGGAACTGGCCGAGATGCAGATCGAGGTCGGCCACTTTTTTGTCCGGGCTGAGATGGAAAGAACTGCGCGGGCCTATGGTAGAGCTCACCCTATCTACCAAGAGTACCTCGGGCGCAGCCGGGAGTGCCTGCAGGCATTCCTAGAGTTCAACACCCGTTATCCCGAGCAGCCTTACGACATTCCTCCGATCGCCCAGACGCTCGTCACTGCTCTGTTGATGGATGCCGACATCGTACAAGCCCTAGGCGACCGACACGCAGCCGACGAGCTCCGGAAGGAGGCACTCGAACTCTCCCGACTGCACCTGGGTCGCGACGTCACGGCCGACACCGAACGCTTACGCGCGGCCTCCTTGGCCGGCGACGGTCGCTTCAACGAGGCAATCGTGGCCCTCATGAACGCTCGCGATGTCATTCTCGAGAAGAGGGACCCTCTCACTCTTGCGCGCATCGTCATCGATCTGGCCAACATTCTCCAGTGGCTTGGAGATAACAAGCGCGCCAAGGATGAAATCGAACACGCCGCCTCGATAATCGCGCCCTTCGTGGCTGACCGGCCGCCGACGCAGCGCGACATCCTGGCGGGCATGGTTACCTCCGTCGCGAGTATCGAGGCCGGTCAGGGAGATCCGGGCCATGCGAAGCGTAGCGTCGAACTCTACCGAGCGTACACGGAGATCACGTTTTACCGGGGGCTGATCTCGAAGGCATGCGAAGAGTGGGATGAAGCGGAGCGTTGTTTCGAACAGATTCTGCCTCAATATCGCGCGCTTCGAACCGGTGAGGCCATTGAGTGCCAACTGGCCAACATCAAGGTCCGGCGGCGCGAATATCGCGAAGCTCTGGATCAGCTGGGACGGATCGCGCTCGCATTCGATCGCGACGATTTTCGCCCCATGCGGGGTGTGCTCCAGCGGCTTCAAGCGGAGTGTCTATTCGCGTTGGGTGATTCGAGCGCTGCGCTCCAGCTGGTCGACGAGAGCATCTCTGACTTGACCGAAAGACACTTCGTTCCTGAGGCACTGTGGCGCTCTCAGCGTCTACGCGCCTGCATTTACGCCGAGAAGGGTGAGCACAAACTGGCCATCCAATCCTTCCGGGACGCGGTGGCAACGGTCAGTGAGCTGCGACGAGCACCTCTCGGCTACCGACTGGACAGCACCTACCTCTCGGACAAGAAGGATCTGTACTCGCAAGCCATCGCCGAAGCGCTCCGGACTGAGGAGGCGGTTGACTGCTGCAGATTCATCGAGGGCATTAAGTCTCGAACCCTCACGGCGGTGTTAAGCATCCCGCGCGCGGATAGCCGAGGGCGCATGGGTCTGGACCTCGAGTTCGAGGACGTGACCGCGCAGCTCGACACGCTCGAATACCAGGCATACCGGGAGGGCTGGAGCGCGGAGCGCCGAGCGGGCCACCGAGCTCTGTTGCAGAAGCGGACCGACCTGCTCGAGCGGATCCGTATCAGCGATCCACGATGGCGCCACCTGTCCGTGCCGTTGGCGCTCGATGTCGATGGCGCTCTACAGACGCTTTCACGGCGATCGCAGGCCGCACTGACGCTCTATTACGACCCGCCGGTGCTCGTGTCAGTCCTGCTGTGCGACGGCGAGATCACAGTGGGCCATGTGTCGACCGCGCCGGACCTTCCGGCCAAGCTCGCCGATTACGCCGGGAACCTCAGGAAGCCCCAGCCCGACCCTTTCAAGCACGATTTATCGGTGGAGTACGCCATCGGCGCGGAGGACCTCGTTCCGATGTCGCTCCTTTCGCGAGCCCTGGCCGCCCGGTCGCTAGTTGTGATTCCGCACGGTCCGCTCCACGTCGTCCCGTGGGCGGCGCTGCTCTATCAGGGCGCGCGGCTTTTCGAGCGGCTGCCGGTAGGGATCCTTCCCACCCTCGGCACCGTCCGCCCTACCACCGGGGGCTCCCGCCCGCGCCTCGCCGCTCTGGTCGGGGTCTCTGCGTACCCGGCGCTGAGGAACGTCGACGACCTGCCGAGCGCACGCGAAGAGATCGAGGCGATTCGTGCCGTATACGCCGCGGCGGATGTCCCCGTGCAAGGCCCGCTCATGGACGAGGCTGGAACCGAGCAGGCCTTCTGGAGCCTGGTGCACGCCGTGTCAGGCCCCGGCAATGTGCTCCATGTCTCCTGCCACGGGACCATCGTGCCCAATGAGCCGATGAGCTCGGGGTTGCTGCTCGCCGACGCGAAGGTGGACGCGGCTGAGGTTGCGCGTGCGGTATTCCCCTTCGACGAGGTTGTATTGAGCGCGTGTAGCACGGGCTGGCGGCCTACGCAGGTAGCCGACGTTATGCTCGCGGCGGACGAGATTCTCGGAATACCGGCCGGGTTCCTCGAGGCGGGCGCGAGGTCGGTGCTGGTCAGCATCCCGAAGGCTGAAGGCCGCGCGGCGTGCACGCTCACCACACACTATCACACGCAGCGGGCGGCGGGCGTCCAGCCTCTTGCCGCGTTCCAAAGCGCGCAGAGGCACATGCTCCAGCAAGGTGTGTCACCTGGGACCTGGGTGGGGTTCGCGTTGTACGGAGACACCTGAGGACGAGGGGAGACCTGCGACATGAGATCGCCGATGAAGGATGTGATCGTGGTTCTGCCGGGGATCATGGGCAGCGCCTTGGCGAAGCACGGCAAGAGTATTTGGGACCTGACCCCTGGGGCGATCGGGCGTGCGATTTTCTCCCTTGGCAGCAGCATACAGGACCTGAGATTGACGAGTGACGCGTCGAGCGGGGATGGCGTCACCGCAACGCGTCTCCTGCCCGATGCGCACATCGTCCCCTTCTGGTCGAAGATCGACGGCTACTCGGCGCTGTCCGAGTTCATCCAGACGAAGTTCGACGTCACGTCTGGCGAGAACTTCTTCGAGTTCCCGTACGACTGGCGGTTGGATAACAGCATCTCGGCAGCCCGGCTGGCGTCGACCGCGCTGAACTGGCTGGAGAACTGGCGGGAGCGTCATCCGGAGGCCCGGCTCGTACTGATTGGGCACTCGATGGGCGGATTGGTGGCGCGCTACTTCCTAGAGGTGCTCGGCGGCTGGCGGCACGCAAGGATGTTGATCACCCTGGGGACGCCTCATCGCGGCTCGGTAAAGGCGCTCGATTTCCTCGTGAACGGGGTGCGGAAGAGGATCGGTCCCGTCACTCTCGTCGAGCTCACCGAGCTGATCCGATCGTTGCCGTCCGCCTACCAGCTCCTCCCCATCTACCCGTGTGTTGGCAAGGACGAGAATGAACTCGAAAGCCTCGAGCGGCTCACGGCACAGACGCTGGGCGGCTTGGATCTTTCCCGTGCGCGGGCGGGCATAGAGTTCCACCGCACTATCGAGCGCAGCGTGAAGGCCAACTCAGAGCAGCAAGAGTACGCCGCGTCTCCGTACCGGCTCTTGCCGGTGGTGGGCACATACCAGCCGACCTTTCAAAGCGCGCTTCTGACGGACGATGGCGTTCGGCCGATCTACTCGTACAAGGGTCGGTCCATGTTGGGCGGAGACGGGACGGTGCCGCGGCTTTCAGCAACGCCTATCGAGCCCAGCAAGACAAAGGGCGAGACGTTCGTCGCGTGCCCCCACGCCAGCCTCCAAAACTTCGATCCGGTGCGTGTGCAGGTAAGGGCCGCGATGGAGGACGTCGACATTAGCGAGATAAGGGCCGTCGGTGCAGAAGCTATCTCCCTCGACATGCAGGACGCGTTCTTAGCCGGCGAGGGCTTTCATGCCCGCGCGCGCTGTGAGTCGGCGGTCGATCCCCTACGCTCGGTCATGACCAACCTGGATACACGGGCTGAGATTCAGCGGGAGTTCGCCGCCGCTCCCAACGCAGACGGTTGGCAGGAGCTCCGCATCCCATCGCTGCCGGCGGGAGCATATCGGATCCGGGTGGAAGCTGGCGACGAAGCCGAGGCGATCAGCGACCTGTTCGTCGTCCTAGACTGAACCCCGCCCGGGAATGTGGCCGGAGGACTCAAGAAGCGCTTGTGACGTCCTACCAGCAGTCGATCAGTTCTGCGACGGCTTGTTTGAAAAACCCGTAATTGCGGACGACGATCAAGATGTCTCGAGCGCCCAGACTCAGCCCGGAATGAATGGCCCGCCGTTGATTAGTAGGGACCCTACACCTCCCAAGATAACGTTGTTGCCCTCGAAGGAGTTGCCTCCCGACCAATGACCGCCGCCATAGTCCCGCGCGGGGTGTGGCGAGAATCCAGGAGGCGCTGTAACCGTGAATGGCAGTAGTGGATTCGCTACGATCTGTGCGAGCGTTTGTTCGGCTATCTCCGGGCCCATGATGTTGAGGATCTGAATGAGTTGGGACATGGACGATACGGCTGATTGCAGGGCCGGACGCGCGTGCTCCGGTGCTAGACAGAGGGCAAGATTCACGAGATTAGGAGAGAAGGAGGAGACTCCCTCAGGCAGTGTGTCGAGATACTCGACCAGCCCGGCGTGCAAGATGATAGCGTCATCCAGGTACCCGTAATAACCGGGCGCATCGTCGGGAATAATATCGTGCGGCTGTACGAGATACGCGAGAACGCTCGCGATCGCGCAACGTCGAGCAGCGTGGACTTGACAATCCCTCAGTTTCCCCACCATGGCTCGCGCCGTCCTCGGTATGCTCCTCACGAATGTGAACGCCAATAGCGTCAGCGCCTCCACCGCATCATCCTGCGTGACCTTCTTATTGCCCCGCTCCCGGTTTCTTTTAATGAGAGACTCGACGGTGTCGGCAGCGGCCTCTCGAATCTGCTGGGCGAACTGCGGCTCACCAGTGGTGGCCGCGGGGAGGGTGTCGATATCGGCGCAAATGCGTTCAACGAGTGTGTAAAGCATACGGTCCTAGAAGGAGAGGGTGCACTATGTCGCGCCTCGGTGTCATCAGAAATCCGAGCAACATTTCCAATATGCGCCCACGAGGGTCGGTCGCAAGAGTAGTGAACCCGGCCTCCCATAATGAACGCGCAGTGCGCGCACGTCTCTCTGGTCAAGTAACCCCTCGGCCTGGTGGTATCTGGCATTCGATCCGCCGCCACCCCTCCTCGCACCTCCATCCAGGTGGTCTCAGAGTTGACGTTCAACCTGAGCTCAGGGCGCCTGCAGCTGGCCACGCGGATTCCCCCGGTGAGGTAGGGGCCGGCGTCCAGGGTGCCGAGGACTGAACGCTGCCACCCTCTGATGCACGTACAGGGGGTCGGCACGGGCGGACGGCCAGTTACTGCGGCAAACATTTCGGCAAAGCACCTTCCAATCACAGCGGGCTAGCATGTTAGCAATGCGCAGCGGATGACCAATCCGCTGCCCTGGGCGCGCTCCCCACCCAACGCCGCCAGCTATCGGCTGCGCTCGCTGCGCCATCACCGCCAGTGAGTGCCTCGTGCCGCGATTCCTTCTCTTGTACCGCTGATGAACAACGAACAACCATCCGAAAGAACCCGAACCGCGTCCCACTACAGGTAGCGTGGCGCGAAGCCCGGCGCTGACACGCGGCCCTCTGGCCGCGCCTGACCCTGAGCCCTATGATGCAGTTGTCCCAACGCTTCTGAGTCATTTGCGTGTCCGATCTCGAAGGTCGCCTGCAGAGTGCCGTCGGCGACGCCTACCACATCGAGCGCGAGCTCGGCCGCGGGGGGATGGCCACAGTCTACCTCGCCCAGGACTTGAAGCACCACCGCCCCGTCGCGATCAAGGTTCTGAACCCCAAGCTGGCCGGCGCGCTCGGCCCGGAGCGGTTCCTCCGCGAGATCGAGATTGCCGCTCGCCTCAACCACCCCCACATCCTGGCGCTGATCGACTCCGGCGAGGCCGACGGCTTCCTCTACTACGTGATGCCGTACGTCGAGGGCGAATCCCTCCGGGAACGGCTCAAGCGCGAAGGCCAGCTGCCGCTCGAGGAGGCGCTCCGAATCGCCCGCGAGGTGGCAAGCGCGCTGAGCCACGCCCACAGCCACGACGTCGTACATCGGGACATCAAGCCGGAAAACATCCTGATCTCCGGTGGCGAAGCGGTCGTGGCGGACTTCGGGATCGGGCGGGCCATCACGGCCGCCGCCCGCGACACGTTGACCGGGACGGGGATTGCGATCGGCACGCCGGGCTACATGAGCCCCGAGCAGGCCACCGGCGGCGCCCGACTCGACGGGCGAAGCGACATCTATAGTCTCGCGTGTGTGCTGTACGAGATGCTGGCGGGAGACCCCCCGTTCGTGGCGTCCTCGGCGCATGCCATCGCGGCGCGCCAATCGATGGACCCCGTGCCACGGCTCCGCACCGTGCGGGAGACGGTGCCAGCGGCTGTTGAGCAGGTAATCGGGCAGGCTCTCGCCAAAGTAGCGGCGGATCGCTTTGCCACCGCAGCCGCGTTCGCGGAGGCGCTCCAGGCCGCCATGACGACGGCGGCGTCGCCAGCGGCGGCGCATCGCCCTCCGGCTCGGCGGGTCGTAGCGGTTGTGGCGGTAGTCGTGGCGCTTGTCGGGGCGTTCGGTGTGTGGCGCTGGCGGCACGGGCGCCCGGCGACCGCGGATGCCGTGCGGCTGGCCGTGCTACCGTTTGAGAACCTCGGCGATCCTACTCGGGGCTACTTCGCCGATGGCATGACGGACGAGGTCCGGGGCAAGCTCGCCGCGCTCGCTGGCCTGCAGGTGATCGCCAGCACGAGCTCCAACCAATACCGACACACGACCAAGCATCCGGAGGAGATCGGTCGGGAGCTGGGGGTCCGCTACCTGCTTCTCGGCCGCGTCCGGTGGACTCAGAGCGCGCGCGGGGTGAGCCGCGTGCGGGTGGACCCCGAGCTGATGCAAGTCGCGGACGTCGCGGCCCCCACCACTAGGTGGGAGCAGTCTTTCGATGCCCCGCTCACCGACGTGTTTGAGATGCAGACGAACATCGCGGGCAAGGTCGCGCACGAGCTACAGCTGACCCTCACGCCAGCCGCTCAACAGGCGCTCGCCCGGCGTCCGACCGCGAGCCTCGCGGCATACGATGCGTTCCTGAAGGGTGAGGCGGCCTCGCAGGGGAGCAACGTAATCGCCCTACCCAGCCTGCGGCAGGCCATCGGCTACTACGAGCAGGCCGTCACGCTCGACAGCGCCTTCGCCCTCGCCTGGGCTCGCCTCGGGCAATCGCGCGCATTCGCTTACGAGGGGTGGGGTAATCTCCCCACCGATGCCCGGGCGGCCCGTGTCGCGGCGGAGCGTGCGCAAGCGCTCGCCCCGGGGAGCCCTGACGTGCAGCTCACGCTGGGCATCTACCAAGTGGAGGTGCGGAAAGATTTCCTCCGCGCGCTCGAAGCATACAGGGTGGGACTCGAACGAGCGCCGGCAAACGCGGACCTCCTGAGCAGCGCCGCCGTTGCCGAGGTGGGACTCGGTCGCTTTGATGCCGCGCTCGCGCATCTTGATCAGGCGCTGAACTTCGACCCCCGTTCCGTCCATGGCATGCGGGTTCGAGCCAACACGCGTCTCATGCTGCGCCGCTGGGGGGAGGCGCGGGCCGATGCAGACCGTGCCCTCGCGCTGGCGCCCGGCAACATCTACCTGGCACAGATGAAGGTCATGACGTTTCTGGGCGAGGGAGACCTGGCCGGAGCCCGGGGCGTCCTGCGCGCTCTGCCGAAGGACACCGACCCCACGGCCCTGGCGGTGTTCATGGCGCTGGACGGGGACCTCTATTGGGTGCTCGACGACGCGCAACAGCGCTTACTGCTCTCTCTCTCCTCCGCCCCGTTCGCCGACGATCGGTCCGCGTGGGGCAGCGCGTTGGCCCAGGTCTACGCGCTGCGGGGGGACCAAACACGGGCCCGGACCTACGCCGACTCGGCGCGGATCGCGATCGAAGCGCGGCTCCGGGCCGCGCCAAGCGACGCCGGGCAGCACGTCATGCTGGGCCTCGCCCTGGCCCTTATGGGACGGAGGCCAGATGCGATACGCGAGGCCGAGCACGGCGTGG
>Ga0137365_10004762_pt1 | contig 10891 bp, 19 predicted proteins | sample SagtaG_9_FD_104799 | JGI IMG/M metagenome (GOLD analysis project Ga0137365, IMG submission 104799) | Vadose zone soil microbial communities from Sagehorn Ranch, Mendocino, California, USA - Sage1_L_40_16 metaG | ecosystem: Environmental > Terrestrial > Soil > Vadose zone | place: USA... | reverse complement strand
TTCTTTCTAAGAAGCGCATGCCACTGGATCATCTGGAAATCACATGCAGCAGCGAGCAGGATCAAGATCCGCCCTGGACGTTTCGAAAGATCCACTTACGATTCATCATTGGTGGACGGAATCTAACAGAAAAGGCTGTAGCCCAGGCAATCCACCTTTCAGAGGAGAAATATTGCTCCGTCGCCGCTACTGTCCGTGCTACCGCCGAGATCACAACTGAGTTCGAGATCTTGGAAGAAGAACTTGAGCCTCTTGCTCAATTGTAGAAAAAGATTCGTGCATCCAAATCGTTAGTTCTCACTTCTTAAATCATGATAAGGGGATTCTGATTCCCCTATCCCTTGAGGCGGAAAACCTCATGATGAGGATAAATCTCGGCACCAAGGGTGACAATTGTTATATTCATAAACTTGAATATGTTGATATCATATATTCAGGTTTATGAATATGAAAAAACTAACCATTCCCCAAATTTCCAAACAAATTGCAGCACCAATTGAAGCGATCGCTTCTCCACAACGGATTGCCATCCTACTTGCTATTGGGCACGGTGAAGCGTGTGTCTGTCATCTGGAATCTGCTCTCGGCTGGAGACAGGCATATATCTCTCAACATTTGATGGCTTTACGGAAGACAGATATTTTGGACGATCGCCGCGAAGGTCGTTACGTCTATTACCGGCTGAAAAATACATCTTATCTGGACCTGATAACTGCGTCCGCTGAAGTATGCGGGCTTTCTACTGAAACTGTGTTTGAACTCATCAACGCACAAACCTATCCAGCTTGTGAATGTCCGCACTGTTCTCCTGCATTGACACCTGTCGCTTCTCCATAATCGCTGGTGATAAAGATTATGACCACTCTACTATCTCCTACAACTCAACACAGCAATAAACGTATTCTCGTTATGCTTGCATTGGCGCTCATCATCTGGTTCATCGCATATAACTTGATTCAGCCCATTGCCAATTGGATTTCGTATTCAGCAATCGGACTTGCCAAAGATTCCCGTCTGGGCGAATCTCTCGCTTTCTTCCTCTATGATGTGCCGAAGATCCTGCTTCTGCTCTCAGGCATAGTCTTTCTGATCTCCATTGTCCGCACCTTTTTCAGCCCTGAGAGGACACGTGCCTTGCTGGGCGGTAAACGCGAAGGCGTCGGCAATATCTTTGCGGCAATGCTTGGCATTGTGACCCCGTTTTGCTCCTGTTCTGCAGTGCCGCTCTTCATTGGTTTTGTAGAATCGGGAATTCCGCTCGGTGTGACCTTTTCCTTCCTCATTGCGGCGCCAACGATCAATGAAGTGGCGATCATCCTGCTGTTTGGAACGTTCGGTTTGAAAGTGGCAGGCCTGTACGTTGCATCGGGTCTGGTGTTAGCGATTATTGCCGGATTTATCATCGGCCGTCTCCACATGGAAAAGCATGTAGCAGATTTTGTCTGGAAGATCCATCGCACAGTGAATGTCGATGAAGAAAAACTTACCTGGTCAGACCGCGTGGAACGTGCCTGGGGTTCGGTGAAGGAAATTGTCGGCAAGGTCTGGCTATATGTTGTCATTGGTATTGCCGTTGGAGCAGGCATTCATGGGTACGTCCCGGAAGATGCTCTCGCTTCCATTTTGGATGAAAAAGCATGGTGGTCGGTACCGGCAGCCGTGCTTATTGGCATTCCACTTTACTCCAATGCAGCGGGCATGGTTCCAATTGTGGGTACGCTCATCGAAAAAGGTGCGCCTGTTGGCACAGCACTCGCCTTTATGATGTCTGTCATTGGTTTGAGCTTACCGGAAGCGGTTATTTTGAAACGTGTTTTGAAGATGCCGCTACTTGTTGCGTTTTTCGCCGTGATTGCTGTAGCGATCATCTTCACAGGCTATTTATTCAACGCAATTCTATAAACATATAGGAGAAAAAATGCTATTCATTAAAGTGTTAGGCTCGGGTTGTTCCAACTGCAAGAAACTCGAAGCTCTCGCTCACCAGGTTGTAGATCAACTGGGAGTAGAGGCAGAGATCATCAAAGTAACAGAATATCCTGACATTATGGCATACAACATTATGTCTACACCTGGACTGGTGATCAATGAGAAGGTAGTTTCCTCTGGTCGCATTCCTTCCGCGGCAGAGCTCACTACATTCGTGACAAACGCGCTTGAGGTTGCCAATCCTTAACAAGACGATAACATTTCATTTCCCGCGTTTTCAGTAAAATCTCTCGGAAACTGTGAGGAGAGATCGATGAAAAAAGTTCTTTTTCTATGTACGGGAAATTCCTGTCGTCCTCAAATGGCAGAGGCGATTGTCAATGCGCGGCTGGGCGACACCTGGAGTGCACTGAGCGCAGGGACAAAACCTGTTGGTTGTGTTCATCCAAAAGCATTGGCAATCCTATCCGAAATAGGTATTCATCATGAGGGCAGGTCTAAACTCGCTGATGAGTTTAGGAATACCGACTTCGATTTGGTTGTCACCGTGTGCGAATAGTCCGCCGAAGAATGCCCAATCTGGATTGGAAAGGGAAAACGGGCCCATCATAGTTTTCCCGATCCTGCCAAGGCTCAGGGGACAGATGAGGAAATCATGAATGTATTTCGCTCTGTAAGGGATGAGATTGAAAAAGAAATTATTTCAATGTTGCAAGCGTATTCTCAAGACTCAATTCAATGAATTGAGATGCAAAATGATTCAAAAAGAGCGGATGAGAAATCATCCGCTCTTTTTGGTCAACCATTTTAGCTTCTGATCGAACTGAATTTGAACAACGTATACAACGGGCAGTAGCCGACGATTGCGGTGAGAACAAATACTACTGCAAGAACCGCTAATACAATACCCACCACGCCGGTAACGATCCCAGCGAAATAGAGGTAAGCAAACAAAGCGGCGACAACGACACGGATCGTGCGATCCAGATTGGAAAGATTAGGTTTCATTTGGAAATCTCCTTCGGTAGTTTGGATTGATGTTCACATTGTAGGAGATTCAATTCGTGTTGTCTGTGACAAAATCACACAACTGCACGATCTGTTAACCCTTCCAAATCTAAAATCTCAATAGTGCCACGTCCCACTTCGACGCCCCTTTTTGTGAGAATTCTTCGAGAATGCGACTGATGACTTCACGCGAGCTCCCAAGTTCTGCAGCAATTTCCTGATGTGTAACAGAAATCGGATTCGTGACTTTGGATTTATTTAAAAGCAGCGAAGCCACACGCCGGTCCATGCGTTGAAAGACAACCTGATCTACAACAGCCATTACGGTTGAGAGACGATCGGATAAAAGCTCAAAAACAAACTCACGCCACGGATCATAACGTTTTACCCAATCTCGAAATTTGTCCGCAGGGATCATCACGGCTTCGGCGTCTTTTTCTACTGTAGCAATCGCAGGAAACGATTTCTGGCTGAGAATGGCGTTAGCGGTCAGAATGCAGGACTCCCCGTGTCCAAAGCGATACAAAGTGATCTCTCGTCCGGTTTCCCCGATTTTGTACACACGCACGACACCAGAAATTAATAAAGCAATTGCATCGACGCTATCCCCTTCAAGAAAAACATCATGACCAGCAGGAATCTTGGTAAGAAAAGTAACTTGCTGAAACTCACGGACAAGCTGAGATGTTGCATCTTTGAGTAGAGGTAGTGCCAGATTGATCCGCTGAAGTTGTTCGTTGGTAATCATCGCTGAAGAATTTTAGGGGGATTTTGAATTTAGATAGTCGTCAAGGTTTAACCGCTTAAACAGACGTTCGCGCACATCTTCTGGCAGATCGGACTTCTCAACGGGAGAATGGACTAATTCAATTGTTCGCTTCGTGGTATTCAGGACCACGCGGCAATTGTCACATTCCGAAAGGTGCTTTTCAAGTTCCTGACAAAGCTCCGGTCCCAGTTCACCGTCAATATAGGCAGATAAAGATCCCAATAATTCTTCACATTTTAAATGAGTATGCTCTGTCATCTTTATTCCTCTTGCAGGTGCTCAGTATAGTATGCGGATAAACGTTCGCGCAAAAACATACGGGCACGTAACAAACGAGTCTTTACATTTGTTTCCGTTAAATCTAAAGCATCGGCGGTTTCTTTAATGGATAGTCCTTCCATATCACGTAACACAAAAACAATGCGGAGAGATTCGGGTAGGGTTTGGATCGTTGAATCGAGGATTTTTTTGCCCTCAGTCGAGAGCAATTCATCCTCCGGCAAGGCGCTCCAATCTGCAAACTGAGCAGGCTTTAGATCTTCAAAAGCCTCGTTTTCGTTGACATGATCACTGCCTTCCAAACTGACTTCTAGTTTCTTTTTTCGAATCAGCATCAACGCTTCATTCGCGGCGATGCGGTAGAGCCATGTGGCAATGCTCGACCGTCCTTCAAAGCTTGAAAGATGTGTCAGAGCGTTCAGAAACGTATTTTGCAACACATCCTCCGCATCCTGAGGATTCCCTAGCATGCGTAAGCCCAAACGATAAATTGGACTGGAATAGGTATCGACAAGCCGCGCGAATTCCGCGCGGTCTCCGGCGATAAGGACTTCAATCGAGATTTCTGGCTGCATTGTTCTGTTCATTAGATGCTATTTCATTCAAAAAGTTGCAAGTGACAGTACACAAAATTCTTTGTGAAATTTGCAACTTTTTTCGAGGCAGTGCATCCAAACAATGGTAACAGAAAAATTACATTGTGTAACAAGGAGTAACACATCACTATGGAAATGATTATTGACTTCCCAGGCGGTTCTCGCGTGGATGCCCACTTCGGCAAGTTTACCGTTGCAACCGACCAACCCCCTGTTGCAAGCGCGCCGACTCCATTTGCGGTCTTCCTTTCCTCCATTGGAACCTGCGCAGGTATTTATGTGCTGGGCTTTTGCCAACAACGAGGCATTCCTACAGATGGCGTGCGCATCGTGCAACGCGTGTACAGCAATCCCATGACCCACATGGTTGATAAGATCGATTTGGAAATTCAGGTGCCCAACAGCTTCCCCGACAAGTATCGCGATTCCCTAATTCGTTCCGCTGATTTATGTGCGGTGAAGAAGCACTTGGAGAATCCACCTTCATTTGAAATCACAACTACCAAAGTCGAGTTTGCATAACTAGATAGGGAGCAAGCCATGGGAAAAGTACTCAACGATCAAATTATCAAGCAGATCAGGCAAGCCTTTGAGGGCATCGAAAAGCCAGTGCAGGTGCTTTTGTTCGGCTCCAAAGAGAACTGCGACTACTGCAATGAGACACAACAACTTCTTGAAGAGGTGACAGCTCTTCATGAAAAACTTGCTTTTAGTATTTATGACGTCAATGAAAATGAGGACGTTGCCAGCCAGTACAACGTGACTAATGCACCCGGCATTGTGATCGCTGCGAAAGAGGATACCGGTGTGAGGAATCTCGGCATCCAGTTTTCGGGGATTCCATCTGGGCATGAATTCAGCACGTTGATCAATGATATTCTGATAGCCTCCAAACGTGATTCTGGATTAGATGAAAAAACGCGTGAATTCTTGAAGAACTTGGATAAGCCTCTACATCTGCAAGTCTTCGTTACACCCACCTGTCCATACTGCCCGCGTGCGGTCTTGCTGGCGCACCAGATGGCGATGGAAAATCCAGCGATGATTCATGCAGAAGGTGTCGAGGCAACTGAGTTCCCTGAGTTGGCGAATCGCTTCCATGTCCAGGGCGTGCCTCAGACTGTGATCAATGCTGGTTCCGGTATGGTGGTTGGGGCTGTCCCGGAACAACGTCTGCTCGCGGAGATACAGCGGGCGTTACTGAACTGATTGAAGATTGTCAAAGCTAACAGCATACAACACGAGGAATCAGCATGGCAAAGTCAAACAAGAAATATCATCGTAAAAGAGCAAGATCATTGCCGTGGATTCCCATTGTGCTCGGAATATTCCTGATTGGAATCGCAACACTGTCTTTTGCATCACAAAATGCACAAGGTCAGGCGGCAGATTTGTCATCCGTCGTACCAGTAAAAGTCAGCTTTGCTGCGCCAGAGCTCTCGCTCCAGAACATCAACGGTGAAACGCAGTCGCTGGCAGATTATCGTGAAAATGTAGTCCTGGTCAACAATTGGGCAACATGGTGTCCGCCATGCAAAGCAGAGATGCCCACATTAGCAGCTTACTACAACGAACATACTTCCGAGGGGTTCATGATAATTGCTATCGAAGCTGGCGATGGCGTGGACGGGGTTTCACAATTCGCACAAAACTACAACTTGAAATTTCCGATCTGGCTGGATCCGAACGGTGAATCTCTTCGAGCCTTTGGGAACGGAAATTTGCCAAATTCATTTGTAATTGATCGCTCAGGAATGGTCCGCTACGTATGGACTGGGGAGATCAGCCGAGCGATGCTCGAGAAATACGTCACTCCCTTATTAGCAAAAAACTAATTCAAAAATTACGAAGCTGTTCAATGACAGAAACAAAGCCCCAGCCTCACGTGATCGTATTTAGCACGCCTACATGTTCCTTTTGCAATATGGCAAAGAGATATTTCCGCGAAAAGGGAATCAAATTCAAAGACGTAGACGTGAGTCGCGATCCAATCGCAACGCGTGACATGGTACGTCGCTCTGGGCAACAGGGCGTGCCGGTTATCGATATCGGTGGAAAGATTGTGGTTGGTTTTGACCGCGTAAAGATCGACAAATATCTTGGAATCTAGACTTCGGAGGTAAGCATGACAAAGAAACTCAATTTACAACCGATGGGCACGCGCGTGCTCATCTAACCGCTTGAGCAGGAAAGCAAAACAGCTTCTGGTTTACTTCTTCCCGAAACCGCGAAAGAAAAACCGCAGAGTGGTTTGGTTGTAGCGGTGGGCGATGATGAGGAAATTAAGCTGAAAGTGAATGACAAGGTTCTGTTCGCGAAATACAGTGGCACGGAATTTAAGATGGATGGCATAGAATACTTGCTGCTCGAATCGAATGATGTGTTGGCAAAGTTTATGAACTGATTGCCGGGCAAGAAAACAAATTATTGGAATACCAGAAAACCCACATACTCCTTTCTGGGTGTTAGGAGCCCCTGTTGGGCAACAGCGGCTCCTACAAATTCTCCACGCATATATAAATAAGCGCGTCTGTTTGAGTCTCCGGACAGAACTAGCCCTAAATCCGTTCAGGAACTTCTTGGACACACAACAGTAGCAAATACTCTCACTTACTTCCGGGCGTAGCTGAGGAGGCTGTAGACAAGCTCAATCAATCCTTTGCCAGGAATTCAGTAAAGCAAATTCGATGTAAGATTGGCTGGAGTTACCGTCCATTTTTTCTTGAAAGATTCTACAATCGGGCAAATAGAGTCTGCAGGTGTTGCGAAAGTGTTGCAATCAGGAAAAAACGCCATGGAAATACTGGACGCAATGGACATTTTCACCCCTGAAAAACACAAAAATCCAAACAAAAACACACGAAATGGACGTATGGGAAGCGTTGGAAGATGAGACTTTAGAATCACACAGTAGACATCGGGGGTTCGAGTCCCTCCGCGCCCACAAAAACGAGTCGAGAGGCTCGTTTTTATTTTCAAAGGGTTCAAGTACTGCGCGATGCGCGCCCACAAAATAAATGAGCCAAAAAGTTTCTTTGTTTTATTACGCCTTGCGAAGGTTTTGTTTAGAACATGAATCTATCTTTTCGAAAAGAACCTTCGCAAGGCTCTAATACAAGGCTTTTATAAAGGTTATGTTTTATAATTCAACTACCATGCCATCACGAACCAATGAAGCCTGGCTTTCAGACTTACGCAATAATGGATCCGAGCGCGAAGCCGCGCTCGAAGATTTGCGCGCGATCATCCAAAAGGGACTTCCCTATGCGCTCTCACGCTGGCTTTCGCCGGACCAACCGCAGTTCAGTTCCCTGGTCGAAGAAGTGACGCAGGAAACGCTCCTACGCGTCCTGGATCAACTGGATACGTTCGAGGGACGCAGTCAATTCACCACCTGGGTGCACAAAATCGCTGTGCGGATCGCATTGACAGAACTGCGCCGCAAGCGTTGGCGCGACGCCTCACTGGATGAACTTACCGAAAATGAAGACGTTCCCCCTCCTCCCGGCTTGCTCGCTGACCCTCAGGCTGGTCCTGAAACCGCAGCCGAACGCGCTGACATGCTTGTGCGGGTCCGGCGCATTATTGATGAAGAACTGACGGAGCGCCAGCGGCAGGCGTTGATCTTACTTGGCGTGCAGGATATGCCGATGGAGGACGCGGCACGCAAATTGAAGACCAATCGCAACGCGCTCTATAAGCTTCTGCATGATGCCCGCTTGCGTCTCAAACGCAGGCTTTCCATGGAGGATATTTCACCTAACGAAGTCCTTACACTTTTCGAACAAAAGTAAGAATCGAGTAAGATTAACGTATTGTTAACCATCAAGAACGCAGATTATGAACATACAAGATATCATCAAACGGATTCGCCACAGTCTCGGCTTGCAGAAGGAACTTCCCAACGAAGCGGTTCTTGGGATTCTGCGCGTTCTCGAAGGAGTGCCAGAGGAAGAAGAAATCTCCTGCAGCGAACTCTTTACAAAACTGGATGAATACGTGGAACGGGAAGTAGGGAAAAAGGACGCCGCGGTTCTCATGCCCGTCATTCGCGAACACCTGGATATGTGTCCGGAGTGTTGCGAGGAATACGAAGCGTTGCTGGATGTGTTGAATAAATCATCCGAAAATTAAGAGGCGTAAAAAGAAAATCTCTGGAAGTTTTCACTTCCAGAGATTTTTTATTCATGGAACAACTTCTCCCCTGCGCGAATTGGAACTTTCAACCGATTCTCGGCTGGTGTAATAGGACAGGACCACATCTCGTTATAGGCGCAGTAGGGGTTATAAGCAAGGTTGAAATCTACAAAGAAGTGGTTACCCGGCAGCGATTCAGGTTCCATATAGCGCCCGGCGGGATAGGTCTCCTTGCCAGCTAGAGAATCAACGAATGGCAGGAAGTATCCGTGCTCATTCTGATAAATCGTCAATTCTGCATCCTGTCCATCCACCTGGAATTTGAATCTTCCATAACGGACATAGGTTTGCACTCCGCCAGTGGATGTCTGCATCTGCATCGGTTGCTCATCTTTTAACGGCTCGACCTGCACCTCAAGACGCAGTGCCTCATTCTCAGGAAAATATTGCAGCCCCACAAAACCGTTTCTCTGCTCAGGCGTTAACGGGCTTTGTGGATGTCTACGGAAAAATTCATCTTTCTCGGCACGATAATTAGTCAGTTCACTCATGAAACCTCCAGTCCTCTTTCTCCTAGACAGAAAGAGGACATAAATTCTTACAAAATGCGTTCATTCTCAAAACTCTTGCGAATTCCCAACTCTTATGCTATCGTTATTATAAGAATTTCACTTTATGACATCCACTTCAAAGACTGTATTGATCATCGAAGATGAAGAAGACGCCGCTGAACTCTTCGCGGAAATGATGCGAGTCAGCGGTTTTCGTGTATTAAAGACACCGAACAGCGCGCCATCCATCTCGATGATGATCGCCGAAAAACCAGATGTGATCATTCTCGACATCATGATGCCTGAGATCTCGGGGCTCGACATTTTGCGACAGATGCGCCGCGATCCTGAACTTGCCAACATCCCGGTTGTTGTTGTCTCCGCAAAAAGCATGCCTGCGGATATCAAGAATGGAATGGAAGCTGGTGCGTCTACGTACTTGACGAAGCCCGTCGGTTTTTTGGATCTCAAAGATGCTGTCGAGCGCGCCCTCGGCAGCCGGGCGGGATAACTTAATTCCATGAGTTTGCTACGCGCCTTCATTGCTGTGGAAATCCCGTCTGAAATACAGCAAAATGTTTATAAGGAAACAGTAAAGCTTCGTAAGGATCTTGATTCACTTATCCGCTGGGTGTCTGTGGAGAACATGCATTTAACCTTGAAATTTCTGGGCGATGTCTCTCCATCCAGTGTGGAATTTTTGATGCAGATGCTCCGCAACGAAGCAGACGCGGTTCCATGTTTCACGATTCATCTGACAGGACTCGGCTCTTTTCCAAACCCGAGGCGGCCGCGCGTCATCTATATCGGAATCCAAGCTCCAACTGCATTGGATGCGCTCCAACGTGGAATCGAATCCGCATCACGCAGACTCGGCTACGAGTCCGAAGAGCGTCCCTTCTCTGCCCATCTCACGCTGGGACGAGTCAAACAAAATATTATGGCGGTTGATCAACAAAAGATCCGCCACGCCATCGAGGGCACACAGGTTGACTTACTCGGCAGTGCCAGAGTAGACTCGGTGCACTTGTATAAAAGTGAATTGAAACCAAGCGGCTCGGTCTATACTCGTCTCTATTCCGCGCCGTTAAGAAAATAATGTCATTGCGAGGAGCCCGTAGGGCGACGAAGCAATCCCCCGCAATACAGAAGATTGCTTCGCCAACGAACGGCTCGCAATGACATACCAAAACTAGAGGTGATATCTGAACGCACTTGAACTTGCCCATAAAATCGTCGAAGCCCTGGAGGACAAAAAGGCTGAAGACATCCTGCTTTTAGACATTAAAGACATCGCATCCTTTACCGATTATTTCGTCATCTGTAGCGGGACCAGCGACCGAATGCTCGACGCGCTTGCGAAAGGCGTTGTGGAAGCGCTCAAAAAGGATTACAAGAAAAAGGGACGTGTCGAAGGACAAGCTGGTGAAGGCTGGCTTGTGCTCGATTTCGGCGATGTCGTTGTGCATTTATTCTCGCCCGATATGCGCGAGTATTATGATCTTGAAGAACTCTGGAGTGATGGAAAAGTATTATTGAAGGTTCAATAGACTCCAACAGTACGTGCAAGCAAAGGAGACAACAATGGATCAACAGGCAGCCACAGATTTTGTGATACGCGA
>Ga0137365_10004759_pt1 | contig 10892 bp, 8 predicted proteins | sample SagtaG_9_FD_104799 | JGI IMG/M metagenome (GOLD analysis project Ga0137365, IMG submission 104799) | Vadose zone soil microbial communities from Sagehorn Ranch, Mendocino, California, USA - Sage1_L_40_16 metaG | ecosystem: Environmental > Terrestrial > Soil > Vadose zone | place: USA: California... | reverse complement strand
CGCCATCCGCATCGCAGCGATATCGAGTGTCCCATCCATCTTTGTATTTACTCATGACAGTATTGGGCTTGGCGAAGACGGTCCCACACATCAACCGATTGAGCATCTAATGGCTTTGCGTGCAGTCCCGAATCTGACCGTGATCCGCCCTGCCGATGCGAATGAAGTTGCCGAAGCGTGGCGTATGGCACTCACTCGCAAGCATAGTCCCACAGCATTAGCTTTGACACGTCAAAGTCTTCCCACGCTCGAAGGCACAGACCGTAAGCTGTTGAGCAAGGGCGCGTATGTGTTGAAAGATTTTGGCGAGAGCCCACAATTGATCCTCATTGCATCTGGCTCAGAAGTGAGTCTTATTTATGGTGCGGCGGAAAAATTGTTTGCAGAGGGGACCGCTGTACGCGTGGTCTCCTTCCCAAGTTGGGAATTGTTTGAAGAGCAAGATGAAACCTATCATGAGTCCGTGTTGCCGAAGAATATCACGGCGAGACTCGCGGTCGAAGCGGGAGCGACCCTCGGCTGGGAACGATACGCCAAGTCCGTGATTGGGCTTGATCATTATGGCGCGTCCGCTCCATATAAAGTCATCTTTGAAAAGTTTGGTTTTACGGTTGAGAATGTCGTCTCGAAAGCGAAAGAGTTAATTGCGTAGTAGTGACATTCGTCGCTCGTAATAGACGACTGAAGTCGTCCCGACAGAGGAGAATTCATGAAAATCGCGGTTGGATTTGACCATGCTGGTTTTCCATTAAAGAAGACAATACTTGATACCATTCGTGAGGCGGGACATGAACCAATTGATATGGGAACCAATAGCGCCGAGCCTGTGGATTTTCCCGATTACAGCGAAAAAGTTGGACGAGCAGTTCAAAGCGGTGAAGCCGAACGCGGGATTTTAGTCTGTGGCTCAGGGGTGGGTGCGTGTATTGCGGCGAACAAAATGAAAGGCGTGTTTGCTTCGATTTGCCACGATACCTATTCTGCCGCACAAGGTGTTCGCCACGATGACATGAACGTGCTATGCCTGGGCGCACGCGTAATCGGACCGGAACTCGCGATTGAATTGATCAAGGCCTTTCTGTCAGCGCACTATATCGGAAATGACGCGGGTGGGGAGAGATTAGCAAGGCGAGTCGGAAAGATTAGGAAATTGGAAGAAGCAGGATGAGTGAACAGTCGCAGCTTCCGCCTTTCAAGAAGCTGTTTCGAATCGTCAATGTGTTGGTAATCAGCGCGAATGGACTTGGTGCATTGCTGACGTTTGTCTTCCTTAGCTATATCGCACCACTTCCACAGGGTGAGAGCGCAGTGGATGTCGTCACAATTCGCGATTTTATTCCTATGGTCATGGGGACAACAGTCTTATTAGTATTGGGTGGTATGCTTGGGCGGTTTGCACAAAGATATTCTCCTCAATGGTATGAGCGTCTGAGAGCGGAGGAGTCGCGTGAGTCCATGCCAGAGGTGGTACGGCGGGAAGTCTTGAACTTTCCGATGATGGTAGCCGCTACTTCTCTGACCATGTGGTTTTTGGCGAGTCTGTTTTTTGGACTATGGGCAGGCAGATCTATACGTTCTTTTCTAGCGATTGCATTGGTTGGGGGAGTATTCACTTCTGCGCTGGCATTCTTCGCAGTAGATTTGTTCTGGCGTCGAATGGTGCCAGTCTTTTTTCCTTATGGGCATGTGCGCACCACACGTGCCTTCCGCTTGACCGTCTTTACCCGTTTATTGATTGTATTTCTTTTGAGCAGTATCTATCCTGTAGGCTTGTTAGTAGCCTTATCGCTGGATCGTGCCAGGCAGATCATCGCTGCTTCCAATCCTGAGGCGATCTTCAAAAATATGTTTCTTATCGAGATGTTTCTGCTCGGTATCAGCGTTGCCTCAAGTATACTGATGGCATTCTTTGCCAGCCGAACCGTGATAGGACCGCTCGGGGAGTTAGAAAAAGCCATGGCACGTGTGGAACAGAATGATCTCAACGTGCTTGTCCCGGTGTTGAGCAATGATGAGGTTGGTTATCTGGCTGAACGTTTCAATGAAATGATAGCTGGTCTGTGGCGTGGTGAATTGCTTCGTAATTTGCTTAATCTTTATGTTTCGCCTGAAGTGGCGCGCGAAGCATTGGAGCATGGCGCGGCACTAGGTGGACAATTGGTACAATGTAGCGTTCTCTTCTCGGACATTCGATCTTTTACCACGTTATCAGAACAGTTGAATCCTGCAGATTTGATTGGATTGCTCAATCGCTATATGACTCGAATGGTAGATGTAATTGTGTCGCAAGGAGGCATGGTCAATAAGTTTGGCGGCGATTCGCTCTTGGCTGTTTTTGGAACGCCACTCAACCCTTTACCAAGGCACGCCGTATCTGCTATCCATGCGGCATTGGGAATGCGAACTGCATTAACGGAGTTTAATCAAGCGCAAGCTGCTATGGGTGGTTCTCAATTACAGTGTGGAATTGCAGTGGCAACTGGCATGGTTGTGGCAGGTAATGTTGGTGGGAAAGAGCGCATCGAATATACTGTAATTGGTGATACTGTTAATTTGGCTGCGCGTTTGCAAGCTATGAGCAAAGAGCTTCATCATGACATTCTTCTCAATCAGGAAGCCTATCTGCAAGCCTGCGGCGAGATGCAACTGCATGCAGAGGAAATCTCTGGTGTGACTGTGCGTGGCAAGAACGAACTGGTTACAATCTATGCTCTATGAATATGAGGAACTATGAATAGGATTGAAAAACTTACGTCTCTTGGACAATCTCTTTGGATGGACAACATCCAGCGCAGTTGGCTGGAAAACGGCGAGCTCAAAGCCATGATCGAGCGTGGCGATATTCGCGGCATGACCTCCAACCCAACCATCTTCAACCACGCGATTGCAAAAACAAAAGATTATGACTCGGCCCTCATGCCTCTGGCGTGGGCAGGTTGGGACGCCGAAAAAATCTTTTGGCAACTTGCCATTGAAGATATCCGCGCTGCCTGCGATTTCTTCAGTCCCTTATATGAAGAGACAAATGGCGGCGATGGATATGTGAGTATTGAGGTCAGCCCAGATCGCGCTCATGACACGGAAGCGACCTTGGCTCAAGTCGAACAACTTTGGGCACGAGTTCGTCGCCCAAACCTAATGGTCAAGATCCCTGCTACGAAAGAAGGTATTCCTGCCATCCGTAAAGCGACAGCAGTCGGCATCAATGTCAACATCACGCTGATTTTTTCACTCAAACTTTATGCCGAGGTGATGGAAGCTTATCTGAGCGGCTTGGAAGATCACTTAGCCGCTGGGCATTCTATCCATCACATTGCATCAGTTGCCTCGTTCTTTGTCTCGCGCGTGGATACAAAGATTGATCCCAAGCTCCCTGAAAATTCGCCTCTACGTGGCAAAGCTGCCATTGCCAATGCAAAACTTGCGTACGATGAATTTCAGAAGACTTTCTCCAGTCGGCGTTGGGAGAATCTCAAAGTCAAAGGCGCGCGCGTCCAACGCCCGTTGTGGGCGAGTACCAGTACGAAGAACCCTGCCTATCCTGACACGATTTATGTGGATAATCTTATCGGTCCTGAAACGGTCAACACGGTCCCACCTGTTACACTCGAGGCAGTCCGCGATCATGGCGTCATAGAGGTAACCCTCACGCGTGATCTTGATCAAGCCCAAGAGGTAATCAATCAAATCGAAGCCGCGGGCATCTCAATGGATATTGTCACTCAGGAGTTGGAAGATGAAGGAGTCAAAGCCTTTGCGGATGCATTCACGCAGTTGCTACAAACCATTGATGAGAGGAGGAAGAGCGCCATTTCTTCTCTCGGACCGATCGCTGATTCCGTTGCCAAGCGCATCGCGCAGCTCGAAACAGATTCTGTTCCCGCGCGTCTCTGGCATCATGATCCTACGTTATGGACAACTGATCCTGAAGGTCAAGCCGAGGTCAAAAAACGTATGGGCTGGATGGACTCAACGAATAAAGCGCGGAAACTTTTAGATGAATATGAGTCCTTTGCAAAAGAGATTCATAATGCGAAGATTGAACGTGCCTTGGTCTTAGGTATGGGTGGTTCATCATTGACTGCTGAAGTATTCAGCTCACTTCTGGCTGCTGCGAAGATCGATGCACCCCTATCGCTTGCTATATTAGACTCAACTGAGCCTGAACAGGTTGGACACACGGCAACGTTTTATCCATCTGATAAGACCCTCTATATTGTTGCCAGCAAATCAGGTGGGACAGCAGAAGTAATGGCGGGCTTTGACTATTTCTGGGAACGGAGCAATGCAGATGGCTCGCGCTTTATCGCAACAACGGACGCTGGCACATCACTCGAAGTGCTTGCTCAAAAACACAACTTCAGGAAAGTATTCCATGCGGATGAATCAGTGGGTGGACGTTACTCCGCGTTGACAGATTTTGGTCTGGTCCCTGCTGCGTTGCTTGGTATGGATCTGAATCAATTACTCGACCGCGCCGACTGGATGAAGCAGCAATGTGGTGAGGGAATCCCTGCCGCCCGCAATCCTGGTCTGGCATTAGGAGCTGTCATCGGCGAATCCGCTCTTACAGGCCGCGACAAGTTGACGATCCTGAGTGACACGCCCTTATCTGCCTTTGCAGGTTGGATCGAGCAGATTATTGCTGAATCTAGTGGTAAGAATGGGAAGGGCATCCTGCCTGTTCCTCTTGAACCGATTGGTGATGTAAATGTTTATGGTAAGGATCGTCTTTTTGTATATCTGCGTCAGACTGGTGAACTTGAAGAAAGTATGAAGGCATTACATGAAGCTGGTCATCCTGTTTTAGAATTTATGATTCCGAATATGTATGAGATTGGCGCGGAGATCTATCGCTGGGAAATTGCGACTGCTGTAGCCTGTTCGATTTTGGGTGTGAACGCGTTTGATCAGCCGAATGTGGAAACAAGCAAAAAGATCACAAAAGCAAAGATTGCAGAGTATCAGCAAAAAGGTAAGTTAGAAGAAGGTGATCCTGCCTGGATGGCTGAAGATGTGAAAGTATTTTCATCCTCAGATGTGAATGGCGAAAATTTGAAAACCATTCTCGAGAATTTTTTGAAGGATGCAAAGCCAGGTGGCTATGTTGCGATCAATGCCTATTTGCCGCGCAATAATGAAATGATCGAGGCGTTGCAAGCTCTGCGTGTTGCCATCCGTGCAAAGACAGGGAACGCGGTGACCGCTGGTTTTGGTCCGCGCTTCCAGCATTCAACGGGTCAATTCCATAAAGGCGGCCTGAAGAATGCACTGTTCATTCAAATCACTGCTGACCCCGCAATTGACATGGATATCCCAACTGAAGGCTTGACATTCGGTACCTTGATCCGTGCCCAAGCACTAGGAGATTATGAAGCATTGATCAAAGCTGGAAGAAAAGTGTTGCGTGTGCATCTGCCGAGCGCGAATGATGTGAAATCATTGGTGGAGTTGCTTGCTTAATCCAACTCTCACATGTCGGTTTTACAATTGTGGGTGAAAGGATTTAAATTATGTTTGATATTGGCGCTCCCGAACTTCTGATCGTTCTCGTCATCGTGGTGCTTGTATTTGGTCCTGGCCGCCTTGCCAAGACAATGAGCGAAATTGGAAAAGGATTACGTTCCTTTAAAGAGTCGCTTTCTTCTGAAGAAGAATCTGATTCAGCCTCTGATACGAATACTGATTCCAAGTAGATATATTTTATGAGTGAGTTATCTCAACTTAAATATGTTACCCCTCGTGGAGGCGAGCCAACCTTGACTGAGGGTGAAATTTACATGTTGCGTCCACAGGTCCCGGATTGGCAAATCAAAGAAGTGGATGGAATGAAACGTTTGGAAAAATTTTCAATTTTAAGAATTTTGCTCAAGCGTTAGAATTTACGAATAAAGTTGGCACAATTGCTGAGGAGCAAGACTATCATTCATTGATTGTGACTGAGTGGGAGAATAGTGCCGCAAAAGTCAACTTTAGTCGCACAATCTCACTTTTGTGAATAAAATTCTAGTTCTAATCTGAGAGCGTATATTTCTCATGGAAGCAACAACGTTTCTTCGCATTATGGAATACGGTTGCTACGAAGTGGGGCTGGAAGCGCTTATTCGGCTCTGGGGTCGGATTTGGGATTAGAACAATGCTTGTGGTCAATGCATTATGCAATAGGGTGGGCTTGCATGAGTCCTTCGATTTTTTGCCTTAGTGTTTTCAAACTAACTGGCTTGCTCATATATTCACTAGCGCCCGCCAAAAGACAGCGCTCCCGGTCGCCGGGCATGGCAAGAGCGGTCAGCGCAATAATTGGCAGGGATGCGAAGCGAACGCTCTCGTGCAAGCGAGCGATGGCTTCCAATCCGTTCATGCCTGGCATTTGGATGTCCATCAAAATAATGTCCGGGTTGATTTCCTCTGCCTTCTCAATCGCTTCCAAACCATCATGAGCGACGACAATATTATATCCATGGCTCTCCAGATATTCACCAATTGTCAAAACGCTGGACATATTATCCTCCGCCAAAAGAATAGTGCTGCGATGGATAACCGTTCCCAATAAGACTTCTGATTTTTCAGCCTGCTCAGTAACGGAAAGCCCGGCAGATGATTGGATATTCTCAAGTTTTGCGATTTCGTTTTGTTTACAAGGGATGTTGATCGTAAAGCAACTTCCTTTGCCAATTTCACTTTCCACCTGTACACTTCCGCCATGCAGATCAGTCAACTTTTGAACGAGTGTCAAGCCAAGACCCGTACCCTCATACTGGCGAGTAAGACTGCTATCCACCTGCACAAAGGGTTGAAATAACTGCTGTAAATCTTCGGGTGCAATACCAATACCACTATCAATCACAGAGAATTGGATGAGATCCTGTTCTAGGTCGGCATTGACCCGCAAAATCACACGTCCATCTTGAGAAGTGAATTTAACTGCATTGGTCAGTAGATTGACCAGGATTTGTTTGAGCCGCCGCGGGTCGACAAAAATTTTGGAGACAAATGGATCTGGAATATAGGTGATGGTGATAGATTTTTTAAACGCTTGGGTTTTGACAAAGGCCAGACATGACCTGCAAAATTCATCTACCAAAATGGGCTGTGGATAAAAATCAAACATTCCCGCCTCAATTTTAGATAGATCAAGAATGTCATTGATTAGATCAAGCAGGTGACGTCCACTGGATTCAATGATTTGCAATGATTTTTGCTGATTATTGTTCAGTGAACCGCGCTTTTGTTCCAAGAGTGATTCTGACAAGCCCAAAATACTATTGAGTGGAGTTCGCAGTTCATGGCTCATATTTGCCAGAAATTCGTCTTTGGTACGGCTGGCGCGTTCCAGTTCGGCGTTCGTCTTATATAATTCTGCGGTCCGCTCAGTCACGCGGCATTCGAGTTCCGTGTTGGCACGTTGCAGGGAATCAAACAATTGGGCATTGTCAATGGCGATAGCAGCCTGGCCTGCCAAGGTTTCCAAGAAGTCTAGCCACTCAGGGTCGGTCTGTAGGGGGAAGCGGTGATAGATTTCCAGCACTCCTTTGATTTCACCTTTAACGATTAATGGCACGCCACAGTAATCGTTAAATACCTCATTTGCCCACTGTAGCGTTTCGGCAAGTCCGTCACCTCTCTCCATCACGTTTGAAACGTGAATGATTTTGCGTTCAAGCACAGCCCGGCCCGCATATCCTTTTCCAACACATAGCTGAGTGTTGTGAAGGACATTAGAGTGAAATCCACGGCTTGCGGCATATTCTACTGTTTGATGTTCAGGATTGACCAGGAGCACAGCACAAGCGTCTACATCTAGCAGCGAAATCGCTTGCTCAAGCACAATGTCGAGCGTGATATTTAGATCTAAGCTAGAGCCAATCGCTATATCTATCACTCGCAGACCGTTTAGACGATTGAGTTGTTTTTGAATTTGTTCTTCGGCTTGCACGCGCTCAGTGACATCATGATAGTTGATAACAATTCCGCGCACAGATGACTCAGCCAGCAGGTTTGTACCCACCGCTTCAATCCAACGCCAGGTTCCATTGCTGTGCAAGATACGAAATCGTTCACGGGGATGATAATTCAGATCGCGCAATAGCTCTGCCAAAATTTTCAGGACACGATCCTGATCACCAGGATGAACCAATTGCAATAGATTTTTACCCACAAACTCCGCGGAGCGATAACCAAGGGTAGGGTTAGAGGAGGGGCTTTCATACAAAAGTGTTCCGCTGGCATCTAGGATGGAGATTTCATCAGAACCGTTTTCAATTAGACTGCGGAAACGTGTCTCACTTTGCTTTGCCTCTTCTTGGGATTGCTTCAACTGGCGTAAGGAAGTCTCTGCAATGAGACGACTGACCAGCAGTCCACCCACGATCATAGTGTATAGAATAAGTGTGGCAGGCTGGGCATACACGCCATTTCCACCAGCTCGAATAAGCAGAATGCCAATCGTCAAAAGCGCATTAATAATTACCCAGAATGGTTCAGTCAAGATTAACGCAAGGACTATTGGTATGCCGATTACCATCGGTGCATATTGCGAGACGAACGGTTCCGGCATGAGTAATGCCACAAGCAGGGTAGATGCTATCGCGGCAAAATAGCGCGCGGGTTCCCAATTGCGTTTGAAATAAAGAAGCCATGCGCTGCCAAACAAGATAGCTCCACATAATGCGCCTGAGATGTAGATTGCACCATCTGGGGTTGGTACGATCAATTCAAACAATATCATCAGAACAATTCCCAGAAAATAGAGAGCAAGCACGACTAATACAGCCTGCCGCTGTGTGAAATTGAAATTTTCATGGAATTGGAATCGGGGAAACATTAGGTATATCCTTATATAGCACAGTCTTCTGGTCGAACTACCTCAAATACAGTGTTTATATAAATGTCGCCAAGTTCAATTACCAGGAGGCAAAAGCAATCTTGGTTTCAGAATGGGATATTACCTCTTAAATCTGTCATGCCAGGCGGCCCTTTCAAACCTGTATATCAGATGCACTTGTAATTTTGTTTGTTCCAAAAGCGCCGGAATTCGAAACCAACTTCAACAAAAGCTCGTATTTCGTTGTTGTTAACTTCTTCTATTATTTTCAAGTGGAGGATGATACTTTAGAGCATTTTATTTTTCATAATTTTTATTGGGTTCTGTTATGAGGGATGGTGAAGCAAAACATTGCACCTTGTCCCTCTCCTTTGGATTCTACCCACACTTTGCCTCCGTGCAGTTCAACGATGCGTTTAATCAAAGTCAGACCAAGGCCCGTCCCTTCCATCGTTGGATTTAGCCTTTCAAACAAGTTGAAAATTCTGGTGTGATACCGTGAGTCAATCCCCAGGCCATTATCCTTCACAAAAATAATTTGCTGACCGTCTTGCTCCCTAGCACCAATCTCTATAATGGGATTCTGTTGATTGCCTGTATATTTTGCGGCATTATCAATCAGATTCTCCAGGACTTCACGGAGGCGAATGCGGTCGCCGTAAACGATAGGAAGATCAGGTGAGATTTTGACAGCTACATTCTTCGAGCGGATGCGTGCGTCAAGGGTTTCAAGAGCTTCCTGAGTCAATTTAAAAAGATCAATCTCTTCCGGTGGGTGGATGACGCGCCCAATCCGAGAGAGTTCAAGTAGGTCTGAAAGTAATTCTGCCATTTTATCAGCCGCACCCGCAATTCTTTGGATATCCTTTTGGATTTGATCTTGCCTGTTGGTCCGAATATCACTGTTGAGCATTCCCAGGAAACCTTTAATTGTAACGAGCGGGGCCTTTAGATCGTGGAAGGCAGTGTACATGAAGCGTTCAAGTTCGGCATTTGTCGCTTCTAGCTTTGTAATTAGCTTTTCTCGGTCTGCTTCAGACTCACGATGCGCACGCCTAGTCTCAACGTCTCGTAGTTCCCGCTCTATGGCTGGTAAAAGTCGCGCAAGCCTCCCTTTGACCATAAAGTCATGAGCGCCAGCTTTCAGGGCAGTCACGGAGGATGCTTCATCGATGGTGCCAGAAATAACGATAAAGGGTAGGTCGAGCCTGCTTGCTTTTAAGGTCGCCAGTGCATCCATGGCGCTGAATTGTGGCAGAGTGTAATCACATAGAACGAGATCCCATAGACTACGCGAGAGGGCTTCCTGCATTGCCGCGCGGGTTTCCACACGTTCGTGCTCAACCTTATATCCACCGCGCTGAAGTTCGCGCAGCACCAATTGAGCATCCTCAGCAGAATCTTCAACAATCAAAACGTGTAGTGATGTGGCCATGGTCTACCCTCATAAATTTGGAGGCAGTTTATTCAAAACCAACCAATTATTGTCTTTCCTTTGGTCCACCAACCTCACCAGCAGAGGCGAATCTCAAGAATTCACTAGTAGAAAGAGCGCATGTTATTGTAAAGAACAGTAGACTTCAAATCAGACAATTTCAGTCCAATTATACATGGATGGAACTACTATTGATGGTTCCTAGGACCGATTTATCTGATTTCCTCTTAAGTTTGACTTTCAATCAAAAACCAGCGTTTATATAAGAGCCGCAATGTACTTTGGCAACTAATCCAATGAAAAAGTGAAACGCAAACTATATAACAATTAATCGGAAGTTGGTATTTCCATTTTTTTGCCAAAAAAGCCGATATCAAATGAGTACTGAATATAAAAATGCCTGCCATCAGGGTGAGGGGCACCCTGATAACAGCCTTTCTCAAAGAGAGTGAAAAAGAAATTAAGTTAGGAAAACTCATGCCTTTGGATGAGGTATAGCAATACGGTATATACAGCATTTTCTTTATTAACCAAACCAGAAGATTATTTAAAAAGCTGCCTCAAGATATCCATGACAGAATAAAAAAAGAAGCTTCTGCTCTTAACCAAAATCCCCTAGCCGGTGAGCCGCCT